>MAAC01018427.1_pt1 | contig 69836 bp, 63 predicted proteins | sample 1115981 | NCBI WGS metagenome assembly MAAC01 (sample SAMN04961126, study PRJNA320927) | seawater metagenome | isolation source: sample BD02T64 sea water enriched with oil for 64 days | place: USA:Gulf of Mexico | collected 2013-07-27
GGGCGGCGGCAAGGGTTCAGGCTCGGGCGGCAGCAAGGGTTCAGGCTCGGGCGGCAGCAAGGGCTCCGGTTCGGGCGGCAGCAAGGGCTCCGGCTCGGGCGGCAGCAAGGGCTCTGGCTCGGGTGGCAGCAAGGGCTCTGGTTCGGGCGGCAGCAAGGGTTCCGGTTCCGGCGGTAGCAAAGGTTCCGGCTCGGGGGGCAGCAAGGGATCTGGTTCGGGCGGCAGCAAGGGCTCCGGCTCAGGCGGTAGCAAGGGCTCCGGCTCAGGCGGTAGCAAGGGCTCCGGTTCGGGCGGTAGCAAGGGCTCCGGCTCAGGCGGTAGCAAGGGCTCCGGTTCGGGCGGTAGCAAGGGCTCCGGTTCGGGCGGTAGCAAGGGATCTGGTTCGGGAACCGGCAGTACAATGCAGTGGAAGACAAGTGCATGGCTTCCGGCCTATGACGGTGAACCCGACGATACAGGCGGAGGCGACGATGTCGTGTATGCCAGTGCCTCGGGTGGATCCGGAACGGGTGGGGGCACCGGTGGCGACGGGTGGAAATCACCAAGTGCCAATGACTTTATGGCGCTGATGAACCAGGAGCCTGACGAGGACGATCCGGCAGGTGCGACGTCGGATGATCCAGACGACGATCCGTTTACCTATGCGTAAACCATCGTCACCAGGGGGGGCGTTTGGGGAGGTGCCCCCCCGCACGATCAGATGATCAAAAAAGGGACGTCCCATATGGGCGTCCCTTTTGCATTTGGATTATCTCTTTCAGGTTCGGAAGCTTTAGGGCAGCCGAGCCGTTTGGTACAGACGGATCTTAATACCGCCATGCGCCACCGGAGCCCCGGTCGGCAGGAATGGCAGGTCGGTGGCCTTGGCCAAGCCCGGCTCGCTGGTGACGATGCCCACCCGCCAGCCGGAAAAACGCGCGCTTAGGGTTTTGCCCAGCGCTCCGTACAGTGCAAATAGCAGCTTCTTATTGCCAATCCGTCCACCATAAGGCGGGTTGACGATCACCAATCCTGGTGGTCCATCCGGCCGGGTCAGGTCACTGACGGCATGATGAGTGAAATTGGTGCAGCCATCAACACCGGCACGCTCGGCATTGGTGGTGGCCGCATCAACCACACCTGCGTTGCGGTCGGAGCCAAAGAACCGCAACTCGGTCTCGGCCCCCTGCCCTTCGCTGCGCACCTTCTGCCAAGTGGCATCATCGAAATTGGCCAGCTGTTCAAAAGCAAAGCTGCGGCTGCGGCCGGGGATCATCCCCATGGCAATCTCGGCTGCCTCGATCACAAACGTGCCGGAGCCGCACATTGGGTCGACCACCGGTTCGCTTCCGTCATACCCACATTGGCGCAGGAACATCGCGGCCAGGTTCTCGCGCATCGGCGCCTTGCCTACAGCGGGTTTGTGGCCACGTTTGTGCAGCCCCTCGCCCGAGGTATCAACGCTGATGATGCACAGGTTGTCGTCGATGCGGACCTTGATGCGGACATCGGCCTCGGCTGAGATTGGCGCGCCCAGTTCTTCGGTAATGGCCTTCTCAAAGCGCTGGATGGCGGCACCGGCGTGATAGATCTTGGACTTCTTGTTGGTCACCACCTCGACCTTGACCGGCACGTCGGCGCGCAGGAAATCCCTCCAGGGGAACTTGCGGGCACGTTTATCGAGCTGGGCCAGATGGAAGGCACGGATTTCGCCGATGCGTGCCAACACTCGGGCGGCCCCACGCAGCTGTAGGTTGGCACGCCAAACCTCACCCCAGGTGCCGCGAATGGTCACGCCTCCGGGTGAAATCTTTGCCGCCTTGAACCCCAGTTCATTGGCTTCATTACGCAGCGCGATCTCGGTTCCCGGAGCGGCTACAAGGAAAATATCAAAGTCTGTCTCTGTCGTCATGCCGCCTGCATAGAGGTAAATAACCAGGGCAGCGACCGTTTTCTTGCGGGTTGTTGCCTTTACGGAAACAGGGTGACTCCAGTGACAAAACACCCGCATCGGAATTTACTCCGCTCAAGACCGTCGAAAATTTCTCTTAAAAATCAACACTATATCAATTACTAAAAATTTAGTTTGACAAAATCCCCCAACAAATCAAATCTATGCATCAGTCAGGTGTCGGAGAGCATTCCTGACATAATATACCTTAGGGAGGTGACGAGATGCGCAAGTATCTTCTCTCCGCCGTTGCAGCGACTGCTGTGATTGCGGGATCAATGGGGCATGCCGATGAGGCCGCTGCCAATAAATGGATTAACGAGGAATTCCAGCCCTCGGTTTTGACCAAAGACGAACAGTTGGCGGAAATGCAGTGGTTTATTGAAGCCGCCGCACCTTTTGCCGGCATGGAAATCAACGTGTTGTCCGAGGGCATTCCAACGCACAGCTACGAGTCAGAAGTGCTGACCAAAGCCTTTGAAGAAATCACCGGCATCAAGGTGAACCACCAGATTCTGGGCGAAGGCGAAGTTGTGCAGGCGGTTCAGACCCAAATGCAAACGCAGCGGAACCTCTATGACGCTTATGTCAATGACTCCGACCTGATCGGCACCCACTCGCGGCTGCAGCTGGCCTACAACCTGACCGACTTTATGGCAGGCGAAGGCGCTGACGTGACCAACCCCGGGTTGGATCTGGAAGATTTCATGGGGATCCAGTTCACCACTGGTCCGGATGGAGATCTGTACCAGCTGCCCGATCAGCAATTCGCCAACCTGTACTGGTTCCGCAAGGACTGGTTCGACCGCGCCGATCTGCAGGAAGCCTTCAAAGCCAAGTATGGCTATGATCTGGGCGTTCCGGTCAACTGGTCGGCATACGAAGACATCGCCGAGTTCTTTAGCACTGAAGTCAAGGAAATCGACGGCACCACAATCTATGGTCACATGGACTATGGTAAGCGCGCGCCTGACCTTGGCTGGCGGATGACTGATGCCTGGCTGTCGATGGCTGGTGCTGGTTCGAAAGGTGAGCCAAACGGTGTGCCGATCGACGAATGGGGCATCCGCATGGAAGCCGGTTCCTGTAACCCAGCGGGCGCAAGTGTCACCCGTGGTGGGGCTGCAAACGGTCCAGCAGCAGTCTATGCGATCCGCAAATGGGACGAATGGCTGCGGGCCTATGCACCTCCAGGTGCGGCCAGCTTTGACTTCTACCAGTCACTGCCGGCGCTTAGCCAAGGCAACGTTGCCCAGCAGATCTTCTGGTACACTGCCTTCACCGCCGACATGGTGAAACCACAGTCCGAAGGCAACAACACGGTTGACGGCGAAGGTACACCGCTTTGGCGGATGGCACCTAGCCCACACGGCCCATATTGGGAAGAAGGCCAGAAGATCGGCTATCAGGACGTTGGTTCCTGGACCATCCTCAAGTCCACCCCGATTGATCGTGCCAAAGCAGCCTGGCTCTATGCTCAGTTCGCAGTTTCCAAGACTGTGGACGTGAAGAAAAGCCACGTTGGTCTGACCTTCATCCGCGACAGCTCGATCAACCACGAGAGCTTCTCGGAGCGGGCTGGAAAACTGGGTGGTCTGGTCGAGTTCTACCGCTCGCCTGATCGTGTGGCCTGGTCGCCAACTGGCATCAACGTGCCTGACTATCCAAAGCTGGCCCAGATCTGGTGGCAGCAAATTGGTGACGTCAACTCGGGTGCGTTCACTCCACAGGAAGCCATGGATCGTCTGGCCGAAGAAATGGACATCACCATGGGCCGCATGCAGCGTGCCGATGAAGCAGCCAACGTATACGGCGGTTGTGGTCCACGTCTGAACGAAGAAAAAGACGCGGACTGGTGGATGGCCAATGGTGGCGCCAAGCCAATGTTGGAGAACGAGAAGCCACAGGGCATGACCGTCAACTATGACGCTCTGGTTGCCCGCTGGGCCTCTGAATAACAGGTCCTTCCTGATGGGCTGAACCCAGCATTTGTTCAGCCCTCTTGCCCCGGAGATCCCCCAAGATCTCCGGGGCGCTTTATCCCAAGACCGCGCTGCATAGCGTGCAACTGGCGGCCTGCCGGAAAGCCCCACTAAAATGGCACTCGAATTAAAATCTGTGACCAAGCGCGTCGGCGCGAATTTGCATATCAAGGAAACCTCCCTGACGTTGCAGCCCGGTCACTTCAATGTCCTGCTGGGCGCAACCGGATCTGGTAAGACTTCGCTGATCAAAATGATGGCTGGGCTGGACCCGCTTGCCAGTGGTGAGATCTGGATGGATGGTCAGAACGTGACCAAGCTCAACACCCAGAAACGCAACATCTCTCTGGTGCATCAGTTTTTCATCAACTACCCGCACATGACGGTGTATGAAAACATCGCCTCGCCGCTCAAGGTTTCCGGCATGGCGAAGTCCGAAATTCAAGGCCGCGTCGAAGAGGCCGCAGACATTCTGCAGCTGCGCCCGATGCTACACCGGATGCCGCACGAGCTATCCGGCGGCCAGCAGCAACGTACCGCGCTGGCCCGCGCCATTGCCAAAGAAAGCAAGGCGGTGTTCCTGGATGAGCCGCTGGCCAACCTGGACTACAAACTGCGCGAGGAGCTGCGCGATCAGCTGCCCGAACTGTTTGCCGGTCGGGGTGCCGTGGTGGTCTATGCCACCTCCGAACCCGAAGAGGCCCTGTTGCTGGGCGGCCAGACCGCGCTGATGGAAGATGGCCACGTGACCCAGTTTGGTGTCACCGCCGATATCTACCGCAACCCGGCCAATGTGGCGGCTGCAGCAGTTTTCTCGAACCCGCCAATCAACACTGCCGAGATCGCCAAACAGGGCAGCAATGCAACCTTGGGATCTGGTGTGACCTGGGCCTTGCCCGGCGACGCCGCAGGACTGGCCGATGGTCGCTATACCATCGCTATTCGGCCGCACCATGTGCTGCCCATGGCAACGGACAAAAATACCGTGCTTGTGTCAGGCAAGGTACTGGTGACCGAGCTGTCCGGCTCGGAAAGCAGCGCCCATTTTGACATGGGCAACGGCAGCTGGGTGTCCCTGGCGGCTGGGGTTCATCCTTACCGGGTGGGCGAAACCCATGATTTTTATATGGATCCCTCGGCGGCATATGTCTTTGCCCCCGATGGCTCCCGCGTGGCGTGAGGCGCAACAATGGCTAAAATTACACTCTCCAATCTGCGTCACAGCTATTACCCAAATCCAACCGAGCCGTCAGATTATGCGCTCAAGGAAATCGATCTCGACTGGAACGATGGCGGTGCCTATGCGCTGCTGGGACCATCGGGTTGTGGCAAATCCACCCTGCTGAACATCATCTCGGGGCTGCTGGTCCCGTCCGAGGGGCGCATTCTGTTTGACGACAAAGACGTCACCGCCTTGCCGCCAGACCAGCGCAACATCGCGCAGGTGTTTCAGTTCCCGGTGATCTACGACACCATGACGGTCTACGACAATCTCGCATTCCCGCTTCGCAATCGTGGCCGGGATGAGACGACCGTCAAAACCCGCGTCACCGCCATCGCCGAGATGCTGGAACTAACCGATATGCTGGACACCAAGGCTGCGGGCCTCAGCCCGGACAATAAACAGAAGATCTCGATGGGGCGAGGCTTGGTGCGCGAGGACGTCAACGTGGTGATGTTCGACGAGCCGCTGACGGTGATCGACCCGCACCTGAAGTGGAAACTGCGCTCGAAACTGAAAGAATTGCACCAGCGCATCAAGGCAACGATGATCTACGTCACCCACGACCAGACCGAGGCACTGACCTTTGCCGATCAGGTGGTGGTGATGCAGGACGGCGAAGTGGTGCAGATTGGCACCCCGGTAGAGCTGTTTGAACGCCCCGCACATACCTTTGTCGGCCACTTCATCGGCTCGCCCGGTATGAATGTACTACCCTGCGACCTGCGTGATGGTCAGGCGTATTTTTGCGAACATCAGGTTGCACTGGAAGGTGCCGTTGTCGGTACTCCCAACGGAAAAACCGAGATCGGCGTCCGCCCCGAGTTTGTGACGCTTGCTACCAGCGGGTTGCCCGCAACGGTCAGCAAGGTCTCGGACATTGGCCGCCACACAGTTGTGGAATGTGACGCCGATGGCAGCAAGATCAGTGCCATCGTCGACGGCGCGGGCCCTGAAAGAGGCGCCGCGGTCTTTCTCCAATTTCAACAGAACCAGACCCGGCTCTATGTCGATGGCTGGATTGCCACCCAAGCCGAGGAGGCACAGTCATGAAAACCGTAAACCAGAAGGCCTGGTTCTTTGTGCTGCCGGTGCTAGTGCTGGTGGCCTTTAACGCACTGATCCCGATGATGACGGTGGTCAACTATTCTGTGCAGGAAACCTTTGGCAACAACATATTCCTGTGGGAAGGGCTGACTTGGTTCCAGCAATTGCTGACTGAAGAGCGGTTTTACAAGGCACTGGGCCGTCAGTTCATGTTCACTGGCCTGATCCTGGTGATCGAAGTGCCTCTGGGCATTGCCATTGCCCTGTCGATGCCACGCCAAGGCATCTGGGTGCCGGTCTGTCTGGTACTGATGGCGCTGCCGATGCTGATCCCTTGGAACGTGGTGGGGGCGATGTGGAACATCTTTACCCTGCCCGACATCGGCTTGCTGGGCTATTTCCTGAACAACGTCTTGGGCATCAACTATGACATGACCCAAGATCCAATTGCCGCATGGGTCACCATTATCACCATGGACGTGTGGCACTGGACGTCGCTGGTGGTGCTGCTGGCCTATGCCGGATTGGTATCAATCCCGGACGCCTACTATCAGGCTGCCAAGATCGATGGGGCCTCGAACTGGTCAGTGTTCCGTTTCATCCAGTTGCCTAAGATGAAACCAGTTCTAACCATCGCTATCCTACTACGGTTCATGGACAGCTTTAACATCTACACCGAGCCGTTTGTGCTGACCGGTGGCGGTCCTGGAAACTCGACCACGCTGTTGTCCATCGATCTGGTGAAACGCGCCCTTGGGCAGTTTGACCTCGGCCCCGCCGCAGCGATGTCGCTGATCTACTTTGCAATCACTCTCTTGGTTAGCTGGCTGTTCTACACGCTGATGACCAAAGACGACTTGAACTAAGGAGGACCTGGAAATGCAAAAACGATCCATCGTCCCAATCATTTACATCTTGTTCCTACTGCTGCCGATTTATTGGCTGGTCGCGATGAGTTTTAAAACCACAAACGAGATCCTGGGCGGGTTCTCCCTGTTCCCGCAGACGTTCACGCTGGAAAACTACAAGGTGATCTTTACCGATCCGACCTGGTACTGGGGCTATATCAACTCGATTTCTTATGTGACGCTGAACACGGTGATCTCGATTACCGTGGCGTTGCCAGCTGCTTATGCCTTTAGCCGCTACCGGTTCTTGGGCGATAAGCAGCTGTTCTTCTGGCTGTTGACCAACCGGATGGCACCTGCAGCGGTGTTTGCCCTGCCCTTCTTCCAGCTGTATTCCGCTGTGGGGTTATTCGACACCTATCTGGCGGTGGCACTGGCACATTGCCTGTTCAACATCCCGCTCTCGGTGTGGATCCTCGAAGGTTTCATGGCTGGTGTCCCCAAAGAGCTGGACGAAACCGCCTACGTCGACGGCTATTCCTTCCCACGTTTCTTTGCCACTATCTTCATCCCGTCGATCAAAGCCGGCGTCGGCGTCGCAGCCTTCTTCTGCTTCATGTTTTCGTGGGTGGAACTGCTGCTGGCCAAGACGCTGACGGCGGTGGCGGCCAAGCCAATCGCGGCCATCATGACCAAAACCGCATCTAGCGCCGGCTACGAACTGGGTCTGCTAGCGGCAGCAGGGACTTTGACAATCATACCGGGCGCAATTGTGATCTATTTCGTCCGCAACTATATCGCGAAGGGTTTCGCGATGGGGAGGGTGTAATGCTGACTTGGATGGCCTGGACCTGGCCCACAGCATTGGTCTTTATCGGTATCTTCTCGGCGATCGGCACTTTGATCGTAATTGAAATCCGCCACCCCGGCGGCGATGAACGCAAAGGCGTGCTGGGGCTGGTGACAACCCGTGGCGACCGCTTGTTTATCAGCCTGCTGGGCTCCAGCTATATATTCCTGGCCTGGCTGGGATTGTTTGGCACCCCGCTGTGGATACCGCTGCCAATGGCAATAGGCTGGGCAGTGTTCTGCTTTCGCAAGGTATGACCACCGGTGTGAGTGCCGGGTCAAGGAGGGCGCGGCCCCCGCCGAAGGCGGCCCTTGACGCGGCACTCACGCCCAAACACGACACCTCTGTCGCATCTTCTAAGAAACTAGTTTTCAAAAACTCCCGCCTTGCCTAAGATGGCGAGACACCAAAAAACGGACCGGACACCAGACCCCATGCGAAAAAAGCAGGACAACTCGCTTCTGACCGAGGTAGAACTCGAATTTATGACCGTGGTCTGGGCAACTGGCGGTGGCACTGTGCGTGATGGCCGAGCTGAACAAGCTGCAGCAACGGGCCTATACTTCGGTGGCAACAGTGCTGAAAATCATGGAACAAAAAGGCTTCTTAACCAGCGAACGACAGGACCGTTCGCTGGTCTATCGCCCCGCCGTTCCCAAGGCTGACTATCAAAAAACCACTCTCAAAAACCTTTCGAGCAAACTCTTCAACGATACCCCTGCCGCGCTGGTGGCGCGGCTGGTCGAGGATGAAGAGGTGACCGACGAAATGCTCGTGGAAATGCGGGCGCTGTTGAATGAAAGGCTAGGGGACAATGCAAGCTGATGCTCTGGTAAATGCCTATATTGACCTGAATCTTCTGCTGCTGGTTGGCGCAGGAATTTGGCTAGGGCTGCGACGATTGTTGACCCGCCATGGTCTTGGTCATGCCTTTTTACCTCAGCTGCAACTGCTCAATCGCCTAACTGTCTTGATGGCTGTCTCGCCTTTGTTGGCACTTGCTTTCACCACTTGGGTTGTTGCGCATCCACCGAACATCTCGGATTTGCTGGTTTCCCAGTACCTTCAGGGCCGCGTCAACCTAAGTGCCAGCCATTTTGAATCCATCATCGGTCTGCGCGAAGATCTGGTGCGCAATCTGATGACACAACAGGCATTCTGGGCCCGATCACTGGTGTTACTGCTTGCCGTCGGTGCTGCGTTCTGCACACTGCATATCGTCTCGTCAGTCCTACGCCTTCGCAACAGCCTGCGCAGTGCATTTATGTGGAAACAGATCGGCCGTGTTCAACTGCGGATTAGTGACACTGCGTCCGTCGCTTACTCGACCCGCAGCCTGTTCACCTTCTACGTAGTCCTACCCTCGAACCTTTTGAATGATGCCCGCGACCTGCGGCTGACTGTTGCGCATGAATTGCAGCATTTCCGCCAGCGTGACATCGAATGTGAGTTCCTGCTCGAAACCCTGCGCCCCCTACTGTTCTGGAACCCAGCCTTTTACCTCTGGCGCAGCGAAGTACGCACCTTGCGCGAATTTGCCTGTGATCAGGCCCTGATGGCACGACCGCATTTTGATGCCCGTGCCTATTGCGAATGCCTAATCCGCGCCTGCGCAATGGCCGCGCAGGACCGCATCTTTTTCACCCGCCGCAGTCCCGCCGTCTCTCTGGTGGACCGGCGCGAGACCCGGCGCAGCGCCACCCTGCAGCAACGCATTTTGACCGTAACAGCCAGGCCGTCCCCAACTGACCATACCCTCAGCTGGGCACTGTTGTCCGGCCTGCTGGTTGGCGCCGTGCTGGCGACCACAATGGTAATGCAACGCCCCAGCGACTGGAGCCACGACCGGCTGATGCTGTCCACCATCGTCAATCTGGAACGCATGGCCAGCCGCGACACCACAGGGGTCAGCATTGTTCAACCCTCCTTTGTGGTGACTTTGGACTAATCACAGCACCAAGGTTATTGATGTGCTTTCGACTGGTAATGTGACCACAGCGTTACCTTTGTACGCCCTCGGATGGGCGCACCAAAAGACACTGGATTTCCATCCCCCAGCGGGCCCAAATCCCGCTGCCAAACTTGGCAAATTGCAGTTCAAGAAAATTTAGTCGTCCCTGCCCCCACCTCTATGTATTCGATCCAGCGCTGTTACTTGACTTTCCGCTGGCCCTCTAACATGTTAGAAGGCCAGAAGGTGACCTATGACCGCAAATGAAATCGATGCAACACTGCTCAGGGATATCAGCACCTTTGAGGGATCGCTGGCTGGGCGGGTCTATTTGTCCCTAAAAGACGCGATTCTGGTGCTGAAATTTCAACCCGGTAGCATTCTGCGCAAAGGCGCAATCTGTGACAGATTAGGAGTATCCCGCTCACCTGTCTCAGAAGCGATCACCCGGTTGTCTTCCGAGGGGCTGGTGGATGTGGTCCCGCAATCGGCCACCCGCGTTTCCTATTTCTCGATGGCTGAGATCCGCGAGGGCGCATTCCTGCGCGAGGCGCTTGAACTGGCCAGTGTTGCTAAGGTCGCCAAGGATCACACCGAAGAACAGCTGACCCAGATCAACAGGAATCTCCACCTGCAGGCGCTAACAGTTGAGGACCAGGACTATGCCGGTTTTTATCAGGCCGACGAAGAGTTCCACGCCATGCTGATGCAGTTCACCGGCTATCCGCGGTTGACCGCCGTTGCCCGCATGGTGTCGCTGCAAGTCAGTCGGGTCCGGATGGTGCTGCTGCCAACACCAGGTCGCGCGGCTGAAACGCTGGAAGAACATCGCGCTGTGGTTGATGCGATCCGCAATCATGATCCTGCTGGCGCGCAAAGTGCCATGCATCACCATCTGGGCCAATTGTTACCGCGTATCGCACCGCTGGAACTGGACCGCCCCGATCTATTTCGCACGAGCTAAGGACTACCCCCGATGAAAGACACGCGCAAATGACCCGTATCGACGCACATCAGCATTTTTGGTCACTGGGCCGTGGCGACTATGGCTGGCTGACCCCGGATCTAAAGGATATCTACCGCGATTTCCTGCCCGATGACCTGACTCCGATTCTGGCTACACAGGGTATTGAGGGCACGGTTATCGTACAGGCGGCCCCTACTCTCGCCGAGACCGAATTCATGTTATCGCTGGCCGATGACTATGCCTTTGTCAAAGGCGTGGTGGGCTGGGTCGATTTCGAACAGGCCGAGGCCCCAGCTCAGATTTCAAAACTGGCACAACACCCGGCGATGGTTGGTCTGCGCCCGATGATCCAGGACATTGCCGACCCGGACTGGATGCTGCGCACCGATTTGATCCCAGCCTTCGAGGCGCTGATCGCCGCGGATCTGACCTTTGACGCGCTGACCCTGCCGCCGCATCTGTCCAACTTAAGCCTCCTGCTGGAACGCCATCCGGATATGCGCGTGGTGATCAATCACGGCGCCAAGCCATTGATCCGTGACGGGGTTATCGATCCCTGGGCCGCCGACATGGCCAAACTAGCCCGCGACACGGCGGCCTATTGCAAGCTCTCCGGCCTAGTCACCGAGGCAAATGCCGACTGGTCCATAGATGATCTGAAACCCTACGTGGATCACCTGCTGGTCAGCTTTGGCCCTGAACGTCTGATCTGGGGCAGCGATTGGCCGGTTTGCACCCTGGCCAGCAGTTATGAACGCTGGATCGAGACCACTGACACTTTGCTGTCGGGTCTCACCGCTGATGAACGCGATGCAATTCTGGGTGGAAATGCCACCCGAGCCTATAATTTGAGAGACTGATATGACGCATCCTAAACTTGACCCCAATGGCCTTTGGCTGGGCCGTATTAACCTGCCTTCGGTTGGCCCAGTAATCGTCACTCTGCGGGACGGTCAACTGATCGACATCACCTCCCAAACCGCCCCCACCGTGCGTGATATTCTGGAGCGCAACGACACGGTGGACTTTGTGCGTACTGCCACGGGCAAGGCGCTAGGGTCACTTGACAGCGATCACGACTGGCTTGCACCTTGCGACTTTCAGGCCGTCAAAGCCTGTGGTGTGACCTTTGCCGGCTCGATGGTGGAGCGGGTGATCGAGGAACAAGCCGCCGGGGATCCGGACAAGGCCGCTTCGATCCGCGCCCGCATTGGTGCCCGCATAGGCGACAGCCTGTCCAACATCATCCCCGGCTCGGACGAGGCTGCCGCTGTAAAGCTGGCCCTGACCAAAGAAGGACTTTGGAGCCAGTATCTAGAGGTTGGCATTGGCCCCGATGCAGAGGTGTTTTCTAAGGCGCAAGTTCTGTCTTCGATGGGGTTCGGCGATGAAGTTGGCCTGCACCCGATTTCCACCTGGAACAACCCAGAGCCAGAGGTGGTTCTGGCAGTGACCTCCGCCGGAGAGATCAAGGGCGCAACGCTGGGCAATGACGTCAACCTGCGCGATGTCGAGGGACGCTCGGCGCTGTTGCTGTCCAAAGCCAAGGACAACAATGCCTCCTGCTCCATCGGCCCGATGATCCGGCTGTTTGATGACAGTTTCTCGATGGATGATGTGCGTCAGGCCGAGCTGACGCTGACCGTCACCGGATGTGACGATGGCTTTGAACTCACCGGCCACAGCTCGATGAGCAAGATCAGCCGAGATCCTACCGATCTGGTGCGCCAAACCATTGGTCGGCATCATCAATATCCCGATGGTCTGATGCTATTCCTCGGCACGCTGTTTGCGCCGACGCAAGACCGTGACACCCCCGGTGGTGGCTTCACTCACAAACTGGGCGATGTGGTCACCGTTGCCTGCCCAGAACTGGGGCAGCTCACCAACACCGTGCGGCTGTCCACCGATTGCAGCGAGTGGACGTTTGGTGCCAGTGCCTTGATGCGTAATCTGGCCGGACGTGATCTTTTGTAATCTATTTCCCCTGCCCGGAGAAAAAAGGCTCTGGGCAGGGGGTAATCCTCAGGAAATCACCATCGCAATATATCCACCGAACAGCGCGAGGACCGTAGTCACGGCATAGGTCAGCGGGAACGGCACCGCCGCAACTGTACTGCCGGACTGGTCAACGATCGCATTCAGACCGGGGGTCGAATTGCGCGCGCCTGTGCAGGCGCCATCATTGATCACAGAGTTCAGCTTGAACAGCTTGTCGGCAACAATGTACGCAACGATCACTGGTACCACTGCCGCCAAAATTCCGATCAAAGCCAACCACAACACTGTGTCGCCGCCAAGCGCCGAGATCACTTTGGGGCCAACATTGGCGCCCAACACAGCCACAAACATATTCAACCCGATATCCTGCAGAAAGCTTCGCGCGCCTTCACTGACCGGCCCGCCAAACGATGGGTTACGGCTGCGGAAATAGCTGACAAAAATCCCCATCATCAAACAACCAGCCGAGGTGCCCAACGCAATGGGAATACCCGCCACAGTGATGCTAAGGATACCGACCAGATAGCCAATCGCCATAGCGATGGCCATGTAAGTGACCTCGGTCACCGTTGATTCCAGAATAGGCCGCCCGCCTAATGCCTTGGCGGCCCTCTGAATGGCCACATCCGGCCCAGTCAGCCGCAACACATCGCCAAAGCGCACATCGGTATTTGGGCCAACCGGAATTGCCTGCCCAGCCCGGAACATCGCCGACAACTGAACGCCGTACCCAGCCTGCTGCGCCAACTCGCGCAGGGTCTTGCCCGACACCTCGTGCGATCCAACCCGGATGTCAGCCGCCTCGAGCGGTACTTCGCGCGCTGCGGCATCCGCAACCTCGGGGCCGATCATCTCATTGCCTTCGAGGATCAGCTCGTGCACGTCGCCTCGAACCGTGATGATATCTCCTTCGGTCAGCTGCAAGGTATCGCTGATGTCCAGTGCGACATCGTCTCGCATCACCCGCAGAATGGGAACTTCCCGGTGGCGCAGCGTCAGATCACCAATTGTCTGGCCCACAAATTCGGCATGTTCCACCCGGTAAGCCCTCAGATCATAGGGTGAAAAACCCAGCACCAGCGCGTCAGCCGTGCCCGGCAGAGCGGTATCATCGCCTCCGCTGAACTCAATCTCAGCGATGCGGGCATCTGCCACCGGGTCATGCCCCATCATTTGCGGCAGATAGCGGATCACCAAAATGATCCCAACGCTGGAGAGGATATAGCTGATCGCATAACCAGCCGCGATGTTGGCCCCCACCTGTTCGGCGGTCATGTCCGCAGGCATCTGATAGGCGCCGCTCTCAACCGCGCTTTGCGCCACGCCCATAATGGCGGTGATCGTGTAGCTTCCGGATATCAAACCCGCCGCATACCCCGGCTCAAGCCCCGCAAGATTGGCCCCAACCACGCATATCACCCAGTTCAGGCTCCACACCAAAAAGGAGATTACCAGGAACGCCAATGCCCCTGATCTGAGACCAGAAAAGAACTGCGGCCCCACCTTCAAGCCAAGCGCATACATGAAGAACAACAGGAACACGCTCGATAGAATTGAGGGGATCGAATAGGTTAGCCCAAAGGCGGATTCAGCCACCATCGACATAGCGACGGCGGCGATCAATACTCCTGCTGTGGATCCAAGCGAGACACCTGCAAGGCTGAGCCGACCCAGAGGATAGCCAATCGCCATTGCCAGTAGCAAAAACACGATGGGTTGATCACCCAGCAGCACAAAAAAACCATGCGAGCCTGTCTCGGCAATGGGTTCGAAAAAGCTGAACACATTGCCAATCGCCCCTACAGGTGCGGTGTCTGCCTCGGTGGATTGTGCCAGTGCAATACCAGGGAAGAGTGAAACCAACAGCAATGCTGCAAGTCGTTGGAAAATCGAAGGGACTAATAATCGTGACATGAAAATCTCCGGACAATGGTCGATGGCTCACCAGCCTGATACGGCCTAAAAATGCAGCGGAGGCCGACGAATTGGTCGGCCTCCAAACTTCAGTCAGTGGTGGTAACAACTGCCTTCTTCAGCACTTAGCGGCACAGCGATTGGGTGCTCAGCGAAATACTCCATGCAGCGCTTGATATCCTCCACCAGCAAAGACCCCAGATCGCGGCTGACCCCGTGACGGACCAATATGCGCTGTATCACCAGATCTTCACGGTCGGCGGGCATCGTATAGGCCGGCACCTGCCAGCCCCGCATCCGCAGCCGGTCCGCCAGATCATAAAGACTGTACCCATTGGTCACTGCATCGTCTTTCAGGGTCCAGCAGAGTGCCGGGATGCCCTCGTTCATGTCGCCATCATAGAGAACCTTGAACGGGCCCAGCTTGTCGATCTCTCGGGCAATGAACTGGGCCGTGTCGTAACAAGCCGTGTGGATCTTGCGATAGCCTTCGTGGCCTAACCGCAGGAAGTTGTAGTATTGCGCCACGATCTGGCCGCCGGGCCGCGAGAAGTTCAGCGCAAAGGTGGGCATATTGCCACCCAGATAGTTGACATTGAACACCAGATCCTCGGGCAGATCCTCTTTGTGACGCCACACCACCCAACCGACACCCAATGGGGCTAGGCCAAATTTATGCCCCGAGGCATTGATGGATTTCACCCGTGGCAGTCGGAAGTCCCACTCGATATCAGGCGCACAAAACGGCGCCAAAAAGGCCCCCGAGGCGCCATCCACGTGCATCGGAATATCCAAGCCAGTTTCGGCCTGTAACCTGTCCAGCGCGTCGCTGACGTCTTTCACCGGCTCATACTGGCAGGTGAAGGTGACACCAAGGGTCGGCACCACGCCGATGGTGTTCTCATCCACCCGCTTCAACACCTCTGCGGGTGTCATCAGCAGGCGGTCGCCTTCTAGCGGGATCTCGCGGATTTCCACGTCGAAATAGCGGGCAAACTTGTGCCAGCAGATTTGCACCGGGCCAGTGACGATGTTTGGCCTATCGGTCGGTTTCCCCTGCGCCCGCATCTTGTCGCGCCAGCGCCATTTCAACGCCAAGCCGCCCAGCATTGCCGCCTCGGATGAACCGGTGGTTGAGCAGCCGATGGTGTGTTTGGCCTCCGGAGAGTTCCACAGGTCGGCCAACATGTTAACACAGCGCGCTTCGATCTCGGCGGTCTGCGGATACTCATCCTTGTCGATCATGTTCTTGTCGATGCATTCGTCCATCAACTTATGCACTTCGGGCTCTTCCCAGGTCTGGCAAAACGTCGCCAGGTTTTGGCGGGCGTTGCCATCCAACATCAATTCGTCGTGCACAATTCCGTAGGCATGCCGAGGATCCAGCTCTTGGTCAGGGAACTTGAACTTGGGTGCTGTTCTGGTCAGATCGTCTGAGCCATAAAGCTCATCAATTGATTCAGCTTTCGTTGTATGACTTTTGTTCAATGCCATTGTAATGGTCTCCCAAAATATCTTTCTCAAAAAGGGGTCAAAATTCGCCCCAAACCAGTTTGCCAGCGTCAAACCGGCACAGCGTATACCTCTACCAGTACCGGTTGATCTGCAACCTGTGCCACGACCATTTGAAAATCTGTGATTTTTTTACGTGTGATACTTCAGTCATTTGGTGAACGCATCGGCGCAAGTGATCCAGTCCGACAATCCGCCGAAATCCACATACGCATCGGTCTGATGAACCGCTTCTCGGTCCTGGGAACGGTCGAGATCATTTGCGAGGCATGAACGCGTGTCACTGCCGCCTGGGAATGGGGAAATCAAAGCTGCGGCCCCTAAATGGTTCATTTTTAAACCTGAAATGCCACCACTCTCTAGGATAGTTTCTAAACCCAGCGCGGTCCATTGTTGCAACCAAGAATCGACGATTTTGCGCAGCACGTTCGGAAACCAGCTTCGAGCTCGACTGGCTTTTCAGATCGAAAAAGTCGAATTTAGTGCCCATTTCCAATAGCGTTAATTTATCCGAGGTTTTACGCGCGATTGTCAGGTCTACCGTTCCACCCGCAGAATGCCCGGACCGGGAAGCAATATAGCCTTTTGGAATAAGTTGATGTGACGTCAGGTTCGGAAAATAGGTCTCATCAGAAAAATCATGTGCGGTTACGTATTCTACCATTTCACGTACCGCACGTGCAGGACGGTAACAGTCAAGAACCACCAGCGTTAATCTCTTTTTTGCTAACTCTCTTTGCAAAGAGGATAAAGCTCTGGCTGCGTGCTCCACCAGTATACAGTCCGGAGAGTCGTACCCGGCAAGGGGTTTGCCGACAAAATTATTACCTGTCGCATACCGAATATCCTCAACAATAGATGCATCAATATCTTGCAGATATACAAACCCAGCGGGTAGATCGGCGGCATCGGATTGATGCGCCACGACGTTGAGAAAAATTAAACAGACGATCCCACAAGCCCGCGACCATATAGTCACTGAAGCCGCAATTCGCTTATTGCAGTGTCACGATACCTCGTTCCTCTATGCACGCCAGTCAGGGTCAATGTTATCCAATTCACGTCGCCCAAATATGGGATGTTTAACACCTGAAATCGGCCGCTATCGACAACTTGAATATCTCCCTCGAAACCAGTTGAAGTCCGCACGTTGAATGATCTCACCCGGCCATTTTTCAAGTAAGTACTTTTACTTTTATTGTAGCCGTTAGCGATCAGAATTTCATTTATGGTGGTTGGTCGCTCGAACGAAAAACGCAGAACTTCACCTAGCCCGTCGCCGCTATCACCTTCTACCCAGGCAGTGTTCATATTACCGTCGGCCAAATTGTCGCCGCTGTATGTATTTCCAGATTGCATACCAAGGACCGATGAAACGCAGAGATCACTCTCGATGTTGCCAAATCGCCGTGTATAGCACTCCCGCATGCGGATATCGGGCATCGGTAAATGTCGCGCGGCCTGCTTTACAGGTTCTTCCAGCCTGGAAAGTGCGTCGATAGCCAAAACGACATAAAAATTATTCGGTACGTCTTGATAGTCGTTCAGGAACGCTCTCCATGCTGCGCTGCTGTCAAGCCGTTCGGCCAGAGCGTATTTGCTGGCTATAGCGTCTTCAGTAGGCACAAAAGCTGTTGAACTGGATTTTTGCGCAGGTTGGCCCTGATCTGAATGGAAATAGAAATCCCCGGTTATTGAACTGGTTTCCCAAGGAACCTGCTTTTCGCCGGTGACGGCCAGCACCTCACTTCTGGCTGTTTTGAAAATAGATTCGATGGTGCGCCCTCCGCCAGAGGAAATCGCCGCTGTAAGCGCTTTGGTATAAGGCGAATTCTGCCCCACCCCGTCAAGCGCAACAGAACCGGGAGCCGTCGCATAGGCAATAAAGGTCCCTTTAGGTGCGTCAACCGAAGCCAACCCCCTTGAAGTAGAGCGCGAAGACCCGACGAACGGATTGTTGCGACACGCATCCAATATGATGATGTTGATATCCGCGTTTGAAGAGTTCATTACCTTAAGAAAATTGTTTACATTGATCGCCTCAAGATCAATCTCATCCTCATCAAGAATCTGCGCATTCACGGGAACCAGATAATTCTCCCCATGCAGCTGAACCCCATGCCCGGCATAATAGAACAACCCCGCATCAACATTGTCCTCCCGCAGACGCCGCCCAAACTTCAGCAGCTCCTTTTTCATCGTCCCCTGATCTGCATTCAGCAGCTTGGTCACGGTAAACCCGGCCTCGCGCAGGGTGCTGGTCATTGATATCGCGTCATTTTCCGGGTTGGCCAATGAAGATGTATGCGTGTATTTTGAGTTGCCTATAACCAAGGCAACGCGGTCCCCAGCCAAGACGCTGCTGTTCCAAAAGGTGAGGGTCAGCAGGGCAACGATGGCTGTTCCAATAGCGTGCATTACAACTTGGGTCATTGCGCTAAACTCGCCTATTTTCTGGGGTTAAGATTGCCAGACTGCCGCCATTTGACCAAGCTTTTTCTCATATCCCTCCAGTCCTATGAAAAGATGAGACTGGGTTATCGCTCCAATTCACCTCAATCATGTTCATAGTGCGAGCCGTCAATCCTGACTTTCGCCAATGTCAGTCGAATAGGGGAGAGTCGCGGTCCATGCGAACCCCAGAAAGGGCTGCCTGCTTGCATACCAAGTCGCATTGCGAATGAAGACCAGCCATCTTCTATGTGTCCCTGATTACCGGTCAATCTGTTGACAAAATGTCAATATTCACGTTGATCCAAAGTGCAAAAAGGGGAGATTTGAAAGGTGGGTCGTAAAGTGGGCAGCAATCGCCGCTCAGCCGTTTAGTCGTTCACAATAATGGATTTATTTAGGATAGTTGGTGCGGTCGAGAAGACTCGAACTTCCACGGGTGTTACCCCACAGCGACCTCAACGCTGCGCGTCTACCATTCCGCCACGACCGCACTGTCAGGCTTGGTAGGGCGGCGTATAGACGAAGCGCGCGGCGGTGTGAAGCCGAAAATCGCAGACCTAGACAGATTGTCGTACTTCACTAGGAGAGCCCGTTGAAATGACCACGTCTTGTCCAGAAATGCTGGCGTAACCTATTGGGACAGATAGGAAACCCATCTGCCCCCTTGATATCTGTGGCTACTCAAGCGCGCCATCTGGCGCCCCAGAAAATGCTCATTTGGTTGCAGACGCTGTCGTGCGGGCCAGGAATAAGTCACCTGACATCTGATCATAATAGGCTGGAAACTGGTCATGATTAACCGTGGACGCCAGATTTTGCACATCGCGGCGCACCTGCTTGGCCAATTGGTGCAGGGTCATGTTCGGGTCCTGCAGTCGTGGCAGCAGTGCCCGTGTAAATACTGAATTGGGATCAGCATCACCGTCCGACAGGCGATCCAAGGCTGTCTGCCCTGCCCAGCAGAATAGAGAATGAACGCCCCCTCTGGTGGCGACATACGAACCAATCCTCGCTTACCGCCAATCGACCGCTTGCCGTCTGATGGGAACGGATTATTCCGGCAGGCATCAAGGATCATCACCGTTGTACGCGCGCCTCGCTTTTGGAACGTATCCAAAATCCGGTCTGCCGCAATGCTTTCGCCAGTCAGAAAACTCTCGTCCCCTTAATTGATTACTGGAACATCCGAGGGCAGCAGAAAGTTGCGGCCTTCGACTTCGACCCCGTGGCCCGCGAAATAAAACAATACTTCGTCGCCAGGGTCGATTTGATTGGCCATGGTAGAAACCGCACCATTGATATCCCGGCGGTCAGGGTCATAGAGCGTGCGCACCTCGAACCCCTGTCCCGACAATACACTGCTTATCGACTGCGCGTCATTGCGGGCTTTTATCAGGTTTTCAAGGCTTTGGTAGCCATCGGCGCCAATCACCAACGCCCATCTTCGGTTTGTTGGAGCGGCCATGGGCTGGGGCTGCTGGGGAACTGCGACCTGGGTCACAACCGCACCGGTGTCTGGCAAGTCAGCAACAAGAGCGCCCTGCGGAACAAACGGCATCTGGACAGCCTGCTGCACAACTTGGCCCTGCGGTACATACTGTTGCTGCGCGCCATAGGCTTGCACATTCGGCTGCACAGCACCGTAAGAGGGTTGCTGAACGGGTTGACCGTATTGCTGTTGGGCGCCGTAGGCATTGACATTAGGATTGGCAAAGGCGGCTTGCGGCTGCCCATTTTGCTGTTGCCCATTAAAGGCGCCAGGGTTTGTGTTCACCATCATTGTCGGCTGCTGAGAATATTGCTGCGGTTGGTTCTGTTGCGGGAAATTGGGCTGCGGCACCCTGCGTTCCGTCAGATATATATTCAACAGCCCCCTTGGCCCGCCGGGATGCGCCATTGATTGCTGCGTTGCCAGATAACCGCTGGACATCGCATGTTGATATGAACTGATAAGGAGGTCTTGCCCATAGGGGCTAAGCTGGCCGGACACCGGATAACCAAGATACGCCTGATATTGCGAGACCGCCACCTTGGACTTGCGACCCAACTGACCATCCACAGAGCCCTCGTCGAACCCGAAATAATTGAGCGAGGCCTGGATCTGTTTGCCTTCTTGCGTCGATGGCAGCCTGGAACCTTGGCTCCCCCCGGGTTGCTTTCGTTTCCCCCTGAGAAAGCGCTCCGCCAATAAGTCCACCGATAAGAGCCCCAGCGGCAAAATCGCCAACGTCAGCCATCACTCGTTCAACTGGCACTAGGCAACGAGCAAGACAAGACGGCAGCTGTTAATGACTTCAATTGCATTTCAACCTCCAAAATTACTCATACTTAAAAGCAGCGCCCCTTTTATCAGGGGGAATCATTCTGAAAAGGCTGGAATCCACCACCTAAAGAGCCGTATTGAGAGGCTATACTGAGGAAATGGGCTGAATATGGTTGAATGGATCACCAGTGACGGGCTGACCGACTATGCCGCTGCGGTCGACTTTATGGAGAGTCGCGCCGCCATGATAGCGTCCGGCCAAGCTGATGAATGCATCTGGTTGGTTGAGCATCCGCCACTTTACACTGCAGGCACTTCGGCCAAGCCTGCTGACCTGACCGATCCGGATCGTTTTCCGGTCCACGACAGCAAGCGCGGTGGCCAGTACACCTATCACGGCCCTGGTCAGCGGGTGGTCTATGTGATGCTCGACGTTGGCAAACGTGGCCATGATGTGCGCCGTTTTGTGCAACAGCTAGAGCAATGGGTGATCCTGGCCTTGGAGCAGTTCAACGTCACTGGCCACATCCGCGAAGGACGGGTTGGAGTCTGGGTCGAGCGTGACGACAAGCCACTGAACATTTCTGGATCCAAGGCCGAGGACAAGATTGCTGCCATCGGTATCCGTTTGCGAAAATGGGTCAGCTTTCACGGCATCTCGATCAATCTCGACCCGGACCTTAGCCATTTCGACGGCATTGTACCCTGCGGCATCACCGAGCACGGAGTGACCAGTCTGGTAGATCTGGGCCTGCCGCTGTGCATGGAAGATGTCGACCTCGCGCTGCGGCGCAGCTTTGAACGGGTCTTTGAAACGGCAGGCGATACTTGCCTGCCTGACTAACAGCATTACCTGTCGGCCAATTCCTCAAGCGCCGCAAACACCAATTCGGGGCGAGTGTATAACAACATCGCCCCGCCACCCCGGCAAAGCCGGACCTGAACGTTATTGCGCCCGGCCATTGTTCGCTGTAAACGATCAACCGAGGTCACCTGATCATCATCGCCATGCAAATAGATGACCGGTGCCGAATGGCCGTCAATATGGCGCCGCCAATCGCTCACGATCCAATGAAAATCAGCCATCAACCCGGCGCCATTTTGCTGCAGGGACAAATTGTGACTGGCCTGCAGCAGGGCAGCCATTTGTAAGCGGTCAATTTGTGCGCTGGTATTGCTGTCCGGCTGCCGCTTCTGCCTCATCAGCACCATTGGCCCATTCCGGCGAATACCGCGCGCCCATAGCTTCACCACCAGCGGCAACACGCGGGGGCAATAGGTCGCAGCAATTGCCATGGACCAGTGATGCCAGCGCAGGGCCGATAATTGCCCCAACTTTTGCACCGGCCCCATGCCCGAGACAACCACCGCCCCTGCGATCCTGTCCCGCAGTCTCCGCGCCGCGATATGTGCAAAAGCCGCCCCGCCTCGGTGTCCCAACAAAATGGGGCGCTGCAGGTTTTCCCGCTTAATCATGGTTTCCAGCTGATCGATAAATACATCCATACTGCGTTCATTGGACGGCACCGGACCTGACTGCCCGTATCCACTGCGCAACGGCGCGTAGACGCGAAACCCGCGTTTTCTGAATTGCAACTGTAACCGCTGCACCCCGGCAATTCCGTCTAACAACCCATGCAGAAAGATAACCGGCTGCCCGGTTTCCGCACCCAGTTTGAAGAACTGCAAGCATTGACCCTCGGGCAATTCTACACGGCCGCCTGGTGGCGTGACCTCACCACTTGCAATCCTGTCATCCGAGGCAACCTCGGCGATCAGAAAACAAAACAACCGCAGCATTTCGGCAAGCCCCGGCGCCCCGGACTTGGCCTGGATGACCCGCAATTGTGCATTCAGACTAGAAATACCGCCGCGGGTCGGGTTTGCCAAATCGCTCAGACTGTCGCCTTCGAGAAGTCCGCCCAATAACAACATTTCCTGTCGGTGCAGTGCAAATGTCGCCGACAACATGTCTTGGGCGCGGCTCGACCAGTGAAAGTCCAGGGCTTCAATCATCAACCCGTAGGAGGCCTGCAGACCCTGGCCGCATTGAACGGTTCGACACATCAATTTGCGAGACGGGTCAGGCGTGGCCAAGATCTCGGGGTCCAGCCAGCTGCCATGCTGCTGCCTTAACTGTGTCAGGCGTTGCTCTATCCGGCCTTGCGCGGCATCATTCAGACCCAGAGCCGTTTGCACTTCCCCCTCGGATCCCTGCAAACAGGCCTGGGCAGCCCGACTGGACCTGGAAACTCTACCAGAGGCCGTCAACAAGATCCAAAAATTTTCATTATCTTCATAAAACTCTGCAGGGGCTGGACGACCTGACCTGATCCATTGCTGCTCCAAAATCTCGCTGGCGTGCGCAAAATGCAATTGCAGATCTGGACTGATTCGGTTTCCGAGTAGGCCTGCATCCGGTGCAGATTCGGAAAACCCGCTAGAGCCGTCCACTGGTGACCGTAAAAACCGATCATATAATTCTGCCCGAATCACTGTTTCATAGATCGCGGCAATCGTCTGATCCTGAGACAGGGCATCTACATGCCGTGGGCTTATCACATCGTTCATCAATTCTATTCCAATCAGCCCAACTGCTGGACCGCGCGATAAACTCTCTTGTCTACAACGCTAGCTTACTTACATCTCTCTTGGCAAAGCCCAGCAAAGCAGCATTAGAAATCTAACGTTGCCTACTGACAGTTAATAATTCACTTATTAAAGAGATATTTTTGCGCAACATCACACAACGTAAAGGTGTTTTGCAAACGGGAATTTGAACACCCTCCAGAATTCAAGCGCAAATCACACTAGAATCAGATGTAATTATCCAGTAAAAACCTAAAGATCTAATATCGAGGCACGAATTTTATCGGCGTTCTGACTAATTACAACCTGATCGCCCATTTTCCCTGGCGCACCAAGGCGATCGCCCTCATGTCGGGCAAGTACATGAAAGTGCAGGTGGAAAACTTCCTGGCCACCAGCCGTCTCATTAAACTGCTGCAGCGTAATTCCATCGGCCTCAAAAGCCACCATCAGCGCGCGCGACATCAGCTGAACTGTTTTCATCACCGCTGCCATCTGCTCGGCGGTTGCGTCCAGCATATTTCGGCAGGGCGTTTTGGGAACGACCAGTACATGCCCGTCGGACCGTGGCATGATATCCATAAACGCAATGGTGTCAGCATCCTCGTATACCCGAGTTGATGGAATCTCATCGCGCAGAATTTTGGCAAAAATGTTATCGGAATCATAAGTCATGGTATTTCCTTACTGTCATCGTGTCCGAGTTCGGCACTTTCAAAATTTACTTTTTGCACAGTCAAATCTGCAGCCAGCCATCAATCGCACCACCCACCGCAAGCACTCTGTCCACACCGTCATGCTCTTTAAGATGGTTCCCCTTAACGCTTAGCGGCACTTTTTCAAGCCACCCATTGGGGGGGCGCGTCAATTTATCTTGATGCAGATCAAACTCCGCCATTGAAGGCACAGCCTTGCCACTCTAAAAACCCTATGAATCAAGGTGCCCGGAGTCCGCTCTCGGGGCCTTTCTAAATATAACAGGAGGCACCAAATGGCAGACGCAGCCATTCATGGTCACGATCACGCGGACGAGCGGGGGTTTTTTACCCGCTGGTTCATGAGTACGAACCATAAAGATATCGGCATTCTCTATCTGATCGTTTCGGCGTTTGTCGGTCTGATCTCTGTCACGTTCACCGTTTACATGCGGCTAGAGCTGATGGATCCGGGTGTTCAATACATGTGTGAAGAAGGTGCGCGTTTGTTCGCAGACGCCTCGGCCGCATGCACCCCGAACGGCCACCTGTGGAACGTGTTGATCACCGCACACGGCATCCTGATGATGTTCTTTGTGGTGATTCCGGCGTTGTTCGGCGGTTTTGGCAACTACTTCATGCCGCTGCAAATCGGCGCGCCTGACATGGCCTTCCCGCGTTTGAACAACCTTAGCTTCTGGCTTTATGTGGCTGGTACTTCGCTTGCGGTTGCGTCGGTATTGTCGCCAGGCGGTAATGGTCAATTGGGGTCCGGTGTAGGCTGGGTTCTGTATCCACCGCTGTCCGTGAAAGAAGGCGGTCTGTCGATGGATCTGGCGATTTTTGCCGTCCACGTCTCGGGTGCCTCGTCGATCCTGGGTGCGATCAACATGATCACCACTTTCCTGAACATGCGTGCCCCCGGCATGACCCTGTTCAAGGTGCCGCTGTTTTCATGGTCGATCTTTGTCACCGCCTGGCTGATCCTGCTGAGCCTGCCTGTTCTGGCTGGCGCTATCACCATGCTGCTGATGGATCGCAACTTTGGCTTTGCCTTCTTTGACGCCGCCGGTGGCGGTGATCCGATCCTGTACCAGCACATCCTTTGGTTCTTTGGTCACCCCGAAGTCTACATCGTGATCTTGCCGGGCTTTGGTATCATCTCTCATGTGATCGCGACCTTCTCGCGCAAGCCGGTGTTTGGCTACCTGCCAATGGTCTGGGCGATCATCGCGATTGGTGTTCTGGGCTTCGTCGTTTGGGCGCACCATATGTACACTGTCGGCTTGACGCTGAACCAACAGGCCTACTTCATGCTGGCCACCATGGTCATCGCGGTGCCAACTGGCGTGAAAGTGTTCTCCTGGATCGCCACCATGTGGGGCGGCTCGATCGAGTTCAAAGCACCTATGATGTTCGCCTTTGGCTTCCTTTTCCTGTTCACCGTTGGTGGTGTAACCGGAGTGGTGCTGTCGCAGGCTGCCGTGGATCGCTTTTATCACGACACCTACTACGTTGTGGCGCACTTCCACTATGTGATGAGCTTGGGCGCGGTCTTTGCCATCTTTGCCGGAGTTTACTTCTACTTCGGCAAGATGACCGGTCGTCAGTACTCCGAAAAGTTCGCACATCTGCACTTCTGGATGTTCTTCATCGGCGCCAACGTGACCTTCTTCCCACAGCACTTCCTGGGTCGTCAGGGCATGCCGCGTCGTTACATCGACTATCCCGAGGCCTTTGCCTACTGGAACTATGTCTCGTCGATGGGTGCGTTTCTCTCGTTTGCATCATTCCTGCTGTTCTTTGGTATCGTATTCCACGCTCTGTTGCGTGGCGCCCGTATCACCCAGAACAACTACTGGAACGAGTACGCCGACACGCTGGAGTGGACCCTGCCGTCACCTCCTCCAGAGCACACCTTTGAAATCCTGCCCAAGCAGGAAGACTGGGACAAAGCTCCGTCGCACTAAGACGCGTCTACAAGAAATAAAAAGGCCTCAGAGCACCTGCTCTGGGGCCTTTTTTCATTAGCTGGTAAGAGATCATTTTTCCACCATGCCCATGTTATCTTTACATCGAGCAATCTCGACATACCCTGACCTTGGATTACTATGGTCTTTATGCCCTATGACTGGATCCCCTCACCCTCGGACACCACAGAACAGTTACACCTGTGGCCGCACCAATCGTTGCCACCCAAGGGCTATTTCCGTATCCTATTGGCCACGGCTGTGCTGATTTCGCTGCCGCTTTTGCCTGTGCTGGGCACAATTGTGCTCTGGGGGCTGCTGCCCTTTCTACTGCTGGCGTTGTTTGGCTTGAAATGGGCATTGGATCGCAACCGCCTCGATCATCAGGTTCTGGAGGTCCTGACCCTCACCCCTGACAGTGCCCAACTGCAACGTTACAATCCACACGGCAAACCGCAAAGCTGGCAATGTAACCGGCATTGGGCAACCGTACAGCTCCACAAAAGCGATGGCCCTGTGCCCAATTACGTCACGCTGCGCGGCAATGGCCGGGAAGTGGAGATTGGCGCCTTCCTCTCTGAAAAGGAACGTAGGATGCTTTTTGATGACTTGAATAACTCTCTGCGTGTGACTTGACTGATATGCTGATCCGCCCCCTTGACGTGATGAAAGATCTGGAAGCGGTTATCGATTTTTATCACCAAAACGCCGACTACTGGCTGATGGCAGAAGGCCAGTTGCCTGGGGTGCAAAAATCAGCTGACTTCTTTACCGACGGGCCACCCGGATGTGACCCCATGCAATCCGAACGGCTGGGGCTGTTCCTGAATGACGAACTGGCCGGTTTGGCCGAACTTTCATTTGGGTTTCCGGAACCAGATGCAGCTTACCTTGGCCTGATGTTACTGGGCACCGCAGCGCGTGGCCTCGGTCATGGAAAAACCTTGTTGTCCCACGTTGAGAACCTCGCCCGCAGGGCTGGCTCACCGCAGCTGTACCTTGCAGTCCTGCAAGCCAACTCGCGCGGCCATGCTTTCTGGACCCGCGAAGGATATGTCTCAACTGGCCTCAGCCGCGTCGACAATTCCAACGGGTTGAACCATGTCATCACCCGGCTGGTAAAGGTGCTATGACCCAGAGGCCCGCCAACAAAAAAGCCCCACAGCAAAGCTGAGGGGCCAATCACGTCTTATTCTAAGGTCTGGCTTAGCAGTCGCCGCCCGAGCAAAGCTGATCCTTGACCAGCGGTCCCACTTTGCCAAAATCCATCTGGCCTGTGTATTTCGCTTTCAGCGCGCCCATCACCTTGCCCATCTCACGAATCGAGCTGGCGCCCGTCGCCGCAACGGCTGCGCGGACCGCCTCAGCCACTTCGCTCTCACCCAATTGCTTGGGCAGGAATTCTTCGATGATGGTGATTTCCTCAAGCTCTCGCTCGGCCAGATCCAACCGGCCACCTTCTTCGTAAGCGCGCGCACTTTCGTTGCGTTGCTTGGTCATCTTGCTGAGAATCGCCAGCACATCGCTGTCAGAGATGGTAATTTCTTCGCCACTGCCGCGCGAGGCGATTTCCATGTCTTTGATCGCAGCATTGATCAGACGCAATGTGGCCAGACGGCTGGCCGCCCGATCCTTCATTGCCTGTTTCAGGGCCGTGTTGACCCGCGTGCGCATATCCATTGTATATTCCATCCCCATGGCATTGGAATTCACAGCCTTACCCAAACAACCCTCGCTAGACAAGGGCGCCCTGTTTAGCCTGACGTGATGGAACGCTTTGGCTAGCCAGCTCCGGCTGGACTTGACCCTCCCGAGCCCTGCCCTTAAGAACCCATGAATTTATCCCACATGGAGACTCGCGTTATGGCCGTTACCGCCCCGTCCAAGCCCACCGCATGCCTGGCAATGGCTGATGGTACAGTGTTTTATGGCGTTGGTTTTGGTGCCACCGGACAGACCGTGGCCGAGCTCTGCTTTAACACCGCGATGACTGGCTATCAGGAAATCATGACGGATCCGTCTTACGCTGGTCAGATCGTCACTTTCACCTTCCCTCATATCGGTAACACAGGTGTGACCCCGGAAGACGATGAAACCGCTGATCCAGTGGCTGCGGGCATGGTCGTCAAGTGGGATCCCACGCTAGCCAGCAGCTGGCGCAGCAATGAAGAATTGAAAGACTGGCTGACCCGCACTGGTCGCATCGCCATTGGCGGCGTCGACACCCGGCGCCTGACCCGCGCCATCCGCCAGCAAGGCGCGCCACATGTGGCACTGGCACATGACCCCGACGGCAATTTCGATGTCGAGGCGCTGGTGGCTTCTGCGCGCAGCTGGGCCGGACTGGAAGGCATGGATCTGGCCAAAGAAGTCACCTGTGCGCAAAGCTATCGCTGGAACGAGATGCGGTGGGCCTGGCCTGATGGCTATCCAACTCAGGAGGCACCCAAGCATAAAGTCGTCGCGATCGATTATGGTGCCAAGCGTAACATCCTGCGTTGCCTGACTTCGGCTGGCTGTGATGTGACTGTACTGCCTGCAACGGCAACCGCCGAAGAGGTCCTGGCGCATAACCCGGATGGCATCTTTTTGTCCAACGGCCCCGGTGATCCTGCCGCAACCGGCGAATATGCTGTCCCGATGATCAAAACGATCCTCGACACCACCTCCCTGCCCGTCTTTGGCATCTGCCTTGGCCACCAGATGCTAGCGCTGGCGCTGGGGGCCAAGACCATCAAAATGAACCACGGCCACCACGGCGCCAATCACCCGGTCAAAGAATACGAAACTGGAAAGGTCGAGATCACCTCGATGAACCACGGGTTTGCCGTTGATGCCCAGACCCTGCCCGAAGGCGTGGTGGAAACACACGTGTCGCTGTTCGACGGATCAAACTGCGGCATCCGACTAGCCGACCGCCCGGTTTACTCGGTGCAGCACCACCCCGAGGCCAGCCCCGGCCCGCAGGACAGCTTCTACCTATTCGAACGCTTTGCCGAGGCCATGCAGGCCCAAAAATCGGTCGACGCGTAAGCCCAAAGTAAAATTCAGCCAGTCGTCCATCATGGTTAACTGGCTGTTAACCCACCGCCGCTCAGGCTGACCTAACGTCCAAGGGCAAGTGGTGGTGTGATGCGGGATCAATCGGTAGTTCTGTTCGATCCCCGACTGGCTCGGAAAACCCCGCGAACACGGTTGCCGCTTGGGCATCATCTTGTTGATGCACGGGCAATCCGAGACACCGACCTGCTGCGGGCACTGGTCTTGCAGCGACATCAGGACGCCCCGCTTGGTCACATCCTGATATCTCAGGGCTGGGCCAATCAGGATCAAGTCCTTGAGGCCCTGTCGCGGCAGCATGGGTTGCAACGGGTCGACTTGACCAATCACCGACCAGATACCCGATTGTTAGCCCGCAAACCCGCGCAATTCTGGCTGCAACACCGCGCCCTTCCCTGGCATCAAGAGGGTCGCCAACTGGTGGTCGCCGTCGCCCACCCCGAACAATTTGACGCGCTACAGAAAGGTCTAAGCGGCAGCTTTGACCAAATCCGGCCAGTGCTGGCAGCCGAAGACAATATCACCGCGTTATTGACGGCTCATTTTCGCGACACTCTGGCGCAAAGAGCCAATACGCGGGTTTCTCAAGAGTGCAGCAATCGCCATGGGCAAGCGACCAACCGTCCCCACCTGCCCCTGATACTCTGCGGCGCGCTTGCTGGATTGGCAGTCTTTGCTCCGACGGCAACCTTTACCGCACTCTGCGCCCTCGCAGTACTGACGCTGATCTTATTCATTGGATTGAAGGTCACCGGGTTTGTGACCCATCTGGCAAATGGCGGAGAAATCCAGAGCAATCATCTGCCCGCGAATTCCCCACGCGCCCCCCATCGCCTGCCCCGAATGTCGATGCTGGTGCCCCTGTACCACGAGGCCGAGGTGAGCAAGGATCTGTTGCGGCGCCTGCAACACCTGACTTACCCGCGTTCCTTGCTAGAGGTGATTTTGGTGCTTGAGGAACACGATCAGATCACGCGCACCGCGCTAACCAAGATAACCCTGCCTGTGTGGATCACGATCATAGAAGTTCCGCAATTTGGCACATTGACCACCAAACCCCGGGCCTTGAATTATGCGCTCGATTTCTGTCACGGCGATATTATCGGGGTCTGGGATGCCGAAGATGCACCAGCACGCGGACAGCTCGAACATGTCGCCCGTACCTTTGCGCAGGCGAACAAGGACGTCGCCTGCCTGCAGGGGGTGCTGGACTACTACAATCCGCGCACCAATTGGCTGTCACGCTGCTTTACCCTGGAATATGCCAGTTGGTTCCGCATTGTGCTGCCCGGCTTGGCCCGTCTGGGACTGGTAATCCCATTGGGCGGCACCACACTGTTTGTAAAACGCGCCGCCCTGGAACACTTAGGCGGTTGGGATGCCCACAATGTCACCGAGGACGCCGATCTTGGGGTGCGGCTCTGTCGGGCCGGATACCGCACCGAAATGATTGCCACCACCACCCATGAAGAGGCCAATTGCCAGGCGTGGCCGTGGATCCGGCAGCGGTCGCGTTGGCTTAAGGGCTTCATGACCACCTATCTGGTGCATATGCGCCGCCCGCGCCATCTGCTTGCTCAACTAGGATGGTGGCGTTTTTTTGGCTTCCAGGCCTTCTTTGTCGGCACAGTTGGGCAGTTTCTGCTGGCGCCATTCCTGTGGTCGTTCTGGCTGCTGCTGTTGGGTTTGCCACATCCCAGCGCAACACTGCTCCCGATGAGCGTTCTCTATGCCACCGCTGCCATACTGGTGCTGTTCCAACTGCTTGAGATCAGCATAGCCGTCACCGCCGCCTTTGCTTCAAACCGGCGCAGCTTGGCCCTGTGGTCACCCACCATGGTATTCTATTTTCCGCTTGGCGTCATCGCCACCTACAAGGCCCTGCACGAGCTGATCTGGCATCCGTTTTTCTGGGACAAAACCGCGCATGGTCTTAGCAATGCAGACCCCAACCCGGCACAAACAACGGCTCCTTAACCTTGTCTCAACGGTCGCCCCGCTGATTGGCATCCTGCTTCAATCGCGTCATGTAAGCGGTCGAGATGTGGTCATTCAGCGCCTGCCCTGCGGCTTCTTCGTCGCGTCGCGCAATGGCGTCAACTATGATCTTATGTTCGCTCTGCGCAATCTCACCTCGCCCCTTGGCTGCCAGTGAGGTTGTCGCCATCAACGCCATGGTCCGGTGCACCAGGTTCAACTGCTGCACCAAATAGCGATTATGCGAAGCCAGGTGGATCTGCTCGTGAAAACGGCGATTGGCCTTGGACAGCGCAACCGGATCACCAACCAGAGCATCATCGGCATCCACCATGTCACGCAGCACGGTGATCTCTTCTTCGGTGGCATGACGAGCGGCCAGTTTCGCCGCCAACCCCTCTAGTTCGCGGCGAACCACATAAAGCTCGGCCATTTGGTTGTGATCCAGCGAGGCCACAATCAGTGAACGGCCGTCGCGTTCCAGCAGGGATTGCGTCTCAAGCCGTTGCAACGCCTCGCGAATTGGTGTGCGCGATACTCCAAACCGCTCCGCCAGATCGCTTTCCACCAGCCGGTCGCTGGGTTTGTAGATACCAACGTCGATCGCTTCCAGAATCAAGCTATAGGCATCTTTCTGATTTGGTCGGCTCTGGCTCATGCTCACTCTCACCTTGGGTTCCGCATTTCTATATGGCTGATCCCCCAGCAATCAAGCCCGGGACCGTGTTGCGAGGCAATTCAACACACCAAGGCACGCTTTTGTTTGCAAATCCGCTGCGCGCTGCCTAAGCCGGGGCCATGGTCAAAGATAGTTTTTCTCACGTCAATCACTGGGTGTTCGATCTCGACAACACTCTGTATCCGCCGTCAGCCCGTCTGTTCGATCAGATCGAGGTCAAGATGACCCGCTATGTCATGGATGCCCTGAAGGTGGATCAGCCCGAGGCCAACCGTCTGCGCGATCTCTACTGGCGGCAGCACGGCACCACCCTGGCCGGTTTGATGCGCGAGCATGACCTGGATCCGGTGCCCTATATGATCGACGTCCACAATATTTCACTGGATCATTTGCAAATAGATGTCGACTTGGCCAGCAGGATCGCTGCCCTACCCGGACATAAGATCGTCTACACCAACGGCAGTGCCCCCTATGCAGAACGGGTTCTGCAAGCGCGCGGGCTGAGCGGTTTGTTTGATGGTATCTATGGGGTCGAACACGCGGATTATCTGCCCAAGCCCGAACAAGCGGCTTTTGAACAGGTGTTTGCCCAAGCAGGTGTGGCTCCGACCAGCGCTGCGATGTTCGAAGACGATCCACGCAATCTGGCAGCGCCACACCAGATGGGCATGCGCACCGTGCACGTGGCGCCTGCCCCGCATAGCGCTGATCACATCGAGTACCACACCGATGATCTGACTGAATTTCTGCGGCATTTCGACTGACACTGCAGTTATTGATCCCCTACACCCGCGACCGCTTGCCATTGCCCATGCACAGGCCTAGATCAGCGCCATAAACGGAGGGCTGACACATGGCCGATACCTGCGACATCCTGATTTCCGGCGGCGGCATTGCGGGTCTGACCGCAGCCTGCGCCTTTGCCTTGGCGGGGTTTGACGTGATTTGCGTCGACCCAACAGCACCAGTGACTGAGCGCGACGCCGAAGGGTCTGACCTGCGCACCACCGCCTTTTTGCAGCCCGCGCAGACGCTGTTGCAACGCTGCGGATTGTGGGACAGATTGGCTGATCACGCCGCAGCCTTGCAAATCATGCGTATTGTTGATGCGGGTGGTGAGTTGCCGGAACCGCGCGTGATCAAAGATTTCAATGCCGCCGACCTGTCCGACAAACCTTTTGGCTGGAACTTGCCCAACTGGTTGCTGCGGCGCGAGATGCTGGCGCGGTTGAGCGAGCTGCCGAATGTCGATTTCCGCCCGGGCGTGGCGACCACGAGCCTGTTCACCCGCATTAGAGAAGCACGGGTGGGCCTAAGTGATGGCAGCCGGGTCACGGCCAAGCTGGTCATTGCTGCCGATGGCCGTGATTCTCCGATGCGCGACGCCGCTGGGATATCCGTAAAAACCACCCGCTACGGACAAAAGGCACTGGCTTTTGCCATCACCCACCCGATGCCACATGACAATGTGTCAACCGAGGTGCACCGCTCTGGCGGCCCCTTCACTCTGGTGCCGCTGCCCGATTATCAGGGCAAACCCAGTTCGGCGGTTGTCTGGATGGAGCGCGGCCCAAGAGCACAGGAATTGCGGGACCTGCCGAGCGAAGAGTTCGAAGCGGCCATGACCCAGCGGTCTTGTGGAGTGCTGGGTGATCTCAAGCTCGCCTCGCGCCGCACTATCTGGCCAATCATCAGCCAATCCGCCGAACGGCTGAATGGGGAACGACTGGCGCTGATGGCCGAAGCGGCCCATGTGGTGCCGCCAATCGGCGCGCAGGGTCTGAACATGTCACTGGGTGATCTGGGTTGTCTGCTGGAGTTAGCCGAGGCGCGCCCTGAGGGATTGGGTGATGCGCAGATGCTGCAAGCCTACCACAAGGCGCGCTATAATGAGATCAAGCTGCGAGTGAAGGGTATTGATTTGTTGAATCGCGCCTCGATGCTGGAGGCCCGCCCATTGCGGGACGCGCGGGCCTTGGGCCTGAATGCACTTTACTCGCTGGCGCCAGTGCGCCGCACCTTGATGCAGATGGGGTTGGGTGTGAAGTAAGCAAGTGATCCGGCTTTTCCTTACGGAAAAGCCGGTGCCTCCGGCGGAGGTATTTAAGACAAGAAGAAGGCCAGAAGGGCGAGAGCGCCTTTACAGAACTTGATCTAATGTCACTTGCAGACGGGCAAGAGTGGCATCAACATCGTACAGCTTGTCCAAGCCGAACAATCCTAGACGGAAGGTCTGGAAGTCTTCCGGCTCGTCACATTGCAGTGGTACTCCGGCTGCGATCTGCATGCCAAGGGCTGCAAATTTCTTGCCGGTGCTGATGTCCGGGTCAGTGGTGTAGCTGACCACCACACCCGGCGCACCAAAGCCATCAGCTGCGACCGAAGTCACACCCTTGGCCTTGAGCATCATCCGCACCCCGTCGCCCAACGCCCATTGCGCCTCTTGTAGCTTGTCAAAGCCATAGTCGCGGGTTTCCAGCATGGTGTCCCGGAAGGCGCGCAGAGCGTCTGTCGGCAGGGTCGCGTGATAGGCGTGGCCGCCGTTTTCATAGGCCACCATGATCTGTCGCCATTTCTTGAGATCAATGGCAAAGCTGTCCGAGGTGGTGTCCTCGAGCCGCTCTACAGCGCGTTCGGAGAACATCACCAGACCGGCACAGGGCGAGGCACTCCAGCCTTTTTGCGGTGCGGAGATCAGCACATCGACACCTGCGGCCTGCATATCGATCCAAGCACAGCCAGAAGCAATACAATCCAGCACCATCAAAGCGCCCACTTCATGCGCGGCAGACGCCATCGCGGTGACGTAGGCGTCTGGGAGGATCACACCCGCAGCGGTTTCCACATGTGGTGCAAACACGATGCCTGGCTTTTGCTCATGGATGGCCGCCACCACCTCGTCGATTGGGGCGGGGGCAAAAGGCGCCGGGCTGGTGTTGCCGCTTTGCCGCGCCTTCATCACGGTTGCAGAAGCTGTCAGCCCGCCGGTCTCGAAAATCTGGCTCCACCGGTAAGAGAACCAGCCGTTGCGCACCACCAGAACATCTTCGCCGCGGGCAAACTGACGCGCCACGGCCTCCATCGCGTAGGTGCCGCCGCCGGGGATCAGGGCAACGGCTTCGGCTTTGTAAACATCCTTTAGCATGGCATCGATATCCAGCATCACCTGCTGGAAGGTTTTAGACATATGGTTCAGGGAGCGGTCGGTAAACACCACCGAGAATTCGTCCATCCCGTCCGGATCAACAGTTTGCAATAGTGCCATTTTTCAGTCCTCCAAATCATTGTTACACAATGGCTATCCCTGAGTGCGCAGCTTAGTAAAGGCTTCTTTGGTCACGGATAGCTGAAAGAGTTTCCTCAAACCGAAAGAAAACTTTCACCCCAGCGGCCCCGGTCTACGTTCTTCGCTCAACAGTACATTTGCCTCGACGTCGCCAACCCCCGGCAAGGTCATGACCCGGCGACGCAACACCCGCTCAAAATCAGCAATATCACGGGCAGTTACGCGCAATCGGTAATCATACATGCCCAGCACGTGCTCCACCGTCTGCACCTCGGGGATCGCACTGACCGCGCGTTCAAAGTCATCTAGGCTTACGCGCCCCTTGGTGGCCAGTTTGATGCCCAAAAACACGGTAACCCCAAAGCCCAATTTTTCACGATCCAGATCGAGACGGCGACCGACAATGACACCCGCCTCGGTCAGCCGTTTGATGCGACGCCAGGTGGCAGGTTGGCTGAGGCCAAATTTACGCCCCAGAGCACCCGCAGACTGACTGGCATCCAGCGCCAGGGCCCGCAGCAACTGGTGGTCGATATCGTCCGTATCCATCACAACGGCAGCCCCTCGTCGCTTTTGATCCGGGCTACATGCATCAACGCCTCGATGTCGGCAATATGCGGCAAAGTGAGAATACCGGCCCGGTAGATCTGCTGGTAATGCGCCATGTCGCGCGCGATTACTGACAATCGCACATCAACCCGGCCCAGAAAGGTCTGAATCTCCAGCACCTCGGGGATGTCACGCGCCGCCGCGATGAATTCGTCAAAAGCGCGGCTCTGGGTCTTGTCCAGGGTCACCCTCAGGCTGACCTCCACCGCATAGCCAAGCGCGCGCCAGTTGATCACCGCCTGTTGGCCACGCAGCACGCCATTGTCGCGCAGCTTATCCAGCCTCCGGGTCACACGAGAGGTCGACACACCAAGACGGTCGCCCAGGTCCGGAATCGATTGAGCTGGGTCGCTTTGCAAGTGGCGCAGAATGCGTCGGTCGAGATCATCTAACATGATTTCATCGATAATTGAACTCTTAGAGAATGAATAGAGCGAAATATCTGCGATGCATCACAAAAACCCTCTCGAACCTTTCAGCCACAGCGCTATGATCGCCGCAGATATCAAAACTATCATCAAACAGAGAGGACGTGGACATGCGCGTTTATTACGATCGCGATTGCGACATCAACCTGATCAAAGACAAAAAAGTGGCAATCCTGGGCTATGGCTCGCAGGGCCACGCGCACGCACTGAACCTGCGTGACTCGGGCGCCAAGAACCTCGTCGTTGCACTGCGCGAAGGGTCCGCCTCTGCTGCCAAAGCCGAAGGCGAAGGCCTGAAGGTTATGGGCATTGCCGAAGCCGCTGCCTGGTGTGACCTGATCATGTTCACCATGCCCGATGAGCTGCAGGCCGAAACCTACAAGAAATACGTCCACGACAACATCAAGCCCGGCTCGGCTATTGCCTTTGCTCACGGCCTGAATGTCCACTTTGGCCTGATCGAGCCTAAAGAAGGCATCGACGTGATCATGATGGCGCCAAAAGGCCCAGGTCACACCGTGCGCGGCGAATACACCAAAGGCGGCGGCGTGCCTTGCCTGGTCGCAGTCGACAAAGATTCCACCGGCAAAGCGCTCGAAATCGGTCTGTCCTACTGTTCCGCCATCGGTGGCGGCCGTTCCGGCATCATCGAGACCAACTTCCGCGAAGAATGCGAAACCGATCTGTTCGGCGAGCAGGCTGTTTTGTGTGGCGGTATCGTTGAGCTGATCCGCATGGGCTTTGAGACCCTGGTCGAAGCCGGCTACGAGCCTGAAATGGCCTACTTCGAGTGCCTGCACGAAACCAAACTGATCGTGGACCTGATCTATGAAGGCGGCATCGCCAACATGGACTACTCGATCTCCAACACAGCCGAATACGGTCAGTACGTTTCCGGCCCGCGCATTTTGCCTTACGACGAGACAAAGGCAAACATGAAGGCAGTTCTGAACGACATTCAGTCCGGCAAATTCGTCCGCGATTTCATGCTTGAAAACGCCGTAGGTCAGCCAACAATCAAAGCATCGCGTCGCTCCAACGACGAGCACCAGATCGAACAGGTTGGTGGCAAACTACGCGCCATGATGCCGTGGATCTCGGCTGGCAAAATGGTCGACAAGGCTAAGAACTAAAACGGGCGGGCGGCTCTGCCGCCCAAACCTGACTATCAGAGCGCCCCGGATTGGGGCGCTCTTTTCATTTGGAGATTTGGACATGAGTGCCCCTGCTGGAATGACAAACTGGATCAAACTCTTGACCCTTGGCCTGATCTGGGGCGCGTCGTTCATGTTCATCTCAGTCGCCCTGCGCGATCTGGGACCACTGACCATCGTGGCTGGCCGTGTCGGGCTGGGGGCGCTGGTTCTGCTGGCCATTGTCCTAATGCGCGGCATCGGACTGCCTAGCTTTAAAACCAGCATCGGTCGCCGCGTCTGGGTCTCGGCAGCGGCCATGGGGTTGTTTTCCAGTGCCCTGCCCTTTGCCTTGCTCAGCTGGGGCCAAAAATATGTCGCCAGCGGTTTTGCCGGGGTTTGTATGGCGGTGGTGCCGCTGTTTGTGCTGCCGCTGGCCCATTTCCTGATTCCTGGCGAGCGCCTGACCCTGCAGCGCGGTATCAGCTTTCTGGTTGGCTTTGCCGGGGTTGTGGTGCTGATTGGTTTCGACGCCCTGCGACTGGTTGGCAGTGACTACGAGGCGCTGGCCCGGATTGCCTGCCTTGCGGCCTCGCTGTGTTACGCAACCGGCGCAATCATCACCCGTCTGTGCCCCAAAGTGGATATGCTATCCCTGTCAGCAGCCGCGCTACTGTCTGCGACCATTATGATCCTGCCCTTTGCCTTGGTGATCGAAGGCGTGCCCGCAATGCCCTCGGCATTGTCACTGGCGGCAATTCTGTATCTGGGCCTGTTCCCAACCGCGCTGGCGCAGGTGCTGTTGGTACAGGTCATCCGCGATGCGGGGCCCAGCTTTATGTCTCTGGTCAATTACCAGGTACCTGTCTGGTCGATGTTGTTTGGGGTGGTACTGCTGAACGAGCTGCTGCCGCCGCAGCTATATATGTCTCTCGCGCTGATCCTGGGCGGACTGCTGCTGAGCCGAAAGCGACGTCAGGCCGTGACCGCCACATAAGCGTCAGCCCCCCCCTTACTGCAGATCCCTTCGACGCGGAACGAAGGGATGGTAATTGACCCTAAGCCACATCCCTGTGCTAGTGCCGCTAGACCATGAGAGGCGCGCATGACCGACATCACTGGACGACATTGGCTGATGGTTGCCGTTCTGGGGCTAACCTGGGGTGGAGCCTTTCTGGTGATCAAAATCGCCCTGCGTGGCATCACGCCATTGTGGCTGGCGGCAGCACGGATTGGTCTTGGCGCGCTCTTCACCTCTGCCATATGGCTGTTCCGCGGAGGCAAGCTGTTTACGGATCGGCCAGCCCGTCATCAGCTCGCAATACTGGTGTTGCTTGGGCTGCTCAGCTCGGCATTGCCATTCATGTTGTTGAACTGGGGGCAGCAATACGTCACGTCGGGGTTCGCCGGTGTATCGATGGCCTCGGTTGCGCTGATCGTCCTGCCACTGGCGCATTTCTTTGTCCCAGGAGAGCGCCTGACTTGGCGTAGTTTTCTAGGATTTATCATCGGCTTTGTTGGCGTCAGCATCCTGATTGGCGGCCAGGCCTTCAACTCAAGCGGCGCAGAGCTGGAATTGATGGGTAGATTGGCCTGCGTCAGTGCCGCCTGTTGTTATGCCTGCACCTCGATCCTTATTCGCAGGCTGCCCAAGGTCGACCCGATTGGCCTGGCTGCAATTCTGCTGCTAATCGGAGCACTGGCCGTTATCCCTCTGGCCCTCATCGTCGAGGGGTCGCCCCCAGTTGTGAGTGGCGAGGCCCTGATTGCCACAGTCTATCTCGGGCTGGTTCCAACCGCAGCTGCCAGCATTTTGCGCGTCGCCGTTGTGCGAAGCGCCGGACCTGTATTCATGTCACTGGTCAGCTATCAGGTGCCAATGTGGTCGGTATTGCTTGGCACCTTCTTTTTGGCAGAGCCGCTACCAAGCACTCTGATCTGGGCTCTGGGGCTAATCTTGTGCGGGATGGGTCTCAGCCAGTATGGTGCATTGGTGCGGCTGTTTGGCCTGCGCCGGAAAAAATCCGAGCGCAGGTTGCAAAGCTAAACTGCGAACCTCTAAGTGCTCACAGCACTGGTAACTGCATCAACAACCGAATCCACTGTGACATTCAGCAGGCTCTCATCTTCACATTCCGCCATCACCCGGATCAAGGGTTCAGTGCCCGACTTACGGATCAGCAATCGCCCCTGCCCGTTCAGCGCCTGCTCGGCTGAATGGATGGCCTGTTGCACAGCATCCATTTCCAACGGCGCCTGCCCCGCTTGAAAGCGGACATTCTTTAGAAGTTGCGGCACCGGCTGGAACTGCCGCGCCAGTTTTGAGGCAGGCTGCTCGGTGCGCACCATCTCGGCCAGGAAATGCAACCCGGCCATCAGACCGTCGCCTGTGGTGGCATGGTCCATCATAACGATATGCCCCGATTGCTCACCGCCCAGATTAAAGCCACCGCTGCGCATCCGCTCGACCACATAACGGTCACCGACCGCCGTCCGCTCCAGCCCGATGTTCCGGTCATTCAGATAGCGTTCCAGACCAAGGTTGGACATCACTGTAGACACCAGCGCATTGCCCGACAACTGGCCCTGCTCAGCCCAACGCGAGGCCAGCAGTCCCATCAGTTGATCGCCGTCCGCAACATCGCCATTTTCATCAATCACGATCACCCGATCCGCGTCGCCATCCAAGCAGATCCCAACATGAGCACCATGGGCAACAACGGCTTCAGCCGCAGCCTGAGGATGGGTCGAGCCGCAGCCCCGGTTGATATTGACTCCATCCGGCGACACCCCAATCGGCACCACCTCGGCGCCCAATTCCCACAAAATTTCGGGCGCGGCGCGATAGGCCGCCCCATTGGCGCAATCAATCACCACTTTCAGCCCGTCAAATCGAATATCCTTGGGCAAGGAACTTTTGACCCGCTCACCATAGCGAAAGCGTGCATCATCAATCCGCTTGGCCCGGCCGATGTTACCGCTTTGGGCGGGTTCCACTCCGGCTTCGATCAGCGCCTCAAGTTCCAGCTCTGCGCTGTCGGACAGCTTGAACCCATCGGGACCAAAAAACTTGATGCCATTGTCCTCGGCGGGGTTGTGGCTGGCCGAGATCATCACGCCCAGATCCGCGCGCATGGACCGGGTCATCAGCCCCACAGCAGGGGTTGGCACCGGGCCCATCAGCAGCACGTTCATACCGGTCGAGGTCAGCCCTGCGGTCAGCGCGTTCTCAAACATATAGCCGGACTGCCGCGTGTCCTTGCCGATCACCACCCGGTGCACACCCGAGGCATCTCGGCGGAAATAACGCCCCACCGCAGCGCCGATACGCAGCGCCATCTCGGCGGTCATCGGGTGAATATTGGCTGTGCCACGCACGCCGTCGGTGCCGAATAGTTTGCGCATATTCTTCTTTCTTATCGGGTCTTAACGGGTCGCTTGCCACAGCCGCACAGCCTGCGCCGTTGCGGCAACATCATGCACCCTAAGGAATTGCACGCCTTGCGCCAAGGCCGCAAGCCCCACAGCAATCGACCCCGGTGCCCGCGCCGTCGCCTGCGGTTCCTTGCCGATGGTTCCGATAAAGCCTTTGCGTGAGACGCCCAGCAAGATCGGGCAACCCAACCCATGAAACAAAGCGATGCCGCGCAACAGCGTCAAATTATGCTCCAGCGTCTTGCCAAAGCCAATGCCGGGATCGATGACGATCTGATCGCGCAACACGCCAATGGCCTCCAGCCGGTCAATCTGCGTCGACAGGAAATCATAAACATCCAGCAAAACATCATTATAGAATGGCTCGTCCTGCATGGTGGCCGGATCACCCTGCGCATGCATAATGCACACCGGCACCCCAGCCTGAGCGGCCAGTGGAGCCAGCGCCAGGTCATAGGTGAACCCCGAGACATCATTGACCAAAGTGGCACCCGCAGCCATCGCCTCCGCCGCCACTGTGGCCTTGCGGGTGTCGATCGAAATTGCAACGTCACTGTTAGCGCGCAGCGCGGTGATCACCGGCGATGTCCGGGCAATCTCATCTTCTTCGGAGACAAACGCGGCACCCGGGCGCGTAGACTCACCGCCAATATCAATCACGCTGGCACCTTCCGCAATCATCTGGCGGGCACCATCCACCGCCGCTTCCACACCATCATAATCGCCGCCATCAGAGAAACTGTCCGGGGTGACGTTCAGGATACCCATCAGCTGCGGCTGGCTCAGGTCCAGACCTGCAATTGTTGGCCGATGTCCGGACAAGCGGTGCAAGATGGGATCGGGAATCAATCCGGCGGGAATGATATGGGATGGCGTGTCTCGGCTCAGAACCTCGGCATGGCTGAACCACAGCGCCCCACCAGCCAGCTCGACCACGCCTTGTGGGCGGGCCTCTCCGTGCTGAACCAGGGGGCGGTAATAGGTCATAACTCGGATTGTTTCTCCGAGACCGCTCGCAGTGGTACTGCTGGATTCTCTGGCAAATCAGCACCAATCACGATCAACTCACCGGCCTCAAGGGTCGCCGCAAACCAAACCGCCAGTTCAACTGGCTCTGACGGCGGCGCCGAGGGACCATCAACCGCATCCAGAACAATCTTAGACGGGGCCCAAACGCTGATCTGGCCATTCTTCATCGCCCAGTCCAGCTCGGTCCGGGTCGAGACCACGACGCAACGATCATCACGGGCGGCCAGACGCCAGGCGTTTTGCTCGATTGCCAACAGGTCAATCCGCCGTTCAGTCATCTTATGACCCGTCCGCGGCACAGCCAGTTCATGCCCGCCAACACAGAGGATCAGCGGTCGCTGACGGCTTTGCATCTGGTCGACCCAGCCAGTGAAATTATCACTATTGATGGCCGCGTTGCTAAGGTACATCAGCCGCGGATGCGGTGGCTCTTCCAGCTCTGCTTCATGGTGCAATTGATCGCGAGAGCGGACAATCTCGACGCCAAGCGCTCCGGGACCACGATCCAGTTTTTCAATTCTCACAAAGACCCGCACCGCCTGCGGTTCCAACAAAATGCGCTCTGCAACCCGTTCAGCCAGCGTTTCCAACAGGTTCAGACGCTCCTCAGACAGCTCATGCGCAATTGCCTCGGTGACCTTGTCATAGGACAGGATACGGTCCACGTCATCGTCAACATCGTCGGGCAGCGGCGTCACTTCGACCACCACGTTAAAGCAGATCCTCTGGGTGCTGCCGCGCTCGGCCTGAAAGGCCCCGATTTCGACCTCAACAGTGTGATCGCGCAATGAAATACGATCCAGCACCCGACCGGATGCCGTCGCGGCGGCCCGTTCCGAGGGATGCTCAAATGCAAGACGGATTTCTGAACTCATAGGATCGTGCCTTTGGCTGGCGTTGGCAGAAGATGGTATCCTACTCTAGGCTATGCGCCACCGTATACCAGCCCCACATGCGCCACGACAGCGCTTAAAAGCGGCGAACTGCCAACCACTGGAAATTTTTACAGATGCGACCCGCAATAGCTTAGTCGCTAGAGGCTGTGCGGTATCGGTCATCGCGATAGAACAGATGCACACCAATTTGGGCAGTATTGGTGAATGCCCGGCTCCAGCGCGGTCGCACGGCCGTGGTGTGATAATAGGTGGCACCCTCGGTCAGTTCCTTCTCAGCGCCGTCCAAAATGGCGCGGGCAACTTTGGCAACCCGTTCATAGGCCTGACGTTCGCCAATCACCTCTTTGCGGCCATCACATGTATAGCTGAACTGACATTGGTTTCGCCGGCCAGTGCCCTGTGTGACAACGGCGCAAATAGAATTGGGGAACCGATCACTGGTCACCCGGTTCACCACCACTTCCGCCACGGCAAACTGCCCCATCACGGTCTCGCCGCGTGCCTCAAAATACAATGCCTGAGCCAGACACTCAAAATTGGCATCACCTGTGGCCGTTGGCTGAGTGTCTAACCAGGCATTGGTATAGCTAAACGGCACAACCTTTGACGGATTTCGACCAAAAAACAGGAAGCCCCGCTTGCGGGTTTTCACCCCCGCACCCGGCTCTGATTGTTCCCGTTGAAAAAGACGGGAAAAACCCGTTTCAGCGGTGGCCATATTTGGCACAGCCAAAGAAACCGCCAGACCAGCGGCCAATACAAATGATTTCATTTCGGATACCCCCAGGTACCAAATGGTCGCGCCAACCGTCCCATTATGCGCGCCGACCATTTACCGTAAACTTCGAGAAAGGTCCAGTTTTGCTAAAACTTGCAACCTTAATCTGAGGCTTAAGGGGCTGTTAACCTGAAATTTCCCTGCTCATCCTGTATGGTATTCGCTAAATCTAGGCGCTTGCCATGGTCCCATCCCCCATCTGATGTGCAATCGCTAATTGAGCGGCAGCCAATCGCGCCACGGGCACCCGAAAGGGCGAACAGGACACATAATCGAACCCGGCGTCGCGACAAAACGCGATTGATTCGGGGTTGCCGCCATGTTCACCGCAAATCGACAAGGTCACGCCGGGATTGGCGTCACGGCCTCGCTGCACCCCAAGTTTCAGCAATTCGCCCACTCCTTCGACGTCCAATACATGGAACGGGTCTTCGGGAAATACGCCCTGCCGAACATAATCTGACATGAAGCGACCGGCATCATCACGCGACAAGCCATAGGTCATTTGGGTCAGATCATTGGTACCAAAGCTAAGAAAGGCCGTATGCGGCGAAATATCCGCGGCGCGCAGAGCGGCACGCGGAGTTTCCACCATGACGCCCAAACGATACTCAAACTCAGCACCGCGCTCGGACTTCACAGCTGCCGCCACCGCGTCGATGCGGGCCTTCACCAGCTCCACTTCACGTTTGGCCGACACCAGCGGGATCATGATTTCTGGCACCACCGGCGTTCCATCCTGCGAGGCATCCAGGGCTGCTTCAAAGATGGCACGCGCCTGCATGTCATAAATCTCGGGCACAGTGACCCCCAACCGCACTCCGCGCAGGCCCAGCATCGGATTGTATTCGCCCATTTCCTCGACCCGGCGGGTGACATCTCTGACCGGAATGCCCAGTGCTTCGGACAGCTCGCGTTGTCCAGTTTTGGTGGTGGGCAGAAATTCATGCAGCGGCGGGTCAAACAGTCGGATGCAGACTGGCATACCCACCATGATGCGGAACAATTCAAAGAAATCACCGCGCTGCATCGGCAGCAGCCGGGCCAGCACAGCAGCACGCCCAGACGAGGTTTCAGCGAAGATCATCTCGCGCATCACCGTCAGACGACCGGGCTCAAAGAACATATGTTCGGTGCGACACAGCCCGATGCCCTGTGCATCAAAGTTACGCGCCAGCTGCGCATCTGCCGGAGTATCGGCATTGGCGCGGATACCAATATCGCGTTCATCATCCGCCCACCCCATCAGGGTCTGAAAGGCATCGTCTAACGCCGCCTCCAGCATCGCAGGCTCTCCCGCCAACACCTGCCCTGAGCTGCCGTCTATGGTGATGACATCACCGGCTTCAAACACCCGACCCTCGGCAGTAATCAGTTGTTTTTCCTTGCTGAGAAACTTCAGCGCAGAGGCGCCAACAATGCAGGGCAGGCCCAAGCCACGGCCAATCACCGCCGCATGGCTGGTTATGCCGCCCTTTTGTGTCAGCACCGCCGCAGCGGCATGCATACCACGAATGTCCTCGGGCGAAGTTTCGCGGCGCACCAGAATGCACGGCTCGCGCCGTGCTGCACTGGCTTGCGCCTCAGCTGCAGTGAACACCAACCGCCCGCTGGCGGCGCCGGGGCTGGCTGCAATGCCGGTGCCAATCACCTCACGCGGGGCGGCGGGGTCGATCTGCCGGTGCAGCAATTCATTCAATGAATGCGGATCAATCCGCATCACCGCCTCTTGCGGCGAGATAATTCCATCCTCGGCCAGCGCAACGGCAATGCGCACCGCCGCCCGTGCCGAGCGCGCCACCCGCACCCCGTCAAGGATATGAACATGGCCATTTTCAATGACAAATTCGACCTGCATCGCCTCGCGCAAACGCTGACGCATCAGCGCCGCATGGTCTTTCAGGTCTGCAAAGGCAGACGGCGCCACGTCAGCCAAGGCCCGTCCGCGCTGATCCGCCTCAAGATACAGCGCCGCCGCCCCAGCCCCCAAAGCATCGCGTCCCTGAGACTGGCTCAGGTAACGCCCAGTAATCTGCGGTTGCCCGGTCTGCGAATTAATCAGCTGCAACACACCTGACCCACACTCACCCTGTCCAAGTCCAGGCACCATTTCCTGCACAACCAATCCCAGCCCAGCATCCACCGGGGCCCCTTTGGCCTGCCGCAACAACCGCGCCGTTGTACCATCCCAGGCCCGCGCCATCGAGCGCAACACCGCTGCCAACTGCTCGCCGCGATCCTGCGGAAATGCCTCGTCTGTCTCGACCTCATAGGCCTGCAAGATACGGCCCAAGGCTTCTGGGCCATCTTCAGCCACGGCATCAAACACATCCGGATCCAACCGCGCCACATGCACCGCATAAGATTGCACAAACCGCAAATACAGCGCCGCTGCAGCCTGCGCGCCCAGGCTATCGCACAGATCAACATAGCGCGCATCATTCATGCCGACGTTCAGCACCGCCCCCGGACCACCCCAATCAGGATCCTCGGACGAGGGACGCACACAGAGCAGGGCATCATCCGAAAACTCAGCCAGGACTGTTGCCAAATCCGGCATTTGCCCCTCGGCTATTACGCGCACAGCATCAAACGACAGCGCAACCGTACAAGGCACCGGCAGATCCAGCCGCACCAACCGCTGCAAACACTTGGCACGCCCACCATGGCTTTGGGCCGCAATCGGAGCATCCGGCGTGATCAGCGCGGCAAACGGGATCTCTGGCAATTGTTTCTGCACTGCAGCACCTTTCCTTTGCCCCGCAGCATAATGCGGTGCGCCTATGGTGCAAGCGCCGAGTGGTGCGTGCAAGCACACACCCTACACATTGGAGAGGTCACAGCTCTAGCCCCGACAAATCCCGTTTGGAATTCTTCTTGTTTAAAATACCTCGGGGTCCGGGGCAGCGCCCCGGTCACTTGCGTGTGTGCAACTTAGATTGCGGCGAGCGGTGACTAGACGCCACTTGGTCCGGGGCTCCGCCCGTTCGCGGCTGAAAGGCTCCCCCGGAGCCTTTCATAGACGCCACTTACCCTTCAACAACCGTCAAGTCAGCGACCTGTCCACAGATCTGACGGATCTGATGCAACAGGTTCAATCTATTACGGCGCACAACCGGGTTGTCCGAGTTCACCTGCACCGACTCAAAAAATGCATCAATCGGAGCCCGCAGCGCGGCCATGCTGCCCATGGCAGCTGCGAAATCTTCGGCGTTGAGCGCCGAAGAGATCGCCCCCTCGCTCAAAGCAAGCGCTTCGAACAGGGCAATCTCAGCTGGTTCTTCGGCGAATTTCACGTCGCCGCCATAGGAATACTCCACCCCATCCTTGGCCTCGGCCTGGGTCAGGATGTTGTTGGCGCGTTTGTACCCTTGCAGCAGGTTGGTGCCGTCGTCGGATTTCATGAAGTCTTCCAATGCGCGGGCGCGTTTGACCAGCAGGGTCAGGTCGTCGTTGCCGTCCATGGCGATACAGGCGTCGATGACGTCATGGCGAATGCCCTGCTCACGCAGGAAGACTTTGAGGCGGTCGTGGAAGAAGGAGAGGAGATCCGCCGCAAAACGCTGAACTACCTCAACAAGCTCTTTAGCGGCGCACTCACGACCCAAGTTGACGGGATTGCTCCAGTCAGTTTTTTCAGCAAAACTTGAAAACGAACACTTAGCTTCTGCAAAAACAAGATCCAAGCTTGCGACGGACAGCAAACGCCATTCTTGTTCAGAGAGATTTCCATTTTGATTGTGTTTTTCCAATCCATTAACAGAGAAATCGGCTTCTAGAACCTCTTTCCACACTCCGAATTGGCAAAGGAACCCATGGGCATCCTCCAGATCCTGCTTTAGTTCAGGCCCAGACTTATTTTGATAGAGGAGGTCAACAAGTTCATCTCCAAGCTTTTGGATAGCCAATTTGCCGATGCACTCAACAAAAAAGTCATACAAACCGATACAAGCATCATTCTCCAACACCAAGCGAATAACCCCCAGCGCCGCACGACGCAGAGCAAACGGGTCTTTTGACCCGGTTGGCTTTTCATCAATCGCCCAGAACCCGGTCAACGTGTCCAGCTTATCCGCCAGCGCTACCGCGACTGAAACAGCCTCGGACGGCACATCGTCCGATGGGCCCAGCGGCGAGTAATGCGCCTCGCAGGCATTCGCCACCTCTTGCGGCAGGCCTGCGGCCTCGGCGTAGTAGCGGCCCATCAGGCCTTGCAGCTCGGGGAATTCATAGACCATTTCAGATGACAGATCAGCCTTGGCCACATTGGCGGCCTGTTCAGCCAGATCCGGGTCAGCGCCAACCGATGGAGCAATCTCGCGTGCCAGCGCGGCGATGCGGTTGATGCGTTCGGACTGAGTGCCCAGCTTGTTGTGGAAGGTGACGTTCGACAGAGCCTCGGTCCATGTCACCATGCCTTCTTTGGCGACGCGCAGGTCGTTCTCCCAGAAGAACTTCGCATCCGCCAAACGGGCACTCAGCACCTTTTGGTTGCCGGCCAGAATGGTGGCGCCATTGTCGGCGGTGTCGCGGTTGGCGACAGTGATGAACCGCTCAATCCGGTTGGTTTTGGGGTTGCGGACCGAGAAGAACTTCTGGTGCTCGCGCATAGAGGTTTGCAGCACCTCTGGCGGCAGCGACAGGAATTCCGCGTCGATCTCGCCCATCAGCACCACAGGGAATTCCACCAGGCCCGAGACCTCGGCCAGCAGGCCCTTGTCTTCGACCACTTCCAAGCCATTGGCAAAAGCCTGGTTGGTGGCGTCCTGCCAAATCGCCTCAGCGCGTTCCGCAGGATCCAGCACCACAAAGGCGCGTTTCAGCTTCGCCGAATAGTCGTCAAAACCAGTGACAATGAACGCATCCGGTGCCATGAAACGGTGCCCACGGGTGGAGTTGCCCGAGACAATACCATCGATATCCAGCGGCACGACCTCAGAACCGGCCTCATCCGACAACAGGCAAAGGATAGAGTGCAGTGGCCGCACCCATTTCAGGCTACCCGTGCCCCAGCGCATGGATTTCGGCCATGGAAAGTTGCGAATGGTGGTTTCCAGCACCTCGGCGATGATGTCTGCCGCCGGGCGGCCCGGCTTTTCAATGCTGGCGAAATAGATCGCGCCTTTGGGCGTATCGCGCTCTTCCAGCTGATCCCGGGTCAGGCCTGCACCGCGCAGAAATCCTTCGATCGCCTTGTCCGGCGCACCAACCTTCGGCCCTTTGCGCTCTTCTCGTACGGTGGGCGAGGCCGCCAGCAACCCGTCGACCGCCAGTGTCAGACGGCGCGGCGTCGACAGGGCGTGAGCCCCTGCATAGGTCAGACCCGCCTCGATCAAGCCATCGGTCATCCGCTTTTTCAGATCCTCACCCGCGCGGCGCTGCATGCGGGCGGGGATTTCTTCGGAAAACAGTTCAATTAGCAGGTCGGGCATCTGGGGGTCCTCAGAAGTTCACAATCATCTGGATGACGATGGCATTGGCGATGTCTACAAAGAAGGCGGATACAAGGGGCAATACGATAAAGGCAATAGGCGATGGGCCGTAGCGTTTGGTGACGGCGGTCATATTGGCGATTGCGGTGGGGGTTGCGCCCAGCGCAAAACCGCCAAAGCCTGCGGCCAGAACGGCACCACGATATCCGCGCCCCAGCAGCGGGAACAGCACGAACAGCACAAAGACCACGGTAAAGGCCGTCTGAGCGGTCATGATCACTGCAATCGCCAGGCCCAATTCGGCAATGGTCCACAATTGCAGCGCCATCAGGGACATCGCCAGAAACGCGCCGAGTGAAAACTCCGAGATCAGCGCCAGTGCGGGCGTGCGCGACACTGGTGCGGCCTTGGGGAACACCACATCGCGGATATTGGCGATAATAATCCCCGCAATCAGGCAGGGCACGAACAGTGGCAGCTTCAGCCCAGCCGCCTCGATCAGCCCGGAGCCAATGTAGCCCAGGATAATGGCGAGGTTCAGAAACAGCATCACCCGCATAAAGCTCAGATGATCGATTTGCGCTGGCGGGGCCACGTCTGCGTCAGGCAGGCCAATGGTTGCGCCTTCATCTGGGCGTGCGGGTGCCAGATTATTGCGGGTGATCAGGATGCGCGCGATCGGGCCACCCACCAGCGCCGCCAGCACCAGACCCAAGGTGGCCACCGCCACCCCCAGCTCTGTGGCACCAGACAGTCCGGTGGCTTCGGCCACATCCGGGGCCCATGCAATGGCAGTGCCATGGCCACCAATCAACGAGGCAGAGCCAAACAGCACCCCGGCCTGAGCCGGATAGCCAAACATCACCGCTCCAGTTGCACCGATAATGTTCTGGGCGATAATGGTCAGCAGCGTCATCACCAGCAGGATCACCAAGGTTTTGCCGCCGGCAATCAGATCACTCAGCCGCGCATTAAGGCCAATTCCAGCAAAGAACAGCACCAGGAAAAAGTCCCGGCTGGCCATCTCAAATTCAATCGCGCGCCCCGCCAACAGATAGACCGCCAGCACCACCAGAGAGGCCAGCAAACCGCCGGTCACCGGTTCGGGAATATTGAACCGGCGCAGAATTTCAACCCGGGCATTCAGCCGCGCCCCCAGCAGAAACACTGCAAACCCAAGGGTCACAGTCAAAAACTCCGGAATGACAAGGGCCTCGGTCATATCAGTCTCCGTCTGGTTGCAGGGTCTTGGCTACTGGCTTGCCTCTGGCAAATCTGGGCAGGTTTCGCCCACGACTGTGCCGTCATAAGCCTTTTTGCCGCAATTGTTCAGTTCGTGCCAGACGTATCCCTTGCCATCGTCGGTAACGGCGACAATGCGGTCGACCCCGTACGAGATGTTCTTGATCGACAAAAACGCCGTGGCTGTGCCTGCTTCCAACTCGGCGCCGATGGACTGAGCGTCGAAACACCCAAACCAGCCCGGCGCGATGCGCGGCTGATGCTGTTGGGACACGGTATATGTCTGGGCCAGGTTGTCGCGTGTCAGCGTAGTGGTGAAACAGGCGCGGTAGCGGATTGGCGAACTACTGGCGTCAATGGCCTGAAACGCGTCATAGACAATGGCCACGCCTTCTTCACCATCTTGCGGCACCAGCACCACGTCTTGGCCAGGGTTAAGCTCGACCTCTTCATAAAAGCCATAAACTTGCAGATAGTACATTCCGCCGCCCGCACCCACTGCGCAAACGATGATTAGAATGGCAAGAAACTTACCCATAATGATTGTGGTCCTTTTGACCGTATTTGCGGGGCTCTACCCCTGTGTGTTTCATCTCAGTGAGATACCACTGCCTGTTTTTCTCATTTAGTCAGGCGTTACCCGGCCTCTCGGCCAGGCAGAACCGATAATCGCCGAGCCACCAACAATCACGCCGCCCAGCCACCCGCCGTTGTCTGCACAAAAGCGTCGGCACATTGTTTGGCCAGCGCCCGGACGCGGCCGATATAGGCCTGACGTTCAGTGACTGAAATCACCCCACGTGCATCGAGCAAGTTAAAGATGTGACTGGCCTTGATACACTGATCATAGGCCGGATGTGCCATCACGATGCGTTTGCCGGTCTTAGGATCTTCGGCAGGCTGCGACAGGATCATCGCACATTCGACTTCGGCCTCTTCAAAGTGACGCAACAACACCTCGGTATTGGCGGTGTCAAAGTTCCAGCGGGCGTATTCTTCCTCGGTCTGTTTGAAGATATCGCCGTAAGTCATCGGGATTGGTGCATCCGGGTCGTTGAACGGCATGTCCATAACGTGATCAACACCCAGCACATACATCGCAAGCCGTTCCAGACCATAGGTCAACTCGCCAGAGACCGGAGCGCAGTCGTACCCGCCAACCTGCTGAAAATAAGTAAACTGACTGACTTCCATTCCGTCACACCAAACTTCCCAGCCTAGTCCCCAAGCCCCCAATGTCGGGCTCTCCCAGTCATCCTCGACAAAACGGATGTCGTGCAGCTCCATATCGATGCCAATGGCAGCCAGCGAGCCCAGATATAGCTCTTGCAGGTTGGGCGGGCTGGGTTTGATCAGTACCTGATACTGGTAATAATGCTGCAACCGGTTCGGGTTCTCACCATAGCGCCCATCAGTGGGACGGCGCGAGGGCTGCACATAGGCGGCAGCCCAAGGGGTTGAGCCAAGCGAGCGCAGCGTCGTTGCTGGGTGGAATGTACCCGCACCAACTTCCATGTCATAGGGCTGTAGCATGGCGCAGCCCTTGCTGGCCCAATAGCTCTGGAGCCGCAGGATGATCTCTTGGAACGAGCGCGGAGCGCCATTGATCTGGGTCATGTCTCTTTCCCTATTGGGGCTGCAAATGCGGGTCTTTCCTATGCAAGCCCCCGGTCAGGGTCAACGTCACATGTGATAAGATGGCCCGCTGATACGCATTATTGCCAAAAATACAGATTTGCCGCTAAAACTCATCTATTATGAAGCGTCAAGACTGGAATTTCCCCTAGTATCAGGCATTCCCTTTGAGCCGCTAAAATGCTTAATTGCGCAAAAAATTTGACTCCCTAGGGATAAAGGAACTGCAATGAAGACTTTCTTTGCTTCTATGCTACTGACATTGATGTCTCTGGCTTTAACTCTGCCATCTGCGGCCCAGGCACAGCAGGTCTCGCCAGATTCGGTTTGGATTCAAATTGCCGCGCATCCGTCCCTCGGTGATGCCAAAAACCGCGCGGCCAGCCTTTCCTCCCAATTGCCCGACGTCAGTGGCTACTCACTGGGTGGCGGCTGGTACGGCGTTTTGCTTGGCCCCTACAGCCGCGCCGATGCTGAACGCGCCATGCAGGTCTATCGCAGCCAAGGGCATATCCCTCGCGACAGCTTCATTGCTTTTGGCCGCAACCTGCGCCAGAAATTCTGGCCCGAGGGCGCCGAGACTGCCAATGTCGCCGTGACCACCCTGCCGGCAACCATCGCGCCAAATGAGACCACAGTTCAGCCGGTCGAAGTCATCCCAACGCCTGCTCCGGCGGATGAGACCCCGGCCCAAGCGCGACGCAGTGAACGCCTGCTCAGCGCGGACGAGCGCAAAGACCTGCAGATCGCTCTCAAAGCTGCAGGTTTTTACAACTCCGCCATTGATGGTTCCTTTGGTCGCGGCACCCGTGGATCGATGACAGACTGGCAAGCTTCCAATGGCCATGAACTGACTGGCATCCTGACGACCCTGCAACGACTGGCGCTGATGAATGAATACAACGCGCCGCTGATCTCGGTTGGTATGGCAGCGATGACCAATGCAGACGCCGGCATTTCGATGCAGATCCCAGCCCGCGAGGTGGGTTTTTCCCGGTTCGAGCCACCCTTTGCCCATTACGATGCCAAAGGTAACACTGGCGCACGGCTGCTGCTGATCTCGCAGCCCGGCGACAAGCGCACGCTGTTTGGTCTCTATGACATTCTGCAAACACTCGAAATCGTACCACTGGTTGGCCCCCGCGAGCGCGGCTCGGACAGCTTCACCATCGAAGGCCGCGGCAATGGCATCGTCTCTTTCACTCAGGCCAGCCTGAAGAACGGTGAGATCAAAGGCTTTACCCTGATCTGGCCTGCAGGTGACGAAAATCGTCGTGCCCGAGTTCTGACCGAAATGCAGACCAGCTTCACCCGGATCGACGGCGTTCTGGATCCAGCAGCAGGCGCTGATGCACAACAAAGCATCGACCTTCTGTCCGGTCTGCAGATCCGCCAACCAAGGATGTCGCGCACCGGATTCTATGTTGATGGTGACGGAACGGTTCTGACCACCTCGGATGTGGTGGGAAATTGCACCCGTATTACCCTGAACCACGACTATGCTGTGGAACTGCTGAGCAACAATGCCGCCAATGGTCTGGCCGTCCTGCGCCCAGCAACGCCGCTGGCACCAATGGCGGTGGCCGAGCTCAGCCTCGCCGCGCCACGATTGCAGTCCGAAGTGGCCGTTTCCGGGTTCTCCTACGAGGGCCTTCTTGGCGCGCCAAGCCTGACCTGGGGCACCCTGGCAGATATCAAAAACCTAGACGGCAACTCCGGTGTCGCGCGTCTGGACCTGTCGGCCCAGCCCGGCGATGTCGGCGGTCCAGTGCTGGATGGCACTGGCGCGGTTGTCGGCATGTTGCTGCCACAGAAAATTGGCGCACAACAACTGCCACAGGGTGTCAGCTTTGCCGCCAATGCCGAAGCAATTCGCGCGGCACTGACCGAGGCTGGCGTGACCAGCAGTGACCGCAACGCCGAGACAACTACGCTGACCAATGCCGCCATGAACAGGCTGGTCAATGGCATGACCGTCTTGGTCAGTTGCTGGAACTAATCGACACACACCTCCGCTAAATGCAAAAAACGCCGACACCTCAGGTATCGGCGTTTTTATTTGAACTCGAGCCTTAGCAATCGTCGTAGGGTGCGTGCTGGCACGCACCGTCTGGCTTCAATACGCGTGCACACGTCCGTCCCATGTGTGGAAACAGCCCGAAGTCGCGACGTTCAAAACATCAAACTCGTTCAACAGCCCTTCCGCCGATTCCTCTACCGAGATCTCGCCCTGCTCACCGCCCATATCCGTGCGCACCCAGCCGGGATGATAGATCCCCACAGCAATGCCTTCGGGTTGCAGATCCGCAGCCAGATTGCGGCCAAGGTTCAATGCTGCCGCCTTGGAGGCGCGATAGGCATAGCTGCCACCTGCCGCCAGCGCATGGCTGGCCATCTGCGAGGAAATAATCGCGATCTTGGGCTCTGTTGCCAGCCGCAGATTGGGCAACAGGGCCTGCACGGTCATAAAGACCCCGGTCACATTGGTGGCAAAAGACGTGGCCCAAACCTCGGCGCTATAGTCATCAATCGCCATGTTTTTATCTAGAAAAACCCCAGCGTTGCAGATCAGCAGATCCACTGGCTGGCCCTTGATCTGGGCGGCAAACCGCGCCTGTTGGCCCGGATCCGAGACATTCAGCCGGGTGTCAGTAGAATGATCCCGCGCCGTGCCGGTAACCTTGTGCCCTGCGGCCCGCAGTCGCGAGGTCATTTCACGGCCAATGCCGCGGCTGGCCCCTGTCACTACAACATGCATATCGCCAATTACCTCTGTTGTTTTTCGTTATCAGTTGGTCTTGCGACTGGGCAGAAACGGCAGCGGCATGACGGGTATTCCCTCCTCGATCAGCGCCTTGGCGTCTTCCAGTTTCGCTTCACCGTGAATGGCCCGACCAGGCGCATCCCCCTCATGCATCGCACGCGCCTGTGAGACAAAATCCTTGCCCACATAGTCCGAGTTGTCTTCCACCTTTCGGCGCAACTCTGCCAATGCCCGATCGCTGTCATTGGCGGGTGTGCTCAGCGCACCAGCCATTGCCTCCTGCGGCTTGGCCTGATCAACCGCTTGTGCCTTACTTGGCACATTCGCCGATGCAGGCAAGGTTTCAGCGTCTGGCACTGGTGTTTCCGGCTCTCCACGACCCGACACAGCTTTGCGCCCAGGCCGAACCCGCGGTGTCATAATGGCCTTTTCAACTGAGCCGTGCCCGCAGACCGCACAGGACACCAGCCCACTTGCTGCCAGCTTGTCAAAAGCTGCCGCAGACTGGAACCAGCTATCGAAAATATGGCCGTCGGCACATTTCAGGGCGTATTGTATCATGTAGTGCTCTCGCTTTGCGAAATCTGATTAAAGCCCAGACTCCCGCAAGATCAAGTGCAATGCGACGCTCTTTGCAGCAGACTTGGATGAAACTCCTGCAAAATTTGCGCCAGTTCCGGTTCCTGCACATTTTCAGCTGCCTTGGCCGGGGAAAACCACTGCCGCACACGCTGATCTTGTTCGGGAAACTCATCCACCAGCTTTGTTACCGCCAAGGGATAGACCATCACGATAATCGGCAGGGGCACGGCACGATCCAGCCATTTCTTATAGGAATACAACCCCAGACATTGATCACCCGGGTCTCCGTGAACCCCAGCCTCTTCCCAGGCCTCCTGCGCTGCGGACGCCGCCGGAGTGCGCCCATCCATTGGCCAACCTTTGGGCAGAACCCAGCGCCCGGTCCCACGTGAGGTTACCAGCAGGATCTTGGGGTTTCCCTTTTTGTTGACCCGGTAACACAGGGCCGCAAACTGACTGCGGACGTCCCGCTTGTTGGCCGCATTTGTGGTGATCGGCAATTGGGTGATCATTGGTGCGGTCCTTTGAAATTGCTCATTGAATACACCGGCACGCCTGCCTCCGCATGTAAAACATTGATGACATCCAATTCGGGGCCAAAATAGCACCAACCGCTCGCAGCTCCACAGGGTCAGCCCTTGGACACGGCCGGCTGCAACCGCACCTGCAACTGTTGCACCAGGTCCTGATGCGGCACGTCGGCATCAATCGCCAGCCGCCGCAAGCCAAAATGCACCTGAGCCATTTGCTGGTAATAGCCGGAAAACACGTAATTGGTGGTCGCTCCGGCCACCGCGCCCAGCACCGGCACCGCCTGAGCCGCCAGTTTCTGCCCCATGACAATTCCCAGTTTCGGTGCCACCTGGGCGATCAGCTTCTGCAAAGCGCCCCCTGACAGGCTCAGCCGCAAAGTCAGAAATCCCAGATCGGCGCCATCGTCATGCGCCAGCGGCCCGGCGGCAGCAAACACCCGGATACAGTCAAAGGTCACGTTTTCAGCCTCGGGGTCAAAGCCGTGTTCCGCCGCGACGCCCTGAATGGTACGTAGCAGAAACGCTGTGGTGGCCGGCAGTTCCACTAACGCTCCAGGCAACCCACCCAGGCCACCAGCTGCCCCCATTGCAGCACTCATCACCCGGTTCACCCCAGGCTTTTGATCCGGCACCACCCGGCGCGAGCGAACAGCAGCCCCCATGGCCAGCCGCAAAGCCTGCTCTGTGGCGCCCCCCAACCCTGCTCGCACTGGCTCGGGCAGGCGGTCCAACAGGTTCTCAGCCTTGCTGCCCACCAGGTTCAACAGTTGCAATCCAGCTCCGGAAGCATTGCGGTAGCGCAATGCCAATGCATCCAGTTCAGCCTCGGTCTGGTCCGGGTCAAGAACCCGCGCGGGTGACAGTATCTCGGTCAAATCAGCCTCCTGTGTCCATTGAACATTGGCTGACCGGGCCTAATTTTCAACCCTGCCAGCGACGCACCATGCCACAGATACCATCCCAGCCACCACGTTGCAGGGACAATCCCAGCACCCGGTCCGGGTTGGTCGGCGGCGGCATTTCGACTTCGCCAAGGCGGGCAAAACCAAACCGCTGGTAATAAGGCGCATCCCCCACCAGCAGCACCCGCGTCCAGCCGCTGCTTTCGGCCTTGGCCAGCGAGTCCCGGATCAACGACCCGCCCAGCCCTTCGCCCTGATGGGTTGGATGCACTGCCACTGGGCCCAACAACAGGGCATCGGAATCGCCAATTTGGATCGGCCAGAACCTGATTGCGCCGGCCAGAATGCCCAACTCATCACGCGCCACCTGGCTCAACCCTGCCACCGGCGCAACGTCATCCCGCAAGCGATACGAAGACAGTGCCTCACGGCCGGGCGCAAAGCACAGATCATACAGCGCCTCGACCTCCCAGCGGTCCTGCGGCTGTTCCGCTTTCAGCTCGATCACTTTGCCCGGCCTCCCGCATGCCAACTCAGACTGGCAATCGGCCTAACACGGGTCTAAGCCTTGGGCAAACAATTGGAGACACGCATGTTCTATCGCCCCGAGGATGGCCACGGATTACCCCACAACCCATTCAACGCCATCGTCACACCACGCCCTATCGGCTGGATCTCTACACGCTCGGCGGACGGCGTGAACAATCTGGCCCCCTATTCTTTCTTCAACGCGGTTGCCTATGACCCACCGCAAGTAATGTTCGCCTCGACCAGCGCCAAGCCGGATCAAGAGGGCACCAAGGACAGCGTCGCCAACATCCTTGAAACCGAGGTATTCTGCGTCAATATCGTCGAGTATGCCATGCGCGATGCCATGAACGCCTCCTCTGCCGCCCTGCCCCGCGAAGACGACGAGTTCGCCCTTGCCGGACTGGAAACTGCGGAATGCAGCACGATCCCCTGCGCTCGCGTTGCAGCTGCGCCCGCCGCACTTGAATGCAAGTTGACTAAGGTCATCACCCTACCCGGCGAAGCTAACCGTGTTGTTTTTGGAGAGGTGGTCGGCATCCACATGCGAGATGACTGTCTGGAAGATGGCACCTTTGACGTCACCCGTTATGTGCCGCTGGCCCGGATGGGATACCGGGATTATTCGGCGGTGCGCGAGGTATTCAGCCTGACCCGGCCGGATGAAAAGAGCTGAGGTTGCGAACCTTTAAACCTAGACCTAAAGTAGCCAAACAACCATGGAGAGCGTGATGGACCAGCACCTGTAACAATCGAAAATTCCCGCATTTTCTCTTACAGGAGGCCTCATGCCTTACGCTCTGCCCGACGCGACCTGCGTCCACCCCATAGTGTTGCCTGATGGGCAACCCCACCTTGGCACCGTTTTTCTGCGCAATGTCGTGGATCATCCAAAATTCGAGGTTGGCGATTTCACCTATGCCTCGGACTTTGATCCCCCGGAACCTGATGGCTGGGCCAACCATCTGGCCCCCTATCTGTTCCCGATGTCGCAAGAGACCCTACAAATCGGGCGATATTGCCAAATTGCCCATGGTGTCCGCTTCATCACCGCGAGCGCCAGTCACGCCATGGATGGCGTGACCTGCTACCCCTTCCCAGTTTTCGACCCAGAACAAATGAGCGGCTTTCAACCCGACACCCGCGACACGGTAATCGGTCATGATGTCTGGATCGGCTACGGCGCGCTGATCTTGCCAGGTGCCCAAATTGGAAACGGCGCCATCATTGGTGCTGGAGCAGTGGTTCGCGGCACCATCCCAGCTTACGCTATTGTCACCGGCAACCCTGGCACGGTCACGAAATACAGATTTGAACAAGCACAGATCAACACACTTCTCGACCTGCAATGGTGGCACTGGCCCACAGATCAAATTGCTAAAGCCCGCTCTGCTCTGCTCAGTGGCGATCTCAAGACGCTCAAATCCCTGACCTAAAGATCGCTGTTTAGGTGAGACCCTAGCTCTGTCCCCCTTCAAAAACAAAAAGGCCGATCTGAACACTCAGACCGGCCCCTCCACAATATCCAATCAAACAAACCAGCGTGCGCCGTCAAGCGCACTCCGCTTGGCTACAGCTCAGTGTCCACCTAAAATGCCGGTGCGCACGGAATAATCCACCGCGATCTCGTAATCGGGATCGTCGTCGCTATCGATCATCAGATGCCCGGCTTTGGACAGCAACTGATGACAATCACGGCTGAGGTGGCGCAGAGCAAGCTTCTTACCTGCATCCTCATACTTACCAGCCAGAGCCTCAATGGCTTGCAGGGCCGACTGATCAACCACCCGGCTGCGGGCAAAATCGACGATCACGTGGTCGGGATCAGCAGCAACGTCAAACAGTTCAGTGAACCCATCGGTCGAGCCAAAGAACAGTGGTCCTTCAATCTCATAAACCCGCGCGCCCTTATCGCTGGAAGAGTCGCGGATCACCGCGTGAATGCGGCGCGCGTTATTCCAAGCATAGGCCAGCGCCGAGACGATCACCCCAACAACCACCGCGATGGCGAGGTCTTCCAGCACCGTCACAACGGTCACCAGCACGATAACAAAGGCATCCATCAGTGGCACCTTGGTCATGATTTTCATCGAATTCCAGGCAAAGGTGCCAATCACCACCATGAACATCACACCAACCAGCGCGGCCAGCGGGATCTGCTCGATCAGGCCAGATGCGGCAACGATAAACAGCAGCAGAAACAGCGCCGCAACGATGCCAGCAATGCGCGTACGACCGCCGGATTTGACGTTGATCATTGACTGACCAATCATCGCACAGCCGCCCATGCCGCCAAAGAAACCAGTCACAACATTCGAGGCCCCCTGCGCAATACATTCCTGACTGGCACCCCCACGCTTGCCGGTGATCTCACCCACCAGGTTCAATGTCAGCAGGCTTTCGATCAGGCCAATGGCAGCCAGAATAACCGAATACGGCAGAATGATCTGCAAGGTCTCCCAGTTAAACGGCGCCAGCGCGGTGCCATAGATCCCCACACCTTCACCAAAGGGATTGTGGAATGTTGGGAACCCACCCTGGATCGAGGCCAGATCGCCAACCCGAGGCACATCCAGACCAAACAGGATCACGATGGCCGCGACGATGCCGATCCCAGCCAAAGGCGCCGGAATGACCGATGTGATCTTGGGCGTGCCCCAGATGATCACCATTGTCAGCCCCACCAGCCCCAGCATCATCATCAGTGGCAAACCGGACAGCCACTCGGTTCCATCGCTTCCCGGAACCTTGAACTGGGTCAGCTGGGCCAGGAAAATCACAATGGCCAGCCCGTTGACAAAGCCAAGCATCACCGGATGCGGCACCAAGCGGATGAATTTGCCCCAGTGCATCACCCCGGCAACGATCTGAATCACCCCCATAAGAACTACAGTGGCGAACAGGTATTCCACGCCGTGTTCCGCCACCAGCGCCACCATCACAACCGCCAAAGCGCCAGTGGCACCCGAGATCATGCCCGGACGCCCACCAAACACAGCGGTAATCAGACCAACCATAAACGCCGCATAAAGACCCACCAGCGGGTGCACATCAGCCACAAAAGCAAAGGCCACTGCTTCGGGCACCAGCGCCAGGGCAACGGTCAATCCCGACAGCACCTCGGTACGCACACGGGCCACAGACCAGCCCTCATCCTGCATGATGGAAAGATTGGGCGGAGACATATGCTTGGCCAGCAAGGCCAGGGCGGCGCGTTTCATCGGAGACTACCTGTGACTGGGAATGTAAGTTCGCTGCCCGCCCCTAGCGAAAATTCGCCAATGATACAAGGCTGCGGCGCAACAAGATGACTGTTGTGCCGCCCTTTTGGGCGGCAGTGGAATAACCTTGCGAAGCGGCCTAAAAATTTAGAGATAATCACAGCCAAACATGCTGCCGCTTGCCAAGACCTCTGCTGAGCGTCAAAAACACAAAGCAGGTGTATTTGACAGGAAGAAGATTATGACCAACCCCACCATGATTGCCGTGATCGGCGGCTCAGGCCTGTATGAAATTGATGGGCTGCAGGATGCCAAATGGGTCAACGTTGAAACCCCTTGGGGCGCCCCGTCAGATCAAATCCTGACTGGCAGTCTGGATGGAGTAAAAATGGCCTTTCTGCCGCGCCATGGGCGGGGTCACGTGCATGCGCCATCCGATGTTCCTTACCGCGCCAATATTGACGCGCTGAAACGGCTGGGGGCAACGGATGTGATCTCAGTTTCGGCATGCGGTTCGTTCCGCGAAAACATGGCGCCTGGGGATTTTGTGATTGTCGATCAGTTTATTGACCGCACGTTCGCGCGCGACAAAAGCTTCTTTGGCTCGGGCTGCGTTGCCCACGTCAGCCTTGCTCATCCTACCTGTCCACGACTGGGGGACGCCTGCGAGACAGCCGCGCGCGACGCTGGTATCAATGTGCATCGTGGCGGCACCTATCTGGCGATGGAGGGACCGCAGTTTTCCACCGTAGCTGAATCCAAAATGTACCGCGAGCAATGGGGCGCCGATGTGATCGGCATGACCAATATGCCCGAAGCCAAACTCGCCCGCGAGGCCGAACTTTGTTATGCATCGGTTGCTATGGTCACCGATTTTGACAGCTGGCACCCGGATCACGGCGCGGTGGATATCACCGCTATTCTCGCCACTCTGCAGGGCAACTCCAGCAACGGTGCCGAACTGGTGCGCCGTCTACCCGCCCTACTTGGCAATGAACGCGCCCCTTGCCCACATGGCTGTGATACAGCGCTGGAATACGCCATCATGACCGCGCCGGAAAAACGCGACCCGGCCTTGTTGGCAAAGCTGGATGCCGTAGCCGGGCGGGTGTTGAACTGATCGCAGCGAAGACCAGCGCGATAATAAGGCAAATTCAGCCGTTGACGGAGTTGCAAAGCGCTGTCTTTGGTGTGTCGGTATCTTTTTGACAGGACGAATAAGTTATGGACATGAACCTCTGGCTGGCTTTTGTCGCAGCCTCGATGGCACTACTGCTGATCCCCGGACCTACTGTGCTATTGGTTCTTAGCTATGCGCTGTCCAAGGGACGGCAGGTGGCTGTAGCCGCAGCACTGGGTGTGGCACTAGGAGATTTGATCGCCATGACCGCCTCGCTGGTGGGACTTGGGGCGCTGGTAATGGCTTCAGCCACATTGTTCATAGCGCTGAAATGGGCCGGAGCCGTCTATCTCGTCTGGCTAGGGATCAAGCTGTGGCGTAGCGCCTCCACCGACGGTATCACTAAACTGGCAACCACTCGTGACGTGCAAACAAAGGGCATTTTTGGCCACACCGCCTTGGTCACCGCCCTGAACCCCAAATCGATCGGCTTCTTCATCGCCTTTGTACCCCAGTTCATTCGTCCCGAAGGCAACCTTGCGCCGCAGTTCGCCATTCTGATCGCCACCTTCGTGATCCTGGCCGGGTTGAACGCGCTGGCCTATGCGTTGCTTGCGGACCGGTTGCGCGGCTGGATCGCGCGCCCTGCCGTGGTGGCCAATATCACCCGTGGTGGCGGTGTTGCCCTGATCGGCATGGGCCTGACCACAGCCCTCCTGCGCCGTCCGGCCTAGGTTCCGGCTTGCATGACGGGCTGACATAAGACAAACCGGCTTTGGTCTGGCCGCAATGGTCAGCCCTGCGCCATTCCGAGCCGACCACCAAAGAGGCCCCCGCCATGCCAAAGCACACCGCCGTCAAAGATTACATCCGCACCATTCCCGATTTCCCACATGAGGGCATCATGTTCCGCGATGTGACCACTCTGTTTGCTGACCCGCGCGGTTTTCGCATGGCAATCGACCAGATGCTGCACCCCTATGCCGGGATGCGCATCGACAAGGTTGTCGGGCTTGAGGCGCGCGGCTTTATCCTGGGCGGCGCTATCGCACATCAGCTGGGCACCGGATTTGTGCCGATCCGCAAAAAGGGCAAGCTGCCCGGCGCCACCTTGAGCCAGGATTACAAACTGGAATATGGCGAAGAGACCGTCGAAATTCACGATGACGCGATCCAAGCCGGTGAGAAAATCCTGGTGGTTGACGACCTGCTCGCCACCGGTGGCACAGCCGCAGCGGGCATCAAGCTGATCGAACGTCTGGGCGGCGAGATCGTCTCCTGCTCGTTTATCATCGACCTGCCTGAACTGGGCGGCGGCAAGGTACTGGAAGCCATGGGCATGGATGTTCATGTGTTGTGTGAATTCGAGGGCGAATAACGCCACGACCTTGACGCGAAACTGCTTGCGTGCCGTTTCGCGTCTGACCTAGCGTGTCGGGATGAGCACTACATCCATTCATGACAGCCGCTATTCTTGGACCCGCCTGATTGTGACGCTGGCCATTGCGATGGTGGCCAATGTCGGCATGTGGGCGGTGATTGTGATCCTGCCCGCAGTCGAGGTGGAATTTGGCGCCAGCCGGGCCGAGGCCTCGCTGCCATATACCCTGACCATGATCGGCTTTGCGGTGGGCAATCTTGTCATCGGGCGATTGGTAGACCGGGTTGGCGTGACACTGGCGCTGAACGGCGCTGCACTGATGATCGCAGCGGGGTTTGCACTTTCGGTGCTGGCGCCTTCGATCACCATTCTGTCTCTGACGCATCTGCTATTGGGACTGGGCACAGCAGTGGGATTTGGACCGCTGATCGCCGATATCTCTCATTGGTTTCTAAAGCGGCGCGGCATTGCGGTGGCACTGGTGGCCAGTGGCAACTACCTGTCTGGCGCGATCTGGCCAACTGCGCTGGCCGGTATCCTGGCCGAGAGCGGCTGGCGCAGTGTCTATCTGACCCTGGCGATGGTCACACTGGTTGTGCTGATCCCGCTATCGCTGTTGTTGCGACGCAGTCTTCCAGCAGGGGCGCACGAGGCCTCGGATGCCGCGTCCTCCTTGAATGCCCGTTCGTCCGGTCTGACTCCGCGACAATTGCAATGGCTGCTGGGGCTGGCCGGGATTGGCTGCTGTGTTGCCATGTCGATGCCGCAGGTGCATATCGTCGCGTATTGCGTTGGTCTTGGCTATGGGCCCGCCGTGGGGGCCGAGATGCTGTCGCTGATGCTATTGGGCGGCGTGGTCAGCCGGATCATCTCAGGCCTGCTTGCTGACCGTCTGGGTGGCGTGTTGACGCTGATGGTCGGGTCGATCCTGCAGTGTATCGCGTTGTTCCTGTACCTGCCCTACGACGGCATGGTTTCACTATACATGGTCAGTCTAGTGTTTGGGCTGGCACAGGGCGGGATTGTGCCGAGCTATGCGTTGGTGGTGCGCGAATACATGCCGCCACGCGAAGCCGGCGCGCGTGTGGGGTTTGTGATGATGATGACCATTCTCGGCATGGCCCTGGGCGGCTGGATGTCGGGCTGGATCTATGATGTCACCGGAAGCTATCAACTGGCCTTCATCAATGGCATCCTGTGGAACGGTCTTAACATTGCGATCCTGCTGCTGTTGCTGCTACGAAGCCGCGCCGCACAGCGACAAACCACAAGTACCGCTTTAACCTGAGTGCCGGTGCGTGCCAGCACGCACCCTACACTGTCAGCTAAGCCCGCAGCACGGTGCCGGGGTTCATGATACCATTTGGGTCCAGCGCCTGCTTGATCGCTCGCATCGCCGCCAGTTTGACAGGATCGCCATAACGTTCGACATCTGCGACCTTCATGCGCCCCACACCGTGTTCGGCACTGATTGAGCCGCCCATCTCATGCGCTAGATCATGCACTGCGCGCGCCACTTCTACACGTTGAGCCTCATAGCTTTCTCGGGATTTTCCACGCGCCGGAAACACGTTGTAGTGCAGGTTACCATCCCCAAGATGGCCAAAACAGTTGATACGGAAATCGCTCATGGCTGCAACCTTCTCGCCCCCCCTCACAATGAACTCGGGGACCGCTGACAGCGGTACCGAGACATCATGACTCGACACCGACCCAATCAACCGGTTTGCCTCGGGGATCTGCTCACGCACCGTCCACAACTCTTGCCGTTGCGTCTCGGACTGAGCAATCACTCCGTCCAGCGCACTGCCCTGCTCCATCGCAGCCTCAAACAGATCGGTCAGCGCCATCTCCGGATCCAGTCCTCGCGCCAACCCCAGCTCAACCAACACCGTCCATTCAGGCGGCTGATCAAACGGCTGACGTAGCTGCGGCAGCGTCTCAGTCAGGAACTCCAGCCCCTGTCGGTGGATCAACTCAAACGCACTGACAGCCTCGCCCAGTTGATCACGCGCCAGCGACAATACATCCAGCGCCGCCTGTGGCGACGACACCACAAACATGGCTGTGCCACGCTCTGCCGGAATCGGTGACAGTTTCAGTGCCGCAGCCGTAATCATTCCCAGTGACCCCTCGGCGCCAATCAGCAATCCGCGCAAGTCATATCCGGTGTTGTCTTTGCGCAATCGGCTCAACCCGTTCCAAATTTCGCCACTTGGCAGCACCGCTTCCAACCCCAAACACAGCTCGCGGGTATTGCCATAGCGCAGCACGTTCACGCCGCCCGCATTGGTGGACAGATTGCCACCAATCTGCGCCGACCCTTCCGAGGCCAGCGACAGCGGGAACAGCCGCCCCTCTTCCTCGGCCGCAGCCTGAACATCCGCCAAAATCGCGCCTGCTTCGACAACCAGTACATTTTCCTGCGGATAAACCGCGCGAATGGCGTTCATCCGCTCCATCGAGATCACCAGCGGCGCTACGCCCTCGGGCTTGACCTGACCACCAACCAGCCCGGTGCCACCGCCGTACGGCACAATCGGCACCCGCGCTTCATTGGCAGCGCGCAGCAACACCGAGACCTGTTCAACAGTCTGCGGCAATGCCAACAGCCCGGCCTGCCCTTGGTAACGATTGCGCGGCTCTTCCAGATATCGTGGCTCAACGGGTCGCAGAACCGCGTCAGGCAGAAGTTGGGTCAGATGGTCGGCAAAGGCGGAATCGGCTGGGTTCAATGTCATTCTCAATTCATCGGCAATTGACAGCCACAGCGCAAGCCCTCGTGAACCCTCAACCGCCCCGCTTACATCTCATATCAAGAGCCCAAGCCCAGTGTTTCTATTTGCCTGAAATACTCCGGGGTTTGGGGCAGCGCCCCAAGGCAGCAGCCTTGAGTAATCACCCCGCCTCGGTGCGCCCTCTTCGATCACTCCGCAACGCTGCATACAATACATGGGTGCGCCAACGGCCGTTGATCTGCAGGTAAGACTGCGCCACGCCTTCATATTTAAAACTGCCGCTTTCCAGCAACCCGCGCGATGCGGTGTTTTCCGGCAGGCAAGCCGCCTCGATGCGACTGAGATCCAGTTTAGTAAAGGCATGGTGCACCACAGCGCCAATGGCCTCACGCATATAGCCCTGGCGGGCAAAAGGCATCCCGGTCCAATAGCCCAAGGTCCCCGCCTGCGCCGGACCGCGGCGGATATTATCCAGGGTAATTGCACCCACCAGCACCTGATCCACGCGGCGGCACAGAAACAGCGGCAGCGCGGTGCCGCCGCTAACCGAGCGCTGCGCCCAGTAAACCCGGTTGGTAAAGGATTTTCGGGTCAGATGATCAACAGCCCAATTGGGCTCCCAAGGCACCAGGTACCCCTGGCTGTCCTGCCGCAATCTGGACCAAGCGCGAAAGTCGGAGTGCACCGGCGGCCGCAGGGTCAGCCGCTCGGTTTCAATCCGGACTTTGCGTTTGGACAGCAGCATCAGGCGACGCGCCTCTCCTGCAGCTGGGCCAGGCTGGGGGCCTCTGAAACCGGACCATACAGAGCCAATGCAGCAGGCGCCTTGGTTGCCATTGTCTCGGCAAACTCCCGCACATCGCCAGTGGTGACTGCATCAATCCGCGCCACGGTATCCTCCAGCGGCGGAACGGTATCCCAAATCTGCACCAGACGCGCTAGACGCTCGGCACGATTCGAAGGGCTCTCCAGCCCCATCAGCATCCCCGCCTTCATTTGCGCCCGCGCCCGCGCCACTTCTTCCGGCCCCATATCGTCGGCGGCACGCTTCATCTCGTCGATGGTGATCTCGGCCAACTCGCCCAACTGCGACGCCGATGTCCCTGCATAGATGGTGACCGAACCGGTATCGGCGTAGGCACCGGTCTGGGCAAAGATCGAATAACACAGCCCGCGCTTCTCGCGCACTTCCTGGAACAGACGACTGGACATGCCGCCGCCCAGAGCGCTGGAATAAATCTGCGCGGTGTAAATCTCGTCGTCCCGGTAACCGGGGCTTTCCAGCGCCAGCGCAAAATGCGCTTGCTCCAGTGATTTCTCGTGCCGAGCCTCGCCACCGGTGAACCGGGCTGGCTCCACCAGTTTGCTGGTGCGCGGCAGCAGATGGCCAAACAGCTTTTCGGCCGTTTTGACCAAGGCATCGTGATCCACCGCACCGGCTGCCGACAGAATCATCTGACCGGGGCCATAATGCTCAGCGACAAAGCCAGCCAGATCCTCGCGACCAAACGCACTGACCCGCTCGGTCGGTCCAAGAATGGTGCGGCCCAGCGGTTGGTTGTGATAGCTTTCTTCCTGCAACCAATCAAAGATCACGTCATCCGGCGTGTCCAGCGACTGACCAATTTCCTGCAGAATCACTCCGCGCTCGATCTCGATCTCGGCTGCGTCGAACACCGGGTTCAAGACGATGTCGCTTATTACATCCATCGCCAGCGGAACGTCGTCCTTCAGCACCCGCGCGTAGTAGGCGGTCACCTCGCGACTGGTATAGGCGTTGATATAGCCGCCAACGTCCTCGATCGCCTCGGCAATCTGCAGGGCGGACCGGGTCGCGGTGCCTTTGAACGCCATGTGCTCAAGAAAATGGGCAATGCCATTTTGCTCAAGCCGTTCATGACGACCGCCTGCGGTTACCCAAATGCCGATGGACGCAGATTGCAGCCCCGGCATGTTTTCAGAAACGATACGAAAGCCGTTAGCCAGCTGGTCTTGTTGAACAGTCAATTCGGGATGTTCTTTCTGATATGCTCTTCGAGAGTCGTTAGGTCGTTGGTGATCCGGGTCACCCGTTCTGATCTGTCATACAGATCCGCCATGTGTGTGGGAAGAGGCGGATGAATGCCACAGGCATCTTTCACAGCCGCCGGGAATTTAGCCGGGTGCGCTGTGGCCAGTGTGATCATTGGCACATCAACCTTGCGGTGTTCCTCGGCCACCTTCACGCCAATGGCGCCGTGTGGGCACAACAGATCGCCGCTGGCGGTCAGTTGGCTTTTGATGGTGGCCAGAGTTTCATCCTCGGAACAGCGCCCCGAATTGTAAGTTTCGCTCAGCGCCTGCATCGCGCCCTGAGAGATCTCAAAGCCGCCGTTGTTCAACTCATCCATCAACTGCGCCACAGCACCGCTGTCCTGACCATAGGCGTAGTACAGCGCGCGCTCAAAGTTCGACGAGACCTGGATATCCATGGAGGGGGAAATCGACGGGATGGTTTCACCTTTGTGGTAGCCCTGCCCTGCCAGACAGCGGTGCAGGATGTCGTTCTGGTTGGTGGCCACCACCAGCTGCTCGATTGGCAGGCCCATTTGCTTGGCAATATAGCCTGCAAAGATGTCGCCAAAGTTACCGGTGGGAACGGTGAAGCTGACTTTGCGCAACGGCGCGCCCAAAGACACGGCGGACGAGAAGTAGTAAACCACCTGCGCCAGCACCCGAGCGATGTTGATCGAGTTGACCCCAGCCAGTCTCACGCCGTCGCGAAAGTCAAAATCGTTGAACATGTCTTTGACACGGGCCTGACAGTCGTCAAAATCTCCATCCAGCGCCAGGGCATGCACGTTGTCTTCCGACGGTGTGCTCATCTGGCGACGCTGTACCTCGGACACCCGGCCATGCGGATACAGGATGAACACATCAACATTGCTCAGGCCCTTGAATGCCTCGACCGCGGCAGATCCGGTATCGCCCGAGGTCGCGCCGACGATTGTCACCCGCTCGCCACGTTTGGCCAGTGCGCTTTGGAACAGTTGCCCAATCAACTGCATGGCAAAGTCTTTGAATGCCAGAGTTGGTCCGTGGAACAGCTCGAGCAGGAAGTGGTTCGGCGCCAGTTGCTTTAGCGGAGCCTGGGCAGCGTGATCAAAATTGGCATAAGCCTTGGCGATGATGTCGCGGAATTCGCCGTCAGTGAAACTGTCGCCCAGAAACGGCCGCATCACCCGGAATGTGGTCTCTTCATAGCTGAGACCCGACAGTGCCGCGATATCGTCATGGCTCATCTGAGGGATCTCAGCCGGCACATATAGGCCGCCGTCACGGGCCAAGCCACTCAGCATGGCATCTTCAAAACTCAGCTCGGGCGCTTGGCCACGGGTGGAGACATATTTCATCACGTCAGCTCTCGGTTTTGGCGCGAACGCCACAGGAAGTAAGCGGTCATCACGGCCCAAATCAGGGCCAGCGAAAACCAGGTGATCGCATATTGCAAGTGGTTGTTGGGGATAGAAGCCGTGTTGACGGGCATGGGGATGACAGAACTGCCGTTGATCGGATGATCGCTTAACACCACCATGATGGGCAGTGTGTCCAGCGCTGCGGCCATCACATCCACATCCCGCGCGTACCAGATGTTCTTGGCGGTATCAGCAGGAGGGGTGTAGCTGTCTGTCTCATCAGGCCAATGTAGATTGCCCCGAAACGCTACCTGACCAGTATAGCGGGTCGAGGCTTTGGCTGCGGTTCGAATGTAACCCCGGTCGACCAATATTCGGCGACCATCTTCGGTAACGAAGGGGGCAATCACCCGGTAGCCCGGGCCCATCATGGGCAGTGAGACCAGCACATGCAGCTCACCCGGAGCCATTTTCCCGACCAGCCGCACCGGCCTGTATTTGTCATCTATCGGATCAGGATTTGTGGGCAGTGCCACAGGATCAGCGGCGGCGCGGGAATCGATAGTATCCAGGATCTGCTGCTTCCAGGCCATCCGCTGCATCTGCCACGCGCCAAGGCTCAGCAGCACCGCAAGCCCAGCCAGGCCAACCACCAGTAGGAATATCAGACGCCGCATTACAGCCCTCTGCCAAAAAAAAAGCGCGCGGAGCATCCCCCGCGCGCTGTGCTTGATAAGCTGTGTCTGCAGTTTTTCAACTACAAACATGTACCCATTACATTCCAGCGGTGCCCCAGAGGTACACGGCAAAGAACAGGAACAGCCAAACAACGTCCACAAAGTGCCAGTACCAGGCAGC
>MAAC01010452.1_pt1 | contig 69818 bp, 60 predicted proteins | sample 1115981 | NCBI WGS metagenome assembly MAAC01 (sample SAMN04961126, study PRJNA320927) | seawater metagenome | isolation source: sample BD02T64 sea water enriched with oil for 64 days | place: USA:Gulf of Mexico | collected 2013-07-27
ACATTGGCCTATAAAACCCAAGATTCCACCGTTAAAGTTGAAGCGGTGATCAGCGAGTTGCAAAGTACCGTATCCGAAGCTGTCAGCGAGATGAGTAATGGTGAAGTCATGGTGCAACAAGCCGTTTCTGCGGCGACCGATGCAGGCACAGAGTTACAAAAGATATTTAACGAAATAAACGCTATTACCGACATGAACTTACAGATAGCGAGCGCCACTGTCGAGCAGCACAGCGTTACTGAAGAAGTTAATAGCAGTGTGGTAAATATCAATCAGGAGACTGATCAATCGGTTGAGGATACTAAACACACTGCGCAGGCCAGCATGGAAGTGGCTCAATTGGCTGAGCAGTTGAATACTTTAGTGTCGCAGTTCAAGTTATAGAGAGGTTGTAATGGGGGTACTGTGCGTTTCTACGGTTGACTCCCATACGGCCCGAGCGCTGGATCTATCGCAAGTCCCTAGTGCAGACTATTATCAGTACATTGTTGTGACACAGCTCACTTAACTGGGCATAATGGATATCAATTAGCCCGGTACAATACAGTTATAATTTGCTGTATCAGATGTGGCAGATAACTTGCGGATAACCATGTTAAAAGTCACCCCATTAATTAACACTTTCTCAGAGATAAGAAACCAAAAGTCGCTGATACTTAAACAGCAACTTGCCTCTGAGTATCCAGAATTAGCCACCTTTCTAAGACAGCTGGGCCCACTGGAGACTACAGCCAGCAACGAACTGACATTCGTTTTAGATTTTCTGTATATCATGGGCCGAAAATCTGACGGGACCTTTCTCAGGTTTCGCAATGAAATTGAGCGCTGGTGCCTGTATTGTTGGCAGTATCGAGACAAAGGTATTTTCCAGGTAGCGCGCAAGGATATTGAAGCTTACATAGAGTTTGTCTGGAAACCTGGGCGGGAGTGGATAGGTTTATCAGTGCAACAGCGATTTAAGCCAAAATCTGGGCAGTTCTATTCCAACGCTAAATGGCGGCCTTTTGTTGCTAAAGTACCTAAGTCTATGAGCAAAAAAGACCCGGGATGTACTGCTAGTCTGGAGCAGTACCGACCTTCCCAGGAATCACTGATCTCCACATTTACCGCTATCAGCGTACTTTACCAACATGCACAGATGGAAGAAATCTGTGATAAAAATTTTGTACCTGTAGTAAAAAAGAGCTGTCCGTATTTAGTCAAAGAAGTACAGCGTAAAACCCCGGATACTTTAAGTGAGTTACAGTGGGAGTATGTATTAGGCATCACTAAAGAACTGGCCGATCAGGACAGTCAAAATGAGCGAAATCTGTTTATTATAGTGACCTTAAAAAGCTTGTACCTGCGAGTGTCTGAGTTGTCCGAGCATGCCAAGTGGCGACCTACAATGGCGGATTTCAGCAAAGATAACGATGGCTTTTGGTACTTAACTGTCTTTGGCAAAGGTAACAAGATTCGCTCTGTCACTGTTCCCGAGGCATATTTAAGCTACCTAAAGAGATACCGCGCCTATCGCGGTCTGTCACCGCTGCCCTCACCCGATGAAGACAGCGCGATGCTCAACAAACTGCGTGGATCCGGTAACATGACAGCCCGGCAAATTCGCCGTATCGTGGAGCAGAGTTTTGACAGCGCTATTAGCGCATTGCAAAGAGATGGTTTTGCCGAGGATGCCAATTACCTGATGGCAGCGACCACCCACTGGCTGCGCCATACCGGTGCCACTGAAGATGCAGGTTCCAGGCCGCTGAAGCACTTAGCCGATGAGCTGGGGCACGCCTCCTCTGAAACGACTGACAAAAACTATATTCAGAGCAACATTAAAGATCGGGCCCGCAGTGGTTTCAAAAGAACAATTTAAACAGTAGTGACTATCAAATTTTTCCATCATAGCTGTGCCGTGCAATTCTACATGCCAACAGGGTAGCCCTCGGGCTATTAAGCGCCGTCTCTAAAGCTAGCCTGAGCTGCCTGTCATCATCAACCCACTGTGCATCTAAGTTAAAGGCTTTTGCTATGCTGACAAAATCGGTACTTTCCGCTGAATCTACCCCCAGGTTCTCATAGCCCATTGCCCGCTGCTTCATCTCTATCAACGCCAGTGAGTCATCGACAAATATCACTAAGATTATTGACAGCCTGAGATCTCGCAGGGTTGCCAGATCTCCCAGCACCATTTCCAGGCCGGCATCACCGCTAAAGGCGATGACTGGCGCTTGGGGATTGGCCTTTTTATAGCCTACCGCCAGTGGCAGTGCACAACCCATAGTGCAGAGCGCGCTGGACTGCAGTAAAGTTCTAGCGGTGTAACAGTGCCAAATTTGACTCAACAGAATTCGATGAGCACCTGTATCTACTGTCGCAACAGTGTCTCTGGGCATCAATTGGCGACAACTGGCGATCAACTGCGCAGGTCCCCACTGATCATCACCGGCAAATGCTGCACTTAGCTTTTCCTTTATCTGCAGCAGTTGTTGGCCCGCCCAGCAGGGGCTGTCATGGGCACGTAATTTACTTAACGCTAAGACACTCAAACCTATATCAGCGACAAAACTTAAATCGGCCTGATGCATGTAATGAGTATTAGGTGTGGCGCATATCTCTATGATTTTTATGTTTTTATCCCAGGGATTTCGCCAGTCGCTGCGCATCTCGATCGGATCGTAACCCAATAGGATTATCAGATCGGCCCTCTGCATGAAAGGCATTAACAACCTGTTTGCCTTAGGTGAAAGCCCTGCTCCCCCCAGTGCCAGTGGATGATCTTCGCTGAGGATTCCCTTGCCTTTGTAAGAGGTGATTATAGGTAACTGATACTGCTGACAAACCTGTGCAACCTGTTGTTGGGCATCCTGATAGAGAACCTCTACCCCAGCGACTATCAAAGGGCAGCGGGCACTGGCAAAAAGCTGTTGGGCCAGAGCGAAATCTGTGCCGCTGGCGACTCCGCGATTGATATTGACTCTGTCTTTAACATAGCGTGGACTCTGCTGGGCTGCTGCTAACGAGATAGGCAAATCAAGATGCACAGGTCCTGGCGGATCATCCATGGCAATGGCGATTGCCTTATCGATAATTTCTTCCACGGCGCCTTCAGTAAGTCTGAAGCTGGCTTTAGTAATGGGCTGTAACAGCGCCTGATGATCAAAAACCTGATGGGTGTATGTAGCGGCGTCGCTGGCATCGACACAACCGGTGAGGTAGATGATCGGGACTCTGTCCTGCTGTGCATTGACGATAAAATTGATCGCATTGGCGACCCCCGGACCCACTGTTGCCACTAACACCCCGGGAGCGCCACTGGCATGATAACTCCCCTCGGCCATAAAACCGGCGGCGTTTTCATGTTTGCTCATTACAAACTCAATACCTGCTTCATCCAGAGCCCTAATCAGCGTCAGTACTTCGCCACCGGGTATTCCATAGGCACTTCGGACACCTGCTCTTACCAGGCGCTGCGCTATCAATTCAACAGTAGTGGCCATATTCACTCCCCTGTGATCAAACATGTTATTGTTTTTATTGCCCTGTCAGACACTGAAGATGCCAGAAATTGCCGGTAAAGCAAAGTGCTATTTGCATGCTCCCTATGCACGGATCTGCTAAACTGATTTTTTTGTTACTAGTGATTTATAAATGGATGATTTACAGAAGCTTAAAACTGCTATGCATAACTTTGCCGTGGAAAGAGACTGGCTACAATTTCAAACGCCAAAAAACTTAGTGATGGCATTAGCCGGTGAAACAGGTGAGCTGCTGGAGTGCTTTCAATGGTTGACTCCTGAGCAAAGCGAAAACTTAACCCCTGAGCAGCGTCTGGCTGTTGCCGATGAAATAGCAGATATACAATTATACTTAGTGCGCCTTGCAGACAGCTTAGAATTAGATATCTATAGTGAATGTAGCCGAAAAATGCAGCTCAACGCCGTTAAATATCCGGCGCAGTTAGTCAGGGGCAGCAGCAAAAAATACACCCAGTATAAGCTTGATTAACTGGAGCTTGTTCTATGCTGTAATATGGTGATTTTTTCATCACTTTGCAGCATCGGACTGAGCTTGGCCATGATCTGGTGTCGCTGCTCACTGCTATGCCATATCTGCCAGTCCTGAATGCTTCGATATTGTGCTATCACCACACGGTGGTTGTCATCATAGGCGTTTTGCAGTGACTCGCCACAGATAAACCCCTGTTCATCGGTGGCAAAGCTCAATATTTCCTGGCAGACATTCTCATAGTAGCTGGCAAAATCATCGGCTATGTGCCGCTCAATTATTACGCTAATCATCTGACACCTCCAAGACACCATTCTAACATAGCTGTAGCTGTCAGCTTGATCTTCGATAGATAGCCATTGAAATTAGGTATTTTAACCACAAATTTTCAGTGTCTACTCAATAAACCAGACATTCTGAATTTTATCGGCCACAACTTCATACATTGCGATCACTGACAGCGGTGCGCCTTCCAAGCCTGTTACTAACTCTTTGTCTATCACTATGTTTCCTTGAACTAAGCGCTCAACTAATTGTGCATGCAAATCGGTAAGGTTGAAACGGTTTTGCGCATAGTGTTCGGCCATCTTAGCGCTGTCGCTAAACAATACTTGGTTAGAGGGAAACAGTCTGACGACTACATCATCGGCATACTGGGCCATAAATGCATCGATATCATGATTGTTATAAGCATCTAACTGCGCTTGGGCAAGTTGCTCGGGGGGCATAAGCGGATCTCGTCTGTAAATGTGATCTATAATTAAACAGCTAGTTCTTTGCGACCACCATGTTTAGCATCAGTCATAAAGTCCTGGCAACTCAGTGGATTATTAGCTGGGGTTAACAGGCAAAAGAGTCTCTGCTAATTTTACCCAGTAGCTGGAACCTGTGACCAGCACTTCGTCGTTGAAATCGTACTCTGGGTGGTGCAACCCCTGTGCGTGATTGTTGTCTCCCGCCCCTAACCACAAATAGCAGCCGGGTTTTTTCTCTAGCATATAACCGAAGTCTTCAGATGCCAGCGAGGGAGTGCTACCAGTGACTACTTTGTCTTCACCGACGATTTGCGCGGCGACTTGTGCAGCTATCTGTGCCTGGGCTAAAGTGTTGACTGTGGCCGGGTAACCTCTTTCATAGATAACTTGCGCGCTGCAGCCCATCGCCTCTGCTGTATGATGGGAAATACGTTTCAGACCACTTTCCATCAATACTCTCGCCTGTGGCGTTAATGTGCGCACTGTGCCTTTTAGCACGGCCTTCTTTGGGATGATATTAGTGGCATTGGCTGCTTCCATCATAGTGACGCTGAGCACTGCAGAATCAATAGGATCCAAGCTTCGGCTGACCAGCGATTGCAAGGCAATGGTTAAATGTGCGCTGGCGAGTACCGGATCTACCCCCTGATGCGGCATAGCAGCATGAGCTCCCAGGCCATTAAGGGTAATTTCAAAGTAATCAGAGGCTGCTAATACAGCGCTATCATGTACAGCGAAAGTGCCCGCAGCGATACCGGGCCAATTGTGCATTCCCCAGACAGATTGCATCTCGAACCTGTCAAACAGGCCCTCCTCAATCATTACTCTTCCACCCCCTGCTCCCTCTTCGGCGGGTTGGAAAATCAAATAAACAGTACCGCAGAAATTACGGCTGTTAACCAGATATTCTGCCGCACCGAGTAACATAGCGGTGTGTCCGTCATGGCCACAGGCATGCATTTTTCCATGATGACAAGATTTGTAGTCTAGCTGGTGGTTCAGTTCCTCGACATTTAGTGCATCCATATCAGCGCGCAAACCAATGCCGGGACCGCCTTTTCCGTGGCGGCCATGGATCACTGCGACAATACCAGTAACCGCTATCTGCTGGTGGATTTCATCTACGCCAATTTCTTGTAACTTTTGCGCAACCAGCTCAGCGGTGCGGAACTCTTCGAATGCTGTTTCCGGGTGCGCATGAATATCCCGACGACAACTGATCAATTGCTCTTTTTTACTTTCAATTGCATCTAAAACTGGCATAGCCGAATCCTTAACTGAATTACTTGATTTAAAACATAAATAGATATTTATAGAGCATGGTTTTTACCTTTTTTCCAGGCATTGCGCAAGCGCTACGCCGATAATGGATGCTCATCCTTTACCCGGCAGCTATTGGGTTTAACAGCAGTAAGTGCCAAAGTTGTAGTTTCGTCAATGCTGGCTAGCCACAAGCTTGACTTACCCTGTGCTTTGCCCTTTTACTAAAAAGGGGCATGAGCTGAACGCAAATAACCGAGCCAATCACCAGCAAAATCCCTGTCAGAGACAACATGTCTAAGGGACTGCTTTGGATCATTGCAGGCCACCATCCCAGTGCCACGACTATTGCAGTAAATATAAAACTAAACACTGGTGCCAATGTAACTGTGGCGCCCACTTGTGCCGTGGGCCAATATTTCATTGACTGAGCAAAACTTCCGTAGGCAATCAAGGTATTGATTGCGCAGAAAACAGCAATAACCCATTGATTCATGCTCATTTGTGCAAAATAACTGAAATCGCTGAACGGAATCATCAGCACTAAACCGGCGCCGTATATGTACAATAATATATTGCCTGGGGATAATTTTTTTATCATTGATTTTTGTAGCAGTGCATAACTGGTCCATGACAGTGCTGAAAACTGTATTATCAAAATGCCAATCCATAGCTGGTTTGTAGAAGTGTTAGAAAAATCCAAATGCGGGTGAAAAAATAGCAGCATGCCCAGGGCCAAAGTGGCAAAGCAACTCATCTGCAGCGCACTTAAGCGCTCCTTAAAAAAGAGCATGCCGCCGAAGGCCAAAAAGAAAGGTGCGCTTTGAAAAGTCAGTTGTGCGGGACCAGGTTGTAAATAATCCAGAGCGTAAACAAACGAAACGTAATTAAAGACCGAAAAAATTGCTGCCATGGTCAATTTCAGCCAATCAATCTTCAACAAGTGTTTAAACTGATATAAATTTCCAGACAGCTTCTGCAGTATAAGGCTCACCAAAAATGCGACAAAGAACCTAAACCAGGTGAGTGTCACAGGGTCGATAAAAGTCGCTGATAATTTTAGCGCTATAGGTAACATACCCCAAAAGACTACCGCCGTAATTGCAAAAAATAGCCCAAATTTAAAATAATGCTGGTTGTTTTGAATCTGATTCAAGATCTAGCTCTCCGTTGGGGCGCCGTACCGATAAAGCGCCCTATTTACTTTAGCCACATTCTGCGCCAGAACTGGTATATAATCTAATGCATATAACCTTTAACCATTATTCATATATTGTATATCACTAAGGTGCGATTATGGTCCCTTTATCACAGATCGATTTTAAGTTACTGCTGTGCCTTAACAGCTTGTTAGAGCACAAAAATGTTAGCCGCGCCGCCGACCAGATGCAGATGAGTCAACCGGCGATGAGCCGTGCCCTGGGGAAGTTACGAGAGCTCTTTAGCGATCCGTTGTTTGTCAGAACCAGCCATGGAATGGAGCCGACAGCCAGAGCACAAGCTTTAGCTAACCCATTACAAGCCACATTAGATCAGCTGAGTTCGCTGCTTATCAGTGAAGATTTCTCGCCGGCTCTGAGCCAGCGCAATTTCAAATTACATATGAGCAGTTATGGCTCTCAAGCTTATCTGGGTGATATAGCCGCTGCTTTTTATCTCTTGGCGCCCAATGCACAGCTTGAAGTGATTAATATTCAGGAAAAGTCGCTGATCCAGCAGAGTGCACAGAGCATCGATTTAGCCATAACCAGTCAACAGACGCTGGTACCAGATTACTTTCATCAACTCTATCTCGGAGATGAGCAAATGTGTTGCTTTATGAATAACCAACATCCTTTATGCGTCAATAAATTAGATATTGATGGTTATTTAGCTTATCCTCATGTGGTGATTTCTCTCGGCGGTGGCCCCAGCATGCCCGTGGATGAGCATTTAAGCAGGTTGGGTAAGAGTCGACAAATAGGTCTGAGAACCCCTCACTTTGTCAGTGCTTTGGAAGTCGTCAGTAAAACGCAAATGTTGCTAAATACGACACCCCTGGTGCCTGCAAAGTTTATTAAACAGTTTGCTTTAGTTCGTCAGAAGATCCCGTTCCAGATGCCCCTAAATCACTATTACTTGAACTGGCCCCCAACTTTGCACAAAGACCCAGGCCATATGTGGTTGCGTGCACTGTGCGCAAAAGTGATCAGAAAAAGTATTCTCGTGCCTGTTTCGGGTGAAATTTAATGCTGCTTTTTATCAGCTTGCATCTCGATTAAGAACTGGCTGTATAGAGTGTCTACGGCATCCGCACTTTTTAGGCAGCGCTTGAGTTTAAGCAGTTCGATCACCGACTCGGCAGTACAGAGCCCACTCGTTTTTTGGTTGCGCCTAAGGGAGTATCTCGATGGGGTCTGTGCAGCTAAGTGCAGTCTTTTCAGGTCTTTCAAATACGGACTTTTATTGTAGATTTTACGCGCTTGCTGCCAGGTACCATCCAAAATAATGAAGCTTGTGACATCCTCAACGGCATTTTGCGCAGGGATTACCCTGCTCATTAGCTGCTGCTGTTCAAGATTGCTGCTGTCTTCAGAGGGTGATAACAAAGCTTCTTCACTGGGGTACAACAACAGCGTGGATGTCGTCTCTATACTGTCTAACAACAGCGGGTTGGCTTGAGTTCGAGACCAAAGTAAAATTTGTGCGCTGACATTTTCGCTGTTGCCAACGCTCAGTGCCCGGTTAACTAACCGGCCGGTATTGGTTACTTTGCCAACTTCTCTGGGGTGCGTTAACAAGAATATTTGCATCATACTGAGGTTTGTCTGTATTGCGCTATGGGCCGCGCATACTAACAACTTTAGCGGCGGATAACGAGGGCGATAGCGTTAGGTTTGTGCTTTAAAACCTATTCTGAAACCTCCCCAGTGCCTGCCGTTGACAATAATAGGTGCAGAGACATCGTGCATCACCTCACCGGTATCTCGCTTGTAAGTTTGCAGCAAGAATGCCTGTGTGTGCTTGCCGCAGCGTATCCCGGTTGGATCGTCAAAAATACGTTTAGTGCGGTTATTATTTACATCTGCAGCGTAATCACCGGTTAAAGGCTGGCTGAATTTTTTGTTATGAGTGGGGAAATAACCATTAATATCAACGGCTCCTGCGTATATCATATCTGCAAACTGACTCAAAAGTGGTTCTTGAATCTCCGGCAGTACGCTATCGGTGAAAGTGTCAAAAGCGCTGGAAAATTTTTGTGGGTTAGTATTACTGATTTGCGTGTAAGTGAAATTAAAAAGCGCGTGTTCACTGATTTGATTCTTTGCAATGGCTTGACTAAAAGCGGTTGCTATTTTCTCAGAGGCCACGCGTGCCTGCTGGCACATCAAGTCAATCAGAGAGTCTGTTTTGAATTCTTTTAGATGCACAAAAATGCTCTCAGCCCCCGCTGACAGGTCTGTTGCCTGAATAGATACCGCTTTAGTGGTTGCGCTTTTGGTGATCAGAAAATCGCTAATATTAAGAATTGAGTTTGAGATTTCGGAAGTTGCCTGGTCCTGTTCGCTTAACACCTTGCTGATCTCCGACGCTGCTGCAGATGACTCGGTAATTAGGCCGTTAATATTTGCAAAAGACTCTGCTATCGTCGACACCGTTGACACTACTTCTTCGCTTTGGCTGGATATCTCTGACATTAAATGGGTGGCCAGTTGGCTTTCTTCACCGATAACCTTGAGCATTGAATCTATCTGCGCCGTTGCTTGAGCTGTGCGAGCCGCTAATGCTCTCACTTCATCTGCTACGACCGCAAACCCCCGACCTTGGTCTCCTGCCCTGGCGGCCTCAATCGCTGCATTTAGTGCCAGTAAATTGGTCTGCTCTGCTATTGCGTTAATAACATCGCTAATTGTCTGAATCTCACTGGCTTTAGCCGCCAGAGATTCGATTCTTCTGGATCCTTCTTTCACCCCAGAGTCCAATTTTGCTACAACCGGGCTGCACTGCTCAATTTCTAGAATTCCCTGATCACTTGCCATTAGAGCTTGCTGGCTCTGCTGTGAGGCAATAGTTGCGTTATTGGTAACTTGTTCAGTGACTACCGACATATCTTGAGCTGCAATTGAAATTTTACTGGCATCTTGACTGGAGTGCTCAATAGCTCTGAATAATTCATCCAGAAAAAATGCAACTTGAGCGGCATTGATCGCCAGGTTACTGGCACAGTCGTTAATGTTTTTTCCCGCATGATTAAAGGCAGCTATTTTTTCTTGTACCTTCTGTTCAACGACATCTGAGGTTGTTTCACTGACGCCATTCTCAGTATTATCAATGAGATCTATAATCCGCTGGGTCTGTTTTATGGCGGCTTTTTTGTGCAGTGAGCTGCTGAAAGAGATAAAGAGAAAAACAATGACAGCCAGTGTACTGGCAACCAATATTGGGTCCTGTATCCTGACAGAAAGCAGGTAATAACTGACTGCCACTATAAGAGCAGCTATTGCAGCGGATAAAAATGGCATTCTATTCAACGTATTCATGACAATCTTGCCTCTATCTTTGCCTAAATAGCGCTTAATTTATCCGACAAACACAGCATTTTACCCGCCAGCTTCACAGAGCAACTGAATTATCGTAACGACAAAACAATCAATGAAATTACAGTGGTTTGCGGTAGTGGTAAGTCAGATTGGCTATTGAAAATATCAGTCGCCCTAGCTTAGGCCATAATTTTTATTGTTATAATAATATTCCACAGTTTGTCACTAAACGGGATTAGACATTAGTATTAACTTATGACTAAAGGTATAAAAACATCTTAATAGCAGATTCAGCTGTGGCGTGTTTTAGCTTATTGTGATATCAACCTCGCTAGCGATCTGCGCCGCTGATAACCCCAGATTGCTTAGAGTTCCACTGTGTTGTATTTAAGATACTGAATATTACTGTAGGACTTTACTGGTCGCATTTATCACCCGCTGTCTGTATATCCGATCAATATTAAGCAACTTTTAGTTTTCATTCATAACAAATCGGTGGCTCTTAGCCCTTCGCTTTTTTTTTCAATTTATGGTTGATTGTTTGTCCTATCTACAGTAAAAATAGCCCATCAGATAACAGCAAGTTTAAGTTTGATTTACTTTTTGACCTTAAGCTAATTATGCAAGGATGTTATTAAAATATAGTTCTGCTCTACTATGCGAAGGATTTGCAAAGATGCTGGAAAAAGTAATCAATAATTTATTTACTGAGTTTTTATGGCCCAGCTGGAAACACAACTCATCCTATTCGGTCAGCCCCAGACCCTGGCTTAAAACTTTTACTAAAGTAGCTAAAGATTCAAACATTATCCCTGTAAAACTTGCCCAGGCGCTGGCTTCTTCGCCTTCACTACTACGTATTATGCTGAACAGTTTTAAAGCCGAGAAAAGCTTTCCCAGCTCTCGTGACTTCGCAATTAATATTGCTTTTGAAATAAGCCAACCTGGATTTAACACAGATTTAGCTAATTTGCCGGAGCTGTGGCGGCTGAGATTTTTCGCCGTTTCAGTCAGAGCTCAATGGTTAGTAACAATCGACAACAGTTATGTCCTAAAGTCACAGTTTCACACTCTCAACGACTGCAACCCGCTGGACCTGCTCTCAGACGGGACCGACTGTCTGCCCGATTTAGATCCAGTGCTCTGCAATAGAGATAAATTAACCAAAGCATTCTTTAATAACTACAGCAGTGATCACGCTGATACCCAAGTGACCGTTTGGCTACCCGATAATAATGGTTATGTCGCGACTGATTCTACTGCTAAAGTCACTATTCCAATCTGCGTCGACCCTAGTAAAGGCGTCGACTTAGGCTTTTTTAGAAAAGGCTTCAACTATTCCACTGGCCGTTGCAAAAATCGGCTATGGTTGAAAGAGAGTAGGATAGATAAAAATAATGCTCAGGAGTCCGCCGAATTTGAGTATTCGCGCCTGGGTCGTTTTACTCAACATGCCTTCATACAGCCTCATTCAACTACCCCGGCCTGACAGGCTTTAGCTGGCGACTTTCAGGCGTATAGATTGCATTTGTTGTCGCTTGTCCATAATATGTGCTCTGTGTCTCTGAAACATTCAAGTTGAAATTTCTATGTCCGACCTTAATACCTATCTACAGTCCACTGTTAACTCGCATTTAGTCGATAGCGAGCAACTGCTCAGCGCCCACGCAGATGCAGTACAGCCGGAACTTCCCGAGGGGGATCTCTGGGTGTTTGGCTATGGCTCACTGATGTGGCGTCCTGGCTTTGACTATATTGATAGCTACGATGGACGGATCTACGGTTATCACCGGGCACTTTGTGTATCGTCATGGGTACACCGTGGCACCCAGGATAATCCAGGGTTAGTGCTTGGCTTAGACAGAGGAGGCAGTTGTAGTGGCAAGTTATTTCGCGTCAGTGCGCAAAACAAACAAAAAGTAGCAGAGTATTTATATGACCAAGTAGCAGAGTATTTATATGACCGTGAATTACCTACTATGGTCTATCGGGCGCGCATCATAAATGTGTATACCAAAGATGCTCGCTGCATCCAGGCCCTGACTTTTGTGGTAGATCCCCAACATCAGCAATATGTGACAGAGAAGTGCCCTCAACAACTTGCGCATAAAGTTGCTGATGCCCAGGGGCTGAACGGTAAAAGTAGCGATTACTTGCTCTCAACTTTAGAACATTTACGCCAAGATGGAATCCACGACTCCAGACTGGAAGCTGTTGCAGCACTGATTTAGACCTTACTAAAGTTGCTCAGCGGATCTGGGAAGTTTAGAGGCAAAGTAACTGGCGAGTGCCACAAACAGCACGCTCACCCACAGACAGGCTGCCAGGCCATGGCTTTGATACAGCCAGCCCGAAAGTACAGTACCGGCTAAACGCCCTGTCGCATTAGCCATATAGTAAAAACCGACATCCACAGAGACGGCTTTGCTATCGGCATACTTAATGATCAAATAACTGTGTTGCGCAGAATTTAACGCAAACACTGCTGCAAACACAAACAGCCCAGCGACTAAACCGATGTTGACAAAAAAGTCTAAGCTGAAGGCGCTGCTCAGCAACAGACAGAGCACCAGTAATAGCAAGCCTAAACGGCTTGCAGATCCACCGTCAGGTAAAGCAGACCCAGAGGTTAACTTAGGCGCCAGTGATTGAACCACACCGTAAAAAATAATCCAGATTGCAAAAAAACTGCCAACTTGCCAGTGATCCCAGTCAAACTGACTGGCGAAATACAGTGGCAGTGCGATCACAAACCAGACATCTCTGGCGGCAAATAAAAACAACCGCGCAACTGATAAGTTATTTATTTTACTGTTCTTGGCCAGTAGCTGCACAAATTTCAGGCTACTTTTGGCCCGACCTAAATCCTTTTGCAGTACCCGCAGACTGAATAGCCAGATAAGTATTAGCGGCAGCAGTAAAAAAGCAATAGCGCCAGCGAAACCGAACCCCGCCAACAGTGCCCCGCCGAGAAAGAAACCTACCCCTTTCAATGTATTTTTAGACCCGGTCAGTGCCGCCACCCAAGTGTACATCCGGGTATCAGCTGAGCGATCTCCCGCGGGCAGCAAGGTTTTTATCGCGCTCTTGGCACTCATTTTATTCAGATCTTTAGCGATACCCGACAGCGCTTGGGCTGCCATCAACCAGAGCATAGTCAAATGCTGCTCTGGAGCAAGTAACATAGCTAAAGCAATGATTTGTAAAAACAAACCTATATTCATAGTTTTATTTAAACCTACCCTGGCGCCGAGCCAGCCGCCAAGTAGGTTTGTCACTATGCCAAAGGCTTCATAAAAGACAAACAACAACGCGATTTGCAGGGGTGTATATCCCAGGCTGAAAAAATGTAGCACAATCAGCATCCGCAGCGCGCCGTCTGTGAGTGTAAACAGCCAATAATTGGCGGTGACGACTAAGTACTGCCGCACGGGAGAGGCAAACTTCGCTGTAAAACTCATCGAGCTATGAACTTAGCCAGATCGACCACCCGGTTAGCGTAGCCCCATTCGTTGTCATACCAGAGATAGAGTTTTACATGAGTGTCATTGATCACCATCGTTGATAGTCCATCGACAATCACTGAGCGCGGGTCGGTCTTGTAATCGACAGATACGAGTGGGCGCATCTCAAAACCCAGTATGCCCTGCAACTCCCCTGTCGCTGCCTCTGCTAATAACGCGTTAACTTCGTCTATAGAGGTTTTACGGGAAACCTCAAAAACACAGTCAGTCAGCGAGGCATTTGCCAGTGGAACACGCACTGCATGGCCATTTATTTTGCCCTTTAACTCGGGGAAAATCTGCGTGATAGCGGTCGCTGAACCGGTGGTTGTCGGGATTAAGCTGTGCCCGCAAGCTCTGGATCGGCGCAGATCAGGCCTTGGGACATCTAAAATTGACTGGGTATTGGTGATATTGTGAATGGTCGTAAAAGAGCCGTGAACTATACCCAATTTTTCTTGAATTACTTTAACCACGGGAGCAATACAGTTAGTGGTACAAGAGGCGGCAGTGACTATATTGTGTTGTTGGGCATCGAATATCTGCTGGTTCACCCCCATCACTATATTGGCGACAGCTGAATCTTTGATCGGCGCTGTCACTAATACTCTTTTGACCCCCTGTTTAAAATACGGCTCTAAACTCTGCGCAGATTTATGCACCCCGGTTGCATCAATCACTAAGTCGCATCCCGACCAATCGGTCGCCGCTATCTGCTGGTTTTGGCTGCAGAGTATTTCTTTGTTATCGATACTGATAGTGTTTTGCTGATGCTCTGCCTGAAATTGCCAGCGCCCATGCACTGAATCGAAGTTAAGCAAGTGCGCCAGCACTTGTGCATCCCCAGCACTTTCATTGATTTGCACAAAATTTAATTCTGCACTGTTCCAACCGGCTCGCAATGCCAGGCGACCCATGCGACCAAAACCATTGATAGCAACTTTAATACTCACACTAAAACCTCACCCTTTTACACATAAACAGCTCAACATATCAGTGATGTATTACAAAACCATGAATAATGCTGAGTTTCTAAGAATCAGCGCATTGTAAGCTAAAAACCGGGCAGATGAAATATGCGCAGCACCGTTGTGCGGGTATCTGCACAAGAGAATCTCGCAGTGATCAGAGATCCCTGCGAGCTTAGGCAGCAGCCAATGCTTTAGATAACCCAATAGAGGCATTCAAGCCTTGTGCAGCAAAAAACCTACGAACAAGTCGTTGATAAAGCTATTTATTAGCCTGCTACTAGAGGTAATATGAAGGCGCTACAATCAATCGCTATTTACACTTCTAATCTGGAAAAACAATGCCACTTAAACTCACTCAAGCAGCACCCTTTTTGTTTGTATGGCTGTGGAGTACCGGCTTTGTCGGTGCAAAATATGGCTTGCCCTACATAGAACCTTTTTTTATGTTGCTGGTGCGCTTCGCCATTGTCGTCGTTATCTTTTACCTGTTAGTTCAGATAATGAGGGCTAAATGGCTAGATAAAGCGCAAATAGCACAACAGCTATTGGTCGGGACACTGATTCATGGAGGCTACTTAGGGGGTGTGTTTTTTGCCATTAAACAAGGAGTGCCCGCAGGATTGGCGGCGATCATTGTCGGTCTGCAGCCTATAGTGACCACTTTGGCCTGCTGGCTTTTTTTAAAGCAACAGATAAACCGCAGCCAGCTGGCAGGCCTGTCTCTGGGGTTTGTCGGGATTAGTTTAGTGATAGTAGAGAAAAACGCCATTGATACCAGCAGCCTTTCTGCGCTGGGTATTTTTGCCTGCATTGTCGCGCTGATTTGCATTTCAGCCGGTACCTTGCTGCAAAAGCAATACAGTGAGAAAGTCCCACTGTTAGCAGGCTCCTTTTATCAGTATATAGGGGCTACCTTAGTTGTCGCTGTACTGAGTTTTTCGATGGAGACGCAAACGGTTATTTACTCTCTGGAATTGTTAGCAGCTATGGGCTGGTTGATTTTCGGTTTATCGGTACTGGCTATATTGTTACTGCTGTATATGATCCGTGAGGGGGAAGTGGCGAAAGTCACCAGTTATTTCTATCTGGTGCCCCCTGCCGCTGTCATTCAAACCTGGTGGCTGTTTGATGAGAGCCTTGGGGCACTGGCTTTAACGGGCTGTATCTGCACTGTTTTGGGTGTGTATCTGGTGGTTAAGAAAGCATCATCTTGATTGCGCTTAGCTGATGACCTATTAGTTGACTAACAAGGCAACTATTTTTCTTACTAAGGGGGCGATCACTAGCACCGCGGGGAATGCGACACAAAAGGCGTAACCCCATGCCTGTATCCACAGTGAAAAAATATTATCGATAAAACCTACATTGAGCAGAGTAATCACTAAAGACATTATAGATGACATAAAAAGTGCCATAAAAAATGCAAAAATGAACACTGCGTATTTCTTGTTAATCAATTGAACACCCTTGAAAAAATTACGAATAATGATAAGCAGAGCCAGTGTTTAGAACCTTCTTGTCACTGGCTGTGCTGTTGTGACTAAACTACAGGTCGACTTCCAGATCGGAGCGGGCATAACTGCAGCAGGGAAGGAAATCACCACTGCCATCTTCAGTATCGATGGCCATGGCATTCGGGGCATGTACTTCACCACTGACCAAGTTGCTGTTACAACTGCCACAGATACCGGCTAAACAACTGTAGTCCGGATAAATACCCGCCTCCTCTGCCGCCTCTAAAATGGTTTGATCCCCTGAAATTTGTACTTCAACCCCCGACTGCAAGAAGTTGACTTTATAAGTGCTGTTAGAGGCATCGTGCTCTGGTGCTGCAACATCAATAACAAAGCTTTCTTCATTATATTGGGAGCCGGGCAGACCTGATTGGGTCAGTAGTGCTTTGGCGCTGGCCATAAACTCATCAGGACCACAGACAAATACTTCTCGCTCGCACAAATCGCTGCTGAATTGGTTGAGCATAGCCGTAGATAAGCGGCCCGAATAATGCTCAATAGCACAATTGGCAGCTGTGGTTTGGCGGGTGAAATTACAAGATAAGTGCAGATTAGTATGCGCATCTGCCAGCAATTGCAATTCTTCGAAACAGATCAAGTCCTCGTCAGTACGTGCACTGTGATGGAATTGAATATCTATGTTTAAACTCAGGTCGGTAATGTAGCGCGCAATCGATAGCATTGGGGTGATACCGGAACCTGCCGACAGTAACAACAGCTTAGTGGGACTTGCGCTGTGCAGGTGGAACACACCGCTGGCTTTAGTGCACTCTATACTAGAACCCACTGCAAAAGAGTCGTGTAGCCAATTTGAGAACAATCCTCCCTCCACCCTTTTTACCGTAATTGAAATCAGGTCTGGTCGAGAGGGACTTGATGATAGTGTGTAGCATCTATTTTCCAGCTGGTTGTTTATTTCAGCGTGAAGCGTGATGAATTGACCGGGTAAGTAAGCAAATCTAACGATAGGATCCGCGATAAACTTGAAGGTTTTAACATCCGCAGTCTCATCAATAATCTGCACACAGCGCAATAACTCTTTATTGTGAACGCCACTGTCCTCAGCTGTGTCAGTGCCTGGTAAGTTGGTGCTGGAATTGGTATGTGCAGATAAGTTCAGCTGCTGGGCTAATCTTGCTTGTGTCGGTTGCCAATTGTCCAGATACACAGGTCTGGTCTTGGTTTTAATGACTTCAACTTTATCACCCACTTTTATACTGCCACTATTGAGTGCCAACATGTTTTCGCCAAAGATTACATTAGTGCCATCTTGTTCCTGACGGTAGCTGGTCAAGGTTTTTAGTGGTTCGACGTTTTTGTCCAACAGTTGAGTATGGGGATCAACTGTTGTAAAAATACAGCGGCTACAAGGTTTTGGCAGTTCGAATAGGACATCGCCGATGCGTATTTGCGCCCACTCGTCTTCTTCCCAAGCCGGTAACCCAGCGATGCTGATGTTAGGTCGAAAATTAGCCATGCTCACCGGTGCGGGTAAACGCTGGTTTAAGTGTTGCAGCGAGTTATCATTAGTCAGCAGCAGTGGAAAACCGTCGGCAAAACCTACCTGGTGTTGTTCATGTTTTTTTACTGCGCGATCGGACTGCTCACCAAAATAGAGAATCCGCAGTGGCTCGCCCATTAGCTCGCTTATCCACTGGTCAGCGGCAAAGCCGCAGCCGCGGCCTAAAAATGATGTCCCCCAAACAGAGGTTGAAATGTAGGCACTGGAAAAATTTTCTTCTGCCAGTAAATAATCTTCGCAGCTGGAGTGCTGTAAGACCAGATTTTCACCCGAGTAATAAGAGCTGATAGAGGTGATTTTAGGATGGGTTCGGCCCGTGACAAAAGTGCCGTCTGGCTTAGTCAGCATAAAGCGCCTGTCACCGAGCAAACCTGTGCCGAGAACTTCGACAGTTTCGCAACTGATTGCAGCGGAAGATTTTAAGGGATAAATAGCTAAACTACTGACATAAGCGCTCGACATCTTGGTACCTTTTCGCAGATATATTTTATTGCGACAAGAGTAACTTATGACTGCTATATAAACCAGATCAAAGCGGACACAGTGTCGGAAATTTTAAAGGGCACAGAGCGTTTTAAAAACTACTGTTTAAAACATCACCATTTGATACCAGCAACTGCGCTACTTTCCCTGCCCTGTTCAATTAAGCGGCACTGCTGGTCATAACGGCGTTGCTTTCGACTTTGTGTTTCACCGCCAAAAGAGTACCCGGCAGTGATTCTTCAAGTTTTTTACGCATTACCAATTTGTGCATCACTTTGCCGAATAAGCCAAAGCGTATGTTGTAGCTCAAGGCCACTGCCAGCTCAGTGCGACCATCTGGCATCTGCGTCAGCCACCAGCTGCTATGTGATTTATCTAAAGGTCCTAACGGGGTGATCCGGTAGACAAAGCCCACTCCCGGGTACCAGGCAGTGATGTACTCCTCAATTGAGCCAAAGCCATCTAATTCGCAGAAACGACCGGCACCTATGCCCAGTTCTTTATCATTGAGTGAGTGTGATTTTTTCACCGTTGGCACCCAGGTATATACATCGTAAAAATCCTCCAATAACTCCCATACCTGTCGCTGGCTGGCGTTAATAATTACGCTGGCGGATACTTGATGCTTGCCTGTTAATTTAGGCGCTTGTAATGTTGCTGGTTTCATTGCTAAATTCTCCCTATGACTTTGCATCAGCTTAGCCAACATCTAGCTGTTACATAACTGGCAATAAATGCAACACAGTGGTGCAAATATTGATGTGAACTATTTTTTATCTAATCACACTAAGATGACTACCAATAATCTGCTGAGGGCTGAGTTTTGAACTGGGATGACTTGAAATATTTTCTTATGGTAGCGCGCACAGGCTCTATCCGCGCTGCGGCCATTGCTCTGGATGTCAACCATGCAACGGTTTCACGACGCATCAATAACTTTGAAGCCAGCTTGGGGCAGCGGCTTTTTGATCGTTCCCATAAAGGTTACAGCAGAACAGTCATGGGCGATGAGATTTTCCAGGACGCCTGTCACTTAGAAGAACGTTTACATTTAGTGCAACGTCGTGTCGCTGGCAAAGATAAAAACTTATCGGGGGATATCAGGGTCACTATGCCCGATCTGTTGGCGCAGGACTTATTGATGCCCTGGTTCGCTCAGTTCTGTCAGCTGCATCCGGATATTAATCTGGAAATTATTGACTCGACCAAGAATTTCAACCTGGCAAACAGAGAGGCCGACGTCGCATTCAGGTTGTGTAAGGAGCCCCCAGAGCATTTGATTGGGCGCAAGCTAGGAGTGATACATCGCGCCTGTTACTTATCTGTAGCGCTACAACATAAAATGCTCGACCCGCAGTGGCTCGCCGGGCAATCATGGATCGGTTGGAACGATAAGTTCAGAAAGCCTATTGGCAAAATTGCGAGGGACTATCCCAAGTTAAATTCTAAGCATAAAATGCTCAGTGCCGGCATTCAGGTCAGTGCCTGTCGTCAGGGAATGGGGGTTACTATTTTGCCTTGTTTTATGGGCGATTCTGACCCTCTATTAGTCAGGATTCCTCCCTTTACTACGGAGGCAAAATACGATCTTTGGATCTTGCGCCACCCAGACTTAAGAGAGAATGCCAAGATCCAGGCCTTTGTCACTTTTATGAGTGATAAAGTTCGCGATAACCCCGATATCATTGAAGGCAACAACTACACAAAACATTTAGATGTATTAACTCGGACTTAAACAGGCAGCGTCAGGTATCCAACCCGAGCCATAATTGCACTAAAACTATTAGATTCGGTTTACTGCTGGATATTTCACACTGTGGCTGCATGTGGCAATTCACGGCCAGAGCGGTCATTGAACAGTTCAATGGTTTGGTCAGTATTTACTGTGATGCTTTCCAAGGCGTTTGATTCGGTTTCGCATATTTGAACTAGCTTATAACAGATTGCTAGCCTTTTGCCGCTTTATGCATACCATCAAAAATCAACATACCGATTCACCTAACAGACGTCTTTCGCTCGTGGTGCTAATAACGTACTGTCTCCAGTACAGTTATAAAACAGTATTTTGAGAGCGAAAGAGATGTCTAAAAAACTAGGAGCTTACCCTATGGGATTTTATGTCATAAATACCCCGACCTTCGGAAAGAGTAAAGAACTGCACTAGGTTATCCATATTATTTGCTTGCTCTGACATAGTTTGGCTTGCGTCAGCAGCTTGCTCTACCAGTACTGCATTTTGCTGTGTCATAGTATCCATCTGTATAACAGAGGAATTAATTGCGTCCATCGCCAGGGCTTGTTCTTGAGATGAGCTGGTGATTTCGTCTATAACTTCGCATACGCTCTCAACTGATTCGACTATCTTATTCAATGTTTTACCCGATTCATTGACCATCTGAAGGCCATTTTCAACTTTACTTTGTGAATCGACGATAAGGCCTTTAATTTCTTTGGCCGCAGTCGCGGATCGCTGGGCAAGACTCCGTACTTCGCCCGCCACAACAGCAAAGCTTCTTCCATTTTCACCTGCGCGTGCAGCTTCGATGGCTGCATTGAGGGCCAATAAATTGGTTTGAAACGCAATATCATCGATAACGCTGATAATATCGTCAATTTTATTGCTGGCAGTGTTTATATCCTTCATTGCATTTATGGTTTTTTTGACAATAGCACCGCCTTCTTGTGCGGCTATTTGAGTGCTCTTTACCAGTTGGGTAGCTTCGACAGCATTATCTGCACTTTGCTTTATTGCGACAGATATCTCCTCGACACTTGCAGCCGTTTGTTCAAGTGCGTTTGCCTGTTTTTCTGTACGTTGGCTCAGGTCGGTGTTACCTGTGGCCATTTCACTGGCTGCGCCATCAATGGAGGTGGAGGAATTGCGTATTTTACCGATTATTTCAGAGAGTTTATTAACCGTGAAATTAGCATCGTTTTTTAACTCGCCAAATAAACCCTGGTAATTAGCGTCAATGCTAACAGTCAGGTCTCCCTTTGCAGTTGAATTCAACAGTAATGCCGTATCATTGATCATGTTTTCGTTAACGTCGATTAACTCATTGATGCTGTGGCTCATCGATTTGAAGAACCCTTCTTTGTCCTTCAAGTCAATTCGCGAACTGAGGTTTCCAGTGAGGGCAGAATCAACCAATGTTTTGATGTCCTTTTCTATTACCTGAGTAAGTTGTTCTATCGTTGAATTGGCATCAACTTTCAAAGCATTGAAAGATCCTTTATAGTCACTTTCGATCGAGACATTCAAATTTCCACGAGACAGGGCTTTGAATATGCGTGAGGCATCATTCGTGACTTGTTCATTTACACTCACAATATCATTAATCCCATCACTGATCTTTTTATAAAAACCTTCTTTATTTCTAACGTCTATGCGGTTCGTTAATTCTCCTTGTTTCGCCTCCTCAATAATCGGCTGTATTTCATTTTCAATAACTGTTGTTAACTGTTTCTGCATAACTTCCAGAGTCGTTAGAAGATTACCAATTTCATCCTTTGTGGTTATCTTAATCTCGGTATCAAGGTCACCTTTAGTGATATTGCGCGCGACTTCAATCGCTGCCCGCAAAGGTACAAGAATCGATGATGTGATGAAGTTATTTGAGAAAAATGCAACTATAAAACTCAGCAGGCAAAATATTGACATACCTATAATGGGTGCAATTTCAGATTGTTGGGCAAGATGGATTGCATGTTCAGTGAACGCTTCCATTTCTACTACTAATGCTTCTAATTCCTTGGCAAGTTGGTCTTCCTCTGTTGCTACTAGCTCTGCATATTCTTCTGCTTTGTGTATTTTCCCCGCTTGGTACAAGATAAAAGTTTCGGCGGCATGGTGTTCGAATTCCGTGTGTTCTTTCTTAATCTTATTAAGGGACTCTATCATAAAAGCAAATTCTTTCGCTTCCTCTGGGTTACTTGCGTTGTTTAACGCGTTCTGAGCAATTTCCACAGCCTCAAGTATTTCTTTATCCACCTTGCTATTGAGTGCGTTAAAATACTTAATTTCCCTTTGGAATTTCCCCTCAGCTGTAGCACTGTTTTGCAGTAATTCTCCATAGCGAACAGCCCGCTCAAAATGAATTGCTTGCTCCAGTTGGTGCTCGGTAACCTTGGTGATCTTTACCATTAAAGCGATGTCTTTTTCAATAATTGAGTCTAATTTACTCCCCAGTAGCACCATTGAACTAACAGCCAGGCTAAAAATTATAAACAATAGGGCTAGCAATAGTGAAGAATTAGCGAGGATCTTATGTTTAATCGAGAGACTGTTTAAACGTTCCTTAACTGACGAACCCTTTTGATGCTTTATCATGTCACATTCCTTGTTAGCCATCGTATTTCGAACCAGAACGGCCTAACTATATTGATTGTTTTGGTTCTAAATACTGAAAGTAATAGCGGTAGCCATCTCGTTTAATCGACCCAGTCGACATGCGCTGATGACAGTTATCCTAAATACCATAAGAAGATCAGAGAAAAGCCACATCATATTGGAAAGCTACGATTAAGCTTTGCAACAATTCCCACCCGACAGCACTTATTCAAAGAGCTTCTTTAGGTATCCTCGTTTGAGTATAGTAAAAGAATGCTTAGAGGCAATTATGCAAAGGGATGAGGTTATACAATGAATTTTCCTCGTCTAGGGAGTTCAGCAAAAGAGACTGATAAGCCCTCAGTTCACTAGACGCATATTTGCTCCTTCAAGAGCCTATTATCAGGTCCGTAAAAACGACAGCTACTTGTCAGGTTTTGCTGTTACCCAGGCTGGCTTTCAAGCAATAAATATTCAGTTGGCTATGGCGACCGTCGGCCAAAAGGGGCCTTTTGTTTTATATTAAGCTTTTGGTCATATTTCTATGTAAATACACAGTTTATCTATGATTAGACAATCTGATTTTAATTTTTGTTCATTTATGGCGCACTTTCCTACAAAGTGATAATCTCGATTTTTCTTAAATTCAATGAGTTAATCTACTCTAATTGATAGATAGTGGGACAACAGTTTGGTGAAAGGGAACTTCTCGAAAACTGTAACTTTTAATTTACAAATAGCTTTAAAATTAACGTATTGTCTTACATTCACGTAAATGAGACGTCGCACTATTAAGCTGCTAGGCTTAAAAAGGAGTTCTGATGGACGCTGAAGATATGAGTTATCACGTAGGGTTACCTGAAGAATATAGAGAATCTGCTGTTGATTTATACGAAGAAGCTTTTGGCCAAAAATTTGCTGTTGCAATACCCTCTAAAGAAAAGAGAATCCTCTTTTTAAAAAAAAGTTTTATTCTTGATTATGTAATTGGTGCCTTTAATAAAGGTAAATTAGTTGGGATAGCCGGCTTTCAAACACCAGAAGGTTCATTGACAGGTGGTACAACATATAGTGAGTTACTATCTCAACTAGGCGTTATCAAAGGTAATTGGGCTGCTATTATTTTCAATCTTTATGAGCGAAAGCCAGCCTTCAAAGAATTAATAATGGATGGGATAGCCGTTCATTCTGATGCAAGAGGAAAAGGAGTTGGTAGTCATCTTCTAACAGAAATAGCAAAATATGCAAAGGAGCATGAATTTAATAGCGTACGCCTAGATGTCATTGATATAAATATCAAAGCTAAAATTCTATATGAACGAAAGGGGTTTAGAGCAGTTAATACAGAATCCTATCCATACTTAAAATGGTTACTTGGCTTTAGTGGCTCGACTACAATGGAATTAAGTGTCATTACAGACTAACAAAAACATGAAAGGAAAGAATACAGTTGGCAGTTCTCGCTCCGTTCAACATTTTTGCCAACAGTATTGAGGCTGTAAATGTAATTGTGTCACTTCTCCAGACACAGGCACTGATGTCAGGTAAGATTTCGTGGCCGGCTGCCCTTAGCTGTAAAATGTCCGGGGCTGAGCTAACATTTAAACAGCTAATTCTCACAACTTAGAATTCGCTATTCGCTACTCAGTGGCATTATCCCCTGCAACTCAGGAAACCTCTCTAAATTGAGTAGGAGTTTATCGCGAAGCGCACCTTTAGCCAGAATGGGCACCCGTGTTTCATCTGTGTTGTAGTTTATCTGTTGCAGCCCCTTTACAAAGCGCTGTTCTGACGGGGCTGGTTTTTGTCTTAGCTGCAGAGATAGATCAGCAATTTTCAACACATCTATGTCCCTGGAAAAACGTTTAAACCCTCGATAGCTGAAATTGGTTTCAATATATCGTTCGCTTAACTTAATAAAGCTGTCCATCAATTGGTAGTAGAGTTGATTGGCACAAAGAGTTGTTAGCAGTATTGAAACAATAACCGGTGCAGTACTGCGCACTAATTCCTCTAACCCGGTAGCCGCTGTAGGGACTATTTGTATGTCTAGTATCCAGCTACCATTATTGCGCTGCTGTATCTCTAGTAAGCGAAGTGTCGCATGGTCGTAGCTCAATTGTTGTAACTTGATGTGTAGCTCTGCTTGCCGACAAAGTTTAGCGGGTGTTTGACTGACCTGTTCCGCCAGCCTTGCCAGTACCGGAAGGTCGTGATGGTTATTAAAAGGGGTACTGGTTTTATCTACGCCGCTGAAGCGGAATAGTTCTCTGATCTCATGTTCCCTGGCGGTTTTAATGGCCAGAAAAACAGTTTGTATCACTTCTGATGTCGGCAGAATTGATTCCACACGCCATTTACGGCCATAGACTAACTTGTTAGTGTGAGTCGTAGAATTTCGCGGATAATTATCGCCCCCAATAACACCTATTTGCAGATACACTCCGCCTTTATCTTCACAGACGAAGATCGGATAATTATCGCAGTATTGAATATCCAACACTATTTTCTCAACGGACTCCCTGCAGTGGCTATAGCGTAAGTAATGCTGCGGCACACAGGACTGGCCATTAGACAATTGTATTTGCGGAGCATATTTAATCGCCGATTCACCCGTTTGTAATGCACTGAGCGCTGACGATGAAGCAGATGGCTGTAACACTGCAATACCTATATCAATAAAATTGGATTGCAAAGTTAACATGATGGAATGGCACCGGGCACTGGCAAAAAATGCAACAGCTCCAAGCATATATGCACCAGTGGGATTTCACTGGTGGCAAATATTATCAGGACAGAGTAAAGACAGTGACAAGGATTAGAAAGGACAGCGCTATTGACGGCCGCTTCAATGTCCATCTAAAAGCAGTATAACAGGTTAAAACCCCCGACCTAACCTCACTAATGCCTGCAAAAACAACCTCAGGCAATTACAGAGCGAGTATATCTCTTATTTGTTGGTAGCAATCGGCACTTCGATCAAATAAAACCGTGTGAAAGCCCAACTGTTTAGCGCTGCTTATATTTGCCTGACTGTCATCGATAAATAAAGTATCAGCGGCTAAAATAGAAAATTTGTCCAGAGTGTAATGGAAAATGGCAGGGTCGGGTTTTATCAATTGCACCTCCCCGGAGATAACTACATCGTCAAAAAAGTTAAACCAGGGCCGGTCTTTGATAAAAGAATAGGTCTCTCGCGACATATTTGACAGGCAATACATGCTGATTTTTTGATCAGCTATTTGCTGCATCAACACAAGAGTCGCGTCAATTTCTAGCAGTGAAGATCTCGCAGTATCCAGGCACAGATTAATGTCTTGCGCAGTGAGTATTGAGTTTCTGGATAACTGCTCTGTTAGTTTCGCTTCGCTAATACTGCCTGCATCTAATTCAAGCCAACAAGGGTTGCCGAGTAATTCTGCGTCGATAGCGCGCTTCTTATCATCACTCAGTGCTAACGCATTAATGATCGCGCGAGGGTCCCAGTTCAGTACTACATTGCCTAAATCGAAAAGTACGTTCATATTCAATACCTGCACTGCAAAAAGTGTTATTTAGATGTCAAAGCCCAGATACCGGCGCCGCACATCAGTGAACCGCCGCTTATATTAAATACTCTTTGGGTTTTGGCAGAAGATAAAAACTGTTGGGCACGACCGGCAAATACTGCGTACAAAGTCGCATTCAAACTTGCCAGTGCCACGAAGGTCAGCGCTAAAATCCACAACTGGCTATTTACATCGACATTTGTATTGATAAATTGCGGCAAGAAAGCGACAAAAAACACCATTCCCTTCGGGTTTAACGCTGTCACTAAGTAAGTATTAGTAAATAACTGCCAGCTCGATTCAAATTTATTTTCTGGCTCTGTAGGATTCTGTTTTACCCCCGAGATCAATAATTTCGCTCCCAAATAGAGAAGATACAACCCCCCTGCCCACTTGATCACTTGAAACCAAAAAATCGATTTAGCCAGCACTGTGCCTAAACCGAGTAAAGACAGCGCCAGGGCTGTAGAATCGCCCAGGGCCACGGCCGCGATAAGCGGCACTTTGGCTTTGTAGCCGTGGGATATTGAATAACTAATCACCGTCAAAATGGTTGGGCCAGGGATGATCAATAATAGGCAAGACGCCATACAAAATGCCAGCCATAACTCCATACTCATAATTAATTCCTTTATTTAAAAGGTTATTTTTCCTGCGAAAATAGTGATTCTACAGGCAGGGCTAACGTCTGCAATTGCTGCTGTTGTACTTGGCAGAGTTTTTCATCCAGCGCCTTGTTCCAATGCTTTGCAGTTGCTTCTTTTTCAGGTTGTGGCAACGGCCAGGGTAACAGTGAGTTCAGTTGCTGCAGACTCATTTCACCTAAATCGCGGCTGAGCAGATACTCGCCTTGTTCTGTGCGAGCGATAATCGAGTTGTCTAAGAGTATCTGTTGATAGTTATCCCAGCGCTGTTGATTCAAACCGGCAACTGTTGCTAGCAGTTTTTCATCGCTGAGTGTCATTCCCTGTCGCTGCACTAACCACAGCTGATGCAATATTCCCAATATGCAATGCAAATGCGACTGAAATCCACCTGAGGATGCGCTGTTATACACAGTCAATAACCGGGTCAGCTCGGCTCCCAGTAAGATAATTATCCAGGTGATAAAGATCCAGGCTAGAAACAGCGGCACTGCGGCAAAGGCACCGTAAATGAGTTCATAGGAGGGGAACTGCACTGCAAAAAAGGCAAAGCTGCGTTTTGCTATTTCGAATAATATAGCCACCACTATAGCGCCTATCAAGGCGTTTTTAAAAGGCACCCGGCAATTTGGCACCGCCGAGTAAAGTAAACTAAAAGCCGCAATAGAGAGCATAATCGGTAGCAGCGATAGCAGCCTTCCCTGGCCGATGATCGCTGTCGCTTCAGTAATGAAGGGCAGCGAGGCAATATAAGAGGAGACTAATAAGCCGACACCGATCAGGATCGGGCCCAAGCTCAATACCGCCCAGTAGAGTAAAAAACTGGACATGCCTTTACGGGAGTACTTAACCCGCCAGATACGGTTAAAAGCCGCTTCGATATTTTTCATCATCATCACTGAAGTGACAAACAGAAAAATTGCACCAACAGCCGTTAGCCTTCTGGCCTGCGCAGTGAAATCGGCTAAATAATTTTGTACAACTTCGCCCGTTGCCGGTACAAAATTACTGAACACCCAGCCCTGTACACTTTCACCCACACCTTGGAAAGCGGGAACCATTGCCAGTACTGAGTAAGTCACTGTCATTAGCGGTACCACCGCAAAAAGGGTGGTGTAAGTCAGTGCAGAGGCATTTAGCACCCCACCATTGGCCCAAAACTGGCGAGTCAGTGTGCTCAGAAAATGCAACGCTTTTGTAAGATAAATCTTATGCATGTCATCCTTAACTATTTGCAGCTTGCAACAACTTGTGTCAGCGATTGCAATCGCTGAGTTGTGGCTGAGCTTTAGAGGTGATTTTAGATTGCCCTGAGCTATTTCCAAGGTACAATAGCGCTTTTATCTGTGTAGAGTATTTATTGTGAGCCAAGTGCAAATATACCACAACCCACGTTGTTCTAAATCCAGACAAACCCTTGAATTACTTCAACAACAAGGTGTTGACGCTACCATTATCGAGTACCTTAAACAACCGCCAACAGCCGAGCAATTAAAAGCCATTCTAACAGCCCTTGAGATTGACGCCCACCAGTTACTGAGGGTAAAAGAAGCTGAGTATAAATCACACAACTTAAGCGCGCAAAGTGATGAGGCAACAATTATCGCCGCGATGATCGAATCGCCGAAATTGATCGAGAGACCCATAGTGATCAATGGCCAGCGCGCGCGTATCGGTCGCCCACCAGAATCTGTGTTAGAGATTTTGTAAGCCATATGAGCCTATCGACACAAAGTTATGTATTAGTCCTCTATTACTCCAAGCATGGCGCCACTGCCGCTATGGCCAAGCACATAGCTCTGGGAGTAGAAATGTCTGGAATTAAAGCGCTGGTGCGCACCGTCCCGGAGATATCCAGCACATGCGAGGCAATCGCGGACACTGTACCCAGCTCTGGTGCGCTGTATTGCACTCAGCAGGAACTGGCAGGCTGTGCCGGTTTAGTTTTGGGTAGTCCTACACATTTTGGCAATATGGCGGGCGCCATGAAACACTTCCTAGATGGCTCCTCAAGTAGCTGGATGTCCGGTGCGCTGATCGGCAAGCCCGCCTCAGTGTTTAGCTCCTCCTCAAGTTTACACGGCGGTCAGGAGAGCACTTTGCTGTCGATGATGCTGCCACTGTTCCACCATGGTATGTTATTGGCGGGTCTGCCCTACAGCGCCACTGAACTGCTGCAAACCAAAGGTGGCGGTACTCCCTATGGGGTGACGCACGTTGCGGGGCGCGACAGTGACCGGGAATTAGATCAACATGAGATGGCACTGTGTAAAATACAGGGCAAGCGCATCGGTCAATTAGCCCAACAATTAATGTTGTAAGTATGCGGTTATCCTGCAAACGAACATCAGTATTTACTCGAGTTCAGGCAAGATCAATATGAGTTTAAAAGCAAAGATATTACCTCCCATTAGTTACCTCAAGCCTAGAATCAAGCTGTGCCGCTATTTAACGGTCGGCTGTTACTTTGCCCTGCTGATTAGTTTAAGCGCCTGGTATCTAGTGATACATCCGGTCAACACCGCCAATCCATGGGTAATCTGGTTACTGCACTTTTTACCGCTGGCCGCCTTTATCAAAGTGATTCAACGCGGTGACCCCCGAGGTCACGCCTGGCTGTGTTTTCTACTAATTCTGTATTTTAACGAGGCTGTTTTAGCCGCCACTACTGTGCTGGCCAGTCGCTACTATGGGATCCTCAACACACTGTTAATTACGGTGCTGTTTTGCAGTGCCATGATGTATGCACGCTGGGCGGGGCAATATCGCAGACACCCTGACGCCGTTGCTAAAAAAGCACTATGAAAAGCGAGTTCAATGTTGTAAAAGTACGCCGTGACTTTCCTATATTGTCTTTAAAAGTCAACGCTAAGCCGCTGATATACTTCGACAATGCAGCAACCACTCAAAAACCTAGAGTGGTTATTGAAGCACTTAATCAGTTTTACAAACTGGCAAATGCCAATGTGCATCGCGGTGCTCACAGCCTATCAAACAAAGCCACCAGTGCCTTCGAACAGGCCAGGGAATGTGTCGCCAAATTCATCAATGCCACTGATAGCAAAGAAGTCATCTGGTGCAAGGGTACTACAGAGGCTATCAATCTGGTTGCCAATAGTCTGGGTAGTAAAATATTAGAGGCCGGCGACTGTGTATTGGTTAGCACCAGTGAACATCACGCCAATATTGTTCCCTGGCAGTTGGTTGCAGCCGCTAAAGGCGCCTCTGTTATCGCTATTCCGCTGGATACTGAGTTGCGTATAGATCTACAGGCCTATGAACAGCTGCTGCATCGACACAAACCTAAAATTGTCGCTCTCGGCCATGTGTCCAACGCATTGGGGACTATCCACCCTATTGCAAAGATGCTCGTCTTAGCTAAGAAAATCGGCGCTGTGACTTTAGTAGACGGTGCTCAGGCAGTGGCCCATCTGCCGATTGATGTACAGCAACTGGGCTGTGATTTCTACTGTTTCTCCGGCCACAAGTGCTTCGGCCCTACAGGCATAGGTGTGCTCTGGGGGAAACAGGCACTACTGGAGGCAATGCCTCCGTGGCAAGGTGGCGGAGAAATGATTGAAAAAGTCAGTTTCGATGGCACTAGCTTTAACCAGCTACCTTTTAAATTCGAAGCGGGCACCCCGCCAATCGCCGCGGCTATAGCCCTGGGTTACGCCCTTAGCTATTTATCCAGCAGCGACAGAGTTCAGAGCCAAGAATACGAACAGGCACTGGCCGATAGATTGGCCAAAGGTGTGCAAAAAATTGCTGATGTGAATTTATATTACCGAGCTGCTGAGAACGTCGGCATTGTCTCTTTTACTGTTCGGGGAATTCATCATCAAGACATTGCTATGTTACTGGACCAAAGTGGTATAGCGGTACGCAGTGGCCACCACTGCGCTATGCCTTTGATGCAGTCGCTGGGTTTAGAGGGCACCTTACGGGCCTCTATCAGCTTCTATAACACTGAACAAGAAGTGGACTTTTTTATCCAGGCTCTACAGCAGGCGATTGAGCTACTCAAAGACCAACCACAAGCAGAGCTGACAGCTGAATCTGCGAGCTTAGCGAAGTGCATGCAGCAATCAATCCAATATCCGGCCAGTGAGATAATTATCAGCGAATTAGCCACGGCGAAAAGCTGGCAACAGCGCTTCAGTTATTTGATGACACTGGCAGATATGTTGGTAGAACCTAACGCAGAACTGCTTGATGATGAGTATAAGTTACAACAGTGCGAATCAGGCGTCTGGCTTAAGAGATCTGGGCCTCAAGGCTATCAGGCCTGGTCGGATGCGCGTTTGATGCGCGGTCTGTTAGTGATGCTAATAAGCTGTAGAGAGCAAGCATTAGCAGACTGCGATAAGTTCCTGCAACAGGTAAAGTTAAGCCAGTACCTGTCCCCCTCCCGCACTAACGGAGTAACAGCCATTCTCAAGCAATTGGCTCAGACTCAGTAACAATGCTGAGTCTTCCCTTTATCTTCCAACTTCCAACTTCCAACTTCCAACTTCCAACTTCCAACTTTCAACTTCCGACAGTCCTACCACTTATCTTTTGGCGCGCAATAGGTCTCTATTCGACTTAAAAGCTGTTCAGGGTCTGACTCTACTATCAATTTATCCAGATAGACCCCTTGCATGAAATCTTTTGCCACCATCGTCTTAAAAAAAGCGATCAGCTCATCGAAGTAGCCGTTAACGTTGTAAAAAGCACAAGCTTTTTGATGAAAACCTAACTGTCCTGCTGTCCAGACTTCGAAAATCTCTTCAAGAGTCCCCACTCCACCTGGCATGGCGATATAAGCATCAGCTATTTGTGCCATCTTAGTCTTGCGCTGGGACATGTTATCGACAATGTGTAGTTGCGTCAGTCCCTGATGCTGCAGTTCCTTGTCGGTAAGCGCCACAGGCATAACGCCGATAACACTCTGCCCGCACTCTAATACCTTGTCGGCAATACAGCCCATTAAACCAACACTGGCACCGCCGTAAACGATAGAGTGGTTTTTTTGGCAAATTTTCACGGCCAATTCAGTTGCCGCCTCTGTATAGATGGGGTCAGAGCCTAGACTAGAACCACAATAAATTGCGTATTTCACATTGTATCCTTATTCGCTAAAGGGTTAATTGATTAACTGCCAGCCAGTTCGCGGCGGCTTATAATGTCTATTGCAGAAGATGCTCGTACCTTTTATCAGTCAGTGTTTTCATAAAGGCAACCAATGCATCTACCCGCTGATCGGTAAACGCTTTGCCTTTCTTTAGCTCAGTTAATGCAACGCTTATGGCAACCTCAGGCGCTGCCCATGGGCGATTGGTTTCCGGGTTGATCTGTCGAGATTTTTTGCGTGAATTATATTTATCATAAAATAACACCACTGTTTTCAGATCGCTAAACACACCGTTGTGCATATAGGGGCCTGTGACCGCGACATTCCTAAGCGTTGGGGTCTTGAATTTACCGTCTTCAGTAACAGTGTTTACCTGCGGATTTTCCAGCAGACCATGATCAATATAATCGACACTTTTACCGTTGGCCTGTCTGACTTTTAGATTGACTGGCACCCCAATATTTCGATACTGATAATTGCTAAAAGTTTCTCGCTGCTGCCCAGCAAATGGACGCAATTGGTGACAGAGATTACAGTTACTGAACTGCTGCGAGAAAAACAAAGTCTCACCGAGCTGTTCTTGCTCGGTCATTGTGTATTCGCCTTGCAAGTAGCGGTCGTATTTTGAGTCAAAAGGAGCAAAAAAATCGGTTTTCTCAAAGCTGGCTATGCTATCTGTCATTGCCGCATAGGCCGTTTCGGCATCATCCAAGACGTGTTGATGGTACAGAGCGGCAAAACTATTGCGGTAACTGACATTTTCCATCAACCGCTCTAATACCGCCTGCTTACTCGGCATCGCCATTTCACCGGGGTTTAGTGGCGGCCCACCGGCTTGTTCCTGCAAATTTGCAGCACGGCCGTCATGAAACTGTCCCCCAGTCCATTCTCCGCTGCTATCGCGGTAAAACTCAGGGCTAAAGCTTGCGTAACTCGCCGTAGGTGCGTGCCGATCACCGATTGATTTGCCGTCAGAACCTATAGAGACTGCTCCCTGTAGAACGTTTTTCCTGTTATCAATAAAACCTTGCTCAGGAGCATGGCAGCTGGCACATGATTGATTGCGCTGCAGCGATAAATTTTGGTCGAAATACAAAGCAGAGCCCAGCTGGGCTTTAGTTTTATAGGTCGTCTCGGCATTGACACAAGTGGCAAAACTCATCACTAGCAGCGCACAGCAGCTACCAAGGGATCTTTTATTCAATAAAAACATATTATTTGGGCTCAAATTAAATGATATCTGCAACAACGAATATTCTTGGATGGCTTATTCAGGCAAGTCTGATGATAGTGATAATCAATGTCAACAAAATTGCCGAAAACAGTATTGAAAGTTTAATTTATTGATTAGATTTAATATTTTTTGCAGGCAGGACTTCGGTGACACGGGTAATTAGCATCACATTGCAGTTGTAAGCTAAGGGTAGCTCGACACTGAGCATTGCTTTGATCTGACGCTGGGTGTTTGCCGTTGCTACACGGGATCTTCCTCGAAGCATAAATGAAAACTCATCTTCTTTAACTCGACATAATATATCATTGGCTTTTGCCGCCAGGAGTAATCTGTCTATAGCCAAATCAATAATAGTCTGCGCCAGGTGAGCGCCATATTTCAGCTTTAAATGCTGATAATTATCAATTTTTATCGATAGTACAGAACAAGCTGCAGCATCTTGTTCATTCATTACACGATACAAAGTCTGATGGTACAACGCAGGCGGCATCAGTGTTCTTGTCTCTGTTTTGGCAACAGTTGCACTGGCCGTATTTGTACCCTCCAGCTTTGCCTCTTCCAGTTTGGCGAGCTCCAGTGTACCTACTCTGCGCCGCCGTAAGCTTCGCGATAACGCCCGGTATTTTATTGTCCCCTTGCTCAGCAACCTCAAGCTCATGGCCACTACCAGTACTGCCACAAGTAACTGAGAAAAAGTAATCATTGTCTGTAAAAAACTATCAATAAAACCTAGCATTTCCTGCATCCTGACTCTATCAGCTTATCTACACCTTAGAGATATGACTATGCATTAAATCTAGCCGAAATTAACAAAAATGAAAGGAGTTGTATGCAACCAACAACAATTTGTGCCGTTAAAATAATCAATGTCATAGCTGTCCACTAAGCAGAACAATGAATTAGCATATATTTATTGGGGAAAAGAAAATCAATAAAAAAGGCGATACAAAAATCCAGGGCTGCAAATACAGTCATACTACTCATTAATAAGACAGGCAGGCGCAGTTCATTCTCTTCGACCTAAATCAGCGGTTAATCAAGCCCAGGTACTGTGCACTAGTTCAGGAGAAATTGTCGCAGTTGCAACTACAGATGAAACAACCGCTGAGCATTTTTTACTGTAGTTTTGAAGTCACTGAGTGTCCTGAGGGGATGGTATGAGCCCAGTACTTCGAAACGTTGAGCAGTCAGTAGAGTGTGTTACTTAACTAATTTTGCCGTTGATAAAATGCCATTGCGCATCGTCTAACGGCATAACCGACAACCTGGATTGCCTAAAGAGTACTAAGTCGGCTAATTCCGGTGCGGTTTTCATGGCTTTTAAAGGTAGCAAGGTAACTGCTTTACGGCTGAATTTTATATCCACCACAAACCACTTAGGGTCGTCTGGGTCTGATTTGTCATCAAAGTATTTGCTGGATTCATTGAATTGTGCAGGATCTGCATAGGCCGCACTTGCCACTTCGCCAACACCGGCAATACCCACTTGCTTACAGCTAGAATGGTAGATATACACTTGGTCGCCAATTGTCAGCTGATCGCGAATGAAATTACGCGCCTGAAAATTGCGAATACCATCCCAAGGGGTGATTCCGTCTCTTTGCAGATCGTCAATTGAATAATCGGAGGGCTCAGATTTTAACAACCAATACGCCATGTGCACTCTCTTTAAGTTAGCAAGGTACGAGATTAGCGAAAATTTCGCTGAGCATAGCAGTTAACGACAGTGCTGGCAAAAACAAGGCAGCAATTTCAATTGTAAAGCCCTACAGTTCCCTGTAGGGCCAAGTAAGCGCTGCGTTGTTAAACAGTGACAGTGATGTCTATATTGCTTAATTGCCAAGCTTGATCATAGTACTGCAATTTTCTTTTTTTATACTGACCGCAATCGCCTTAGAAGTTGGGGTGAAGCTTCGATCACCGTAACTTTCCAGCGGCACCAGCGGGTTGGTCTCAGGATAATAGGCGGCCATGTTGCCTCTGGGAATATCGTAAGCTACTGCTTTGAAACCATTTACGCAACGCTCAGTTCCATCCAGCCAGTGGGAAGTGATAGTCACTTCACTCTCATCATCCAACCGCAAATTTTGCATGTCTTGCCGATGCATAAATATTACTTTTCGCAGTCCTTTTACGCCGCGATAGCGATCGTTAAACCCATAAATAGTGGTATTGTACTGATCGTGCGAGCGCAAGGTTTGCAAGGTAAAGATCTCATTCTCTGCACGCTCAGTTGCTCTGCTGTCCCGGCTCGCTCCCTTTTTTTTGTGTCTTGTCTCGGTTATCTGTTGCGCAATCAGCTGCTGCGGCAACAAGTTACTTTTGATGTTGGCCAAGTGGTTATCTGTCATCCAGATACGCTGGGCTGCACTATTGCCTAAATAGAAGCCTCCGGGTTGCTCGATACGGGTTTTGAAATCATGAAAACCTGGGATACATTGCTCGATCAAGGTGCGAATTTTTTGATAATCAGCGGCTAATTCTAACCAGTCAATATTGCCAGTTGTCAGTGTTGCAGCTGCTATCTTGGAAATGATAGACACTTCAGATTTAAGCTCTTTGCCAGCCGGAGCTAAGACACCACCTGAACTGTGAACCATGCACATAGAATCTTCTACCGTAATGCGCTGCTCACCATGTTCCGTCAGATCTATTTCAGTACGTCCCAAACAGGGAAGAATCAGCGCATTTTTACCCGGGGTTAAGTGGCTGCGATTGAGCTTAGTACTGATATTAACGACTAAGTCACAATTACTTAACGCCCTGCGGGTAATTTCTGTATCTGCCATTGCCGCGGCAAAGTTTCCTCCTAGGCCAATGAACACTTTACTGCTTCCCTCGGCCATTGCCTGAACTGCTTGAATTGCATTGTGGCCCACTTTCCTGGGCATTTTAGTGGCAAATACCCGCTCTAAATTATCAATCAATAGTGTCGGTGCTTTTTCATCGATACCCATAGTGCGATCGCCCTGCACATTTGAGTGGCCCCGCACCGGGCAGGCCCCGGCGCCGGGTTTACCTATATTGCCGCGTAGCAGTAATAGATTGAGTATTTCCTGTAGCGTGATGACTGAATGTTTGTGCTGAGTCAAACCCATCGCCCAACTGCAGATAACCCGTTCCGAGCTGGCGTAAATTTGCGCGATCTTCTGCATATCACTCTTGCTAATACCGGACTGCTCCTCCAACTGCTGCCAATCGCTGGATTCGACTAAAGCCAGATAATCCTCTAATCCAGAGGTATGCTGTGACAGAAAAGGCTCATCTAACAGGCTGCGTTTGCCGGTACTTTTAGATGCTTTATCTAACGCTAGTAGCGCTTTAACTATGCCGCGAACCAGCGCCATATCCCCACCCAGTTTAGGCGTGTAATAGTGTTTCGATATTTCGGTGTGACCATTGGTTAACATTTCAACCGGACTTTGCGGGTTGGTAAAGCGCTCCAGGCCGCGCTCGCGCAGGTTATTAAAACTGACCACTGTAGCGCCGCGCAGGGAGGCCTGACGCAATGTCTCTAGCATCCTAGGATGGTTAGTGCCGGGGTTTTGGCCAAAGACAAAAATAGCATCTGCCAGTTCAAAATCGTCCAGTGTCACGGTGCCCTTACCTATACCAATAGATTCTTTCATCGCCACGCCACTGGCTTCATGGCACATGTTGGAGCAATCGGGAAAGTTATTGGTACCGAAGCTGCGCACAAATAGCTGATAGATAAATGCCGCTTCGTTACTGGCTCTTCCGGAGGTGTAAAACTCCGCCTGATCAGGGGAGTCTAAGTCATTTAAATGTTTGGCAATTAAGGAAAAAGCATCTTCCCAGGCTATCGGCTCGTAGTGATCAGTTTGGCTGTTGTAACTCATAGGTTGAGTTAAACGGCCCTGGTACTCTAAAAAGTAATCGCTCTGGGTTTCTAAGTAACTGACACTGTATTTGGCAAAAAAATCTGCGCTTACTTTCTTCGCTGTTGCTTCCCAGTTGACCGCTTTAGCACCATTCTCGCAAAAGCTAACACTGTGCCCTTTTGCATCCCCCCAGGCGCATCCAGGACAGTCAAAGCCCTGGTGCTGATTGGTTTTTAGCAAACTAATAATATTCTTGACTGGTCTTTTACTTTTCAATAAATGTTTTGATGTACTGGCAAGAGCTCCCCAACCGCCTGCTGAGCCTTGGTAATTGGTTATTTTTTTCTTAGCCATGAGTTTTTCCTTAAAATTGCCGCCATAAACTGGGGAGATATGCATTGTGCGCGTACTTGTACAGAATCCAGAAATCAATTGCAAATGATAATTATTGTTATTTAGGTGTTTTGTGATCAGCTTGGCTGAAAACGTCAGTTGTGTGCCAGATAACTGCTGCTTCAGGGGAGGCTGTAGTAAGTGGTAAGTAGTTAGTGGGGTTTGTGCACGCTTTGCTAGAGCATGATTGCTAGCGACACACATGACCCTGCACCACTAGTGTTTTGTGCCCGGGACAATGGAGACATAACCGATTGGCAATGCAAAAAACAAGGTGATAATTTGGTATTCGTAGATGTGGCTAGCCAGTCTTTATTCGCTAAAAGACTGCGCTGTGTAATCAGCCAGAATGTTTTATAAATTGAGCAAGTTTGTATCCATTGGTGCATATCAAAGTAACTAAGTTAATAGCTAATAGCTAACAGAGTTATCTCAGAGCCTGTTATTCACTGTTGTTAGCGTCGAATCTAATCTTAAACTGCACTCCATGGTCCATTTCACTGACACATTCTATAGATCCATCTAATGATTGTGTCACTAAATTATAAACGATGTGCATACCTAAGCCACTGTTACCAAAACCGCGTTTGGTGGTGAAAAAAGGTTCGTAAAGCTTATCTAACTGCTCTTTGTTCATACCACGACCTGTATCTTGGTAAGTTAACACAATCGTTTGATCTTCTTGGTTGATTTGTATTTCAATCTGACCCGACTCTCTGCCATCAAACCCATGCTGTAATGAATTGATCACTAAGTTGGTTAATATTTGCGTTAAATCTGCAGGATCGCCATGAATATCAATATTCTCATCACAGCTAAGGCTTATTCCATAAGGGGTCTGTCCCAGCAGTGGCTGCAGGTTCATCAGTACCCCGTCAGTATAATTTTTTGCGTTGTATAGCCGTATATGTTTGTTTGACTGATCGACTGCAACTTGCTTAAAACTGGTGATTATATCAGCAGCTCTGTTTAAGTTCTTATTGATCATATTGGTACATTTAGTTACTTCTACTACAAAACCGGTCAATCTCGTGTCTGATAAAGCTCTTTTCATGACACTAAATTGCAGCTCATTGGTAGTGTCAATTAAATGCGTCACGGCGGTAATTGCGCTACCTACGGGGGTATTGATCTCATGTGCTACTCCAGAGACTAATCCGCCTAAAGAGGCCATCTTCTTTGATTCAACTAGTTGAGCTTGAGCAAAGTTTAATTTTTTAATTGATAACTCTAAAGCATCATTTTTTTGTGCCAACATGGCTGGACTAGGTAACCTGAGGAAAAACGGCAAAACCAACCAAATAACAACTCCGGTCGTCAACGATGCAACGGCTGTTATTGCTTTGACAACAGCTGAGATGCCGTAGATAGGCTGCCAGATAACGATGGCACTGACTAAATGAGAAAGGCCGCAAGCAACAAAAATAATAGAGCCCGCCAATATAAAAAACCAGGGGTACGGTAAGTCTTTGCGCCTTTTCACAAACATAATCATAGCGGCGGTAACGGAGAAGTACGCTACTGCGATGACTACATCTGATATGGCGGTCGTCCATAAAATTTCTGGTTTCCACAAATAACACATTCCGTGTGGCATAAAGTTATCGTAGTCAAAAAACGAACTTGATTCCATAACTCACCTTTCCCTGCCATGATTAGTTTATGCTCTAAGTCTAGACCATAAACTTCATGTTATTAGTATCTTATAGGCGGCTAATAAGCTGCAATACAGCGCATCTAAAAGAGTCTTAACTTTCGAATACTGTCTTGATATCTATGACAAATTCCTAAAATAAGTGTGCACAACTCAATTTGCTTTTCTTCACCTGTATAATCTGGCATCGTAATTAATCGCCTTATTGCTGTCGACGATAGGTTGTTGCCAGAAACACATTACATATGTCCCCAGTAGTTGCGACTAAGACAGGAAGCATGCATATAGGCCCGCACGAACGTAGCGAACTTGTGCCACTGCTCCTAAAATTAACGTCACTGACTAGACTTATAGTATTAGCTACAAGTTTTAAGAAGGACTCTATGTTGGACTTTTTTAAACGATCAATTTGCATAACAATAGTGTCTTGGGTTTGCGCCCTTAACATTTATGCGGATGCTCATCAAAGCAGCTCTTCAGTTGACGCTGCTGTTGTCGCTACTAAAAAAGTTAATGTTGTCTTCGGCAAGGGCCGAGAGCCCTACACTTTCGACTCGCAGAATTTAAAAGGTATCGAATACGAATTGATAGAAGCCGTTCTATCCCTCTCGAACATTACAATTAATAGAAAAGAGTATCTGGATATTTCCAATGTTCCTATATTCTTTGCCAACAATAAAGATTTTGATATTGCAGTGACAGTCAAAGCGATAGCCGATGAATTTTATTATTCAGATGATTTCATTAGTTTCGATAATGCCGTAGTGACCGAAAAGTCAGATGCGATTAAAATTCTTAAAGTCAGTGATTTAGTCCGTTATAAAGTGGTTGCTTTTCAGGATTCGTATAAATCTTTGGGGGATAATTACTTTAGCTTGTTCAATCCGGTCGACAGACCAATAACCTATAACGAATTGAGTAATCAAAATCTACAAGTTGAAAATTTCCTCTATAAAAAAAGCGATGTCATAGTCATTGATAGAAACGTTTTTAAGTGGCATTTAAGAAAATTGTCTAACCAATCCGAATCTGAGTTTAACTATGATTTAATTTTCCCGGAAAAAAACACTTTTAAAGTCGTATTTAGAAACAAAAAGCTCAGGGATGTTTTTAATAACAACTTACAGATCATTATCCAAACAGGCCGATACCAGGAGATAGTAAACAAGTATATTGAAAATGATATTCTGGCTAAACAACGGGTGGGGGCATTCATTTCAACACTGCTGGCAAAATTTATTTTGCAGCAAGACATACCTACCTTAGATTACTTAGTTGAAATATTTTCCTACTTAACTTTTATTAATGAAATAAGGGTCTATGACGCGCAGGAGAATTTACTGGTTTATAGCCTGTTACGAAAACTCCCTCATTCAAGCCGCTTTGATAGCATATACACTGAAGGCAAAAGCAGTAAAAAAGCCGGCTCCATCCAAATAGACTTCGATGAAACGCTGCTGAAAATTGCCGTACAGAAAAACCAGCTATACCCTAGTCTGCATAATTTTGAAGCGTTTAATGACTATAATTATGTGAAGAATATTTACCATGCCTTTGATTTGCTTGAAAATAAGTTTGAACTGACATTATCTGAGAAAAAATACATTGCCCGCCACCCTAAGGTAACGTTTTCCGAAACGCAGTGGGAGCCTTTATCTATGATTAAATCAGGCAAGTATTTGGGATTATGTCGCGACTACTTAACCTTAATTGAACAAAAAACCGGATTGAACTTTCAATTTATACACTCCAAATCCAGGAGTGAGCTAATAGCAAAGTTCATGAATAAAGAGATTGATTTAATAGCCTGTTTTAATTCAGGCACTATGAACTTGGGCAGAATTTCCGAGCAATATGCGAATTTCAGATACGTCATAATTACCGATAAAGACGCCGGCTTTATTGATAATATTAATGGCTTGAGCGGTAAAACTGTCGTCGTAACAAAGAGTTCTGGTGCTCACTACGCCTTGATGCAAAACGCTGTAGATATGAATATTATCAGCACAGATACTGTTAACCAGGCCCTGAGCATAGTATCCCGAGGCGACGCTTATGCCTTCATAGACCACGAGGTAATCGCCGTTTATCAAATATTGAACTATTTTAAACAGTTGAAAATTGCCGGAGTTACGGAGCTCAGTTATCGGCATAAATTTTTAGTACAAAAAAACACACTGACACTTTTATCTATTATCAACAAAGTCATTGCTTCGATCAGTTATGAAGAACATCGAAAAATCCGCGATAAATGGATTACCAGTGCTATTAGTACGGCAGTCGACTATCGCATTATCTACCAACTATTAGCCGTTTTTGCCGCTATCATATTGGTAGTACTGTTTTTCCTGCGCAAATTGGCCGGCGCGAAACAGAAAATCGAATCGATTAATCTGGAGCTTGGGCAGCAAAATGTTAAATTCGAAACAGTCTTTAACGACACTTCTGATGCTATTGTGCTAGTGCAAGATGGCCGTTATTTTGATGTAAATAGCGCCGCTGTAAGAATGTTTGGCTATGACAGTAAAGAGAATTTATTGAGCACTAAAGCCGGGACAATATCCCCTGAGTATCAGCACGATGGTCTGCCATCGCGGCAAAAGATGTTGGCCAAACTGGATCAGTGCCGCGAGCGCGGATCGGTTAAATTTGAATGGCAGACTAAAAGATTAAACGGCGAGATTATCTGGGTTGAAATTGTTATTACCAAAATCAATTATCACGACCAGGAAATAATGCATATGCTATGCCGTGATATCGATGAGAAAAAGTTATTACAGGGACAAATAAACCAGCGTTCTGCTGAACTTGAGCAGACCAATAGGTTGTTAACAGAGCAACAAAACATCTATGAGTCGCTGTTTAATGAAAGCTCAGACGGTGTCTGTATTTTCTATCGGGGAAAATTTATCGACTGTAATAACGCCCTGTTAGATATATTGCAGTACCCGACTAAAGCGCAGTTTTTAGCCCTGAATCCGGATGATCTATCACCCCTTAAGCAACCTGATGGTGCTCTCTCTGCAGATAAATCGGCAATGTATATTAAAAAGTGCTACGAATTGGGAAGCACTCGTTTGGAATGGGTGTGTCTGAAACTTAACCGCGAGGAATTTTGGGTAGAAGTAGTCATGACCAGAATTCGTTCAAACAAGCAAAATTTGATCCACTTTGTATGGCGCGATATAAGTGCCAAGAAATATTTAGAACAACAAAACATCAACAAAACAACTCAGTTAGAACATTCTAATGAAGAGTTGATAACGACTATCGACAATTTAGAACGCACTCAGGACCAACTGATAGCCGCCGAAAAAATGGCAGCTCTGGGTGCATTAGTAGCGGGTGTTGCCCATGAAATTAATACCCCAGTCGGTATAAGTCTGACCGGGATTACTCACTTACATGATTTAACTGAGGACATTATTGAGAACTTTGACAATAACAAACTCAGCCCTAAAGGTTTGCAAAAATTTCTCACTCGATGTAAAAAATCTACTTCTTTGGTGCATATAAACCTGGATAAAGCGGCACAGTTGGTTAGGTCTTTCAAGCAGATAGCAGTAGATCAAACCAGTGAAGAAAAGAGACTCTTTGATGTCAAAAAATACCTGGCTGAGATTCTCACTAGCGTGCATTCTGTGATTAAAAAAACCGACTTGCAGGTCAGTGTCAAATGCCCCGCCGGCATCTCAATTAATTCTTTCCCTGGTGCTTTTTCACAAATCATCACCAACTTATTGATGAATTCTGTTTCACATGGATTTAAAGGCGTCGAAGGGGGTAATGTCAGCATACAAGTAAATATTGAAAAGAATTTATTAACGATTGTGTACACGGATAATGGCTCAGGTATTTCGGCAGAAGATTTACCGAGGATATTTGAGCCCTTTTTTACCACTAACAGAGACAATGGCGGCAGTGGGTTGGGGTTAAATATCATCTACAACTTAGTCACCAACACTTTTAATGGAAAAATACAGTGCACCAGTGAGCGCAACCAGGGCTGTAAATTTGTTATTTCGCTACGGGTTTGATTGTTTTGTGAGCCGCGCTAAACCACTGCCCTATCTATGCAAGCATATCGGGCAGTGATTTTATTGCTGCTAAGCCTCTGTAGGATCCAGTTTAGTCCGGGGGATCTGTAGCTGCTCGCGGGCCTGCTGTAACTGTTGTGCACTGATAGTTTGCTGGGCGAAAAGTTTAGTCATTGCACCCCAGGCAATGTATTTAGCATCGACTTCAAAATAATCCCTTAAGGTATCGCGCGCCTCGGATAAACCAAAGCCGTCTGTACCTAAAACAATCGGCGTTGAGGGCAGCCAGCGGGCAATTGCATTGGGCAGTGATTTAAGGTGATCACTCACCGCGACAAATGCACCTTGCTGCCCGGCAGTTATCTGCTGAATATCGTTGAGCTGGGGATGCTCGGGATCAAGTAGATTTTGCCTTTCAATGCATAGCGCGTTTCGGGTCAGCTGCGTATAGCTAGTGACACTCCAGATATCAGCGCTACAGCCCAAAGATGCTAATATTTCAGCCGCTTTGAGCACTTCCTGCATAATACTGCCACTGCCGAGTAAGTGAACTTTGTATCCCGGTTCATTACACTCACAGAATTTGTACATGCCCTGCAGCACTTGCTGTTCGACCCCCTCTTTCATCTCTGGCATAGAGTAGTTTTCATTGTACAAGGTAATGTAATAGAAAATCTTCTGATCGAGCTGATACATGCGCTTGATGCCATCTCGAATGATGATAGCGAGCTCGTAGCCAAAGGCCGGATCGTAGCATTGCAAGTTTGGTACTGTGGCGGCGATCGCCTGAGAGTGACCGTCTTGATGCTGAAGTCCCTCTCCATTTAACGTTGTACGGCCAGCGGTAGCGCCTAACAAGAAGCCTTTGGCCATGCTATCGGCACAAGCCCAGATCATATCTCCGACTCGCTGGAAGCCAAACATCGAATAGAATATATAGAAAGGGATAGTGGGGACTGCATAGTTTGCGTAGGCGGTTCCGGCAGCCATAAAGGACGCCATGGCACCCGTTTCACAGATGCCCTCTTGTAAAAGCTGTCCATCTTTAGCTTCCTTGTAAGGCAGTAAACTACTGGAATCAACTGGCTTATATTTTTGTCCCACGCTGGAGTAAATACCAAATTGATTGAACAGTGCCTCCATGCCAAAAGTACGGGCTTCATCCGGAACAATCGGTACTATGTATTTACCTAGATCGGCATCTTTTAAAAGTATCGATAACATGCGAACAAATGCCATCGTTGTTGATTGCTCACGACTGCTACCGGCCAAGGTTTTAGCAAAAAGACTTAACTGCGGTGCCTGCAAGTGCTTGGCAGTGACACTCCTGCTGGGTAAGTAGCCATTGAGCTGTGTCCTTTTGCTGTGCATATACTGCATCACCGCAGTTTCTTCGCCAGGTTTGTAAAGTTCGGCACTGGCCAACTGCTGGTCATCCAGGGGGATATTAAAGCGACGTCCCATTGCAATGCGCTCGGCATCGGTCATTTGTTTTTTCTGGTGGGCGGTATTTTGCCCTTCAGCAGAGGCTCCCATGCCCTCACCTTTAACTGTTTTGATCAGTATTACCGTCGGTTTACCGTTTTGTTTTAAGGCCTGCTCAAATGCGGCAAAGACCTTGCTCCTGTCATGACCGCCGCGTTTAATACAGCGCACTTGCTCGTCAGACAAGGTTTTCATTAACGCTTCTAGTCTTGGGTCATTTCCAATCCAGTGGTTGCGCACAGTCTCACCATCGGAAACTGTGTAAAACTGGTAGTCGCCATCTACAGCCGCGTCCATACGCGCCTGCAGTACTCCCTCGCTATCGCGGGAGAACAGCTCATCCCACTCACTGCCCCAGATAACTTTTATAACATTCCAGCCGGCACCGCGGTAGTTGCGCTCCAGTTCCTGAATGATCTTACCGTTGCCTCGCACTGGGCCATCCAGTCGTTGCAAATTACAGTTAATCACCATCACCAAATTGTCTAAATTGTCCCGGGTCGCCATATTGATAGTACCCATCACCTCCGGCTCATCTGACTCGCCATCGCCGATAAAGCACCAGATTTTACCGCCATCTGCTGCCTTTAATCCGCGGTTTTCCAGGTATTTCATAAACCTTGCCTGGTAGATGGCTGAAGGTGTGGACAAACCCATTGAGGCGGTGGGTCCCTGCCAGAAGTCATCCATGCGTCTTGGGTGCGGGTATGAGCTTAAGCCACCGCCCTCTTGTAGCTCGCGGCGAAAATTATTCAGCTGCGTTTTACTCAGGCGCCCTTCCAAATATGCTCTGGCGTACAATCCCGGAGCGGCATGTGCCTGGACCATTAATTGGTCGCCGCCGTAATTCTCTGAGGCGCTTTTAAACACGTGGTTAAAGCCTACCTCCAACATGGTCGCCGCTGATTGGTAAGTGGAGATGTGTCCACCCACCCCAGTGCCTAAGTCGTTAGCCTTTAAGACCATCGCCGCTGCATTCCAGCGGATAATGTTCTCTAATTGTGTTTCTAGCTCCGGATTACCGGGATAACTAGGTTGATCGGTCACAGGAATGGTATTGCGATAGGGGGTGTTGAGTGGCGCATCAGAGAGCTGGATGTTTTTTTGTAACATAGAAGCCTGTAATAACCTCAGTAGCTCACGGGTGCGATGTTCGCCCTGATGGTGCATCACATCGTCTAATGCACCCAACCACTCCTGATTCTCTAATAATTTATCGCTGTCACTAAATGTATCTGTTTGCTGATTAACCGTCATTACTTGTCCCACCCACAATCACTGTTTTATATCTTTTCCCTGGGAAGCTGCACATAGGTCTATTTACTTCTCTGTTTGAGGTAACCCACTTGCCTGCATTTTCCCATTATCATTTGTCGTAGAGATTACATTAACTATGCAACAAAATGAAGTCACTTTATTATAAAGTGCATGCACTTTATATGATTTGGTAAACATACATCTAGCATCTAAACTGTATTTTGTTATTCTTAGCCCCTTTATTTAATCGGATTAATTATGAAAAAGCTGTTGTTAACCGATGTTAATAGCGACATGCGCCTCTCAGATCGTATACACCAATTGCTATTAGAACGTATTTTAGCTGCACAGATGAAACCTGGTGATATTGTCGCTGAACAAAAACTGGCCCAGGAACTGGGGGTAAGTCGCACACCTGTACACGATGCACTGCGTGACTTGATTAAAGATGGATTTTTACACCAGGAAAAAAATCGTCGTCCAGTGGTCAACAAATTCAGCGTCGAAGATGTCTATGATATTTTCGAAATTCGCATATTGCTGGAGGGTGAAGCTTGTTTCAGAGCCGCCCAGAGGATGGACCGTGACACGCTGGCGACACTGCGAGACAGTGCGCTAAGGCTGCAACAGATGGTCAAAGATCACACTTGGCTGGAACATTGGGCAGAGTTTGACGACGTATTTCACAGCAGTATTGCCAGAGCCTCTGGTAGTAAGAGATTACTGCAGGATATTATCCGCCATCGCCTCTCCCACCGGGCACTGAATGTGCAGGCGGACAGCCCAATGTTTTTCAGTAATTCACTGAATGAGCACTTTGCCATACTGGACGCTCTGGATCAGCGTGATGGAGCGCGGGCAAAAGCGGCTATGCAAACCCATATCAGAGAGTCCCAGACATTGTTTGTCAGTAAGTTTGCTTAGCTAAGCTAAGAGTTGGAAGTTGGAAGTTGGAAGTATGAGGCAAGTGATACTTGCCTCGAAGTCATAGTACTAAAATGCAATAGCTATAATTTCTTGTTATTTAGTTCAAGAGCGGTAAATAGTTTCTATCAAGTGGAAGCCGAACTTCGTTTTAACCGGGCCATGTACTTCTAATAAAGGCTTTTTAAACACTATTTGATCAAATGCTTTCACCATAGTGCCAGCTTTGAACTCACCTAAATCGCCTCCGCGCTTAGCTGAGGGGCAGGTAGAGTGTTTTTTAGCCAGCTGCGCAAAATCCGCACCTTTGGCTAATTTTTCTTTCAGTGATTGTGCTTCAAATTTGGATTTAACTAAGATATGTCTTGCGCAGGCGCTGGCCATGATAATTCCGGATAAATAAATAAATAGATAGTCCCCTTGCGGGGCGTTAACAAAGGACGGCTGTCACAGTCATATTACTTGAATAACGACCAAGTTGTAACTTAACTACAGCCAATAGCTAAGCCGGCATAGTCTACCGACTTAACTAGTTTGTATAAGTGATTATACTGACTCGCTATTTACCGCGATTTTACTTGCAGCGCGCAACGCTCTCTTTTTATTCACTGACTCCCGGTAGATCACAAAAAGCGCACACAGAACAATAATACCTGCACCTATCCATACATTGACCTGTGGAACTTCACCCCAGAGCAAATACCCCCACAATACCGCCCAAATTAAAGCTGTGTATTCCAGAGGTGTGATTAAGCCTACATCGGAAATACTGAATGCTTTAGTGACGCAAAAGTGCCCGAGAAGCCCCAATACCGAAAACATCAATATCGACAGGTAATCTGCAGTGGCCACTGGCACCCATACGAGAGGGGCTAAGCTGGTTGAAACTATGGCCATGCTCAAATTAAAAAAGAACACCAGTGAGACCACCGATTCGGTTTTAGACAAATAACGGCCCGATAAAAATAACAGTGAATAACAAAAACTACCGAACAGGCAGTAGAGATAGCTGAGTTTATCGCCGCCACCTTGAGGATCCATAGCGATCAATACGCCGATAAAACCAATCACAACCGCGCTCCAGCGGTAGACACCAACTTTTTCACGCAGCAGAGGCCAGGAAAGTGCAGTAATCATAAAGGTGGAGCTGAAAAATATAATAGTGGCATCCGCTAGCGGTAGGCTCTGTAGCGATTTAAAGAAACAGTAAGGCGCCAGAAAACCTACGCCGCCGCGCAGCAATTGCGGTATCAATCTGTTGGCTTTGAGCTGGACCAATTGCTTGCGGGAAAAGTAATAAAGCAGTAATACAGCCAGGATAATCCAGCTGCGAATCGCCAATATTTGCAATGGGTCATAGGCACCTTTTACTAATAATTTAGCAAAGGCATCCATTGTCGAAAGTGAAAACATCGCTATTAACATGTACATGATTGCCCAAAAACTCTTTGTATCTTTGCTATTTATCATTAACTGTTCCGCTATTAAAACTACGATTATTAGATGGGCACAGGGCCGCGTTGATTGTTGATGATCTTTTGCCAAAAGACATGAGCCGCTGCTGAGCGATCATATATTAGCACTGGCTGATGCGGGTATATTTCAATTTCAGTGCATGTTTTGTTATATTTGCGTCTTTTTATAGATATCGGTTTGCACCAGAGGTAAAACTACAGATGAATGATGTAATAGAGTTAATGTTATCCCACCGCTCGATTCGAAAGTTTACCGATCAGAAAATACCCCAGACTACTTTGGAAACGTTGATAAAAGCGGGACAGAGCGCTGCAACTTCCAGTTTTATCCAGTCTTGCACTATTATTCAAGTGAATGATGCGGATAAGCGTGCGCAGTTAGCTCAGCTCGCTGGCGGCCAGGCTTATGTAGCACAGGCAGCGACCTTTTTAGTTTTTTGTGCAGATATGCAAAGGCACCAACTGGCCTGCGATATGCACCAACAACAAATGCAATCAGGGTTCACTGAACAATTTATAACAGCCACATTAGACTGCGGTTTATTTGCGCAAAATGTAGTGCTGGCCGCGCAGTCCCTGTCTTTAGGCTGTGTATACATAGGCGGGCTACGCAACAATATAGCCCAGGTTGGGCAGTTACTTGAATTACCTGATTTGGTATACCCAGTATTCGGCCTATGCCTGGGCCATCCGGCGCAAGATCCTGAAGTAAAACCTAGACTGCCTGTTGAAGTAATTCTTAAGCAAGATCAATACACAGATAAAAATGACCGAGCTGATATTGAGCAATATGACCTGCGAATCAAGGAGTACTATGCCAACCGCAGCAGCAATGTTAAACAACAGGGCTGGAGTGAGCAGATATCTACTATGCTCACCAAAGAAGCCCGCCCGCATATGCTCAGCTACTTGCAGTCTAAAGGCTACCTACAGAAATAACAGCCGAGTATTCAGCCCGCTACATCAGCCACCTAGAATTGACTGTGACTACCGTCGCAATATGGCAAATTTTTAGAATGTTTGCAGCGACATAGCATCACAGGCCCACTCTTTTTAGCGGTAAATATTTTTGGCTTTAAATCAGTCTTAGCGTGGGATCCATCACAATAAGGCTGAGCCAAAGATCGACCGCAACAGCAAAAATAATATTGTTGTCCCTGCACCAGTGTCACTTTAATAGGTTTGTTATCTGCCAGAATAGCTTTGTCACTCATATAGACTTCCCTGTCATCTTTTTCTATAGATTCATAGTATAGAACCTGTCTGCGTACAATAGAGCCTCTGTGCTGGCCAATTCTATGGAAAAACTCCTATTTATCGCCACTGACAAGGTAATAGCGACAGCGGCCATTTACTTGACGTAAGGCTCTGCCTGGCTGATTACTTATCTGTGGCCAAAACCGTGATATCGAACTAAATAGCCCTGCAAACCACTTTCAACATTCAGCATAAACTGCTGATGTCACTCAGCTATTTTTGTTTAATGTATAATATGCAGCTAAACTTCTATATTATTCTGATGAATCAATACCCAAACAACCGAGATAAATAATGCCAGATAACAGACAGAGAATTTTTCAGTGGGTAGAAGCTGGCTTGATAGATGAGAATAATCTGGCCCAGGCTCTTGAAATGACAAATTCGCAGCCCGATCAGCAGCAATGGCTCAAATTTATCCAACTGGGACTGTTATGGCTAGCGGTAGGCTCTTTTGGCTGCGCGCTCATCTTCTTTTTTGCCTACAATTGGCAAGATATGCCCAGACTGGCTAAATTCTCCTTAGTTGAACTTGTCATCTGCCTCTCGGCAATTGTTTATGTGCGACACAGTGGCCACAAAATGATCAATACCGCTTTGCTAATGGCTATGACAGTCTTTACCGGCGCGCTGTTAGCTCTCGTCGGACAAACCTATCAAACGGGGGCCGATCCCTGGCAGCTGTTTGCGCTGTGGGCTCTATTTATGTTGCCCTGGTCACTGATCGGCCGCTCCAGTATTCTGTGGATCTTCAACATCCTGCTGAGTAACCTGGCTCTTTTTCTGTACTTGGACGTTAATCAGGGGATGTTGGGGATACTCTGGAGTTCAGTAGATGTTTTTTGGATTATTTTTGCCTTCAATATCAGCTTATTGATTGTCTTCGAATTGCAGCATATATATCGGATCGTTACACAATTACAACACAGCGATAACCTTTCATCGGCCAGTAATCGCTACCCGCAACAGCTACTGGCCATTATGGCGTTGTGGAGCATTAGTTTTGTTGCCTTTGAATCATTATGGGAGGGAGCCTTTAGGCTTGAGTTTCTGGCCTACATATTCGCCCTGAGCTCTGTGCTGGTGATCTATAGGTACTTGATCAGAGATCTGTTTATGTTAACTCTGGGTTGCCTTAGCTTTATCTTTGTCAGCAGTGTTTTTATCCTCAGCACCCTGAGCTTCGACGAAACCGGTTTGTTTTTACTGACAGGTTTAAATATCGTGGTTTGTTCTGCTTTGACTGGTAAATGGTTAAAAAGCTTGGCGCTCAACTTCAGAGCACATTCTATGGCTAACAAACCTGCTGATAGCCAAAAGACTGGGCCGGAGGATGAACAATGAATACGAAGAAAATACCCGACTGGCAGCTTTGGCAGCAACTTTACCGTAACAAATTAGTCACCCAAAGAAGATCTCCAGAAACCCAGCAGAACCTCTGGTATCTACGCGCATTGCAGGGTTTCGCCGGCTGGCTTGCCGCCTGTTTTTTGTTAGCTTTTATAGGCTCGGTACTGGGCTTTTTTATATTTGATAATGAGAATTACAGCGCCTTATTATTCTTAGGACTGCTGCTCAATGGCGGATCTTTTGCCCTCTATAAAAGCGACAAACAGCAGCAGTTTTTCCAGCAATTTGCCATGGCATTTAACCTCTGTGGCCAATTATTGGTGGCTTGGGGGCTCTCATCCTGGTTGGACTACTTTTCTCTGCCCTTTTACTTAACCTTGTTTGTCTACCAGTGCCTGTTAGTTGTATTGATTGCCAGTTATAGCTGTCGGTTCTTATCGACTTGGTTCGCTCTGTTAGCACTGTCATTTGGCTTTCAAAAAATGGGTGTTTCAGCGCTGTCTGTCAGTCTCGTCCATCTTCTATTTGTCTCCGTGTGGCTGAGTGACTTATCATGGGCGAAAAATTGCAAATTTTGGCAACCCATTGGTTATGGGCTCGCTCTGTCGATGCTAATCTTCAGCGGTCAGTTTTTATTCGATGATTTTTACTTTTTATTAGAGCTGTCCCCCGACAGCAGTATCTGGCGGCAACAGCTCTCCTTTTGGGCAAATCAAGGCATAATCAGCCTGTTGCTAATAGCACTGCTGCAGCATCTGCGCAGCACTTATAAGATCGATCTTTTCTCAGGCAATGGACTATTATTGTTATTGGCCAGTGTTTTACTGGCCATCCTTAGTTATATGATTGCAGGGATTAGCGCCGCCTTTCTACTGCTGCTGGTTGGCTTTTTTAAACAGCGGCGCATGTTAGTAGTGCTTGGTGTCATAGCGTTATTGGGCTTTAGCTCCCGCTACTATTATTCGCTACATTGGACCTTGCTGTACAAGTCCCTAAGCTTATTAGCACTCGCTTTAGTGTTAAGCTGTGCTTATTACTGGTTACATTTAAAGCAGGGAAACAGTGGCTTATCGCTGGCAAAGTTAAGCCAAAAATATACTTTAAATAGGCAAAAAGTGATTGCTCTTAGCGCGCTGCTAATTATTTTAGGACTGGTCAATTTTAATATTTATCAAAAAGAGACAGTGCTGGCCTCTGGTCGGATAGTGTTACTAGAACTAGCACCGGTTGACCCGCGCTCGATTATGCAGGGAGATTATATGCGCTTGCGTTTTGCCATCGAATCAACACTGTTGGATGCTGATGAAAGTGCACAGATTGAAAAACTCAGCTCTGGTTATTTTGTGGTTAACACGGATGAAAACTTGCTGGGCAGCTACCATGGTGTTTATCGGGGACAAACTCTGAAAGACCATCAGGTAAAAATGCAGTTTCGGATCCGCGGTAATAGAATTTTACTGGCGACACATGCTTTTTTCTTTGAAGAAGGCACTGCTGAGCTCTACCAGGAAGCAGTCTATGGCGAGTTCAGAGTGGCAGCCAGCGGTGAGTTATTACTCAACAATATGCGCGATAAAGGGTTTAATATTATCGGCTATAATCGACCCAGTAATTGATCATCGCGCTCTAAGGAGAATTTAAGATGCAGGCAAACAACTCTCTTATATCAGTGTCATGGCTGGCCAGCCACTACCAAGACCCAAATTTAATTGTCCTGGATGCCAGTATGTTATCGGCGCCCGGGCGCACCACTGACTATATCCCCAACAGTCAGATTTTTGATTATTCCAGTGTCTTTTGTGATCCCAACGCCAGCTTGCCCTGTACTATGCCTAGTGCCGAGCATTTTACTGAGCAGGCAAGATTATTGGGGATCAATCAGGGCAGTAAAGTCATCATCTACGATCAACGCGGTTTGTTCTATGCCCCAAGAGCCTGGTGGATGTTCAAATCTATGGGACTACACAATGTTTATGTATTGGCAGGTGGCCTGCCGAAATGGCTGGGGAAAAAATTGCCAACGGTTAGCGAGCCCCGACCTGCAAGCAGAGTTGGCGATTTTACCGCGCTCTTCGATTCAGCGTATTTTGTTAACTCTGGGCAAGTATTAAAGGCTATTAAAGACCCTGCAGACGTCGCCGAAAGTACCGTGATTGATGTCAGATCGGCCGATCGATTTTATGCACGCGAGTTAGAGAGCAGAACGGGTTTGAGATCGGGGCACATTCCAAACTCGCTCAATTTTCCCTTCAGCGAGATAGTGTCTGACGGTGAGTTGGTTAGCACACAGAGACTAAAACAACAGTTTGCACAGTTGCTGCCCTACAAAGATCAACAGTATATCTTTAGCTGTGGCTCTGGGGTCACCGCTTGTATTACATTAATGGCTGCATGGAGTTTAGGTTATACAAACCTAGCCGTTTACGACGGTTCCTGGACCGACTGGGGCGCTGATCACTCTTTGCCGATTGAGGTTTAAGTCTGTGCAGGAAGGGCAAGGACGGCAATATCAAAATTGTGCAACTCAATGCACTAAAGCACATCACCGTTGTGAAGCCGTTATTTTATTACATGGTCTGGCTCGCACAAAAAACGCCTTTAAAAAGTTAGCAAAGCGGTTAACGAATCAAGGTTATCGGGTGATTAATTTGAGCTACCCATCGACCAAAGAGCCGATAGAATCGCTTGCCCAAGATATCATTACCCAGTCATTACAGCAGTGTCCAGGGGCCGATAAAGTTCACTTTGTCACTCACTCTATGGGTGGCATACTGTTACGACACTATTTAGCCAATAATAAGATCGAAAAGCTTGGCCATGTAGTGATGTTGGGGCCTCCAAACCACGGCAGTCAGGTAGTCGACAAGCTAAAATCAATCCCTTTGTTTGCGTTGATCAATGGCCCTGCTGGCATGCAACTGGGCACTGACAGCAACGCTATCGTCAACAGATTACCCGATGCTCATTTCTCGCTGGGTATCATTGCCGGCAATCGCAGCATCAACTTGCTGCTCTCAACGTTACTGCCCACACCCAATGACGGCAAAGTGTCAGTGATTTCTACTAAACTCTCTGGCATGACAGACCACTTAATACTGCCTGTCACTCACCCTTTTATGATGAATAATAAACAAGTTACTCAGCAAGTTTTACATTTCTTAAAGTTTGCTTGTTTCAACAGATAGTTAATCGCATAGCCCTTTAGTATCCTGCTAATCCCGGCGCTACCAGTCGTTTTTGTTGTTGTGATAAGCAGCCTGGGAATAAAAAAATATAATCCCTGAAGTGTGTTAATCTTATTCTAAATGATTTATATTATCATTTAGAATAAGTATTGACGTTTGTTGATCTTGTTCTCTGTTAATCAATTTCAGTTCATTCGACTATTTTTAGGAAGATCAATGCCCTTTAGCAAACTACTTATCAGCAGCCTGTTGATTATTTTCAGTGCCAATCTGCAGGCCAAACCTTTGAAAGTTGTCACTACTTTTACCATTTTCGCCGATATGGCGCAGCAAATAGCGAAAGATAAAGCGGATGTTGTTTCCATTACTAAAGCCGGTGCAGAAATTCACAATTATCAGCCCACTCCCAGAGATATCATCAAAACCCGTGGTGCCGACTTGATTTTGTGGCACGGCATGAATTTGGAATTATGGTTTGAAAAATTTTATCGCAACATTGATGATATTCCCAAGGTACTGTTAACTGAGGGCATTACTCCGCTGAGCATCAACGGTGGAGAGTATCAGGGCAAGCCTAATCCACATGCCTGGATGTCTGCTAACAACGCACTGATTTATATTGAAAACATCACCGCGGCACTGTCCAGTGCCGCACCTGAACACAGCAGCTTTTTTAGAGCCAACGCCGCCAGCTATAGCGCTGAAATTACCGCACTGGTTAAGCCTTATAAACAGCAAATTGCTCTGCTGCCGGAGTCGCGTCGCTATCTGGTGACCAGTGAGGGTGCTTTTAGTTACCTGGCCCGTGACTTAGGGCTCAAGGAATTGTTTATCTGGCCTATCAATGCCGATGCTCAGGGTTCTCCACTGCAAATGCGCAACGTCATTGATCAAGTCAAAAAACACAAAATAGTCGCAGTATTTTCTGAAAGCACTGTCTCAGACAAACCCGCTAGGCAAGTTGCCAGAGAAACAGGCAGTAAGTATGCAGGCGTTCTCTATGTGGATTCCCTCAGTGGCGTCGATGGGCCAGTGCCTAACTACAAATCCTTATTAGAAGTCACTATGTCGACTATTGTTGCAGGATTACAGTAATGAGTTGTTACTTTAACTCTGTCACTCTACTCAATGTAGTCAATGGATTAAAATGATGAAAAGTTCACCGCAAAGAGAACCGCCGCAAAATATAGGCATTGCAGTTAATGATATTAGTGTTATTTATAAAAATGGTCACAATGCGATTAAAAATATTACCTTTGATATCCCCACGGGCTCCATCACTGCTTTAGTAGGCATCAACGGCAGCGGTAAGTCTACCTTGTTCAAAGCCATTATGGGCTTTGTCCCCTGCTGTCGAGGCAGTGTCAGTGTCATGGGCCTGCCGGTAAAACAGGCGCTTAAAAAAAACATTATCGCCTACGTGCCTCAAAACGAGGATGTCGACTGGAATTTTCCGGTGCTAGTGGAGGACGTAGTGATGATGGGCCGCTTTGGCCATATGAATTTATTGCGCATTGCCAGAACACAAGACCATGAGGCCGTTGATCAGGCACTGACCAGGGTCAACATGCAAGATTTCAAAAAAAGGCAAATAGGTGAACTCTCTGGCGGGCAGCGAAAGCGAGTGTTTTTAGCCAGAGCTCTGGCTCAGCGCAGCAATGTTATCTTGTTAGACGAGCCCTTCACCGGGGTCGACGTCACCACCGAAGAGCAAATCATTAGGTTACTCAAAGAGCTGGCGATTGAAGGCAAAGTAATATTAGTCTCCACCCACAATCTGGGCAGTGTTCCCGAGTTCTGTGATCGCGCCGTGCTGATAAATAAACAGTTGCTGGCCTGCGGAAAAATTGCCGATGTGTTTACCAGCCAAAACTTAGAGAGGGCCTTTGGTGGTGTACTCAGACGCTTTGTGCTCAGTGCCAGTCACTTGCACGATGATGCCGACACTCGCGAAGTTACTGTTATAACCGATGATGAACGCCCGGTGGTGCTCTACGGTGAAAAAGGTGCCGAGCAACTGGCCGCTACAAATCAGTCTGAGGAGCGCGAAGAACAGTCTCAAACCTCTGTCGGGCGGCTATAAATTGAATATGCCCAATGTCATGCCCGTTAGTTTGTTAATTGTGGAGCAATAAGTTGTCATATTTATTAGAGCCTTTTCATTACGACTATATGCTCAATGCTATGTTTATCAGCGCGTTAATCGGCGCGGTCTGCGCCTTTTTGTCGACCTTTTTAATGCTGCGAGGCTGGTCTTTAATTGCGGACGCCCTCTCCCATGCCACTGTTCCAGGAGTAGCCGTTGCCTATATGGCCGGACTGCCCTTTTCCATTGGCGCTTTTGTCTCCGGGGGATTGGCAGCAGTGGCAATTCTCTTTATTAAGCAGCGCAGTATTTTAAAAGAAGATGTCGCCATTGGTCTTATCTTCACCAGTTTTTTTGCCGCCGGGCTATTTATGTTGTCGCTGTCGCCTAGCTCAGTAGATTTGCAGCGAATACTGATGGGCAACATCTTAGCCATTGCCCCCTGGGACAGTATACAGATGCTGATAATAAGCTTGATTACCTTAGCTTTCTTAGGCTGTTACTGGAAAGACTTACTTCTGGTGTTTTTTGACGAGCAACAGGCCTGGATGGCCGGTATCAGCCCGGTAAAATTAAAGATCTTGTTTTTTACCTGTCTCAGTGCCACCACTTTAGCGGCGATGCAAACCGTCGGCGCGCTACTGGTGATCGCCGTAGTTGTCACCCCCGGCGCAACCGCCTATTTGCTCAGTGATAAGTTCAGCCACATTATTATCATCAGTATCGCCATCGGCGTACTCAGCTCATTAATGGGTACTTACATCAGCTATTTTGTCGACGGTGCTACAGGGGCACTGATTGTCTGTTTGCAAACAGCCTGCTTTATCTGCGCTTTTATCTTTGCACCTAAGCAAGGGCTTATCAGTAGCAGAAGAAAATCAACACAGGCCCACAGGAGTGAATATGCCTGACCTATTAGCATTTTTCAGCGAAGCCTTATCAGTACATAGCCTGCAAATATTAATCATGCCCTTTGATTACGATTTCATGCGCCGGGCATTTTTGGTGGTTGCTATCGTCTGTATGCCGATGGCACTACTGTCTTGTTACATTGTTCTCAAAGGTTGGTCATTGATGGGCGATGCCATTGCCCACGCTGTGCTGCCGGGGATTGTAGTCGCCTATTTGCTGGCGATCCCACTGTCAATTGGTGCCTTTGGCGCTGGCCTGTGTTGTGCTATGAGCACAGGTTTTATTAAAGATAACAGCAGGTTACGCGAAGATACCATTATGGGTATTGTATTCTCAGGGATGTTTGCAGTCGGCATAATTCTATTTCACAAGGCCGAAACAGATCTGCATTTAACCCACTTGTTATTGGGTGATGTGCTGGGGATCACCGATGCTGGAGTCATTGAAACCAGCATCATCGCGCTCACAGTACTCTTGGTTATACTGGTTCGTGGCAGAGACCTGATGTTGTTGATCTTTGATCCTCAGCAGGCGCAAGTGACAGGTATCTCGGTGCGTTACTGGGGTTATGGTTTACAAATCCTGCTGGCACTGACCATAGTCGCAGCACTGCAAGCAGTGGGCATGATATTATCCATTGCGCTATTAATAGCGCCAGGAGCCTGTGCCCTGCTGGTCACGAAGCGCTTCTCGCAGATGCTCTGGATTGCCATGGCAGTGGCGCTTGGTTGCTCGCTACTGGGTGTCTACACTAGCTTTTTTATCGACAGTGCTCCGGCGGCGACTATTGTCTTGTATATGGCCTGTGTCTTCTGTGGATTGTTCAGCTACAAAATCTACACTGGCAACCGCCTGGTCAAAGACGGACGCAACACCGCTGCGCCCTTAGCTAGCTCAGCGGGACTTAAAACGGGATAGCTGTTTCCCGACCCTTGGCTAAGTGAATATATTGATTTTATAAACCGGTACTGGTGCTGGTTTTTTAATGACCTTTGTCTGCAAATCATTGCTGCAGATATTCAATCCATTGCACAAGTAGATGGCTGGCAGAGGTTGGCAGTGATAGCAGAGGTCAATTTTATCAAATCTTCAGCTTGTAATTCTATCTCAAGGCCCCTGCGCCCGGCACTGACATAAATCGTTGAAAACTCCAGAGCCGATGTGTCGATAACTGTTTTTAACTTCTTCTTTTGCCCAAGAGGGCTTACACCTCCCAGTACATAACCGGTACTGCGTTCAACAACGGCTCTGTCCGCCATGACAGCTTTTTTCGCTCCGACAGCCTTTGCCAGCAATTTCATATTCAACATAGCGCACACTGGCAGCACAGCAACGAGTAGGACTGCGTTGTCTAAACTGACTACTAAGGTTTTAAAGACTTGCTGCTGCGCGACTGCCATTTTTTCAGCCGCCTCAGCACCATAGGAAAGTGCTTTAGGATCGTGCTCATATTCGTGAACTCGATGTGCAATTCTGTTTTTTTCAGCCAATTTTATTGCCGGTGTCATTTTAATCTCTTAGTGTTGGCGCCCTGTATCGAATCGCCATACTGCTGCGCCCTACCAGCTGTGTCAAGCACTGACAGTATTAGCACGCAGTATTGATAACTGTTTTATGACGTCTTCCAGCGGGTTGTCAGATGAAGTGTCCACTGTGATTGTAGTGGCTAAGTTTAGAGGTAGATATTGACTGTATGCCGTTAGCCATTTCAAGACCTCACTTGCAGACTTCTGGAGATCGAGATGACCTCTGTGCCTCACCCTGCTACTAAAGCGCGCTGCGGCAACTTCAACCGGACATTGGCAGTACAGTTCAATTACTCGGGTGAAATTATGTTCGATCCACGCAGTCGGCGTACCAAAGTTCAGCTGCTTATTTACGGGTCGCCAGTGGGACACCAAAATTACCGATTCATGCTGGTTTTTGGCATATATCGCCGCGCGACTAAAATCTTTATCTGCCTCTCTACTGAGTTTGTGCCGCCAGTTTGAATCTCCTACGCCCCTCTGGCTAAAGAGTAATTCCAGATAGCTGTCTTTATCTAGTAGCGTAAGTGACATCACTGCCGCCAGATCTTTTGCCAATGTAGTTTTACCACTGGCAGGTAAGCCACTGACAACAATACAAATTTTGTCCATGTCTGGTTCCGGTCTTAAATAATATAAAGCGCAAAAAAAAGCAGTGTGCAACACACACCGCCTTTTATACCCTAAGTTATTAAGCTCTGCTCAGTTAAGCCTGCTGAACTTCTAGCTTATGTTGTTTTTCTCGCCCCAATTGCAGGAACATAATTAAGGCTAACAATAGCAGCGCCGGGATATAGAAGAATTCCTTGGCGAAGCGTTGGTTAACCATTAACACAGTATCGATGATCACCGGATCATCCAGTTCACCAAATGTAAACACTTGGTCCAGCTGTTTGTGTTTTGAGTCCCAGGTCAGTGCGTCGATAATTACTTTCCCATCCTCTTGCATAATTTGCAGTCCGGCGTTGGTCAGACGGGTTTCACCGTCTGCTTTGGGGCCCAGCTTGAGAATGATACTGGTATTGTTCGGCGTTTCATAATCGTCAAAATCAGGACCGGTAATACGCACCCGCATTTGTGCATCGGCGGGTAAGCTCTCGGCTAGCAACAGTGCTTGTGCTCCGGATTTTACATTGAATTCAGGAGATATCTGATCTAACCAGTAACCTGGTCTGAACAGTGTAAAGGCGATTAATAACAGCGCCACACTCTCCCATTTACGGCTTTTAAACATAAACCAGCCCTGAGTTGCCGCCGCAAACAACATCATCGCCACCGTCGCTATAATAAAGACGAATATCGCTTTATAGAAAGTAACATTCATCAACAATAGCTCAGTATTAAACAAGAACAAGAAGGGCAATAGCGCAGTGCGTATATCGTAGGCAAAGCCCTGCACACCGGTCTTTATCGGATCTCCTTTAGAAATAGCCGCGGCGGCATAAGCTGCCAGCCCCACCGGCGGTGTATCATCTGCCAGAATACCGAAGTAAAATACAAACAAATGCACGGCCACCAAGGGTACTATCAAGCCGGATTTAGCACCTAAGGCAACGATTACTGGAGCCATCAGACCTGCGACTACCAAGTAGTTAGCAGTGGTTGGCAAACCCATACCCAAAATCAAACTCATGATCGCCACTAAGATAAGCATGATCATTAAGTTACCACCGGATAAAAATTCGACAAACTCGCCGACAATACCGTGTGCACCGGTGATAGAAATAGAGCCAACAATAACTCCGGCTGCGGCTGTGGCAATACCGATTGAAATCATGTTGCGCGATCCGCTAATAATGCCGTCGACGCATTCACTGATACCGGTTTTGCATTCCTGCCAAAACTTAGATTCACCGCGAAACAGCGCTTTTAAGGGATGCTGAGTTAAACTTATAAACATCATCGCCAGGCAAGCGTAGTATGCGGAGATATGCGCTGACAAACGCTCCGGCGTAGGCAGTATGCACCAGAGCAAAATAATGATGGGGATCAAGAAATATAATCCGGTCCATGCGGTATCAGAGGCTACTGGCAATTCAGTGATAGGTGCCTCCGGGTCGTCTTTTTCAAGATCGGGCCGCTTAGACGCGATATATAACAGCACCAAATAGATCAGTAGTGATATAGACATCACAGTGAACACAGACAGTGCCGGGAAATTTGCCTTTACCCAACCCAAAGTGACATACACCAGCAGAAACATCAGTGAGATGAAGATAAAACCGCCAAGGAAGCCAATCAATTTATTGATAAAGGTTTTCTTGCTCGGGTGTTTTGGCAGCCCTTTTAAATTTAGCTTACAGGCTTCAATATGTACTATATACACAAGCGCAATGTAAGAAACTAAAGCGGGCAGCAACGCATGTTTGAGTAAGGTTGTATATTCAACCCCGGTAAACTCAGCGATCAAAAATGCAGCCGCTCCCATAACCGGAGGCATCAACTGTCCATTGGTCGAAGACGCAACTTCCACGGCACCGGCCTTTTCTGCGCTGAACCCAGTGCGTTTCATCAGTGGAATAGTAAAAGTACCAGTAGTTACAGTATTGGCAATCGATGACCCGGAATACAGCCCACTCAGTGCTGAAGCGATCACTGCAGCTTTAGCGGGACCGCCTTTAAAGTGCCCCAACAAGGCGAAGGCGATCTTGATAAAATACCCACCTGCCCCGGCCTTTTCTAAAATCGCGCCAAAAAGTACAAATAGAAAAATAGTTTGTGTGGAGACCGCCAGAGGCTTACCGAACACCCCCTCCTCTTGCATCCAAAAGTGCCACATGCCTTTAACAAAAGATGCACCACCCCAATTGCCACCACCGATAAATACGTAGCCTGCCAGCACTGCGGCCACTATCACCAGAGGTAAACCCAGGGCTCGGTATACAGCGACAGTTAAAGCCGCCATGCCAATCAGTGCAACTGTCATATCGAATTGAATATTAGCGTGACTAAAGTCGCCGGCGCGGTTGGCTATATTGGTATTCATTGCAATCATATACAACATTGCAAAAACACCGCAGCCTATCAGTATCCAGTCATACCAGGGGATAGTCTTACGCGGGCTGGTTTTTAATAGAGGGAAAGCTAAGACCGCTAAAGCGATAGAAAAAGCTAAGTGGATCTTTCTGGAAATAGATAGATTGCCAATAAACTGAAAAAAATCTATCCCGGTTAAAGATGTTAAAATAAAAGGTAGCTCTGAGGCTATGTACAACTGGTATAGCGCCCAGCTAAAACACATTACGGGGATAATGTATTTTTGCCGCCCTTGAGGATTTCTAGCTCCGGTATCGACTTGCGCAACCAGATCTTCAGCACTTGCTACTGTTTGATTTGCAGACATTATATTCCCTCATAAAGCAGACTCTGCTCAGATGCTGATAACGCTGTAAAAACTTAGCAGTTTAGTAATCGCTCTGTGGCAGGTAACGTCAAACTTTGAACATTCTGTTGTTATTTTTTTTATAAAAATCACCGCTAAAACAGGGGGAAATAAATCCCCCCTATAGCAGCGGGTATTACAGTGTTACATCCAGCCTTTTTCCTTGTAGTACTTCATGGCTCCGGCGTGTAGCGGTGCAGACAAAGAATCTCTGATCATCTCTTGCGCTTTCAAATTAGCAAAAGCAGGGTGAAGTTTTTTGAACTGATCGAAGTTCTCAAAGACTGCCTGTACAATAACGTAAACGACTTCTTCAGGTACATCTGAGCTAGTGACAAATGTTGCCCCTACACCAAAGGTAGTAATGTCTTCTTTGTTGTTATACATGTTTGCAGGGATGGTAGCCTTGCGATAGTAGGGCTTATCGGCAACCAACTTATCTATCTCGGGGGTGTCGACATTGACAAGATTAGCATCACAGGACGCTAGTGACTCTTGAGTTAATGCAGAGGGGTGACCCACCAACCAAAAATATCCGTCAATTTTACCGTCACAAACCGCGGCGCCAGTTTCGGCAGATTTCATCTCAGCAGCCAGTGCCAGATCAGAGCGCTTCCAGCCCAAAGTTTCCTCTAATACATCCCAAGTACCACGAGTACCAGAACCCGGATTACCTATATTCAGACGCTTGCCTTTGAGGTCGGTAATGTTCTGAACTTTCGCATCGGCACGGGCAATAACAGTGACGGGCTCAGCATGTACAGAAAAGACAGAGCGTAGTTTTTCAAACTTTCCGGCTTCGGCAAATTTTGAAGTACCGTTATAGGCGTGATATTGCCAATCTGACTGAGCAACACCAAATTCAAGCTCGTTAGCTCTTATTGTATTGATGTTATAAATAGAGCCGCCGGTAGATTCAGCTGAACAGCGAATACCGTGCTCTTTACGTTTTTTGTTGACCAGGCGACAGATAGCGCCGCCGGTTGGATAGTAAACACCTGTGACTCCACCTGTGCCAATGGAGACAAACTGTTGCGCTGATACTGTGCTCGACATACCTAAGCCCAACATCCCTATCGCGGCAATAGTACTAGCCAGTACTGTTGTTTTTATTTTCATCTTCATGTCGTTACTTCTCCTTATCAACGTAGAGGGTCTACGTAAAATTTTTGCAAAATGAATAACTAGATGCACAAATTATTGACAGTTTTAACTTAACAAGATGTTTTTGCATACCCTGTCGCACGAGATCTGAATCGTTACCGATCACTGTGGGATATTAAAGACTGCAAAATTTATGCTTATTGTTGTTATTTAAACTTTATATAAATGCCTTAAATCCTTTATAAAAACATGTATCTGCAGATTCCAGAGAATAGCACTGTCGCCCCTGTTTGTTAAGAAATAAACAGCGCTGATTTTCTTGGTTAGATTATTTACAATCTGTGCAAAAAGTAAACTATTCTTCTGCATTTAGCAACTAACAAAAATATATAGACTACCCGAGCATTCATTAAAATTGGCGCATAATTGAGCCAATCATGTCTCTTCTCGCCAGGCAATAGTAGCTATTATCACTGCCGCGCGCAGCATTGCTGCCACAGCAGCTCGGTGTTGGCAGCAGATATCAATAAGTCACTATAAGTGATTGCTATTCATCTCCAAAAGTGGGAAATTGCCTGCTTGTAAGCCATCGTTAACTGCCTGTTATTGCAGTGCGTATTTTATTTGAGATTAAAAATAATGAAACAGATTGACAGTATTAAAGAATTTGGTGGCCAGTTACAGCGCTATCAGCACCCTTCAAGCAGCTGCAATTGTGAGATGACCTTTTCCATCTACCTACCACCGCTGGCAGAAACTCAAAGTGTGCCTGTAGTCTATTGGCTATCAGGTCTCACTTGTACCGATGATAACGTGCGCTCTAAGGCCGGCGCCCAGCGCTACGCTGCCGAATTGGGAATAGCTTTAGTCATGCCCGATACCAGCCCCAGAGGTGAAGATGTGGCCGATGCTGCTGACCGCTATGACTTGGGCAAAGGTGCAGGTTTCTATGTCAACGCCACCGAGCAGCCCTGGGCGGAACACTACCAGATGTACGACTATGTCAGTCGCGAATTACCGGCACTGATCGAGGCAAACTTCCCGGTTATAGCTGGTTTGAAATCAATTAGTGGCCATTCGATGGGCGGCCACGGCGCATTGATTTGCGCGTTAAAGAACCCGGGTGAGTATCAGTCAGTGTCTGCCTTTTCGCCTATCTGCCACCCCATCGCCTGCCCATGGGGCGAAGGCTGTCTGTCTGCTTACTTGGGGGGTGACAAGGAGAATTGGAAACAGTGGGATGCAACCGAACTGATCAAAAATGGCGCCGCCAAGATTGCGTTGTTAATCGATCAGGGCACTGGCGATCAATTCCTCGAGGGGCAGTTGAATCCGCAAGATCTCCAGGCGGCCTGTGATCAACATGGATTCTCGCTAGAATTGAGAATGCAGCCTGACTATGACCACAGCTATCATTTTATCGGCAGCTTTATCGGCGAACATTTGGCTTATCACGCCAAGGCATTGCATAAGTAGTCGTCACTGCAGGTCTTGAGTTTTCAGGCCTGCTCATTTTGCACAAAGCTCAACGGCTGCCGTCTCACCTTTCATAAAACAACTGGGATAGCTGTAAATACATCGGCTATTGTCAGGCCTGACACTTATCAGCTCAGCAGCCGTTTTAGACAAAGCTCAATGGCTGACGTTTCGCCCCCCAACTACCAGGTGTAGTTTCAAACACACCGGGCATTGCCTGGCCGCAATATTCACACTCGCCATCTGCGTTAATATGCCACTCGCCCAGTTCATAAAAATTTCGCTCAATCACTAACTTATTACAATTGCTGCAATAACTTGAGCCGCTCTCAGTATGATACACGTTCCCTGCATACACATGTTTAATACCCGCCTGCTGAGCGATATCACGGGCCATTAACAATGTTGCCAATGGAGTAACGCCTTTATCCATCATTTTAAAGTCGGGATGAAAAGCACTGAAATGCAAGGGAACATCTGCACCCAATGTTTCAACAAACCACTGGCACATCTGCTCTAGTTCAGCGGGTGAATCATTGGCCTGAGGAATAATTAAGTTAGTGACCTCCACCCAGACATCCGTATCTTTGACTAAATACTCCAAGGTTTCTTTGACTGCCGACAACTGCCCGCCACAAATTTTTTTATAAAAAATTTCATCAAATCCTTTCAGGTCTATATTGGTAGCATGCATATTTTGAAAAAATTCAACCCGGGGTTCTGCGCTGATATAACCGGCACTGACAGCGATGGACTTGACTCCCACTTGAGCACAAGCCTGGGCTACATCTACTGCGTATTCTAAAAAAATCACTGGGTCATTGTAGGTGTAAGCAATACTGCGACATTTGGTTTGCAGGCAGGCGGCAGCTAAAACCTCGGGACTGGCGCTGCTGGCCAGAGTGTCCATTTCCCGGGATTTGCTCATATCCCAATTCTGACAAAATTTACAGGTTAGATTACAGCCGGCTGTGCCAAAGGAGAGTACAGGAGTACCCGGCAGAAAGTGATTGAGCGGTTTTTTTTCAATCGGATCAACACAAAAACCACTGGAGCGACCATAGCTATGCAGCACCATGGCATTATTGTGGTTGGCGCGGGTAAAACATAAACCGCGCTGTCCCTCTTTCAATTTACACTTATGTGGGCACAAGTCACACTGGACTTTACCGTTCTCTAAACGGTGCCAATATCTGGCTGGAAATGGCATTTCTGACACGGGACCTCCCGACAGTAGCATACTCAATATCTACAGCGTGCAATCTATTATTTACAAGTTTAACTAAGCAACTATTAAGACTATAGTTGAAGATAACCTTAGGGCATAACAAAAAGCCTATCGTTAATATAGCACTTTTAGCCCGGTAAATTACCCCATTAAATTGAGTTGTACTCTCTATGGTCGAGGTGAATATGAAACTAAAAACGGGTGCTGTTGCCGGCGCGTTTTATCCCGATGATCAACAGCAGTTATTTTCTTTAGTGGAGCAACAACTTGCCGCCAACCCCTGCTCTGGACCTAAACCCAGAGCCTTAATTGTGCCTCACGCAGGGTTAATTTTTTCAGGCGCGATTGCGGCACTTGCCTACAACAGAGTCGCACCCTACCTGGACTCTTACAGTCGGGTTATCTTGTTGGGGCCAAGTCACCGTGTGGGTTTTGATTTTTTAGCGGCGCTGGATGCTGACAGTTGGCGCACCCCATTGGGGGATATTGAACTAGACCGTGAATATACCGACAACCTGGTCTCAAGCAGTACTGTGCGCTATTTTAACAACGCGCATCTACAAGAGCACTGCCTCGAAGTGCAACTGCCTTTTTTACAACTCATTGCCACCTGTGATATTAGCATAGTGCCTATAGTGGTTGGTTCTGCGCCAGCCAAAGTAGTGCAAAAAGTGATTGCTCAGCTACTGGCCGATGCAGATAACTTAATAATTATCAGTTCCGATATGAGCCACTTCCACCCCTATCAACAGGCCGTAGAGATTGACAGCAACACACGCACTTGTATTGAAAATTTTGAAACACAGATTCAATCTACTCAAGCTTGTGGTTGTTACCCGTTAAATGGATTTCTGGCCAACGCCGCCGAATTACAATTACACTGTGAGTTTCTAGGGTATTGCAACTCCGGTGACGCAGGCGCGGATAAAGAGGCAGTGGTGGGTTATGCAGCGTTCGCTTTTGCACAGGCATTTAGTAAAACACAAAAGCTGCAGATGTTGCACCTGGCCCGCCAGTCGATTAGCAGTGGCTTAGAGACCCAGAGTGTAGCTACTGAAGTTGTGCAAGAAGATTATCTGCAACGATTACAAGCCTGCTTTGTCTCACTGCATATCAACGACACAGATTCTGCGAACCCTGCGCGTGAGTTGCGTGGCTGCATTGGTAACTTACAGGCCAGAGGTAGCTTAGCTGAGTGTATCAATCGCAATGCTTTTTTGGCCGCTTTCAAAGACCCACGTTTCGCCCCTCTAAGTGCAGGGGAACTAGAACAAGTAGTAATAGAAATATCAGTATTAACCGAGCCAAAGCCACTAATCGTCAACTCTGAGCAACAATTACTGGCGCTTTTACGCCCGGGAATCGACGGGCTGATAATAAGGCACCAACAACAGCAGGCAACTTTTTTACCCAGTGTATGGCAGCAGTTGCCAGAGCCCGAACTCTTTGTCAGTCAACTTAAAGCAAAAGCCGGCTTTAGCCCCGATTTTTGGCCCTCTGACATGCAGTGTTTCATCTACGCGGCGATCAATTTTTCTGAGTAGTATCACTATGCAGACAGCATGGAATAGCCAATATAACTGATGAACCCAACCCAGCTTATGCCCAGCAGCAGCCATCCCAATTTACTTTGTCGATAGATTATCTGAGTATCACTCACTTGCTCTGGCTGTTCGACACTGAGGTCTTTTTGCAACTGTTTCTTTTGTTTGTCTAAGGAGCGGCTTTTTTCTTTATGGCGCTTTTTATATTCCTCGATGCCCTTTTGGATCCCCTGAGCGATCAATTTAGTCTGCTCTTTGCTCTGCTTAGGTTTTTGCACTATCTTGGCCATTTGCATCGCATCGTCTACAACTTGTTTGGAAACTTTGTGTTTTTTTGCCACGTTTTGCTAACCCGCTGAAAAATAGAGAATACGAGTATAGTTAGGCAAGGCAGAAAATGCACTAGCGGTACTGTTCATCTGCAGCATAATCACAGCTATTTATGCAAATTTACGCTAGAGTGTCACTCTAATTCAGGAGTTGTCTATGCCAGAACCTACCATTGATCTGATCAATCTAAAGACCATAGAGGCTTGCGCCAAAGGCTTGCGTCCCTATGTAAAACGTACCCCTGTGATATCTATAAGCGCGCCCATCATAGAACAGTTACTCGACGTTGATGCTATCAGTTTGAAACTGGAATTATTCCAACACACAGGTACTTTTAAGGCCCGTGGAGCTCTGGCTGTAGCACAAAACATCCCAGAGCATAAACGCGGGGCTGGTATTACTGCAGCCAGTGCTGGCAATCATGCGATAGCCGCCGCCTGGGCGGCCAGGTCGCTCTCAATGACGGCAAAAGTAGTCATGCAGTCCAATGCCAACCCACTGCGGGTTGCTATGGCTGAGGCGCAGGGGGCAGAGGTCATCATTAAAGCCCCAGGGGCAGATACATTTCGAGAAGCTGAGCGTTTAGTGAAAGACGAAGGTCGAACCTTTATTCACCCTTTTGACGGACCATACACTAGTTTAGGGACTGCGGGGGTTGGTGTTGAATTTATAGAAGATGTGCCCGATTTAGAGGCGGTGGTAGTTTCGGTCGGTGGCGGCGGTTTAATCAGCGGTGTAGCGGCTGCTATCAAAGCGATAAACCCGAAATGTCAAGTTTATGGAGTAGAGCCCTGCGGCGCAGACTCGATGTCTAAGAGCTTTGCCCGACAAACAACCGTGACATTAGACAAAGTCGACACTATTGCCGACAGCCTGGCTCCCCCTATGTCGCTGCCCTTCAGTTACGGATTGTGTCAACGCTATGTCGATCAGATAGTAACGGTCACTGATGACGCTATCTGTGCTGCAATGCTATTGTTGCAACAGAGCGCAAAACTGGCACTGGAACCTGCTGCGGCCGCTGCTTTAGCGGGCACACTGGGCCCGCTGCGCTCTGAACTGGCAGGCAAGCGAGTGGGTATGGTCATTTGCGGCGCCAACATAGATCATCAGAGCTACAGCAATTTGCTGGCTCGCGGCTACCAACATCGCGACATTTTTGGAGTACAAATTTAGCTCTTTTTGATCATCCCGCGCTGTCAAAGCACAGCGCTCCACTTATTACTCCCAACTCCCAACTCCCAACTCCCAACTCCCAACTCCCAACTCACGACACTGTCGTGCAATGTTGCATATGCAACAACTTGCTGGTATATCTATCTGCACAAACTCTATTCAGCTAACCACTGATTCTCTTTTTAAGGAGCTCTTATGCCATTAGTTACCCCGCTAGCCGCCGATGAAAACTCACAAGTCGCCGAACTGGCTAAATTTTTTAATGAAACTTTAGGTTTTTGTCCGAACAGCGTGCTGACCATGCAGCGCCGTCCAGCTATCGCCGAAGCTTTTATCACTTTAAATAAGGCGGTAATGGCTAATGAAGGCAGAGTCACTGCAGAGCAGAAACGCCTGATTGGTTACATCACCAGCGCTAATACTGGCTGTCGCTACTGTGAAGCACACACTATTTTAGCGGCCGAACGCTACGGAGCCACTCAACAGAGACTCGAACAGATCTGGTCATTTCGCGACAGCGATTTATACACTGGGGCAGAAAAAGCCGCCTTTGAATTTGCTCTGGCCGCCTCAAGCGTGCCCAATGCTGTGGATACTGAAATAACCGCACAAATGCATAAATATTGGGATCAAGGTGAGATTGTCGAAATACTAGGAGTCATTTCACTGTTCGGCTATTTAAATCGCTGGAACGATTCCATGGCAACCAGCATGGAAAACAATGCCGTCGATGCCGGCCAGCGGCTACTCTCCGACTCCAGTTGGAATGTCGCTAAACATCGATAATGTTTATTTTAAATAC
>MAAC01016509.1_pt1 | contig 69757 bp, 57 predicted proteins | sample 1115981 | NCBI WGS metagenome assembly MAAC01 (sample SAMN04961126, study PRJNA320927) | seawater metagenome | isolation source: sample BD02T64 sea water enriched with oil for 64 days | place: USA:Gulf of Mexico | collected 2013-07-27
AAGATACTAAAGAATTGGTATTACCTATGAATGGTTTGTTTTCTATCTGGACCTACTGAAACAATTTTAATAGGGATTTCTAATTCCTTTTCAAGAAAATCGATGTATTCATTTAACTCTACTGGCAATTGACTAGCATCCGACATTTTAGTTAAATCCTCTTTCCAACATTTAAATGTAGAATAGATTGGAGTTACGTTTTCTTCCTCAATATTATAAGGTAAATGTTTGATGGTTTCTCCTTTATAATTATAGGCAGTACATACTTTAAGATTATCAAAACCACTTAAAACATCACTTTTCATCATCATTAATTGTGTAACACCATTTATTTCGCAAGTGTATTTTAAGGCTACTAAATCTAACCAACCACAACGTCTTCCTCTACCAGTAACAGCTCCAAATTCACGGCCTACTTTTGCCATTTCTGCACCTACTTCATCAAATAATTCGGTTGGGAATGGCCCAGAACCTACTCGAGTTGTATAGGCTTTAAAGATTCCAAAAACTTCACCAATTTTATTTGGAGCTACTCCTAATCCTGTACAAGCACCAGCGGCTGTTGTATTAGAAGAAGTTACAAATGGATAGGTTCCAAAATCAATATCTAATAAGGATCCTTGAGCTCCTTCCGCTAGAATAGTCTTACCAGACTTCATAGCTTGATGTAAATATTCTTCGCTATCAATAAATGTAAGTTCTTTTAATTTTTCGATGGACTCAAAAAATTCAATTTCCATTTCATCTAAATCATATTGTATATCTACATCATAGAAATCAATTAAAGCGACATGTTTGTCGGCTAAGGCTCTATATTTTTGTTTAAATGTTTCTAATTCTAGATCCCCTATACGAAGACCATTTCTACCGGTTTTGTCCATATAAGTTGGACCAATACCTTTTAATGTAGATCCAATTTTCGCTTTTCCTTTAGAAGCTTCAGAAGCAGCATCTAATAAACGATGTGTTGGTAAAATTAAATGTGCTTTTCTTGAAATAATTAATTTTGAAACATAATCAACATTATAAGGGTCAAGTCCTTCCAATTCTTTTACAAAAACAACAGGATCGATTACAACACCGTTTCCAATTACATTTACAGATTCATCATGAAAAATACCTGAAGGTATGGTTCTTAAAACATGCTTAATGCCGTCAAATTCTAAGGTGTGCCCTGCATTCGGACCTCCTTGAAAACGGGCTATAATATTATAATCTTTTGTGAGTACATCTACGATTTTACCTTTTCCTTCATCTCCCCATTGTAATCCAAGTAGTAAGTCAACTGCCATAAATTGTTAGCTTTAATCAGTCCCAATAAATATTGGGATCAAGTTTATTTTTTATTTCCGTAGAAATAAAGTGAATGATTTATTATTTCAATATTAAAAACCTCTTCTATTGTTTTTTTAATGTTTTCTATTCTGGGGTCACAAAACTCAATTACTTCTCCATCAGATAGAATTACATGATCATGTTGTTTATCGAAAAAACTTTTCTCGTAATGTGCTTGATTTTGACCAAATTGATGCTTCCTTACCAAATTACATTCTAGTAATAATTCTATGGTATTATATAATGTTGCACGACTTACTCGATAATTTTTATTCTTCATATTAATATACAAAGACTCTATATCGAAATGATCCTCTTGATTGTATACTTCTTGAAGGATAGCATATCGTTCTGGAGTTTTACGATGCCCGTTTTCTTCTAAAAAGACAGTAAATACCTTTTTAACAATTTCTTGATTTTTTGAATTTATTTTCGAATTCATTTGGATACAAAAATACTCATTTATAATCTGGTAACTTTATCGATACCATTTATTTTTTTAATATTTTTTATCAAGTTATTAAGAATAGAAATGTTTTTTACAACTACAATAACCTTCCCATTAAACACCCCATCATTGCTTTCAAAATGAACACTTATCATGTTAATATTGTGATTGCTAGAAATAATTTTTGTTACTTCATTTACTAAACCAATGGTGTCTATCCCAGATATGATTAACTCCGCTTTAAAGTCACTTTGTGTAGAGTCTATCCATTTTGCCTTTATAATTCGATAACTAAAATTGCTTTGTAATTGTAATGCGTTTGGACAATTGTTTTTATGAATTTTAATTCCTTCAGAGACGGTTATAAACCCAAATACTTTATCTCCTGGTATTGGATTACAACATGGTGAAAGTGTATAATCGAGTTTGTCCTCTTCTTTTCCAAAAACAAGCTGGTCATATTTTGCAGTTAATATATCCTTATTTACATCTTCAAGTGTATTAGGTCTTTTAAGGCGATTTTTAAAAAAACTAACAATGGCATTATTTCTAGAGTTAGAAAATTCTTTTAATTTTTTATTGTCAATAATTCCAGCACCAACCCTATAAAACAAATCCAGACTTGTTTTAATCTTAAAATAGATAACCAGTTGATTAATGGTTTTTTCATCAAAAGATATTTTTAGGGACTTAAGTTTTCGACCTAATATTATTTTTCCATCATTGGCTATTTGCTTCTTTTCTTCATTTAATGAAGTTTTTATTTTTGAACGGGCCCGTCCGGTGGTAGCGTAATCTAACCAGTTTGCATTTGGTTTTGCCTTTTCTGAAGTAATAATCTCTACTTGATCTCCACTTTTAAGTTGATGGCTTAATGGAACTAATTTGCCGTTTACTCTTGTTCCTCGAGTATGCATTCCTATTTGAGTATGAACAGTAAACGCAAAATCTAAAGCTGTGGATCCTTTTGGGAGAGAGTATAAATCTCCCATAGGAGAGAAAACAAATATTTCTTTCGCATAAAGATTGAGTTTAAATTCTTCCACAAAATCTACCGCATTTATATCTGAACTTCCTAGAGTATCTTGTAGCTTATTAAGCCAATCGTCTAATTCTATATCGCCTTTTTCTTTGTTTTTATATTTATAATGTGCTGCAAATCCTTTTTCAGCAATTTCATTCATTCGTTCACTACGAACCTGTACTTCTACCCATCTGCCTTTTGGCCCCATTACCGTTATATGTAATGCTTCGTAACCTGTAGATTTAGGAGAGGAAATCCAATCTCTTAATCGGGTAGGGTTAGGTCTAAAATGATCGGTTACTATCGAATAAATTTTCCAAGCAAGAAACTTTTCATTTTCATTATTTCCTTTATAAATAATACGAACTGCAAACTTATCGTATACCTCATCGAAGGAGACATTTTGAACCATCATTTTTCTTCGAATCGAAAAAATGGATTTTGGTCTTCCTTTTATATCATAGTCAAGGTTTTCATTATCTAAAGAAGTTTTGATAATTTTCGTAAACGAATTTATATAATCATCTTGTTCTTCTTTACTATCTTTTATTTTATCTAAAATATCCCTATATACTTCAGGTTCTGTATATTTTAAACCTAAATCTTCCAACTCGGTTTTTATATTATACATCCCAATACGGTGTGCAAGAGGAGCATAAATAAATAAGGTTTCTGAAGCGATTTTAACCTGTTTGTGAGCAGGCATTGAATCCATGGTTTGCATATTGTGTAAACGATCTGCAATTTTTATGATGATTACCCTAACATCTTCATTAAGTGTAAGTAACATCTTCCGAAAATTTTCGGCTTGTAATGATATATCTTTATCTGAAGAAAGGTTGGATATCTTAGTTAATCCATCTACAATGCGAGCTACTGCTTCTCCAAACATTTGCTCTATATCTACGATGGTAATATTCGTATCTTCAACAACATCGTGTAGAAGTGCAGCAGCAATAGAAGTAGCATCTAAACCAATTTCTGAAGCAACTATTTTTGCAACAGCTATGGGATGAAATATATAGGCTTCTCCAGATTTTCTTCGTTGGTCTTTATGCGCATCTACAGCAAGATCAAAAGCAGATCGGATTAGTTTTTTATCTTCCTTCGTTAAACTTCGATAACTAATCTTTAGCAGTTTTTTATATTGCTTGGTAATTTCCTTATTTTCTTTTACTAATGCCTCTTCTGTCATAAATTAAAAATACAATAATGATTGTTAAAAACAAGAAAAATTAATAAGATATTATTTCGAAATTAATGCCTCTTTTTAATTTTTTGGTATTTTATTTTTTCAAATTATTATAACGCTGTAAAAGAGTAGGATGAGAATAATGAGCTACCACATAACTTGGATGTGGAGTAAGATTACTCAAACTATTCTTGGATAGTTTTTTTAATCCAGAAATTAAAGGTTTTGCTTCAAAAGTATTTTTAGCATAATCATCGGCTTGGTATTCAAATTTTCTAGAAAAATAATTCATGATTAAACCAGTGATTTCTGAAATAGGACTATACAAAACTCCAAATGCAATTAAACCAATATGAAATGATGGTTGTGCTACGTTTAAAGCTTCAGAAAGCATGGGGTTTCCTACAAAGAGAGAAAGTAACCAAAGTGTAAACCCTGTAAGACCTATGGAAGTTATTAGGTTAAAAACGATGTGTTTCTTTTTATAATGCCCCACTTCATGAGCTAATACTGCTACTATTTCATCTTCTTCTAAATCGTTAATTAAAGTATCGTATAAAGTGACTCTTTTTTCGCTTCCAAAACCTGAAAAGTAGGCATTGGCTTTGGTACTTCTTTTAGAGCCATCAATAACAAAAATATTATCTAATTTAAAGCCAACTTTAGTAGCATAGGTTTCAATTTTAGATCTTAGAGATCCTTCTTCTAATGGAGTCTGTTTATTGAACAATGGAACAATTAAACGGGCATAGAACATATTCATGAAAAAAGTAAACGCGGCTATAATCCCCCAAGCATACAGCCAAAAATTGGCTCCTGTTGCTTCGTAAAACCATATAATTATGGATAGCAATAATCCTCCAACAATCGCCAACATAAGCCATCCTTTAACCTTGTCTAGAATAAATGTTTTTTTAGTTGTTTTATTAAAACCGTATTTTTCTTCGATTACAAAAGTGTGGTAATAGCTAAAGGGCGTTCCTAAAATATCACTTGCAAACATAATTACACCAAAAAAGAGTAAAGCGATAAGAATATTATTGTTAGAGAAAGTTCTAGCCCACTCGTCCACAATAGCAAAGCCATCAAAAAAGAAAAAAGCCAAAGTAGCAATAAAGGATACTAAGGTAGTTATCGAACTAAAACGATTATTCTCTTTTTTGTATTCTTGTGATTTTTCGTATTCTTCCTTATTATAAACATCGTTTAATTCCTCTGGAATAGGGTCGTTATAATGCTTGGCATTTAAAGAATCTAATATTTTATCTACAATAAAGTTTAGGACTAATAATCCAATAATGATATAAAAAAGGGTAGTGGCGGTCATATAATAAATTCCAATAATTAAATTTCAAATTCCAAATGTTGTTATTTGAAATTTATAGGTTTGGGATTTGAGGTTTTTTAAAAACCTCTTTGTCTTTTGGCTTCAAATATAAGGATTCCTGCAGCTACTGAAACATTCATAGAATCTATTTCTCCTTGCATAGGGATACTTATGTTTTGCTTACTTTCTAATCGCCATTCTTGAGAAAGACCTGTGGCTTCAGTTCCAACTACAATTGCAGTACTTTCACTATAATTACAGGAATTATAAGGAACAGATTCTTGTAAAATAGCGCTGTAAATAGCAATATTGTTTTCTTTTAAAAAGGCTATAATTTCGGTAGTACTTCCTGTAGCAATCGTATTGGTAAAAACACAGCCAACACTGCTTCGTATAATATTAGGGTTAAAAATATCCGTTTTTGGATTGGCAATAATCACAGCATCTAAGTTAGCGGCATCAGCAGTTCTTAATATTGCGCCAATATTTCCAGGCTTTTCTGGAGCTTCTGCTACAAGAATTAAAGGGTTTTCAGTTTCTAGATTTAGATGGTTTAAAGCCAAATCTTTTACTTTGGCAACTGCAATCACTCCTTCGGTAGAATTTCGGTAAGCTAATTTTTTAAAAACTTCAAGACTGATTTCTATATGTTCTGTATTGCTATCAGTTTTCAAGTCTTGTGCTTTTTCTTCCGAAACAATTTCAGGACAGAATAAAAGGGTTTTTATAGTAAAATTTCCTTTTAAAGCGAGTTCAATTTCACGTTGTCCTTCTATAACAAATAAGCCTGTTTTTTTACGTTCACGAGATTTTTCTTGAAGCAGTAATACTTGTTTTATTAAAGGGTTTTGAAGGCTTGATATCGTTTTTAGCATAGTGCAAATATAGGTATTTGTAAAATTCAAAGTAATCTTAATAGTAACCTTAGTAATAAAACTTAAAATAGTAGTCTTAATTTATGAATTACGACATATACAATAGATAGATTGCTTAATAATTACAGTAAGTTTGTGTACTAACTAAAATTAAAATTATGAAAGTAAAATTACTCCTACTGGTATTTCTATTAAATTTTCTATGGATCAATGCACAAGACTATGTGGTAGAAAGTATTGGCTTCAATCCTCCACATTCTTATATTTTGATGAATGCTAATGTAAATATGGATGACGTTTATACAGGTATAATACCCCTAGGGTTTGACTTTGATTTTTATGGAATTACATATAGTAATGTTGTAGTTGGAATGAATGGAGTTATAAATTTTGATACCTTTTATGCTGGTACGGTTTGTCCTTGGCAATTTGATGAAGATATTCCAAGTATTAATATGGAAATTAAAAACTCCATTTTTGGGGTATATCATGACATGGATCCATCGGTAAGTTCAGATGAAGAAATTAATTATGCACAATATGGTACAGCACCTAATAGAAGGTTTGTGGTAAATTTTTACCAAGTTCCACATTATGGTTGTAATGAAATCAGATCAACGGTTCAAATAGTTTTATACGAAACCACCAATACTATTGAGGTGTATGTAAAGGACAAACCAATTTGCCCTACATGGAACGATGGGAATGCAGTATTAGGAATTCAAAATATAGATGGAACAGAGGGTATTGCCGCACCCAATAGAAATACCAGTGATTCTCCTTGGGAGGCTTATAATGAAGCTTGGCGATTTAGTTTTTATGATGGAGATACAGTAGAAGCTTATCCATTTACATTTTCTGTTTGTGATGAAGGAAATGGCGGATTTGAAGCTTTTGATTTTTCTTTAATTGAAGGGGATGTTTCAGGCAATCAAAGTAATGTGACCGTAACTTTTCATGAAACTTTTTTAGATGCCAATGCTAATGTAAATCCCTTAGCTTCTCCCTACATAAACTTAATCAACCCACAAGAAGTATATGCAAGGGTAGAAAATGCTGAAGGACTTTATGCAACTTCGGATGTATCACTAGAGGTGATTCCTTGTTTAGATAATGATAATGATGGTGTTTCAACCATGGACGAAGATTTAAATGGAGATGGTTATCCAGGAAATGACGATACCGACAATGATGGTATTCCTAATTATTTAGATCCAGATGATGATAATGATAATGTAGATACCATAACCGAAACTACAGGGATAGGGGCAGGTTTTGGGCAACAATATATATTTATCGATACCGATGCAGATGGAATAGAAAATTATATAGACAATGACGACGACGGAGATGGAATTTTATCGGTTTTTGAAGACTATAATAATAATGGCACTCCATTAGATGATGATCTAAATAATAATGATATTCCTGACTTTTTAGATCCTGATGTGACTATTAATGGAGGAGTGATTGCTTATCAGCCCGAAGATTTAACTCAATGTGATGACGATAATGATGGTTTTGCAGTCTTTAATTTAACTTATACTGTCCCTGAAATATTAAATGGTCAATCACAAGGAGATTTCCTAGTAACATTTTATGAATCATTAGCAGACGCAACAAATGGCACTAATTTTATTGTAAATATTGCCAATTATATTAATTCATCAAACCCTCAAACCATATATGCACGTGTAGAAAGCATTTCAAATGGTGATTTTGATACCACTAATTTTGATTTATTAGTTCACAATTCACCAGAACCAGTAGAACCAACACCCTTAATAGTTTGTGATGAAAATAATAATGATGGTTATGCGGAATTTACCTTATCAGATAAAGATTCTGAAATTGCTGGAGGAAATAGCAATGTGAATATCAGCTATCATTTTACTTTTTTGGATGCAGAACTTTATATTAATTTTTTGACAAGTCCTTATGTAAATGAAGTTCCATTTTATCAAATTGTATTTGCTAGAGTTGAAGATGTAAACACAGGTTGTTTTGCTATTGTAGAACTAGAGCTAATCGTAAACCTAGGCCCAGATGTTGTAGAGGTAACCGATCTAGTAGTTTTGGATGAAAACAACGATGGTATTGAAGTTTTTGATTTGACTTCTAAAACCCCTGAAATCCTTAATGGACAAACCGATGTGGAGGTTACTTTTTATGAAACACCACAAGATGCTTATGAGAATACAGATGTAATTGAAAATCCATCTGAATATACCAACATATCTAATCCTCAAACTATTTATGTTAGAATGAATGGCGAGAACTTTTGTTTTTCTATAACTAATTTTGAATTGGTATTAGATCCAAATTTAGGTGTGGGAGATGATTTTTACAATCACTTAAAACTTTTCCCAAATCCAACTTCAGGAATCATCAATTTACAATCTAATCAGTTAACCGAAACTGTTGAACTGAAGGTTTATAACCTACAAGGGAAAGTATTGTTAGAAGAAAATAAAACCCCCATTAATGGAGTGATAAGCCTTGATCTTTCAAATATGAATACAGGAGTTTATTTTATTAAAATTTCTACAGAAGAGGGAACTGTTGTAAAAAAGATTGTGAAACAATAGAGCTCTTTTTTAAACCATAATTTTCAAGATTGTTCTTGGGTAAAAACTTTAGCTAATAATTTTAGTGCACTTTAAATACTTAATATTTACAGTAATTATTGAATAATAAGCTTTTTATCGATCCCATGTTTACTCATCGCCTTGTCTAAAAATAACACCTCGATACCTATCAAGAAACGCCATCTATTTAGAACAATTTTAGAGGTTTCATCTTCTAAATTTTCAATACTTCCTGGTAAGGAGGCCGGTTTTGCAAAACCAGAGTTTCCTCGAGAATAAACGGTTCCTAAGATGAAGTTTGCCCATTTATGGGTAACATTTATTCCAGCACCATAATGCGCATAATTAGTCTCAAAATCAATTTCTTCCCCCGATTGATTAGCAGCATCTAATATGGAAGCTGTAGTTTCAAAAGGGGAGAAGTCAGTCGAAAAACTACCATAGGCATTTAATTTTTCTGTGATAAATATTTCTGCTCCAAAACCAAAATTTATAATAGATTTTAATTCTTCATTAAAATAAATGGCTGCTAATTCTTCTTCCGTTTCACTTTCCAATTCTGGAATATCTATTTTTGAATATTCGTTTATGCTTGCATTCCAACTCGTGCTTAGATGTAATTTGTGTTTTTTAATAGGAATACCTGCACCAATTGCTATTCCTAAAGGATATTTTCTTTTAGAATCTAAATCCCTAAAATCATTAAAAGTAAAAATATCATCCGTTTCTAAACTAGAAAGGTATTCTTCAAACCTATATCTACCATCTCCTTTAATCTCAATATATGGGATGTCGATATTGACTCCTAATTCTACTTTTGGCAATACCCAAGCGGCTCCAATTTTTGCGAAAAAACCATTTGATTTTTGTTGAAATGAAGTGTTATAACTATAGGTGGAAACCTGTTCATTTTCATCTATGCTATTGTATTGTTGGTTTAGTCCTCCTTTGTATCTATAGGTTGAAAAAAATAGGGAAGCCCCAATACTAAAGTTGGAAGACATAGATTTTGCCCAAGAAACGCCATACCAATACTCTCTTAAATCATTATTAATATAGGTGCTGCCAATATAATTATAGGGTATTGGGTCATCTTCATCATCGCCAATAATTAAACTTGTATTGTAATTTATAGATAGATTGGATCTATTTCTAGAAAACAAAGAATAGGCAAACTGATGGCCTTCCAGAAATTTTAATTTAAAAGTACCCGCAACCATACTTGGTATTCCGTCAAACTCTGAACTCGAAATATCCTTACCGTCTATGGTAATGTTATCAATTTTTAAATTGGTGAGTTGGTAAATTTTAGCATTAATTGAAAACACAGGATCTTCTACAAGTGCTAACCTTGCAGGGTTATAATAAGTAGCTCCTAAATCGTCCACACTTCCGGTTACATTACCATTTAAAAGAATGGATCTATTCCCAAAATTTTCAAATTTATAATTACGTTGGGCAAATACATGATTACCCATAAAAAAAAATGAAATTAGAAGAATATGTATGGTTTTGTTTTTCAAGTGCTTATTAACTTAAACGTTTATAAAAATGCTAATGTAAAGTTATTGAAAAATTATTCTTCTTCACTATACTTATTGCTATAGCGTTTCCAAAGCTCGGTTTGATGTGATTCTAGAGATATATCTCTACCATCTATAAATGCTTTTGTTAAAATATTGGTGCGCATATCTAAGGCATCTCCTTCAGAAATAAATAAGGTCGCACTTTTACCAACCTCTAAGGTTCCATATTGATGGTCTATTCCTAAAATCTTAGCAGTGTTATTGGTGATTAATTGTAATGCCATTTCCTTATCCATTCCTTGTCCAACCAATTGTCCTGCATAAAAAGGGAGGTTTCTAGTATTCATTCCTTCCATTTGTCCACTGGATTGCAAAGCAACTAAGACCCCGTCCTTTACCAATAAATTAGCTAGCTTATAGGTTAAATCATAATCTTCATCATCGTTATTAGGCATTGTATGAACTCGTTGTAATAAAACAGAAACCTGATTGCTTTTAAGAAAATCACTTACTTTATAAGCGTCATAACCTCCAACGATCACTATTTGGTGGATATCCTTTTCTTTTAATGTAGACACAGCATCGATAATTTCTTTTTCCCCATTTGCATACACATACATCTTTTGTTTTCCAGTAAATAGACCTTGCATTGCTTTAAAAGCTTCATTCGTTTTTTCTGCAGAAGACTTACCATAAGCATTACTATTTGCTATAAAATCTTTGATTTCATTCACCTTGTCTGTGTACTTTTCATTGGGATGGTAACCTCTAGGTTCTCCAAGCCACCAACGGCCTCTTTTATAAGTACTAGGCCAATGTAACATGATGCCATCATCTATTTTTACTGCTGCATCCTCCCAGTTCCAAGCATCCAATTGAACGATAGATGAGGTACCTGAAATAGTGCCGCCTCTAGGAGTAATTTGTGCCAATAATATACCATTGGGACGTAAAGATTCTGTCACTTTACTTTCTGCATTATAGGCAATTAAACTCCTCACATTCGGAATCATATCTCCCAATTCATCTTGATCTCTTGTTTGACGAACAGCATCAATTTCAACCAGCCCTAGAGTGGTGTTAGGAGCTATAAATCCTGGATATACATGTTTGCCAGTAGCATCGATAATATTCCCTCTTAAAGCAATTTTTGAAGTTTTTGCATCTGCCACAGCAACTAATTTTCCGTTTTCGAAAGTGATGATACTATTTTCAATAATACTTCCATTACCAATATGGGCAGTAGCACCATGTATGGTAACGATTTCTTTCTGAATAGGAGCAGGGGTTTGTTGTGCGTTTACCAATACACTGATACTTAGTGTAAATATGGTTAATATATTTTTTATTGATTTCATAATTTTATAATTTTCCTAGTTAACGAATACTTATTAATTTTTTGTCTACAGCCTACAGCCAACAGCCAACAGCATTTTAGTTTATCGTTTCACAAGTCATTTTTATTTTATCTTTCTTTACGGGAGTTCTCGTTTTTTCTCCTCCGTCTTTAGCAAGCAGCATCATCTGTATGAGTTTGTTTTTCTCCTGTTTAACCGTTTCGCGTTTCAGCTTGTCTTTTTCAATATCAAAATAAACAGCTCCTTCAATTAAAGTTTTCTCGGCTTTAGCATATACAGAAAGGGGATGGTCACTCCATAATACGACATCAGCACTTTTTCCTTCTTTTATACTTCCTATATCCCCATCAAGATGTAGCAATTTTGCAGGGTTTATGGTAACCATTTTCCAAGCTTCCTCTTCGGTCATTCCTCCATATTTCACAGATTTTGCAGCTTCTTGATTTAATCTTCTAGACATTTCGGCATCATCACTGTTTATAGCTACTGTTACTCCAACACTACTCATTATAGCAGCATTATAAGGGATAGCATCGTTTACTTCGTATTTATAAGCCCACCAATCACTAAAAGTAGAGGCACCAACACCGTGTTCTTTCATTTTATCTGCAACCTTATATCCTTCTAAAATATGCGTAAACGTATTGATTCTAAAATTGAACCGTTCTGCAACTTTCATCAGCATATTAATCTCACTTTGTACATAAGAATGGCAGGTAATAAATCGTTCTCCATTTAATATTTCTGCCAATACTTCCATTTCTTCATCGTATCGATATGCACTACCATTTTTCTTTTTTGTATCGTATTCCTGAGCGCGAGTAAAATAATTTACATACAATTGTTCTACACCCATACGAGTTTGTGGAAATCGACTAAAGCTTTGCCAGTTGGATTGTTTTACATTTTCTCCTAGGGCAAATTTGATAAACTTAGGAGCATCTTTATACAAAAGGCCTTCAGCATCCGAACCCCATCTGGGTTTGATTATTGCCGATTGACCCCCAATAGGATTAGCAGAACCGTGTAATAATTGAATGGTGGTTACTCCACCGGCTAAATTTCTGTAAAGGTTAATATCTTCAGGATCTAGTACATCTTCTATGGTAACTTCTGCAGAGGAATGTTGTCCAGCTTCATTACCAGCCAATATTGCAATATGTGAATGTTCATCTACAATCCCAGCCGTTAGGTGTTTGCCAGTAGCATCTATAATTTTAGCGCTCCCAGCATTTAAATCTTTCCCTACTTTTTCTATTCTTCCTTTATTTATTAGAACATCGGTTTCTGTTAAAACTCCATCCTCTTCACCTGTCCAAACCGTAGCGTTTTTGAATAGTATTTTTTCCGGCCTTGGAAGTTCGGTAAAACCATAACCAACATTAGGGTAGGTCATTGGGACAATCACAAGTTCTTCGTTAGTCGTTTTATCCTTAGATTCTTCCTTTTTCGTTTCTGAAGGAGCTTTACTAGTGGCAAGAAAAGAACTCTCTATCCCATTGGGTAAAACCATTTTTCCGGTAATATTTTTTCCTTTATTTAAAATATTGGAGGTGGTTCGATAGACCTCTTTGTTTTCTTTGTCTGTAAATGAAAGCGACAACCAATTTTCTTTATATTCAATTTTTGAAGGGTAATTTATAGTATCGAATTTTACCTCAGATTTTAATTTTGAAGGTTTTCCAGATATAATTAGATCATAAGTTTTTCCAGCTGTTGAAAAAGTATAAGTGCCTCTAATGTCTTTTTGATCTTTCGAATTAATAACGTTTTTATTTCCTTGTACCCAGTTTTCGTAGATAAGAGTTTCTTTATTAAATAATTCTCCTGAAGTAATTAAAAAGTTAGCATAACTTCCTGTGTTCAGAGTACCTAATTTATCACTTTGCCCTAGTATTTTTGCAGGTATTGTAGTCAATGCCTCGAGTGCCTTCGTTTTATCGAAACCATATTTTATAGCTTTTAATATTTTATCGTTAAACTGAGATACTTTTTCTAATTTATAGGTAGTTAATGCAAAACTAATGTCATTTTCTGCCAATACCTTTGGGTTCATTGGCGCTTGGTTCCAAGCTCTCATTTCTTCAATAGTAAGATGTTTGGTGGCATAAGGGTTGGAAACATCTATTGCCTTCGGAAAGTTAATAGGAATTATATATTGGGCATTTGTAGCTTTGATACTTTCAATAGATTCATATTCATCTCCACCACCAATAATAATATAATTGTGATTGAATAAATCCCCAATTTTATCTGCTCTAATATCATTTCCTTTATTTCCTGCTTCAAAAAAGGAGCTTAAATTTTTATTGGATAAAAAGGCTTCTAAGGATAAGTCTTTAGTTTCTGATTTTCCTTTTGCATACCAATCTGCATCATAATGCAATTGTTTTAATAATGCAATCGACCCCATTAAGGAAGTTGGGTAAGACTGCCTGCTTGCTACAGATTTTTTAAATGAAAAGAATTGTCCAGAAGTATCATTAAGGATTCGATCTGCATTATTTCCTTCATCATTTAACGCGATTAAAACTCCTGTTCCACGGGAAATTCCATCCATGATGTGAGAGTTAACTGCTCCAAAACCTGCTTTACGAAGCGCATCGGCTTTCTTGCTTTCATATTTAAATTTATCAATGGCATTGTTTTGCGGCATGATATGGTCGTTCCAATAAAAACCGTTGCGTTTGGTTTCGTATTGAGGAGATCGCTCTCTTTTTACTTTTTCAGGTTTTGAGACTCCAAATCCGGAATAAGGGTCTATAAAGGAAGGGTAAATGTACTTTCCTTCTAAATCTATGATTATAGTATTCTCAGGAATAGAAACTGTTTTCCCTACAGCTATAATTTTTCCATTTTGAATTAATAAGGTTCCATTTTCAACAACTTGGGTTGGAGTAACATATAATTTAGCATTAGTAAATGCAGTATAATTATTGTTTTCTGTTTTTAAACTTGTGTTTTTCGGGAAATGTTCTTGGGCGATAAGTTGGTTTATGCTTAGTATTAACAAGCATAGTAATGTAATTTTTTTCATAGGATAGAAAGGTATTTACTTTTTTTTTAAATATACGAATGCAAATGGATTTATGAATGATATTCAGAATTTTAACAATATATCAAAATATTATAAATCTTTATCTTCATAATAATTAACCACCAATGCGACCATATAACTATAACTTTTAATACCATTGGATTGGTTATTAACGATTAAAAACTGATTCCAAAATGCTTTAGAGATTACTTCGAAGGAATTTTCATAACTCTCCCAAAAATCACGCATTTCCTTATAGCTTTTTAATATGCCAGAGTTTATTGTTTTTAATAATTCCCGGTATAAATCAATATCTCTTCTGGCAATTTCGTTGACACAATATCGAAGTGCAAAAATATAACCTGTATATTGTATGTAGGGGTCTTCATTGTTTATAGTAGCTAAAGCAGCGATAAAATTAGCTTCATTTTCGGCAGCATATCCCAATTGGTGAGCTTGTTCATGACAGCTCACTACTGGAAGTTTATAGGTTTTTATTTTATTATTTACCTGTGCTTCCCCAGAAAAAGGATTGTAATATCCACTATAACCCATATAGGTTAATCCTAAACTCCAACTGCTTTTTTTTAGACTAAGTGTAGAGTAATTTAGGTTGGGATGTTTTTTGGAAAGGTTTTCATATCCGTTAACCGAATTTTCAAAAATCTCCTTTGGCGTATAAGGAAGATCGATCTTTATACTATCTGCATAACCAAGTTTCCGATGCATATCGTTCGATTTTTTAATCAGTCTCTTTGTAGTAGTAATTAATTGCTCGGTAGTATAATCGGTATTTAAATTTAAAGTTTGGTGTAATGGAACCCGATAATAATTAAAGCCCCATAGTATATTAAATACAAAATAAACAATAGAAAGGGTTGCGACAATATCCACAAAGTATAGTAAGGTGTCTTTTCTAATTCGTTTTCGGTTTTTATACAACCATCTTATTGCAAGAATGACAATAAGCAAATAGAAAATATCTCCAATAGAAAAAGGAATCCAGCCAAATAAAAACCGTGGCATTCTGGACAAAAAAGGAAAAATACCAGTGCTATAATAGGTTTCAATAAAATTGGGAAAAAGCTTTAAAACTTGCAATGCTACTAATTGTATGGGCAGTAAAACCGCTAAAATAAGTTTCGTTCTTTTTTGCATGAATCAAACTTACAAATAATTCTTTTTATAATTTTTACTCGTGGAAGTAAATTGTAATTTTGCGAAAAATTTATAATAAAACCTTTTACCTATGAACGAAGCCATTAGAAATTTAGAACCCAAAAGACTTTGGAATAATTTTGCAGATTTAAACGCAGTACCTCGTGCTTCTAAAAAAGAAGAACAAGTTATTGAGTTTATGAAGAATTTTGGAAATAACTTAGGTTTGGAAACATTTGAGGATGATGTACGTAATGTCATTATTAGAAAACCGGCTACGCCAGGAATGGAAAACCGAAAAGGGATTGTTTTGCAATCTCATATAGATATGGTGCATCAAAAAAATAATGATACCGTTTTTGATTTTGCAACTCAAGGAATCGAAATGTATGTGGATGGAGACTGGGTTCGTGCTAATGGAACTACACTTGGTGCCGATAATGGATTAGGGGTAGCAACGATTATGTCTATATTAGAGAGCGATAGTATTGCTCATCCTGCTATAGATGCTTTGTTTACTATTGATGAAGAAACAGGTATGACAGGTGCCATCGGGTTAAAAGGAGGTATTCTGGAAGGTGAGATATTATTAAATCTAGATACCGAAGAAGATGATGAGATAGGAGTAGGTTGTGCAGGTGGAGTAGATGTAACTGGTAAAAAGAGGTATGCTTCAGTAAATACTTCTTCAGATGCTGTAGCTTATAAAATCGATATTAAAGGATTAAAAGGCGGACATAGCGGAATGGAAATCCATTTGGGTTATGGTAATGCTAATAAAATGATGAATAGGATTTTGTCTGAAGTAAGCGAATATGCATCTATTGCATCTTTATTAGGAGGAAGTCTTCGTAATGCCATCCCAAGAGAAAGTACTGCCACGGTAGTTGTTGCAAAGGAAAACGTGACTAACTTTTTAGCAGGTGTAAAAAATATAGAAGCTGAAATTATTGAAGAATATAAATTATTGGATAAGGACATTTCTATCTCTGTTGAAGAACAAAAAGAAGTACCAAGTACCGTAATGAATAGTGAAGATCAAGATACCTTTATAAAAGCTGTTTTTGGATTGCTTAACGGTGTTTTTAGAATGAGTCCTGCCATTGAAGATTTGGTAGAAACTTCTAATAATATTGCAAAAATCACGGTAGGAGAGGGTAATATTGTTATAGAATGTTTAACACGTTCCTCGGTAGATTCTTCTAAAAAAGAAATGGCCTCTAGTTTAAGTTCGGTATTTGAATTGGCTGGCTTTAGCGTAGATCTTTCTGGAGATTATCCAGGTTGGGCACCAAATATGGATTCTGCAATATTAAAAGTTTTGGATGCTTTATATGAAAAAATAAATGGGAAGAAAGCAAATGTTGCAGCTTGTCACGCAGGTTTAGAATGTGGGATTTTAGGAACTAATTATCCAGGGATGGATATGATTTCGTTTGGACCTACCATTAAAGGAGCGCATTCTCCAGATGAACGTGCTTGTATTTCTTCCACTCAGAAATATTGGAATTTTGTTTTAGAAATTTTGAAAAACATTCCAGTTAAATCCTAAACTTAAAAATAGGGTAATAAAAAAGAGGCTTTGAAAAAAGCCTCTTTTTTTATGTCATTCAGAGTCGAAGATGAAGAATCTAGTAGATTCCTCACTAAGTTCGGAATGACAACTATAATTGTATTATTCAGTAGCCATACCTACTAACTCTAATTCAAATACCAAATCGCTATTTGGTGGAATTACATTAGGAATACCTCTTTCTCCATATGCTAAATGTGCAGGAATAAAGATCGTTGCTTTATCACCAATACTCATTGCTAAAAGACCTTCTCTAAACCCTGGGATTAAACGAGCTTCTTTACTATAATCTGAAGGCATTGGCGCATAACCTCCACCATCTGCTCTTCTATTATCGTATACATCATATTTTTTTGCAATTGCTTCTAAGTTTGAATCAAACAAAGTTCCATTTTGTAAATAACCAGCATAGTTCATTAATATTTTTGAACCTTCAGCAGGCTTTACACCATCTCCTTTTTTAGTATAAAGAATTTTTAAACCAGAAGGTAATTCTTCAGCTTGTTCTTTTTGAGCCGCTAAACCTTCAGCAGTTTCACTAGCTACTTTTAAAGTTAATGCTTCTTTATCTTGTATTTGCTTTTCTACGATTTGCATCCCTTCTGTAAAAGAAGCTAATTTTACATTTCCTATACGTAAAATATTTAATTCAGTAATGGTTACAGGGCTAACAGGCTTGTCTCCAGGTTGTGTAGTTTCAACAATCCCAATAGAATCTATTAAAGCTTGACCTAATACTATTTCTCCAAAAACGGTGTGCTTACCATCTAACCAAGGTGTTTCTTTTAAAGTGATAAAAAACTGACTCCCATTAGTTGCAGGACCAGAGTTTGCCATAGAAAGGATTCCTTTTTTAGAATGCGATAAAGAATCTACAAATTCGTCTGGGAAAGTATATCCTGGACTTCCAGAACCTGTACCCAAAGGATCTCCTCCTTGAATCATAAAATCTTTAATAATTCTGTGAAAAGAAATTCCGTTATAGAATTTTTTCCCTTTATAAACAGAATCCACCATTTCGTTGTTTCCTTCTGCTAAGTCTACAAAGTTAGAAACCGTAAGTGGAGTCTCTTCGTGATTTAATTTGGCTACAAAAGTTCCTTTATTGGTTTTAAATTCTGCGTAAACCCCATCTTCTAAATCTGGGTAATCGTTTTGACAAGACACAAAGCCTAAGGATAATATTAAAATTAAAAGTGATAATTTTTTCATTGTTCTAGTAGTTTTCATTGTTTTTGTTAATATTCTTTAATGTTACTGTGCACTGTATAGGAACGTTAGCCCCCAATTTATCGGTTATTCCATAATAACCGTAAGCTTTATAAGATGGGAATAAAAAGGTAATAGTTTCCCCTATTTTCATCAATTTCACCCCATCGCGAAGACCCGAAATAAGGTCTTGGTTAGATTTGTCTACAATATATTCTTGTAACCCTATTTCATTTTCAGAAAGAATGGAGTCTCCATTTAAATATTTAACATCGTAAGAAAATGCAATTTGATCTCCAAAAATTGGCTTGTTCGTTTTTAAGGTATCTTGGCGATTATAATAGTACCAAAACCCGCTATTCGAAGAAATATACTTATGTGTTGCGTCTTTTTCGATAATCGAAATAATTTGAGCCTTTTCTTTTTCGAACAATTCTTTATTTCTTTCCGCAGATTTATTGATGAAGGAACCAGAAGTACTTTGTTCAGGCTTACGAGCCTCAGGACTTTTACAAGAAGCAAAAGCAAGACTGATAGCCAATATGTAAAATAGTTTAGACATTAAGAGTTAGGTCTTCTTTATACTTGGGCAATATACTAATAAATTCAGCAACGGTTTCAGGTAGCGTAAGAAGGCTTCTCCCACCAGCTGCGTTGGTATGCCCACCGCCATTATAATGACTTCTAGAAAACTCGTTAACAGAAAAACTACCTTTACTTCTAAGTGACATTTTTACAATACCTTCTTTTTTATTTTCAATAAATATAATTGCAAAAACAACGCCCTGCATGGATAAAGCATAATTCACAAAACCTTCGGTATCTCCCTTTTTAAAGTTATTATCGTTAAGCTCTTCTTGGCTTAAAGTAATGTATGCGGTATTAAACTCTGGAAGCATCACCAAATTGTTTAGAGCTACCCCTAAAAGTTTAAGTCTGTCTGGGCTATTAGTATCGTAAATATTTTGATGAATTTCAGAATTTTTAGCGCCATTTTCAATCAAAGCTGCAATCACTCTATGTGTTGTAGCCGTAGTAGCTGGAAAGCGAAACGAACCTGTATCGGTCATAATCCCAACATACAATTGTGTGGCAATTTCAGAATTCAGAAAATCTAAACCTTGCAATGCTTCTATAAAGTGATACACCATTTGCGAAGTAGAACACATCGTTACATCGCTGTAAACTACTTTAGCATAATTATCGGGTTGTTGGTGATGATCTATTAAAATAAAATCTGCTTTAGCAGCTGCTAGAACAGGTGCTAGGTCTCCAGTTCTATTTAATGCGTTAAAGTCTAGGGTAAAGATTAGATCCGCATTTTTAATAGTCTCCTCACTTTTCTCAAGCTCTTGTTCGTAGATGACAATTTGATCTGTCTCTGGAATCCAATGCAAGAACTTTGGAAAATCATTTGGCATCATTACGGTTACATGATGGTCTTTTTGTTTTAAAAAATTTGCCAAACCAAGGCAAGAGCCTATAGCGTCGCCATCGGGGTTTTTATGCCCAACAACCACAATATTTTTAGGAGTATTTAGTAGGGATTCTACTAGAGATATTTCTTTGGAATTCATAGCGCTGCGAATATACAATATCTTAACAATTAGCCATTGTTTTTTGTTACTTTTGAAAGTACTAAAACGTAATAAAAATGAATAAAATTATATTTTTCTTAGTTCTACTCTTAATTTTTTCTTGCAAACCAACTACTACTAGTAAGTATTTGCCAGAAGTTATAGAAGAGGACTCAATAGAAGAACAGATAGATTTCACTATGGTTTTTGCAAGTTGTAACGATCAAAATATGAAGCAGCCTCTTTGGAAACCTATCTTAGAAACAGCACCAGATGTATTTATTTGGGGAGGCGATAATATCTATGCAGATACCGACGATATGGATATTATGAAAGCCGAATACGATAAAATAAAGACGCATCTAGATTATATGAAATTGTCTAAAACTTCCAAAATAATTGGTACTTGGGATGATCATGACTACGGAAAAAATGATGCTGGAGCAGAATGGGAAGCTAAAGCCGAAGCACAGAAATTATTTTTAGATTTTTTAGAAGTCCCCAAAGAAGATATTCGAAGAAGTAGGGAAGGAGTATATCATTCTGAAACTTTCTCTACACCTAAGGGAAGTATAAAAGTCATCTTATTAGATACTCGATATTTTAGAGATCCTTTAAAGGAAGTTAGCATCGAGGGAGTGCGTTACCAAGCTTGGGAAAAAGGAGAAGGGGGAACCCAATTAGGAGAAGCACAATGGGATTGGTTAGAAAAAGAGTTGGAAGAGGATACCGCTACTTTTACGGTGATCGTGAGTAGCATACAATTTTTAGCAGATGAGCATGGTTGGGAAAAATGGGGAAATTTCCCCGATGAGGTAGAAAAAATGTGGCAAACCTTAAAAAATGCCAAGGCTAAAAATATATTTATCTTAAGTGGAGATCGACATTTGGCAGAATTCTCTGTAGCAAAAGTAGGAGGGTTGTCATATCCCTTAGTAGAATTTACCGCTAGTGGAATGACCAAAACCTATCCAGAAACACCAGTAGATCCAAATCGATACCGTAAGGGCGAGCAAATAAAGCAATTAAACTTTGGTTGGATTGGTTTCGACTTTGCAAATAAAAAGGTGTCTATGGAGATTAGAGGAGAAAATAACCGGATTATAGAATCATTGGAACAAGCCTATTAATATGTTAGTATAGTTATGAAAATACAATGGCGGAAAGAGTTAACGGAAGTTTAAAAGATGAGTTTTATCTAGACCAAACCTTTATGAATGTAGCACATACGAAAAGAGCAGCAAAAATTGCCATAAACTATACAATGAAGTTCGATTAAACTTATCTTTAGACTTTAAAACACCTAATATGGTATATAAATTAACAGCGTAAAATCAATTTTAATCTGTTGCCATATTTTAGGACGAGACAGCAAAAAAAAAGAAAAAAAGGAATGATTAAACATATTGAATTTCCATCACAAAATGAATATCCTATTTATGCAGAAATGTATATGAAATTAGTAAAAAAAGACGGAAGCCTTATTGAGCAGTTGAAATCGAGTTTAGATAAAACAAAAACTTTGATTAATAACTTATCGAATGAAGAATTAGACTACAGATACAAAAAGAATAAATGGTCGATAAAAGAAGTTTTAGTCCATATAATTGATGACGAAAGAATATATGGATATAGAGCTCTTTCTTTTGCTAGAAATGACAAAACAAATCTCTCAGGGTTTGAACAGGAGGATTATAACCTTAATTCTGACACATCAGAGAGAACAATTGAGAATATAATGGAAGAATATGAAGCTTTAAGATTGTCAACTATTACTTTATTTAATGGACTTTCTGATAAATCTCTAAAGCGAATAGGAATTGCAAACGGGAATCAAGCTAGTGCAAGAGCTTTGGGATATCATATTCTCGGACACGATTTACATCATATTAAGGCAATAGGAAATTTATATTTAAATGAGTTGAGAAAATAAAGCCAGTATCAAACTTAGGATAGCTATAGTTAAAACGGGTTTTGGTGCTTAACCCAAAGTTTAAGCGCATTTATAAATTCCGCCAAATCTTTTGACTTGGCTTTAAAATGAAAAAGATAAAACAAAATAAAAAGTATTGGCTAAGTGCTTAATCGAAAATTCATTACTTTTAATTCCCGAACTAACCATAGCCGAGACGTTAGGCACAATTAGAAAAATGAAAACAACAAGAATTGAACTTTGGAGAATTTTAGAACACAAATTCTGCGTTGACTTAAAAAATGATTTTTCAAATAAAGACGTAATAGGTTGGCTAAATCATTTTGCTCCTAATAAAAAGATCAATATATATCAACATGGAAAAGGAAAAACCACAAAAATCTATACTGGAAACTTACTGAATTCCATATTAAATGGTCGTATTCCAGCAAAATTAATGGCCACGATTTACTTTCGAAAATTAGCAAAACAAAACTATAATCACTCTGAGATTGAGCTTTTAGGAATTCAAAAAAATACTGAAAATGAAAGCATAACTAAAGTCCATATTAGATTTTTAAGATTTAATACTTCGGGAGAAATGTATGAATCTGCTGTTGGCATTTACGAACTAATAGAAAATAACGGAAATTGGTACATAGTTGAAATGTCAATTTACGATGATAATGAAAGTGCTTTGCCTTCAGTTGATTTGAGTAAAATGTGGTTTCCTGAAAAAGAAAACAGTGCCTAACACCGCCTATAATTTCTTTAGACTTACATAATAAAAAATATAGCATATGGAAAAAATTTGGATATTATTAATAGCAATTTTGATTTTCTTAGTAACTGCTTTTCTTTTTTGGAAGCTGATTGGTGTGGATGCCAAAAAAGAATATGGAACAAAAAAGTGGAATCATTGGCCTACGAGATTATCCTATTGGCAAGGCCTAGTATTATATAGTGCCGGATTTACCTTTTTAATAATGTTTCTTTTAAAGTGGTTAAATGTTTTGACATTCTAGAAGTTGAATAGGCTTGAATAATAAAAATGAAAAGATTGACCAATTTTATGGAAAGTAAAAATTCTAGAAAGATTATTCTGGGACTTTTTATAGTAACGAATATCGTTTACAGCTATATGCTAATGGTTACGATACCGAAAACCATGGAGTTCTCCAACGGAATGAAATTGTTGGATATGATGCCAACAGGCTATGATTGGAATTATGTAAACGAATTATTTAATACTCTTGGAGAAAGTGGACGTGAAATTTATTTAAAAAGTCAAATACCTGTGGATATGTTTTATCCATTGCTTTTTGGATTGAGTTACTCTTTGATTTTTGCTTATTTCCTGAAAAAACTAGGGAAACTTAACAGCTCATTTATCTATTTATGTTTATTGCCAATAATTGCTGGACTTGCTGATTATTTAGAAAATTTCGGAATTATAAAAATGCTGAATAATTATCCAGACATAACAGAGACTATGGTTAAAACAACCAGTATTTTTTCAGTTTTAAAAAGTACTTCAACAAGTATATTTTTTATTGCCTTGATAGTCATCTTAATAATACTTGGAATTAAATTCCTAAAAAGAAATAAAGCAGCTGCCTAACCCTTGCAACTAATCTTAATCAAACCCTAGTGTCACAAAAAAAACAGAAACGACATTACATAAAATTTAAATTACGATGAATACGAAATTCTTAAAATCATTGACTGTAATTTTTTTTATGTGCTTTATAGCGAATGCACAGGAAGCCAATAAAACCAATACCACTTCCTATTTTAATCAAGAAGCTCCCAATAATACTCCTGAATTATTTGCTATATCACTGGTAAATACCAAAAACATAGAGCTAAATGTAGTTTTTAATGCATCTTATACAGAAATGTTTTTTTCAAGAATTGTAGGCGGTAGTTTTGTCATACATCATTCAGAATTAATGGATGGAATCTGGTCACCAATTCAACCCATTCAAATGTATCCAGAGAATATTTCGATTTCTGTGGCTTGCGATCCAACCATTACACAAGATGGCAATACTATGTATTTCCTTGGTGTTGATCCTAAAAATTATTCTAATGATGTTAGTCTGGATGAGTTATATAGAATCCCTCCCGATATTTACGCGAGTAAAAAAATAAAAGGAAAATGGCAAATTGCCTCCAAGGTTGAATCCCCAGTTTCTACAGAACATATAGAATCGTATCCTATTGTGGTTGCAGATGGAAGTTTGTTTTTTCTGTCTATCCGACCAAAAGATGCGGGAGGAAAAGATATTCTAAGGTCTCCATATTTAGGAGATGGAAAATTTGACACACCACAAAGCATTGGTCTTAACTCAATTAAAAGTGGTGGTAGCACCTATGTTAGCCCCAACGAAGATTATTTAATTTCGAGTACTGGAAAGGGGTTTCAGGTTGCTTTCAAAAAAGAGGATACATGGCAAACACCTGTTAAAATTGAGCTCCCATACGAAGAGGATTGGGTGTATTATTGCCCATATATGTCACCGGATGGAAAATATTTTTTCTTTTCAAGAAGATATTATGGTACTGAAAAAAAGGGCTGGGCTGGTGTTACAAAAGGGGAGGTTTATTGGGTAAGTTCGGATGTGATTTTTAAATAAACTCGAAATCATATGCAAGATCCTTATCTACAATTATTATGATATTTTTATATATGTAAAACCTTCTTCAATAAATAAGATATACATTGCATTAAGAATCCCATTTAATGAATTTCAAAAATAAACGCAGGTGGCAAATCATTCAGCAATATAGTATTGGATGGACCTTGGCATTTATTTTTTTGGGCATTGTTCGAGGGGAGGGAACTAAAGAATTAGGTTCTGTTCAATTTGAAGTTTGGGAATCTATATTTACGGCATTTATTACAGGACCAATTTTAGGAAGTATCTCAGGCTTTGCTCAAATTTTAACAGAGGAAAACAGTTATAATCGAATTTCCTTTCAAAAATTGTTAATCTTAAGAGTGGTATATGTCATGGTATTCCTAATATCAATTATTTCATTGGCATATGTTTTTTATGGAGAGAATATAACATTTATCGATTTTGCCTTTGAATCAGGTAGTTTTGCCATCTATTTATACATTGTATCTGTGGATATTTTCATGTTCGGTCTAAGGCAAGTAAACTTGTTTCTTGGGAGCAATAATTTCTGGAAACTTTTCCGTGGCAGATTTTATACACCCCGTGAAGAAGAACGGATTTTTATGTTTCTCGATCTGCAGTCTTCAACAGCCCATGCCGAAAATTTGGGGCATATTGAATACAGTAAGATGATTCAAGACTGCTTCAACGATTTAGGTGTTGTTGTCGAAAACGAAGCAGAAATTTACCAATACGTAGGAGATGAAGTGATATTAACATGGAAGCTTAAAGATGGACTGAAAAATCAAAACTGCCTTAATGCATATTTCAATTTTAAACAGCGATTAGAGAAGCGTAAAGAACATTACCTAATGAATTACAATTGTATCCCTCATTTTAAAGCAGGTATGAATTCAGGTATCGTCACGGTAGCTGAGGTAGGTAAATACAAAAAAGAAATTGCTTACCATGGAGATACTATCAATACAGCTGCTAGGATTCAAGGTAAATGCAATGAGTTAAAGCAAGAACTTTTGATTTCTGAAAGTTTAAAAAACGACTTAAACGATACTGATTTTGTTTTTAAGGAACTTGGTAAAATAGAGCTCAAAGGAAAAGAAAACCAAATACTTATTTATACAGTAGACCAAACCAAAAATTAAACTATGAATAATACTATATATCACCTTGCCCAATTTAATATCATTAAACTAAAAGATCACTTAGATTCACCTGTGGTTAAAGAGTTTAAAGATTTTTTAGCTCCTGTAAATCAATTAGCTGAAGAAAGTCCTGGGTTTATTTGGAGATTAAAAGATGAAGAAGGAGCAAGCGCAACCGATATAGAGACGCCGTATAAGGATAAGCTGATATTTGTTAACTTATCCGTATGGTTAACCTTTGAAAACTTAAAAGCATACAGCTATAAGACGGTACACAGTTATTTCTTGAAGAGTAGAAATAAATGGGCTAATAAAATGGATGGACATCAGGTAGTACTTTGGTGGATACCCGTTGGAGAAAATCCGTCTGTGATACAAGCTAAGGAAAAACTAGATTTGCTCAATAAAAATGGATCTACTCCAGAAGCATTTAGTATGATTGACTTATACAACCATGATGGGATAAAACTCTGATATTTACAAGCCCTAAAATTCATAGCGATTAAGTTCCTTAGGTAATGGTGTAATCTTGTCATCAACCAGAAGGTAGAAAAGTGCTTGTTCACAAGTAAATTATAGGTAAAACTCTTATGTTTAATAAAACAAAATCCTTAACTTTATTAAATAATATTAGATAAAGAAATGAATGTTAAAACCGGAATAATTTATTCTTCTGTAGATGGACAAACTCTAAAAATTTGTAATAAACTTAGAGACGAATTCCAGCAAAATAACCAAAATATCGAATTATTCTCTATTAAAGATTTTAACGGGGATGTCACCAATTATGATAGACTTATTATAGGCTCAAGTATTAGGTACGGAGTTCATAATAAAGAAATAATTGACTTTATAAATACCAATAAAAAACAATTGGATTCCATAAAAACAGCTTTTTTTTCTGTAAATCTAGTTGCAAGAAAACCCGAAAAAAGTACACCAAACACAAACCCATATGTGCTAAAGTTTTTTAAAACCATAGACTGGACACCTACAATTGTTGGAGTATTTGCAGGAAAACTAGACTATAAAAAATACCCTTTTTTCGATAGAATCATGATTCAATTTATTATGTGGATGACAAAGGGACCAACTGATTCCAATACAAAAATTGAATATACCAATTGGGACAAAGTAACAGAGTTTGGTAAACGACTAAGGGATTTGTAATGAATTTATATAGGGACTACTAAAGACAACAATATTTAATTTCGTGGCTAACAGAAAAATCTTATAATATTGCCTACGATGTAATAATAACCAAAACCGTTGTAAGGCATTCAATTTTAAGTATAATTAATCAATTAATACTTATATTTAACAAATAGTATATCTCAAACTAATGTCACAATCTCGTCAACTTGCAGCAATAATGTTTACAGATATTGTAGGATATACTGCTTTAATGGGAAAAGATGAAGAAAAAGCTTTCGAGGTACTTAATAAGAACAGAGACTTACATAAACCTATTATTAAGCAGTTTAGTGGCCGATGGATAAAGGAATTAGGTGATGGCGTATTGGCAAGTTTTAATACAGTATCAGATGCCGTTAATGCTGCAATCAAAATTCTGGAAGGAAGTCAAGAAACTCAAGGTTTTCAATTGAGAATCGGCTTGCATTTGGGTGAAGTAGTATTTGAAAATGATGATGTATTTGGAGATGGTGTAAATATCGCATCAAGGATTCAGGCTACTGCAAGTCCGGGAAGTATTTATGTTTCGGATGCTATTCATAATAACATTTCTAACAAACTTGGTATTGAAACAAGATTTGTAAAGCGTGAAACCTTAAAGAATGTGGAAGCGCCGATGCATATTTATGAAGTATTTACTACGCTAAAAGTAGATTCTTCAAAAATATCAATTAAGGAACCGTCTCCTGAATCACTAGGAAAAAGTATAGCAGTTCTTCCTTTTGTAAATATGAGCAACGACCCTGACCAAGATTATTTCTGTGATGGAATATCTGAGGAGATAATTGATACCCTAGCGCAGCTAAATAATCTACGAGTTATTGCCCGGACTTCAGCGTTTTCATTCAAAGGAAAAAACATTGATGTACGTGATATTGGAAAAGCTTTAGATGTTACGACCCTTTTGGAGGGCAGTGTGCGTAAATCGGGCAACCGATTGCGAATTACAACAAAACTGGTGCAAGTTTCTGATAGTTCTCATTTATGGACGAATCGTTATGATCGTGAGCTTGAAGATATATTTTCCATCCAGGAAGATATTGCAACAAATGTTGCTACTGAATTAAAAGGGTTTTTAACAAGCGATGAAAAAGAGGTGATCCGCCCTCAGGAAACAGCTATTGAAGCCTATGACTTTTTTCTTAAAGGGCGTCACGATTTTCACGAATTAGAGTTGGAGTCATCAAAACTAAAATTTGAGCAAGCGATTGAAATTGATCCCGATTATGCTCCAGCCTATGCTGGCCTTTCAGATGTATATTCTCAAATTTATGAATGGCATGGAAGAGATAATGCTGATTTATTAGCTGCTGAAATTCATAGTGCAAAAGCTCTTTCTTTATCTCCAAATATAGCGGATAGTCATACAGCATTTGGTTTTGTTCTCTCCCTACACAAAAGATACGATGAAGCTGAAAAAGAATTCATTGAAGCTATAAGACTAAACCCTAAATCATTTGATGCATATTATCGATATGGAAGGCTTTGCTTTGCTACAGGTAAAATTGAAAAATCTGCTGAAATGTTTCTCAAAGCATCTGAAGTACGTTTAGAAGATTTTCAAAGCCTTCTACTACTAGCTCAGTCATTAGCTTTGCTTGGAGACGATCGAAAACATGATATATTAAAAGAAGGTCTCCATAGAACCCGAAAACAATTAGTGTTGAACCCAACAGATAAAAGAGCCCTTTCTTTAGGAGCTAGTTCGCTTTTTGAAAACGGAGAAAGTGAGGAAGCATTAATTTGGATTAACAAAGCGCTAGAATTATACCCTGAAGATTCTGGAATTTTATTTAATGGAGTATGTCTTTTCGCAAAAGTTGGCAATAAAGTTAAAGCACTTGATTTGATGGAACTTGCTATCGAAAAAGGATCTGGTAACAAAGAATGGATTGAACGGGATCCAGATTATGATTCGATACGGGAAGAGCCCCGCTTCAAGGATTTGATTAAAAAACTTGATTAAAAGATTAAAGAAAATTATGTACAATGAGAATGGTAATGAAGTAAATAAATAATTATTGAAATGACATTTCTACAAATCAAAAATAAAATTGAACAGTTTCATATAGTTAAATGCGATATGTACCATGAAAAAGTCAAGTTAGATAAAACTGGACAGCCAATAATAAAGAGTTCCTCTAATGAATCCTATTATGAACGAGTGCCCCTTTGTGAAATAACGGAACGGTCTAAAAGGCTTGGCTGCGCTCATTCTAGTTCTAATAGTAATTTCATCCACTTAATTGATGAATTTAAAACTGATGATCAAGAAATAATTAAATTTAAAAAAGAGATAAGTGATCTAATAAATCAGATATATGCTCTCGATCATAAAAAGGGTGATTTGGAAAAAGAAATTGTGGTTAGTTTTATAGTTGATAAAGTAAAAGAAAAGCAAACTAAGATTAATGAAGAATTGGGGGATTGCATATTATTACATCGAAAACTAATGGATGAATTAAAAACACTTAAAGCTAATTTAATTCTTCGTTTGGATCAATTAATGGCATAAATTAAAATTTTATATATTGCTTTGAATTATATTGGATAATAGGTTTAAATGAAAAAGCAAAGGCAAAAAATAAAAGTGGATTGGAAGTCAAAATTTTTGGACCTTCTAATTGTGGTTATAGGTATTACCATTGCTTTTAATCTGAATACTTGGAACTTATCTATTGAAACAAATAGTAAAGTTAATGGGTACATTCAAAACTTTAGCACAGAAAGCAAAGCCAATCTAGAGAATTTAAGTGCGGCAATTGCTTTTTCGGAGGAAACCCATAAGGATATCGATACTTTAAAAAACATTTTGCTATCAAAAAGATATCCCGATAAAAGAATCGTAGCTCTTACTTCCCGAATGATGGCAATGTCAGCTTTTGCATCATCGACAACCACTATGGAGAATATTAAAGCATCGGGGGATTTCGATTTAATAAAAGACATGGAACTAAGAGAAAGTATTATTAACACCTATAATTTTTATGAAACCACGGCCAATCTTGAAAAATTACTATCAGATTATATAAATCAATACATTACTCCTTTTTTCTTTGAAAATGTACGGTTTAGTGATTTTAGCTCTATTCACTCAGATTTTGTTAAAGAACCCGCTTTCGAAAATATAGTTTTCGGCTATGAGATGTTGTTAAATCAATTAAATAATGGATATCATGAAAATATGAAAATGCAAAATAGTTTAAATGAAAAGTTGAATAGGTTTGATAATCATTAACTTCGTTGCTTAACAAAGACTAATTGTTATTTACAGAATTACAAAGTGAATTTAGAAACTCAATTAATATTTTTCTTTAGTGCTTTAGGTGCATTTAACAGTACTATCTTAAGTGTTTATTTTTTGTTTTTTGCGAAGCCCAAACAGCTGTCCAATTATTTTTTAGGTGGTCTATTGGTGGTTTTAAGTATTCGAATATGGAAATCTATATTTTTTTATTTTAATCCAGATTTGTCTAAAACATATCTGCAAATTGGATTAACCGCTTGCTTATTTATTGGCCCTCTTTTGTACTTCTATGTTAAATCAAAATTACAAGATCCCAAACGAGTTTTAAATCAGGCCTTATATTTATTGTTACCCTTTGTAGTTTTGTCCCTTGTTTTTGGTTTGCTTTATCCCTATACGAAGTATCCAGATTTATGGGGATTGTATTTTTATAAAGTGATTAATTATATATGGTTATTATTTTTGATTTTAACTGGCTTATTATGTGCGCCTCTTTTCAAAAAAATAGGGAATAAAAAACAACAGTTTGATTACCATGAGATATGGATATTCAGTGTTTTTTGTGGGGTGTTTTTAATTTGGCTAGCTTACTTTACATCCTCTTATACTTCCTATATTATCGGCGCTTTGTCCTTTTCATTTGTTTTATACTTAACTATATTATTAATCTTTTATAAGCGAAAGACCAGCTTTACGATCACTGAAAAGAAAGAAAAATATGCTAGTAATAAGATTAACGAAGAAGAAGCACAACTCTTATTAAGCAATATTGAAACTGTTTTAAAGGAAGAACATCTATACAAAGATCCTAATTTAACTTTGACACAACTGTCTAAAAAAATACATGTGAGATCTCATTTAGTATCCCAATTATTAAATGATAACTTGCATAAGAACTTTCCTAATTTTATAAATGAATATAGAATTGAAGCAGCAAAAAAACTGCTAATAACAGATAAGCACCTTAAAATGGAAGTTATTGCTGAAAGCTGTGGATTTAACTCAACCAGTACCTTTTACACGGCTTTTAAAAACATAACGAATACCACACCAGGGAAATACGCTAAAAGTAAATTGAATTAAAAAACTTCGGATTTATACATTAGGAATTTTAGATTATACATTCCTACTAAAAGTAAGTGCTTCTGATTGTACTCTTGTTGAATATTAATTTCAAAAAGAACAAACATTATGAAACGTTATTTTATTCTACTAGTAGTATTATGCTTACATCAATTAGTATTATCTCAAACCGAGATAAAGCACATTGAAAACACTTTAATGAATTATATAGAAGGGACTTCTTATAATCACCCCGACCAAATTCAAAGGGCTTTTTATATCGATGCAAATTTGTATCTCGATAGCAAAGATCAGGGTATGCGTGTTGTGCCCATATCGAAATATATAAGTTGGTTTAAAAATGGAAAGCAAGGAGAATTTAATGGAAGAATAGGTAATATCTTATCTGTGGATTATTTTGGTAATGTAGCTTCTGCAAAGGCTGAAATTTTGATGCCAAAAAATAATGTAAAATATGTAGATCTATTTATTTTAAAAAAAATTAATGATCAATGGAAGATTATTAGTAAAACGGCTAATAGTGAAACCAGCAATTTAAAAGGGGATCGTATTTTATTTATTGTATCCAATGCTCATTTTTATGGGGATACAGATTTGGCAACAGGTAACAGTTATTCAGAAATTGTAAATGCCTACGATACATTTATCAAAGCTGGTTATACGGTAGATTTTGTAAGTCCTGAAGGCGGAAGTATACCATTGGCCTATATCAATACTTCAGATGAACTAGGTAAAGCTTATTTATATAATGCAGATTTTATGTATTCTTTAAAGAATACCAAAAAGCCAGCCGATATAAATCCTGAAAATTATAAGGCAGTTCATTATATAGGAGGAGGAAGTGCAATGTTTGGAGTACCAGAAAACACAGCTATTCAAAATATAGTAATGACAATCTATGAAGATCAAAATGGGATTATCTCCTCGGTATGTCATGGCACAGCAGGGATAGTACATTTAAAAACTAAGGATGGGAAGTATTTGGTGGAAGGGAAAAGAGTGAATGGTTATCCAGATGCTTATGAAAGAAAAGATGCAGAACACTTTAAACAATTTCCTTTTTTAATTACCCAAACAATAGAAGACAGAGGGGGTGTTTTTAAATATTCACTTAGAAACACCGCTCATGTAGAAGTGGATGGAAATGTAGTTACTGGTCAAAACTATGTATCGTCTAAACCTGTTGCTTTAAAAATTATTGAGATGCTTGAAAAATAATGTCTTGTCTTATTGTCATATTTTATTTTTTGGCTTAATAATGGTTATAGTTTTAGAATGAGTAAAACAAAAGTATCTTATAAATGGGCATTTAAAGAATATATCTGGCCTCGTAAAAAAATCGTTTCCATAGGCTTATTCCTTATTATTTTAAGAAGTTTGGCTGGAATGGTACTTCCTTTCGCAAGTAAAACATTGATTGATGATATCGTTCCTTCTAAAGATGTATCTGCACTTTGGGTATTGATATTAATTGTCTGTTCTGCCATATTGGTACAAGCGGTAACCTCATTTTCTCTAACACGCTTATTAAGCGTAGAGGCGCAACATTTAATATATTTATTACGCTCCCAAGTACAACGCAAACTGCTTTCACTTCCTATTAATTTTTTCGACAATAATAAAACTGGAGCTTTGGTTTCTAGAGTAATGACAGATGTAGAAGGAGTTCGGAATTTGGTTGGTACAGGATTGGTTCAGTTAATCGGTGGAACGATTACTGCGATTATTTCCTTAGTAATCTTAATTAAAATAAATGCATTAATGACTGTTTTTGTATTGGTTCCTGTTGGAATTTTTGCATTTATAGCTATGAAAGCATTCGGATACATACGCCCAATATTTAAAAAAAGAGGGGTAATTAATGCAGAAGTTACTGGACGTTTAACTGAAACTTTAGGAGGTGTTAGAGTAATAAAAGGCTTTAATGCCGAAGAACAAGAAAACAAATCTTTCCAAGAAGGAGCTGAAAAATTATACCTCAATGTAAAACAAAGTCTAACCGCTACTGCTTTAATAACAAGTTCTTCTACATTTTTATTAGGATTGGCTTCCGCAGGTATCATGGGTATTGGTGGCTATTTTATGATGGACAATACCATGACCTTTGGAGAATTTATTTCATATACTTTATTCTTAGGTTTTATGATAGCTCCAATAGTACAAATGAGTAATATTGGGAGTCAGCTAACCGAAGCGATGGCAGGATTAGATAGAACGCAAGAGCTCATGGAAATGACTGTAGAGGATGATCCCAAAGTAAGAACGAACTATTTAAAAGACATCAAAGGAGATATAGTTTTCAAGGATGTTTCTTTTAGCTATGTAGAAAGCAAAGAAGTTTTACATAATATTTCTTTTGAAGCAAATTCAGGTAGTGTAACGGCATTGGTAGGTTCTTCTGGTTCTGGAAAATCTACCATTGCAAGTTTAGCAGCTACTTTTTTGAAACCTACAAGTGGTGCTGTAACATTAGATGGCCAAGACTTATCGCAAGTTAATTTAAGTAGTTTCCGTTTAAATTTAGGAGTTGTACTGCAAGACGATTTTTTATATGCTGGGACCATTCGTGAAAATGTACTCTTTCCACGCCCTAACGCTTCTGAAGAAGAATTACAAAACGCAATTAAAGGAGCTTATGTAAATGAATTTACCGATAAATTTGAAGAAGGCTTAGATACCGTAATTGGAGAAAGAGGAGTAAAATTATCTGGTGGGCAAAAGCAACGTATTTCCATCGCTCGTGCCTTGTTAGCAAATCCGAAAATCATCATCTTAGATGAGGCAACCTCTAATTTGGATACTGAGAGTGAATCCTTTATTCAGAAAAGTTTACATACCTTAATGAAAGACCGAACCACGCTGGTTATTGCACATAGGTTAAGTACGATTCAGCAAGCAGACCAGATCTTGGTAATTGAAGAAGGAAAAATAGCGGAACAAGGAAAACACGACGAACTTATTGCTAAAAAAGGCAGATACTTTGATTTATATACTTACCAAAGTAGGATATAATTCGACTCTTTATTTATATTAAAATCATCAGTTTTAATCGAGACAAACTAATTCTTTATGTTGTTTTTTACTCGTATAAATAAAGCTATATCAATATATTTGTACAATACCTAAAAAATGGAAAATATGAAATGCCTCCTTGTTTTTACTCTATTACTTTTGACTTCTTTTACATATGCTCAAATAGTAAATTTTCCTGATTCAAACTTTAAAGATTCCTTACTAAATCATGATCCAACAATAGATACTAACAATGATGGCGAAATACAATTTAGTGAAGCTGAAGCTACTATTTACATGAATGTTTTTGCGAGTAATATAAATGACTTAACTGGTATAGAGGCTTTTAATAATTTGGAAACTCTTATCTGTGCAAACAATGAAATTTCTGTTATTGACCCTTCTTCTCTACCATTATTAAAAGTATTGTCTTGTTCGAATAACAATTTAGAAAATATTGATGTTAACCAGAATCTAAATTTGGAATATTTTTTTTGTGGAAATAATGATATTAGCGAAATAAACATACCGAATAATCATAATCTGTTGAGGATCAGTTTTGATGACACATTAATACAGGAATTAGATTTAGAGAACAATAATAATTTAGAGCTAATACGTATTAGTAATACGGAAATAAATACGATTGATGTAAGTAATTTAGTTTCACTTAAAACACTCGAACTTGATTATACTAATATTACTGAAGTAGATTTAACAAGCAATATAATTTTAGAATATTTTTCTGCTTATTCAACAAACTTAACTGAAGTAAATATTCAAAATAATTCTCAATTAATTTTTTTAATTATTGGATCCACTAATGTTTCCTCATTAGATATTTCTTCAAATGCTGAAATTAGATTTTTAGATTTTTCTAATACAACTATTCAAGAGTTAGATGTTTCTATGCTTGAAGATTTACAATGGATTGATTTTTCAGGTACTATTTCAGCTTCAATAGATTTATCAAATAATGATCACCTTTGTAGAGTAGATGGAGGTAATTCAGAGACATTGGAATATATTAATCTTAGGAATGGGAATAATACATTTTTTCAACCTGATAATACTTGCCATGTACAATCAGCACACGTTGGTTATATTATTCCCGGTAGTGTATATCTTTATCAATCAAATAACTTAGAGTATATCTGTGTAGATAGCATTCCGTTTGCAGAAGAATATTTTTTAGAAATACCAGCAGGAGTGCAATTAATTGAAGACTGTTCTCTTTCTATTTCAGAAAACCATACTAATAATCTTATACTTTACCCAAACCCTAGTACTGATGCTTTTACTGTGGTAAGCGAATTCAATATATCATCCATTACGATAATGAATACTCTAGGTCAAACATTATTAAATGTTAAGACAAATAGTACTAAAGAACAAATAGATATTTCTGAATTTAGTTCGGGGAATTATTTAGTTAGAATTACAGATGGAAATAATAGTAGTGTTTACCAAATAATAAAAAAATAAGCTTGCTAAGACACATCTTAAAATAAGTTTCAAACTTTACTTCTTTTTATAGCGGATTTTTCCTAATTCTATACCAATTGCCGTTCTTGCCAACATCGTAAAGATTAGAGCACCCATTGCCCAAATTCCTAGTGTTACGCCAATTTCGATCCAAGTAGGGGAGTACTCTGCAATTTTTCCAAAAGGCCCAGGAATAAATCCAGGTATGATTAAACCAAATCCTTTTTCAATCCAAATAGCTATAAATAGTATGAAACATGCAAAGTATAATACTTTAAAGTTATTACGAAGTTTATGAAAAGTAAGAATAACAGTTGCCGTTACATTTAGTGTGATGGCGGTCCATATCCAAGGCATTAAGGCGTTTTTACCATGTAGTCCAAAGAATAAATAATAGGCACTTTCACTATGATGTGTAGGTGCATAAAATTCTTTAAATAGCTCAGATACCAGCATAATTAAATTAATTTGTGCAGCAATTGTTACAACCAAAGCAATTTTTTTTATTGTTTTGTCTGGGATAACAAATAAGGTATGAGATCTTATAAAAGCTAAGACCAGGATAATTAATGCCGGTCCAGCTGCAAATGCTGATGCTAAGAAACGCGGCCCTAACAATGCGTTATTCCAAAAAGGCTTGGCTTGCAATCCTTGGTATAAAAATGCCGTAACCAAATGTATACTTACTGCCCAAAATACAGAGATGATGGCTCCTGGCAAGTAAACATTCTTTTTAGCCTCTTTTCCTTGATAATGTCTAAAAAGGATATAAAAAGGAATAGAAATATTAATAAATAAATACCCATTTAATGCTAATACATCCCAAGTAAGCATAGAGTTAGGGAAATTAAAGACGCCAATTACAGGAATCATATGCCATAAAACAGCAGGACCTCCCATATCTGCTACAACAAATGCTAGACACATGCATAAAGCAGATACTGCTATACCTTCACCAATAAGAACAGCTTGTTTAAAATCGATATCCTTTAATACATAAGTTGGCATAACTAGCATCACAGCTGCTGCTGCAATACCTACTAAAAATGTGAAATTAGAAATATACAAACCCCAACTCACTCTATCTGTCATTCCAGTAACACTTAGTCCTTCGCGAATCTGTATGGAATAACAATACATACCAAACAACATCACAAAGGTGAGTAAAGCCATCCATAAATGGTATTTTTTGGAACCGTGGGTAATTCTGTCCAAACTGTCTTTAACTAAACTTATAAATACCTTAATCATTTTTTTTAAATAAAATTAATTACTGTTGTTAATCCATAAAATACCAGAACTTAGGTTCTGTCCCTAAGTCTTCCTTAAGTCTAAATACTTTTTTATTTTCTAAAACCCATCGTATGGTGCTTTTAGGATCTAAAAGGTTTCCGAAAATTCTAGCCCCAGTAGGGCAAGCCTCCACACAAGCAGGATTCTTACCAGCTCTAGAGCGTTGCACACAAAAAGTGCATTTTTCCATTACCCCTTTTTTACGCATTCTATTTCCTAAATAGTGCTGGTCTTTATTTACTTCTTCTTCAGGAACTTCAGGAGTACTCCAGTTAAATCGTCTGCCATCGTAGGGGCAAGCTGCCATACAATATCTACAACCTACACACCAGTCGTAATCTACTACTACCAATCCATCATCTTCTCTCCAAGTGGCTTGTACAGGACAAACTTCTACGCAGGGAGGATTATCGCAATGAAAACATTGGGTTCCCATATAGAAGTGTCCTTCTGCAGGAACCTCATGGTAATAATTATCATCTGCTTCATTAAAATTAAGCCCTTCACCGTCTTTCATTTCATGAATACGGATGTATTGCATTTGTGAATTTCTATCTTGGTTGTTTTCTTCCACACAGGCAGAAACACAATCCATATATCCTTGACATTTCGAAATATTAAAAGCATAACCAAACAGAACATCATCTTTAGCATTTTGAGAGGACATACTAATATTTTTTCCTGTTCGTAGTTGGTAAGAACGAACTAACCTATCCACTGTAGCAGATTTCTCCTTATTAGACATTAGTTTGTAATTCCCTTTAAACTGCTCTTCCCATTCAATCTGTGATTTTTCTTTAGATTCGTCTCCAGCAACAACACTACAAGAAGTACTTACGGCCCCAGCACCGATTAATAAACTAGCAGTAAGTTTTTTAAATGCCGTTCGCCGATCCATTTTTACATCAAAAACTTGTTCAAATCCATCTTTAACTCTTTCCTCGCCAATGGATGCTTTTATTGCAGCTTCAACAAAGGCTTCATCAGTCATTTCTTGAGAATCAGGCGTATGTGAGTCACATGCCCCTGAAGTTTTCCCACACCCACAAGAACCTTTCGTTTGAATTGTTTTTGAATTTAAATTTAAAGAAAACCATTTATCTTTATTACTCATATCGTCTTAGGTTTATTTACCAAAAATGGCGTTCTATTTTCTTTCGTTTTCATATTCTGTATTAAATCTATCAGGATACCTCGACTCAAAATGAGGGTCGTGAGGATTATGACAGTTTACACAAGTATTGGACAATCTTGGTGGAGCCCAACTAGCTATACGTTTGCCATGTGCGCCTCCTTTCCAATCTTTAAATTGCTTGCTGTGACATTGACTACAAGCCTTATAACTGTAGTTGAAATCTATCGGTGTGTCGGTTAGTGACTTCAAATTGTCCATATCCTCCCCATTATGACATGTGACACAATTCATCGTAATTTCATTGGCATGATTTAGGTTAATATCCCAATGTGCTTTTTTACCACTGCGACCATCTTCCAATTCTTTTAAAGATTTGCTATGACATTCTGAGCAGGAATAGGATTTTATTTGACTTTTCCGTTCCGGAATTAAAAAAGTATGTTCTCCTTCTGTAATCTCAATACTTTTAATTTCACTGATATAGGGTTCTGAAGAAATTGAATCCCCATGGTAATCTTTGCTTTCTACTTCAATTCTTTCTAATACACTATGATATCCATCCTTTTCGCCCTTACAAGAAAACAATAGCAATGCTATGAAAAATGTATGTAGTATTATTTTTATAGTATTTCTCATATTAATTTTCTCTTATAAATAATCCATTAGTATTTGCATCTAAACTTGTAGGAACATGACATTGTCTACAATTAATACGTTCTGGATGAGATACCAGTATCTCTTTTGGTGCACTAGATCCAGCATGACAAGACAAGCAATTTTCACGCATCTGAATTTGATGAGGAATCATTGGTGGACTGCCTAATAAAGCATTATTATCTCCAACTTTTGGCGCTGTATTTTTAGCAAAGAAATTTTCTTTAAAATTTCCTTGAGTTAGTTGTGCGACATGACATTGTCTGCAATTTACCATTTCGGGATGTGGAGTAACCGGTGCATAAGCATCATACTTTTGTACAAAACCACCATTGTCATGACATTTTAAACAGGTGTTTTCTCCAATTACTCCATCTCTTTCAATAGGGTGGGGGACAGAAGGAGGAGCACCTGGAAAAGCTCTATTGTTATAATAGTCGGTTAAACTTCTTTGATGTGCTTCATCAATAGGCATTTTCGCATAATCTAAAGCAAATTTAGATCTTTTAAATACTCCTTCTTCCGAAGGAATAATTAAATTAGAAGTATCATGAGTAGTTGGGATATATGCTTCTTCCAAACCTTGATAATAACTATAATTCCAAATTGCTATAAATGCAATAAAAAGAAGTACAAATAATGATATGATTCCTAACCTTTTCATAATTATACCTTTTCTATGTTAACGGCACACTTCTTATAATCTGGTTCCTTAGAAATCGGACAAAAAGCATCTAATGTTACATCGTTAATCATCATATTCTCATCAAAAAACGGAACAAAAACTTGACCAATAGTAGGTAATCCTCTTTCGTTAATTGAAGCGGGTAAAGTACAAGAGCCTCTACGAGAGGTCACTTTAACTTGGTCTCCATTACTTAGCCCATATTTTTTTGCATCTTCTGGATGAAGTTCAACATAAGCGTGAGGCATTGCTTTATGCAACACAGGTATTCTACGAGTCATAGAACCAGTATGCCAATGCTCAATTACACGCCCTGTATTTAACCAAAATGGATATTCAGAATCTGGAATCTCAGGGGCTGGTTCATAAGGACGTTGCCAAATAACTGCTTTCCCATCTGGTTTTCCATAAAAATGGAAATCTTCACCATTGCTACAAGCAGGGTCATATTCTGCATTAAAACGCCATTGGGTAGATTTACCATCTACATAAGGCCATATTGCTCCCGATTCTTCTTTTAAAACTTCAAGTGGAGCCATACCGTGTTTTGCACCTTCGTGAAACTGTTTGTATTCATTATAAATTTCTTCTACGTGCCCTTCTTTAGAATATGGAAATAAATCCCCATAACCCATACGTTTTGCGACTTCAATAGTCATCCAGGCATCATCGGTTGTTTCTCCAGGGCCTTCCACCATTTTTTCCCAATATTGAGTTCTTCTTTCTGAATTTCCATATAACCCACCTTTTTCAATATGCCAAGATGCAGGTAATATAACATCTGCTACATCTGAAGTAGGAGTTGGAAACACATCTGAAACAACCACAAAACAAGAATCTTTTTCCATTGCTGGACGATACCTACTGGTTTTGGGTAAGGAAACTAAAGGGTTAGTTACTTGTGTCCATATAAACTTGATATCCCCTCTATCTACCGCTCTAAACATTTCGGTAGCATGATACGTTGGTTTTGATGGAATATTCTCTACCGGTACTTTCCAAATTTTTGCAGCTAACTCTCTATGCTTGGCATTCATTACAACACCTTTTGGTAATTTATGAGTAAAGGTACCTACTTCACGAGCTGTTCCACAAGCAGAAGGTTGTCCCGTTAAAGAAAAGGGGCCGTTGCCGGGTTGTGATATTTTTCCAGTAAGTAAATGAATATTATATACCAAGTTATTCATCCAGGTTCCTCGGGTATGTTGGTTCATTCCCATACACCAATAAGAAACAACTTTTTTGTTTGGATCGCCATATATATTTGCTAAATACTTAATATCTAATACAGATACTTTAGAGTATTTGGCAACTTTTTCTGGAGTGTAATCTTCTAAAAAGACTTTGTATTCTTCAAAGGAAATGCCCGTTGCTTCATCTTTAAAATTAAATTTATCTTCTAGACCATAACCTATATTGGTAAGTCCTTTAGTGAAATTACAATGTTTTTCTACAAATGATTTATTTACCCAACCATTATTGATGATTTCGTAACAAATTGCATTTGCTATTGCTAAATCGGTTTGTGGTTCAAATAAGATAGATTTATTAGATGCCATACTAGAACGAGATGTTCTGGTTGCGAAATCTATAATCTTAGCACCTCTTCTGTTTTTTTGTTCTAACATTCTTGAAAATAAAACAGGATGCATTTCAGCCATATTATTTCCCCATGTGATAAAATAATCTGCGTAATCTATATCTTCATAACAACCCATAGGTTCGTCAGCACCAAAGGAGGTTAAAAACCCGGTTACAGCACTTGCCATACATAAACGAGCATTACAATCTAAATTATTAGTACCTATTGCTCCTTTCATAAGTTTTGAAGCTACATAACCTTCAGGGATGGTAGATTGCCCAGAGGTATACATTGCTACTGAATCTTTACCATGTTGTTCCATGGTTTGTTTCATTTTACTGGCAACTAAATCCAATGCTTCATTTATAGGAGTTTCTACATATACACCATTCTTTTTTACCAATGCATGTGTTAATCTATCTTTTGCTTCAATACACATAATTTGATGGTATCCTTTTACACAAAGAAGACCTTTGTTTACACTAGAATTTGGATCTCCTTTAACGGCAACAGCTTTGCCGTCTTCAACACCAACTAATATTCCACAGCCAACACCACAGAAACGGCAAGGCCCTTTTTTCCAATCTAAATTAGCTCCGTTTGGAATGTTAGATTCTTGCTCGCTTGCAAATATAATTCCGGGAAACATAGTTGCAGCAGCTGTCATTGCAGCAGCGGCAGCCATTTTTTTTATAAAACTTCGTCTACTTGAAAGAACGCTGTTGGATAGGGTGCTTTGCATATTAATTGGTTTTTGGTGTATTAAATCCAGATACTAAAGAAATCATTTTCAGACTGTCTAAAGCATCTATTGTTTCTTTTAAACTTTTATCTTCTTCTATGGTAAGAGTATCGGTTAAGACAATAAGTAATTCTTCATTTTCAGAAGGGATTACCTCACAATTGTCTAAAGCATTTAATGCGAGTATAAGTGCATTTTTTTTACCATCAACAGGGTGAGCTAAATAGCTTTTTATGGGCATTTTTTTCTAATTATGTAACAAATGTTACATAAAAGTAATAAAAGAAATATGATTAATGTTAGTTTTTAAAGAAAATACTAATTCATACTCAATCTAAAGAAAAACATAAGGATGTGAAATGTTATTGAAAACGATACTGTTATGAGTTTAGAGATGAATTGTGGTTATAATAAAAAACTAATTAAAAATTATGCTCGTAAATTTTATTGTAAAGCGCGATGTATTTTTGCTTAATAACTTTGCGTTTTAGTTTCATAGTAGGAGTGAGGTGACCTGATTCTATACACCAAACGTCAGGTGTTAACTCAAAACGTTTTATTTTTTCCCAGTTTCCAAATTTCTCATTTTGAAGGTCTATTTCTTCCTGAACTCTTTGGATGAGCCTTTCGTTTTTAATGATATCAGTTAATTTTTCACCAATTTGAAAGTCTTTTCTTTTTGCCCATTCTTTTACAAAATCAATATTGATTTGTACCAATGCAGCTGGCATTTTTTCTCCATCACCTACCACCATGATTTGCTCTATAAAAAAGGATTCTTTCATAGCATTTTCTAAAATCTGTGGAGCTACATATTTTCCTCCACTAGTTTTAAACATTTCCTTTTTTCGATCCGTGATTTTTAAGAACCCATCATCGTCTACTTCTCCAATATCTCCAGTATGAAAATATCCACCTTTAAGTACTTCGTTAGTTAGTTCTGGTTCTTTAAAATAACCCATCATCACCTGAGGTCCTTTTATTAATATTTCACCATCCTCAGCAATTTTTATTTCGGTATTTTTTAGTGCTTTCCCTACGGTTCCAATTCTAAAATGAAAGTTTCGCATATCGTTGACACTTACCACTGGAGAGGTTTCTGTTAAACCATAACCTTCCATTACTGGTAAGCCAGCAGCATTAAACACTCTTGCTAAACGAGGTTGTAAAGCTGCACTTCCAGAAGCGATTGCTTTAAGTTCTCCACCCAAGGCTTCTTTCCATTTACTAAATATAAGTTTACGTGCAATTTTTAATTGGAATTCATACCACCAACCATTCTGTCCATAGGGCTCATATTTTAATCCCAAGTCAACTGCCCAGAAAAATAGTCCTTTTTTAATTCCGGTTAAATCGGCTCCTTTGGCATAAATTTTATCATATACTTTTTCTAATAATCTTGGTACTGCCGACATTACATGAGGGTGTACTTCTTTCAAGTTATCACTTATAGTTTCCAAAGATTCCGCAAAATGAATGCTTACTCCACAATATTGATACATATACAATAGCATTCTTTCGTAGATATGACATACAGGAAGAAAGCTTAAGGATTTAGATTTCCCCAATTCCATAGGTAATCGATAGGTGCTACTTATGGCATTACTCACAATGTTTTTATGCGAAAGCATGACTCCTTTTGGTCTTCCAGTAGTCCCTGAAGTATAAATGATAGTTGCTAAATCGGTTTCTTTGACATTTGCTTTTCTGCTTTCTACCTCATTTTGATTACTATCGTCTTCTCCTAGTTTTAAAACATCAGACCAGTGATCACTGCCCTCCATTTCGTCAAAACTATATACACCTTTTAGTGTAGGTACTTGATCTTTTATTTTGTTGATCTTCTCTAAGACAAACTCACAGGAAACAAAACAATACACACTCTCACTATGATTTAGGATATACATATAATCCTCTTCAGAAATAGTAGGGTAAATAGGAACATCTTGCGCTCCAGTTTGTAAAATACCAATATCACAGATATTCCATTCGGTTCGGTTGGTAAGCGAAATGATGGCAACTTTATCATTGGGTTGCACACCTAATCTAATTAATCCTCTACTTATGGCATTTGCTTTGTCTATATATTCTTGAGTTGACGTAGCTATCCATTCCCCATTGCGTTTGGATACTAATGATTTTTGAAGATTGAATTTTTCTAATTGGTAATAAGGAAAATCGAAAAGGCGTTTTACATCGGTCATTTAAAAGCAATTTTGTCTATGTTGCAAAATAGGAAAATAATTCAGTATTCTGAAATAAAAAAGGAGCAACAATTATGTTCCTCCTTTAAATTATTTCTATTAAAAAATTAAAACCCTATTCTTTTACAATTTTAAAGGTTTTTGTATCCTTTTCTGAAGTAAAATTAATTAGGTAAATCCCTTTAGAAAATGAACTATAATCTATAGTTTGTGAACCTGAATGAATGGAAGGAGCACTTATTAATTGCCCTTGAATATTATAAATACTCACTTTATAATTGGTAACCGCTGTAGTGATATTTAATAAATTAACTACAGGATTAGGATACACAATAAATTGAGATGCTTCAACATCAGGAGTGTTTAATATTTCTTCGTCAACTATGGTAACTGTAAGATCATCAAAGTAAAATCCATCTTGAGTTCCAAAATCATTAGAAGCAAACTGAAAACGCATTAAAACGGTTTCTCCCAAATAATCATTTAAATTAATTTCTTCTAGAACCCAATCGTTATTGGTGCCATGATAGAGAGGTTCTCCTTCTGGTTGAAATCCTAAATCACTTCCAAGTTGGGTATATTTACCGCATTGAGGTATCCAAGTAGTGCCGTTATCAATGGAGACTAAAAATTGTGTATAATCCCAATTAATATGAATAGACCATCTAGCATAAAAAGTAACATCTGCATGAATAGCATTATTAAGATCTAATTCTTCAGTTAGTGTTATTGATTTATTTTGATTGTTTTCATAATTGCTATCTGGAGAATCGGTTATTGAACTAGAAGGAGACACATAAGTTGCAGTAGTGGTATCCCAACCATTATTTTCAAAATTGTCCGTTACACTATTACCATGGTCTTCAAAAATAGTTTGATGTGCTCCAAATTTTTTATGAATTGGGATTGCATATTCAAAAGTTCCGTTGTTAATTATCAATTCATATAAAATATCATCCCCAGGTTCTGTTCCAGAATTTGCAACATATTGAAAAGCCAATTGCACTTCCTCTAAAGTTTCTAAATCAGTTAAGTGTATTGGATCTCCTGAAAATGTTATGTTAGAAGAAATAGGGTTAAAACTTATGGTGAAATTATCATTTGTTGTTAAGCCTAAATACTTGATTGAAAAATCATAATTTATTGCAGATTGTTGTCCTACAAATTCAGGACTTAAATCATTAAAATTTACACTTTGATTGGTCATTTTTGCCGCAGTAATATTAAGATACATCATATCTTTACAAGTGGGGATAATTTGATGTAACTGTAACCAAAAGGAGGAACCGATTTCAGGAATAAAAGCAATTATCTTATCATGTGTTCCAATAGTTCCATACATAAAATCATCACTGGTTCCAGCAGCTGGATATAGGTCTGAAGCTATGATATTTGCATAATTGTTTTTTGATACCATTTCTTCAGAAATAGCTAAATATAAATCATGATCTGGTGTAGGCATATTTGCAGTGTACCCAAAAGGAAATAACAATAAATTTCCAGAAGAATGATTGTTTAAAGCCATTTTGAAATTATGTTGTTCACAAAACCATTTGATCGCTTGATTTTCAACTTCTGAAAATGGAGCCTCTCCATGATAAATATTACTATCTGGATCTGATGAGGTTCCTTCACCACCCCAAATCCCATTGTTGGGATCGCCATTTATATAATAATCGTAATTACGGTTGTTATCTACTCCATGTCCATCTTTTCTATTTTTTCTCCAAAAACCTCCTCCATTAGGATCCGTTTTTTCATTATATAAATATCCATCGGGGTTTACCACAGGAACGAAAAAAAGTTCCGTATTATCTACAATACTTTTAATTTCTGGATCAGAATCATAATTTTCTAACAAATACCACATATAGAATATTAACTGAGAAAGTGAAGTGGGTTCCCGAGCATGGTGTATGGCAGTATATAAAATTTGCGCTTCTCCTTCAGAAGAATTATCTGGGTTATCACTAATCTTTACCCATTTTATTCCATTACCACCTATAGGAGGAGTAGTAGAATTATCTGGTTCTCCTTCGGTTAAAAAAGTACTAATATTTTCTTTTGTAGTAATCAGGTTTGGATAAAGTGATTTCATTAAATCCAATTGATCTAACATTTCTTGATAGGTAAAATAGCCACCCATAGAACCTAATTCAAAATTATCTGGAGTTATATAACCTATAGAATTATTACAAAATAGATTTTCTTGAGGAGCTCTACTATTTCTGTTTTGTTCAAGATAATATTCTTTAGAATCTTCAATTAATATTTCAACAATAAAGCCTGCATTTTTAACCTTTTCTATTTCTGAAACAGAAAAATCGGAAATTAAATATTGACCCCTTTCGTGAATGCCATGATCCACAGGAATTCCTAATGCATCTAGTCTAGATAAATCTTCTGAATTGTTTAAATTTATTTTAGCTCTTTGGTGTTTTTCCTGTACGTTTTGAGAGAACCCAATATAAGTACAAAGCAATAGTAAAAGTGCAATTCTTTTCATAGTAAAAATTTTTATTTAAAAGTACAAAAAAAGGAGCAATGAATAGTTGCTCCTTTTTTGGGATTCTTAAAATCCATTAAAAAATATAAATCTTCTCTTTTTAAAATATTATTTGTTCTCTAACCACTTTTTAGCATTTACAAAGGCTTCTAGCCAAGGAGATACTTCATCGGTTCTATGGTCTGGATAATTAGCCCAATTCCATTGAAAAGTAGAACGTTCTATATGTGGCATCATTACTAAATGACGTCCCGTTTTATCACAAAGCATTGCAGTGTTAAAATCTGAACCATTCGGATTAGAAGGATAAGTGTCATATCCATATTTTGCTACAATATTATATTTATCTTCTGTTAAGGGTAAATTAAATTTACCTTCTCCATGAGATATCCAAACCCCTAATGTATTTCCAGCTAAACTAGAAAGCATTACAGAATTATTCTCTTGAATTTTTACTGAAGTAAATGCGCTTTCGTGTTTTCCAGAATCGTTATAAGTTAATTTACCATGAATTTCATGTTCTGGATTGATGAGTTCTAATTCCATCCAAAGTTGACATCCATTACAAATTCCAACTGATAGTGTATCTTCTCTTTTAAAGAAATTTTTCAAGGCAGTATTGGCTTTTTCATTATAGAGAAAAGCACCAGCCCATCCTTTTGCAGATCCCAAAACATCTGAATTACTAAAACCACCAACGGCTCCTATAAACTGAATGTCTTCAAGAGTTTCTCGACCCGATATTAAATCGGTCATATGTACATCTTTTACATCAAAGCCTGCCAAGTACATAGCGTTAGCCATTTCACGTTCAGAATTAGAACCTTTTTCACGAATGATAGCTGCTTTAGGTCTTTTGTCATTGCGAGGAGTTTGCGACGTGGCAATCTCAGGAGATTGCTTCATTTCATTCGCAAAGACGGGTAGTTTTCCTGTAAATTGACTAGGGAATGTGAATTGTAAGGGTTGATTTTTATAATTATTAAACCTATCTACCGCTAAATTACCTGCAGTTTGTTTTTGGTCTAATAAATAAGAAGTATTGTACCAAGTATCTCTTAATTGGGTAACAGATAATGCAAATGTTTCCGATTGATTTGTGATGTTTAATACTTCATTATCGGTAACTTTTCCAATTTTGTGGAATTTAATATTTGCCTCAGTTAAAGTTTCTTCTATAGAATCATCTGTAGCTTGAATAACAATACCTGAATTTTCAGCAAATAATAATTTAATAGAATCTTGTTCCTCTAAACTGCTAAGATCTAAATCTGCTCCAAGATTATTGTCTGCAAAACACATCTCTAATAAAGTGGTAATTAATCCACCAGAAGCAACATCGTGACCAGCACTAATTCTATTTTCTTTAATTAATTCCTGAAGGGTATTAAAAACAGTTTTAACATAGCTTGCATCTAATACATTTGGAGCTTCGTTTCCTATTCTTGTAAGAATTTGAGCAAATGAACTTCCACCTAATTTATAAGTGTCTTGAGAAATATTGATATAATAAATACTTCCTCCATTTTTCTGAAAAACTGGTTCAACAATCTTGGTAATATCATTACAATTTCCAACTGCTGAAATAATTACTGTTCCTGGAGAGATTACTTCATCATTAGGATATTTTTGCTTCATGGATAAGGAATCTTTTCCAGTAGGAACATTGATACCTAAATCGATTGCAAATTTTGATATCGCTTGAACTGCTTCATACAAACGCGCATCTTCTCCTTCATTTTTACAAGGCCACATCCAATTTGCAGATAAGGAAACATTTTTTAAACCTTCCTCTAATGGCGCCCAAACCAAATTGGTTAAAGCTTCGGTGATACTATTTCTACTTCCAGCAATAGGGTCGATTAAACCACTAATAGGAGAGTGACCAATAGAAGTTGCAACTCCTTCTTTACCCTTATAATCTAATGCCATTACTCCACAATTATTAAGAGGGATTTGTAAAGGACCAACACATTGTTGTTTGGCTACTTTTCCACCAACACAACGATCTACTTTATTGGTTAACCAATCTTTACAAGCAACAGCTTCTAATTGTAGTACTTGATTTAAATATTCTTTGAATTTTGAAGTGTCATAAACAATCTCCTTAAACGTTCTTTTGATAGTAGAATCTGTCATTATTGTTTTTGGAGAACTTCCAAACATATCTTCCAATGCTAGATCCATTGGCTTGTTGCCTTTGGTTTTGGATTGGAAAGAAAATCTATGATCTCCAGTAACATTACCAACTGTATACATAGGAGAACGTTCACGATCTGCAATACGTTGTAAATAATCAATGTGCTCTTCGGCTATAACTAATCCCATACGTTCCTGAGATTCGTTACCAATAATTTCTTTATCAGATAGGGTTGGATCACCAACAGGAAGTTGATCTAAATCAATTTTTCCTCCGGTGTCTTCCACCAATTCCGATAAACAATTTAAATGTCCACCAGCACCGTGATCGTGAATTGAAACAATAAAATTTTCTTCACTTTCTACCATTCCACGAACAGCGTTAGCTGCACGTTTTTGCATTTCTGGATTGGAACGTTGTACCGCATTTAATTCTATACCTGAAGCAAATGCTCCAGTATCTGCAGAGGAAACTGCAGCACCACCCATACCAATTCTATAATTTTCACCTCCTAGAATTACAATTTTATCTCCTTTTTTTGGGATATCTTTTATGGCTTGTTCTTTCTTCCCATAACCAATTCCACCAGCTTGCATGATAACTTTATCAAACCCTAATTTACGTGTTTGATCTTCATGTTCGAAAGTCAATACAGAACCACAAATTAATGGTTGACCAAATTTGTTTCCAAAATCTGAAGCCCCATTACTGGCTTTTATTAAAATATCTAATGGAGTTTGGTATAACCAATCTCGTTCGTTCATTGCTTGTTCCCAAGGACGATTTTCTTCTACCCTAGAATAAGAAGTCATATAAACAGCGGTACCTGCTAGAGGGAGAGACCCCATTCCTCCTGCAAGGCGATCTCTAATTTCTCCACCACTTCCTGTAGCAGCACCATTAAATGGTTCAACTGTTGTTGGAAAGTTATGGGTTTCTGCCTTAAGTGAAATTACACTATCAAAGTCTTTATTTTCGTAATAATCTGGTTTATCTGGGCTTTTTGGAGCAAACTGAACCACATTAGGTCCCTCCACAAAGGCTACATTATCTTTGTATGCGGAAACAATTGTATTCGGATTTTCTTTAGAGGTTTCTTTAATTAATTTGAAAAGAGAAGAGGGCTTTTCTTCTCCATCAATAATAAAAGTACCGTTGAATATTTTATGACGACAATGCTCACTATTTACTTGGCTAAAACCAAAGACTTCACTGTCTGTTAATTTCCGATTTAACTTTTTAGAAAGGTTCTCTAAATAAGCTACTTCTTCATGGTTTAAAGCTAAACCTTCAGATTGGTTGTATGCAGAAATGTCATCGATTTCTAAAATAGATTCAGGTTGAATGTCAATATTAAACACATTTTGACCTAAGCTCGAATATTTTTGAGAAAGCATCGGATCAAAATCTGAAAAAGTTTCAGAAACATGTTTAAATTCTTCAATACGAATAATCCCTTCAATCCCCATGTTTTGGGTAATTTCAACAGCATTGGTACTCCAAGGTGTAATCATAGCAGCACGAGGACCAACAAAAAAATCCGTGATAACGGATTCTTCAATTTTGGCTTGGTCTGCGAATAACCACTGTAACTTTTTAATGTCTGGCTTGGAAAGCGTAGCGTTGGTTTGAACTATAAAAACTGTTTTTTTTAGGTCTCCAAAAAAGTGAATCATCCTATTTAATTTACAAGGGTTTTACAAAGTGCAAAGTTACTTATTTTCTAAGTAAAAAATCCTAAAAAAATAGGTGTAATAATTTAGACTTTATCATTTTATAATTTTGATTATCTTGCGCGTTATCTAATAAATAATAAACTATCATGAAACTTAAAAATTTACTACTCGCTTTCGCAATTTTATTTAGTTGCGGAATTTTTGCCCAAGAATTATTTCCACCTATGGATGTAATTACAGGAACCTATAAAGGCTTAACAATTCCTCTAAGAGATTTTCAGACTATTAATCCCAACAATTATAATCCTGAGGAAGTAATAATGTTCCCTAATATGGCGAATGTTACACCAGAAGAAAACACAACAACTACTGTAATTCAAAATCTACAGACTGAAACAGGGAAAATTGCTGCATATGCAATGGAACAAAATTTCGTTGGTTTTTCAGCGAATGAATCTGGAGGATATATTCCACCAGATCCTACTGGTGCAGTAGGACCAAACCATTATGTTCATTCTGTAAATTCAGCAATTAAAATTTTTAATAAAACTGGAGGATTATTATTGGGACCAGTTAGTTTAGCATCTTTTTTAGGTAATGGTTCTAATAATGGGGATCCAATCGTTTTATACGATCAACTTGCAGACAGATGGGTGGTAAGTGAATTTGGAGCTGGAACTAACACGCTGTCTATTGGAGTTTCTGAAACTAATGACCCAACAGGTTCATATAATGTATGGGATTTTACCTATCCTGGTGGTTTTCCAGATTATCCACATTATGCAACGTGGCATGATGGCTATTATGGAACTGTAAATTTAATTGGAACAGGTGGCCATACCTTTGTTATGGAAAGAGATGTAATGTTAGCGGGTGGAGCAAATCCAGAAATGGTAATTTTTTCACTTCCAGGAATTAGATATAACCCTAGTCAAGTAAAAAGCGCAGAACCAGCAAATCTTTTAGGAACTACTATTGATCCATCTATGCCGGGTTACGTAACCTATTTAGAAGATGATGCGTGGAGTGGTGTTGATTTTGATCATATAAAAGTTTGGGAAATCAATATGGATTGGACAAATGTAAATAATTCTACAGTTTCAGAAGCCTTAGAAATTCCAACAGAACCATTTGATGCAGGAGAGATTTTTGGTAATGGTAATGGCGCTATTCATCAGCCAGGAACGAGTCAAAGACTTTCTGGACATGGAGGAATTGTTTCATACGCAGCAAATTTTAGATCTTTTGAAAACCATAATTCATGGTTAATAACATTTAATACATTTATTGATGAAAATGAAACCGGAGGAATTCGTTGGATTGAATTAAGAAACGATGAGGTTAATCCTTGGGAAATTTATCAAGAAGGAACGTATTCTATTGCGGATGGTCATAGTCGTTTAATGAGTAGTTCTGCAATAGATGCAACAGGTAATATAGCTTTGGCATATACTACAGCGAGTACCTCATTAGCAGTTTCATTAAGATATACTGGGCGTTTTGACGGAGATCCACTTGGACAAATGACACTTGGTGAAACCGTAATTATTAATGGCCCTGGTGTAAGAACAAATGCGAATAGATATGGAGATTATGCACATATGACGATGGACCCAAATAATTTTACTTTTTGGTATACAGCAGATTATTTTTCGTCTAACAACTTTTGGAGAACTCGTGTAGCTTCCTTTTCAATTAATGGTGAATTTACAGATGATGTAGGGATTGTTAATATTTTAGAACCAATCAATGGGGTATTAACTAATGCTGAATCTGTAGAGGTTAATATCCGTAATTTTGGTTCTGATCCACAATCTAATATTCCTTTAGAATTAAGATTAGATGGGAATTTAGTAGCATCAGAGACTTATAATGGTACTATAAATCCAAATGAAACTGCAACCTATACCTTTTCTCAAACTGTAAATTTATCTAATGCTGGAGATACCTATGAAATTGCTGTTACAACAGATTTAGGAGGTGACGAATTTATTCCAAATGACGATTATACTAAAGAAGTTACCCATTTATTAGGCAATAATGTGGGAGCTATAGCTATAATAAGTCCTATAACAGGATCATCTTTAACAGCAGATGAAGAAATTTCTGTTAAAATTAAAAACTATGGTACTTCTACGCAGTCAAATTTTGATGTTCAATACAGCATTAATGGAGGGAGTCCTATAATAGAAAGTTTTGCAGGACCAATTACTTCTGAAGAAACAATAGTATTTAATTTTGCACAAACTGCTGATTTAAGTGAGTTGGGAGTTTATAATTTTAGTGTATCCACTTCGCTTTCAGGCGATCAAAATAATGCGGATGATGAGGTTACTAAAGTAGTTGAAAATCTTCTATGCCAACCAGCACCCGATTGTTCTTTAGGTCATGGACTTCAATTATTCAGTGTTGCTGAAATCAATAACCCTTCTGGATGTGAAGGATACGCTGATTTTACAAGTCAAATTGCTAATTTAGAACCAGGTTCAACAAACGATCTAACATTAACTACAGGTTTTGGAGATCAATGGATAACTGTATTTATAGATTTTAATGATGATAATATTTTTGAATTTCCTGGTGAAGTGGTTGTAAATAATTTTAGAATTGCTGAAGGAGAAGGAGCTGGTTCTTATACAGAAACAACAGATTTAGAAATTCCTAGTGATGCTACTCTTGGGGAGCATAGAATGCGTGTTAAAACAAATTGGCAAGCACCAGTTATTGATGCTTGTGAAAACACTCAAGTTGGAGAAACAGAAGATTATACTGCAAATATCGGTACTTTGGGTGTAGAAGATTATGAGATTAGTAACTCTAATTTAATTGTGACTACTTTACCAAATAATCAATTTGAAGTTATATTAAATACTCAATATGAAGGTGGTGTGTTTTTAGGAGTGTTTAATATTTTAGGACAAGAAGTTGGTTTTAATAAAAGAGTTCCTAGAAATGACAATGTGTATAAAGTAGATATAGATATGTCAAGTATGTCTGGTGGTGTTTATTTTCTTCGTATGGGAGGCCATGGAACTACAACATATAAAACAGCTAGAATTATAGTAAAATAAAACTTTTTTATTTTAAATTTTAAAGAGCAGTCTGTTATAGGCTGCTCTTTTTTATTTTAAAGAGTTTTAATCGAGATACTTATAATAAGATATATTATAAAATACTATCTTGCGGGCTATCTTAAAAAAAAACTATCATGAAAATTAAAAATTTACTACTCGCTTTCGCAATTTTATTTAGTTGCGGAATTTTTGCACAAGAATTATTCCCTCCAGTGGAAATAATTCAAGGAACTTTTGTTGGAACCACGATTCCATTAAGAGATCTTCCAACAGTTGCATATGATGCAGATGAAGTTAAAACAATGACTATTGTCCCTAACAGATCTCGTTATAATGCAAAAGTAAATGAAAATGCTTTGCCATTAAACGACATTAATGTAAATGCACAAAAAGAAAAAGGTGGAATTCATACTTATGCTTTAGAACAAAATTTTATTGGATTTGATAATACAGGCCCTACGCCACCAGATCCTACAGGTGCTGTTGGACCAAACCATTATGTTCATGCTGTAAACTCACAAATAAAAGTTTTTGATAAGACAGGGACCTTGGTAACTGGTCCAGTAACATTAGCTTCCTTTTTAGGGATTTCAGGTAATTTGGGTGATCCCATAATTATGTATGATCATCTAGCGGATCGTTATTTTGTAAGTGAATTTGGAGATGACCCATTTGGAACTAATTCATTAGCATTAGGAGTTTCAGTAACTAATGATCCTACAGGAGCTTATAATGTTTATCAGTTTTCTTTAGATGCCTTTCCAGATTACCCACATTATAGTGTTTGGCCAGATGCTTATTATTTAACTGCTAATAAAGGAGGTGCAAATAAAGTATATGCAATCGAAAGAGATGTAATCTTAGCAGGAGGGGCAAATCCTCAAATTATTGGGTTTCCATTGCCTGGATCTGTTCCAAATAATAATACTGTTTACAGCCCAGAACCAGCTAATTTATTAGGAACAGATGCTCCTGCAGATGTGCCAGGTTATATAGTATATCTTCAAGATGATGGTTGGGGTGGTGTAACTTTTGATCATTTAAAAGTTTGGGAGATTGATGTAGATTTTGTGAATGCTGGAAATTCGACAATCTCGGCACCATTAGAAATTCCAACAGATCCATTTAACTCAGTCTTTGCACCTTTTGGTACAGGGGATGTTGCACAACCAGGCACTGGGAATAAAATAGATATGATTGGTGGTGTTATTTCTTTCGCTGCTAACTACAGAAGTTTTGGAGATCATAACTCATGGGTAATTACTTTTAATGATGATATTGATGGTAATGATACATCTGGAATTAGATGGATAGAGTTGCGTAATGATGATGCTAACCCTTGGGATGTTTACCAAGAAGGGACCTATGCTCCAGCAGATGGACATAGTCGTTTTATGGGAAGTGCAGCAATGGATGCAGCAGGAAATATTGGATTAGGCTTTAACATAGCAAGTGCTACCTTGCCTGTTGGAATAAGCTATACTGGTCGTTTTGAAGGAGATGCTTTAGGAGAAATGACTATTGCGGAAACAATTATTGTTGATGGAGTAGGAGTACAAACTACAACCAATAGATTTGGTGATTATTCACATTTAACCATGGACCCAGATAACTTTACTTTCTGGCATACCGCTGAATATTTTTCATCAAATAACCAATGGAGAACTCAAGTAGCTTCTTTCTCATTAAGTGGAGGGTTTACTGCAGATGTAGGAATAAATAATATTACGGAACCAAACAATGGAATTTTAACTGCTACTGAAACAGTAGAGGTTAGCATCCGTAATTTTGGATCTGCTACACAATCTAATATACCTGTAGAGTTAAGAGTAGATGGCAATTTAGTTGCTACCGAAGTATTTGGAGGAAGCATTGCTGGTAATGATACTGCCACTTATACCTTTACTCAAACTGTAGATTTATCAAATTCTGGACAAACTTATGCTATTGAAGCAAGTACAGATTTAGCTGGTGACGAATTTGAAGCTAATGATGCATTTACAAAAGAAGTAACCCATTTGGCAACTAACGATGTAGGTCCATTAGAAGTAACTGCTCCAGAAAGTAGTAATGGATTAGGAAACGAAACAATTTCAGTTACCTTAATAAATTTTGGTGCAGCTATACAATCTAATTTCGACGTTCAATATATTTTAGATGGAGGTACTCCAGTAGTAGAAACATTTGCAGGTCCTATAGATTCAGAAGAAGAAGTTTCTTTTAGTTTTTCTCAACAAGCAGATTTTTCTGAATTAGGAGTTTACGAATTAGTCGTAACTACATTATTAGCGGGAGATCAAGAATCTTCTAATGATTCCATAACTGTTGAGATAGAGAATCTACTTTGTCAACCTAATTCAGATTGTTCTTTTGGTGATGGATTTACAAACGTTACTGTTGCAGAATTAGATAATGATTCAGGTTGTGAAGGATATGCAGACTTTACGGATCAAGAAGCAACCTTAGTGCCTGGTTCTACTTATGATTTTACAGTTACAACTGGATACGGAGATCAAAACGTAAAAGTTTGGATTGATTTTAACGATGATTCAAATTTTACTAGTGATGAAGTTGTAGTTCCTAATTTTGTAATTGCTCCTGGACAAGCAGGTGGGACTTTTACAGAAACGGTTGATTTAACAATTCCTGGAGATGAAACAACTGGTATACAACACAGAATGCGTGTAAAATCAAACTGGCAAGCTCCAGTACCAGACGATGCTTGTGAGGAATCTCAATATGGAGAAACAGAAGACTATACTGCAAATATGGGTGAATTAGGAGTTAATGATTTAGAATTCAATAATTCCGAATTGCTTGTTTATTCTACAGATAACAAAAACTTTTCTATTTCATTAAAATCTAATTATGATGGGAATGTTTATGTAGCATTATATAATTTATTAGGACAGCAATTAGGATATAAAAACATAAATAAAATAGGTGATTCTTACAGAATGGAACTTAATTTATCAAATGCTGAGAGTGGTGTTTATATCGTAAAAGTTGGAAGTAAAGATGCATCTGTTTTTAAAACAGAAAGAGTTATAGTGAAATAATTAATTGCTATTCTTCGAATAAAAAAAGCGCCCTATTGGGCGCTTTTTTTAATTTACTGATTTTTTATTGCTTGTTAAATATTATAATATTTAACTATTCTTTTGTAGTAAAGCCATATAAAATCCATCAAAACCGGATTTACTAGGAAGAACTTTTTCATCCTTGATAAATTTAAAATCTTTACCCTCATCCCGTTTTAAAAATGCTTTTACTTGATTTTCATTTTCTGAAGGTAATATAGAACAAGTAGCATAGACCATTTGACCACCAGGTTTCACCATTCTTGAATAGGAATCTATAATTTCTTTTTGAGTTTCTCTTATATTATCTAAAAAATCTGGTTGTAATTTCCATTTTGCATCCGGATTTCTTCTTAGAACTCCTAATCCAGAACAAGGTGCATCTATTAATATTTTATCCGCTTTTCCTATAAGCTTTTTAATCACTTTTGTAGAATCTATCACACGAGTTTCTATGTTATGTGCTCCGTTTCTTTTTGCTCTTCTTTTAAGCTCTTTTAATTTGTTATCATAGATGTCTAATGCAATAACCTGACCTTTATTTTCCATCAATGCAGCCAAATGCAAACTTTTCCCTCCAGCTCCAGCACAAGTGTCCACAACTTTTGAGCCCGGTTTAGGGTTTAAAAATTTAGCAACTTTTTGAGAAGAAGCATCTTGAACTTCAAACCAACCCTTTTTAAAAACATCGGTTACAAATACATTTTTACGTTCTTTTAATTTTAAAGCTTGAGGATATCCTTTTAAGATTTCTGTTTCAATTTCTAAATCTTGTAATGTGTTTTGAAGTTTTTCCTTGGTAGTTTTTAAAGTATTTACTCTTAAAACCACATCGGCAACTTGATTTAAAGAATGTATTTCTTTATCCCAATTTTTTCCTAGTTCTTTAACACCTAATTCATCCAACCAATCTGGAATAGACTCTTTGTATTTTCTAATTTTTGATAATTCATCAAAACGTCCTTTTATCTTACGAGTAGGAGTATCTTCAAATTGAGGCCAATCTGGAATTTGAATTCCTTTTAATGTTGCCCAAACTGTAAAAAGACGAAACAAATTGGTTCTGTCAAAAGGTTCTTTTACTTCCGCTATTTTAGAATAAAGACGCTTCCAACGTACAATGTCATAGGTGGTTTCAGCTATAAATCCACGATCTCTAGCTCCCCAGCGTTTATCTCTTTTTAGAGTGTTTCTTAATACTTTATCCGCTTGTTTCTGTTCGTTAAAAATAAGTAGAAGAGAATCTATAGTTGCAAATACTAGATTTCTGTGAAGTTTCATAGTTATAAAATTGTTTGCAAAGATATTATAATATGGTCTATCGATTTGTTTACTTTTGAAAAAAAAATAATCTATGCGTTATCTCCTCATTTTCTTATGTTCTATTATTATAGTTTCTTGTACTACTAATCCAGCCAAAAACTTTAGTTCGGTTAGTATTGAAAGGGTGTTTACAGATAGTTTAAGTATTCGAGCAATAGCATCAATAGATATATCTAAAGTATGGTTTGCTGCTAATAATGGTAAGGTTGGTTTAATAGATAATGGGACACCCAAATTAGCTTCCATTAAATATGAAGATTCATTACTTAATTTTAGAGCGATAGCAACTACAAAAGAATCTGTATTTGTGTTGAGTATAGGGAACCCAGGAGTATTATATAAAATTGGTTTTAATGAAAATGAAGCTACCAATATTGAAGAGGTTTATGTAGAGAAAGGAGAAAAGGTCTTTTATGATGCAATATCTTTTTGGGACGATAATGAAGGTATAGCTATGGGAGACCCAACCAACGATTGTCTATCTATATTAATTACTAGAGATGGTGGTAATAATTGGGAAAAACTTTCCTGTGATATACTTCCGGCTATAGAAAAAGGAGAGGCAGCATTTGCGGCTAGTAATTCTAATATTGCTTTGTATGAAAATCATGTTTGGATTGTTACAGGTGGTAAGAAAGCGAGAGTATTTTATTCTGCAGATAGAGGAAAATCTTGGGAAGTATATGAGACTCCAATAGTTCAAGGCAAAGCAATGACAGGAATCTATAGTGTAGATTTTTTAGATGAAAAGACAGGAGTTATTTTTGGTGGTGATTGGGAAAATCAAAAATTTAATGAAGGAAATAAGGCATTGACTAGGGACGGAGGTAAAACTTGGAACTTAGTAAGTAATGGGAAAGAGCCAGGGTATCGATCTTCGGTTCGTTTTGCGCCTGGGAGTGAAGGAAATGGAATTGTTGCCGTTGGTTCACCTGGAATATCATATAGTAAGGATGCTGGAGATTCTTGGGTGCAATTATCTGATGAAGGTTTTTATGCACTAGAGTTTGTTAATGATACCCTAGCTTTTGCGTCTGGAAGAAACAAAATTTCTAGATTGATTTTTAAAGAATAAAAATAGGAGCACTAATTAAAGAGCTCCTATTAAAAACAAATCTAATCTAAACTAATCTTTTTTGCCTCTTCGCTCTTTTAAACGATCTAACAACATTCTTTTAAAACTCTCTTCGGCTTTATATAGTTTTATTATTTTTTGTGGAGGCAAGACTTCTTTTAAATTAATAACTAATTCTTTTCTGTATTCCAATTCAGAAGTTTTCATTACAAGAATTTTATCAATTAAAATATTTGCTTCTTCATCGGTTAATGAATCAATGCCGTCATTTATTAATTTGCCCTTAAACTCACCTCGATCTTTTTCTTTAAGGGACATTAGTTTTTTATCAAATTCATTATATACTGGCCAAAATTTCTCTGCTTCAGAGGATGTTAAGTCTAAATGCTCTGTAATATGAGCTGTTTTTAATGCTTTTATCCTTTCGTGATTTGGTTTTTGTCCATTTGGCCTTTGTGCAAATAACCCCGAACTTATAAGTAAAACTAATATCGCTATCTTTTTCATTTTGATTGTTTTTATTCTATTAATATGGATGTGTCTTCAATTTGATCAAATAAGTAATCCTCTATAACATCTTTAGTTATGTATTCCTTTTCAGAAATGGTATTTGTTAAATCTTCGTCATTAAGTAAAGAACCTATATCGTATGAATCCATTTCTAAATTTCCTTCTTCGATATAACTTTCGATACTAGTAATCTCAATATTATCTATGGTATTTAGTGTCTTATTTCTATTTGAAATTGAAACTATTAGTGTTGCACAAGCTGCAATTGTTATGGCATAGGCTAGGGTTCTTTTTGAAAACAGTTGAATTACCTTGGTAGGATAAACAGTGCTATCACTATTTTGCAAAATACTCGAATCTAATTGATTAAAATATTCTTTAGGAGTAGTAAAGCTAGATTCTTTCGGAATTGTATCTTCATTAAGCTTATGGAATAATCGATCTTCAAAATCTCCAAAATAGTTTTTTGGTGTATTGAATCCGCTGTTCTGTTTTTTATCTTTCATTTGTTTCTTTGACCACAATTATTTTAAAAGGTTTCATTTGTTTTAAGAAAAGCTGTAATTTTTTTTACAGCTAAATGATAATTACTCTTTAAACCACCTACCGATGTATCTAAAATTTCTGAAAGATTCTCATAAGTATGATTTTCAAAATATTTCATATTAAATACTAATTGTTGTTTTTGGGGTAGGGTAGCGATCGCTTTCTGTAATTGTAATTGTATTTCATCTCCTTCAAAATATACATCACTTTCTAATCTAGAAATCAATTGAATTTTTACATCCTCAAAAGTTATATTATTTTGTTTTACTTTTTTGTTAATAAAAGTAATAGCTTCATTAGTTGCTATGCGATACATCCAAGTGAATAATTTACTATCTCCTTTAAACCGATCAATATTTTTAAAAACCTTTATAAATGTATTTTGTAAAACATCATCTGTATCATCGTGATCTATAACAATTTTTCGGATATGCCAATACAACCTTTCTTTATATAAGGATACCAGTTTTCTAAAGGCACTTTCTTTTTGTTCAATTGATTGTAATGCTGATATTAATTGTTTTTCTTTAACCACACAATTTGTTTGTTTAAATATAGGACATTAATTGACCTTGAAGGTTTAATTGGATTCGATATTTAACAGATTAATATCGTAAAACGCTAATAAATCCGATAAAAAGTAAAATAATTACGATAAAATACATAAATATTTTTTTTGTAGGAAAAATACCATTACTTTTACTTCATATTGTTACGAATAGGTTTTTTATTATCAGCCCCAACTGTGATAAATGCCTTATAAAACGGACCGCCGCGGGGGCAGGTCCGTTTTTTTATGGAATAATTTCCGATCTATTTATTTGTAGGAAAAAAATAAATATAAAACTAAAACATCGATAAAAAGCACATTAAATACGATAAAAAGCATGTTTTATTTGTTTTATTGATTTATCCGATATATATTTGAACTATAATTAAACAGTACTCTCATTATGAGCCCTAAATATAATGAGCGTATAAATTGAAAAGAGCGCAGCCCCAAGCGCTCTTTTTTTATGGAATAAATTTAATAGGTACATTATTCAATCCAACTAAGAAAAGGATCACTTATTAACTGTAAAAATACTAGATTAAGTTAATTATGCTAAAGATTGCATTTTAACTAAATTATAATACACTCCTTTCGCTTCTAATAACTCTTGATGCTTTCCTTGTTCTACTATTTTACCTTTAGATAACACAATAATATTGTCTGCTTTTTGGATGGTAGAAAGTCGATGTGCAATAACAATTGAAGTTCGGTTTTTCATCATATTCTCTAAAGCATCTTGCACTAGGCGCTCACTTTCAGTGTCTAATGCCGAAGTAGCTTCATCCAAAATCATTATTGGTGGATTTTTTAGAACAGCTCTAGCAATACTCAATCGCTGCTTTTGTCCGCCACTTAGTTTATTTCCACTATCTCCAATATTAGTATCAATACCTTTTGGTAATGTTTCTACAAATTCCCAGGCATTTGCAATTTTTAATGCTTCGATAATTTCGGCATCGCTTGCATCTTCTTTAGCTATTAATAAATTGCCTTTTATGGAATCGTTAAAAAGGATAGAATCTTGGGTTACCAATCCTAATAAATTTCTAAGAGAATTTTTGCTAATGTTTTTAATTGGTTCAGAATCTATACTAATAGACCCTTTATTTACATCGTAAAAACGAGTGATTAAATTTGCAATGGTGCTTTTACCACTACCACTTTGACCAACTAAAGCAACGGTATGCCCTTTGGGAACTTTTAAAGAGAAATTGTCTAAAACCCAATCGGATTCATATTTAAATGAAATATTATTTATCTCTACACTTGTTGTAAAATCCTTTTTTATGATAGCATTAGATGTATCTTTTATAGTAGATTCTGTTTCAAGAATTTCTAAAACTCGTTCTGCAGCTGCATTTCCTTTTTTAACAGAATAACTCGCTTTACTTATCGCTTTTGCTGGAGTTAGAATATTATAAGCAAGTCCCATATAAGCGATAAATGAACTGCCATCTAGTGTTCCATCTATCAATACCATTTTACCTCCATACCATAATAATATAGCAATTACAGTAATTCCTAAAAATTCACTAGTAGGCGAAGCCAAATTTTGACGATTTAATAAGGAATTTGAATATTTATAAAATCGATTGGTAGATTCCATAAACTTATTACCAAAAATTTTCTCAGCTGTAAAGCCTTTAATAATTTTTAATCCTCCTAGAGTTTCTTCTAAAGTAGATAGAAAAATACCTTGTTCTTTCTGAACTTGATCCGATTTTTGTTTTAAGTTTTTTCCAATTCTAGAAATTATAAACCCTGAGATAGGAATAAAAATAAATACAAATAAGGTAAGCTTAACACTTATTAGAAGCATCATTATAATGGTAAATAATATAGTTAGTGGCTCTCTAAATATTAATTCTAATACCGATAAAAAAGAATGCTGAATTTCTAAAACATCAGTTCCAGTTCTAGCTAAAATATCTCCTTTTCGTTTTTCAGAAAAAAAGGATAATGGAAGATGAATTGTTTTTTTATACAGTTCATTCCTAATGTCTTTTAGGACCCCATTTCTTAAAAATGTAATAAAATACATCGCTAAGTATCTAAATATATTCTTTAGAAAAAATAATACTATAATTAGACTTATTACTACTAACAATGCTTTCGAAGCATCACTTTGAGCAAATTCCTGAACTTTAAATGCCAATAACTCTTGATAATAATCCTTTGCATTTGCAATTCCAGAATAAACAGGTTCCTTAATCACTTTTAGTTTGTCCTGCTTAAAAAGAATATCCAGCATGGGTATTAAAGCAATAAAGGATAAAGCACTAAAGAGGGCATAAAAAATATTACATAGAATATTTAAAAAAGCAAATCTTTTATAAGGATAAGCAAAACGTAATATTTTTTTAAAGTAATCCATTATTAGTTGTTTAAAAATGTAATAATCGAATCGATTTTTTCCTGAAGTATGTCTTTTGCATTTTCTTCATTTTCCGATTCGGTATTTACGCTAATATAAAACTTTATTTTTGGCTCGGTTCCACTTGGGCGCATTGCTATTTTTGATCCGTCTTTGGTATAATATATAAGTACGTTGGAGTTTGGAATATCAATCTTATCTTTAGTGTTTGTTTCAAAATTGATAGCTTCACCTACAAGATAATCTTCCATTTTAATTACTTTGCTTCCAGAAATTTCTGTAAAAGGATTTTCTCTGAAATTTTTCATCATTTCTGAAATCTCTTCTGCTCCTTTTTTGCCTTTCTTAACAATCGAAATTAGGTACTCTTGATAAAAACCATAAGTAGCATAAATGTCTTGAAGATATTCAAACAAGCTAGAATTATTTTGTTTTCTTTGAGCAGCAATTTCACATACCAATAGGGTAGCGGTAACCGCATCCTTATCTCTAACAAAATCTCCTACTAAATAACCAAAACTTTCTTCTCCACCACCAATATGTTCTAATTCTGGAAAATCCTTGATCATTTTAGCAATCCATTTAAAACCAGTAAGACCTTCCTTATATGTTACTCCAAAATTAGCAGCAACTTTTCTTATCAAAGGAGTAGAAACGATAGTGGAAGCTACAAACTGATTTCCGTTTAGTTTTCCTTGATTTTTCCATTGTTCTAATAAGAAATGAGTTTTGATAACCATGGCCTGATTTCCATTTAAGATGGTAAAACCACCTTCAGGATTTCTTACAGCAACCCCTAAACGATCGCAATCTGGATCGGTACCAATAACAATGTCGGCATTTTCTTTTAAAGCTAAATCAATAGCCATTTGTAATGCTTCTGGCTCCTCAGGATTGGGAGAAGCTACGGTAGGGAAGTCCCCATTTGGTATTGCTTGCTCTTCTACAATAGAAACATTTTTATAACCCGCCTGCTTTAGAACTTTGGGAACCATAGTAATTGATGTTCCGTGTAAGGAAGTAAAAACAATTTTTAAATTGTCTTTTGCTTTTTGTTGGGTATTAAAAGTTCCATTCTTTATGGAAGCTTCAGCAAATGCTTCATCAACCTCAGTATCTATATAAGAAATAAGAGATTCATTGGCTTCAAATTGAACGTCTGTATATTGTAAACTATTTATTTCTGCTATTATCTCCCCATCTTGAGGTGGAACCAATTGTCCACCATCTTCCCAATATACTTTATAGCCATTATATTCTGGAGGGTTGTGGGAAGCGGTTAAAACTATTCCACATTGGCAATCTAAATGCTTCACTGCAAAAGATAGCTCTGGTGTAGGTCGTAAATCTGAAAACAGAAAAACTTGAATTCCGTTTGCAGAAAATACATCGGCAACCAACTTTGCTAGTTCTTTACTATTATGACGGCAATCGTAAGCAATTGCTACTTTAATTTCTTGGTTTGGAAATTGCTCTTTAAGGTAATTGGAAAGTCCCTGAGTATTTTTTCCGAGAGTGTATTTATTAATTCTGTTGTCACCAACACCCATAATCCCACGCATTCCACCGGTACCAAATTCTAAACTTTTATAGAAACTTTCTTCTAATGTTTCTGGTTCAAAAGCTATAAGTTCTTTAATTGTTTGTTGGGTTTCTTCATCAAAAAAAGGAGTGAGCCATACATTAACTCGCTCTAAAGTTTTTGGATCTACGTATATCATTATTTAGTATTAAGTGTGTAAAAATAATGATTAGTTTTTAAACCTAACATCTATCGAGAGCCTAAGTATTTTGATTTTTAAATATTATTTTATTTAAAAATGGTATCCAAAACTTAATTGTAAAACTGTGTTAGTTGCTTCAATATCCTCATAAGCAAATTCAATTTCAATTAATGTGTTAAATCCCTGATATGCATTAAATTCAATAAAAAAGTCTTTAATGTCAAATCCTATCCCAATATTTGCACCATAATCAAAAATTGGTAAGTCGCCAAAATCACCACTATTTTTTTTAGTATCAATAAGAAAACCAATTTGTGGGCCAGCTATAAGGTATGGTTTCTGAAAAAATTTAAAATCAAGTGGGAAATTTAAGTAAGTTAACTCATAATTGATATTGCTATCAAAAGTTTCTCGATCCCCTTGTTGAGAATAAATAATTTTTGGTCTAAAAGCAATTTTCTCTTTAAGCTCTAATTCATAAACTCCACCTATATGAAAACTAAAAGAATTGCTTCCTAAATATGTAGAATTTAATATACCATCTGATAATGCCGACAAATTAACGCCAGCTAATACCCCAAATTTATGTTGAGCTTTAGTAATTATTGGTAATAAAACCAAAAATAGAAGAAGTAATGATTTCTTTAAGAAATTAATCATAATAAAATTTCCCATAATGTGAAACCTCAAAAATAGCAACTGGGTCAAAAGAAACACTTTCAGTTTCAATAGTTAATTGAGAAGAAGTAACATTAAAATTTTCAAATATGGAAGTTTCACCACCGTCAAAAATTATTTTTAATTGATTGTTATTAATTATTTCCCAATCCCATGAATCAGTTCCTTCTCCTGGCGTAAATGATGAGCCTGAACCATCTTCATTAAAAGTAACTGTTACATCACTGTTAGATATATTAGTTTCATTTTCAATATCTTCTTGAGTAAAACTTGAATTACCGGCATCAATGATATTAATCATTTCATAATAATTAAAGGTCCAAGGGCTATTTGCTGTTAATAGCTCATCTATGGTATGTTGATTGTTGTCATCATCACTAGAACAAGCATTTAATAATAATATACATATTAATAATCCAGCAAATAATTTCAGTTTTCTCATATTTTTTTTAATTAGTTTGTAAGAATAGTATTGCAAAAATAATAAGTTTATAATTTAATATCAAATAGTTTTAAAATGAATTATGATATAAAAGAGAATTTAATTTACTCTTTCTTTTACAATGTAGTTTTTTGAATCTTTTTTACTTCTTAAAATCATTTCTCCTAAAAATCCTGCTACAAAAAATTGAGATCCTAAAATCATAGCGGTAAGAGATATGTAAAATTGTGGTTTTTCGGTAATCAACCTTCCTGTGGGGTTTATAAATAATTTGTCGATACCTAAATAAATTGCAAAACAAAGTCCAACAAAAAGCATGATAGCTCCCCAAGCACCAAAAAAGTGCATAGGACGTTTACCAAACCTAGATATAAATGAAATGGTAATTAAATCTAAAAAGCCTCTTAAAAATCGTTCCATACCAAATTTAGTGACTCCATATTTTCTAGCTTGATGTTTCACAACTTTCTCTCCAATATTGCTAAATCCCGCATTCTTGGCTAGTACGGGTATATAACGATGCATATCACCAGTAACTTCTATGCTTTTAATAACTTCCTTTTTATAGGCTTTAAGTCCGCAATTAAAATCATTTAGTTGTACCCCAGAAGTTTTACGAGCAGCAAAGTTGAAAAGTTTTGAAGGTAAGTTTTTTGCAATTTTAGAATCGTAACGTACTTTCTTCCATCCCGAAACCAAATCATAATTGTCTTCGGTAATCATTCTATATAGCTCAGGGATTTCTTCTGGATCATCTTGTAAATCGGCATCCATAGTAATAACTACATCCCCCTTTGCTTGAGAAAACCCAGCATGAAGTGCTTGGGATTTTCCAAAATTCCCTAGAAATCGAATTCCTTTTACTTCAGTATGCTCCTTAGCTAATTCTTCTATAAGGTTCCAAGAACCATCGGTACTACCATCGTCTATAAATATAAGTTCATATAAAAAACCATTGGATTGCATAACTGTTACGATCCAATGGTATAATTCTTTAATAGATTCTTCTTCGTTAAGAAGAGGGATAACGATGGAGAGATTCATTAATTTTATTTTCTAATTTTCAGGACGATTCACTTTCATAATTAAACCTGATATTAATGAAATAATAAACCCAAAAAATAGAGTCATTATTATTCCTATGGCAGACATAATCGTGGGTTGCATCATTTTTTCAGTAATTCCCATTGCCATGTCCATTTGATCTTGAGCCATGTCTGGATTTTGTTCAATCATTTGATCACGAGTCATATCTAACATTTGTGTTACAAATTCTGGTTCTATAACCGTTACAAAAATATAATTGTATAATGCCCCAATAATACCTGCTATAATGGATATTGCAAGACCTACTTTAAGAGCTTCTGCAATAGTTAGAAACCCACTATTCTCATCTTTATATGCTTTAAGTCCATATACTATAACTCCAACCATAGCAGTAGTGCTTAATACAGAAACCCACCAAGGCCTTTCAATATGATTGTTTGTAACGTATGCTATTACAGATACTACAATAGACAATAAAGCTAATATTAAGCCGTAATTTAATGCAATTTTTTTAACAGATACTTCTTGTGTTTCCATGAGATTGATTTTAAAACCCAACATTAACGTCGGGCAGTTCCGGTTTGTTAGTAAGCAAAGATAACAAAACGTTACATATTCTTACTAGCTATGGTATAAACTCAATTATTAATTACAAATAGCACTTTTAATATGTTCTATGCTCTTATGTTGGTTTGTTTTTTATTTAATTATGCCTGGAAGCACTATAAACATTGAATTATTATTACGTTTGATTATTCTTAAAAAAAAACAATATTTTATTGTAGTTTATTTATAAATGATTAAATTTGCAAACTGAAATCCTGAAAGGTCAGGAATCCGATTTAAAAGAAAATAAAATGAGAAAAGGTATTCACCCTGAAAATTATAGATTAGTAGCATTTAAAGATATGTCGAATGAAGATGTATTTCTTGCAAAGTCTACTGCTAACACAAAAGAAACACTTGAAGTGGATGGTGTTGATTATCCTTTAGTGAAAATGGAGATTTCAAGAACTTCTCACCCGTTTTATACTGGTAAGAAAAAACTTATCGATACTGCAGGACGTATTGACAAGTTCAAAACTAAATATGCTAAATTTAAGAAGTAATTCTTGTTTTTTATAAAATATATACAAGCCTTTGAGAAATCAAAGGCTTTTTTTATTTAGCTTTGACTACTGTTCTTCGACAAGTTCAGTAAGACTTAATTAATTGAAACATTTGCCATTATGAATTATATTTTATTCGACGGAAGTGTCCGTAATCAATTACTACCTTTTACTTTTACCAGACCCGTTGCAGATATTCGTGTTGGGATACTTACTATTCGTGAAAAATGGGAAAAATTACTTGGTTATGCTACAACTACGGTAACGGAAGATTATTTATCTGATAAATATCCAATGGTCGAAATGGAACAAAATGTATTGATTAATGCTTCCATTCTTCCTTCTGAAAATTTAGTAACTATTATAAAAAGTCTAACTGAAAACCAGGCGATATTTATCGATGATGAGCCTTTAGCTTTTTTCACTACGGAAGGACAGGAAGTAGATTTTGATACTTTTGATGTGGTTGAATATTCGCATGATGATATTTTAAGAATTCAGAATACCTGGGATATATTCAAATTAAATGGTGAAGCTATTCAGAGGGATTTTGATCTTTTAACTAAGGACAGAACATCTCAGCCCATTCCAGAAATGACTGTTGCATTTAACGAAAGTCAAATATTTATAGAAGAAGGTGCAAAACTTCCTTTATGTTCCTTAAATGCTAGCGACGGACCTATATATATTGGTAAGGATTCAGAAATTATGGAAGGATCTATGATTCGTGGGCCATTTGCACTTTGTGAACATGCTACTGTAAAGATGAGTGCTAAAATATATGGAGCGACAACTATAGGGCCTCATAGTAAAGTAGGAGGAGAGGTAAATAATTGTGTGATATTTGGCTATAGTAATAAGGGGCACGATGGGTTTTTAGGAAACTCAGTACTAGGTGAATGGTGTAACTTAGGAGCGGATACAAACAACTCAAATCTTAAAAATAATTATGCCGAAGTACGTCTTTGGGATTATGAAACCGAAGGGTTTGCAAAAACAGGATTACAATTTTGTGGCTTAATGATGGGTGACCACAGTAAATGTGGCATTAATACGATGTTTAATACAGGAACAGTGGTAGGTGTTAGTGCTAATATCTTCGGAAGTGGCTTTCCACGTAATTTTATTCCAAGTTTTAGTTGGGGTGGAAGCGCAGGAATGACTACTTATAAAACCAACAAAGCATTCGAAGTTGCCAAGGTGGTTATGTCTCGTAGAACTATAGAGTTTACTGAAGATGACGCTAAAATTCTAGAACATGTTTTTGAAGAGTCTGGACAGTGGAGACGAGGATAATTTTAATTAGGATTTAGGTTTACAATCTAATCTAACTTCATTTAATATGCACACTTTGAATTATAAATTTTCACAAGTTTAGGAAGTGTAGTTTTTTTTAGACCATTTTTAATGTACTTCATAGCAGGTTCGCAATCTGCAAAGTATTTTTTTGAACGTTTCTTATACTTAGGACCTGTGCCTGTTCCAGATCTGTGTAATTCATAAGGCTCTTCATTACCTTTTTGAGCATAATAGGAGTACAATGCATTACTATTTTGGGGCATAAGTAATAAGCTACATTCCCCATCTTCAATCACATAATATTTTTGGTATCTTTTTTTACCTTTTACGTATCTAATGCCGATGAATTTCGCTATTGA
>MAAC01013414.1_pt1 | contig 69572 bp, 54 predicted proteins | sample 1115981 | NCBI WGS metagenome assembly MAAC01 (sample SAMN04961126, study PRJNA320927) | seawater metagenome | isolation source: sample BD02T64 sea water enriched with oil for 64 days | place: USA:Gulf of Mexico | collected 2013-07-27
ATATTGCACTCCATCCAAAACAATGACTCTACCCCGAAAAACAACGACAATGCGCCGGCCATCTTTATGGATGCATTCTTTTTCATAGGGGCCATAACAACCACTAGCTTCTACATTTTTTAGCTCATCAGCCTCAAGGTAAAAACGCTCCTCTTGTGTAATATTCCTGTGCGATGATTTTTTTATTTCTTCTATACTGAACCCGGTGATAGATGCATATGCAGAATTAACATCAATCAATTTTCCTGTCATATCACATAATACAAGACCGACAGGCAGCTCTTCAAAAAGCGTTCGATTATATCTATTTGCCACCACCAAAGATGCTTCCACCTGATCTTTATATTTTTTGTTAGCAAGTAAAACAAGTGTCGTCACAGACACAACAAACATAAACAACTGAATCTCTAGAATAGAAACATCAACCAACCCAGGCGCACTCATTCCAAAAAACTGAGCTTTCTCGATGAGAATTAGAGCCGACATAATAACCATGGATAAAAACGTCACATGATTGGGAAAACGAAAAACCGACCATATAAGTAACGGCAACAGTAAAATAACCGGCAAGGTGATTGATGGTGAAACAATATTACCTTCAACTACTAACAAACTTAATACCAGTAATGAAACAAAAAACAATAGGAGTTCACACCCAGAATTAATTGTGAGCCAGCCCCATTCTTTCCAATGATGAACTGACAGTAAAACAGGTACAAATAATAACACTCCAACAACATTCCCTACCCACCATGTTACCCATACAGTCAGATATCCGCTCCACTCAACAAACCCCACTAACGATAAACTGGTAACGCCAATAACGGCACTAATCCCCCCTCCCATCACTGCACCGTACAATATAAAAACAAAAACATCAGAACCCTTAATAAATGGGTATATTGACCCCGTCATACGTTTAATAAAATGAGCACCAAAGATCGCAGCAATTGAATTGCCAACTCCGTTGCAAGCTGATGCTATCACTGAACGCAAGATATTATCAGATGTGGAGAAATCACAATAACCCCAAATATTTACAATAAATGCGCCGATGAATATTCCTGGCCAAAGGTAGTTACCTTTTAACAGTATTGCTGAAAGAACAATTCCTGACGGTATCCATACCGCAGTGACATTTCCTGGAGGAATGGCAAACACCTGACCGACACGGGAAAACACAACATACGCTACAGCAAGTAACACAATGTGTGAGCCACGTGTAGAAAAAACACGTCCCGCAAGCGAATACAACGTAGAGTAAATGTCAGCCCCCTCGCACACCCACTGTATAACAGGTGTACATGCTCAATTATTGCTTCATTAATCGAGTGATATCGCTCGCTATAGATATAAAATGTTTTTCCACATCGGCGTTACTAGTAAACAATGAAATAACTTTTTCCATATGATTATTCACTAAGCCAACAAAAAACTCTTCTTGCTCTTCAGAAAGCGCCAATGACGAAAACCCCACATGCATTTCATCAAAGAGTGACGCAATAATACCTGATGTTTTTTTCTGTCGATCCTTTATGCCCCCTTCTACATCTTTAACCGCAGAGTTGACATGCCCTAAAGCTGTCTGCAGCTCTTCAAGCACCGTCTGTCTTTGTGCTATTTCCAGATCGATACTTTCAATACGCGCCTCTGCACCATTTAACAAAGATGCCAGGTGATCATTCAGTCGCCCGCATTTGTCTTCATCCTCTCGTGGCATATTTTTAATAATCAATGAAATATTTTCAAAATTAAATGCGGTGCGCTTTCCAAAATGTAGAATTCTATCGGCATCTCGAATTTTATCCATTAAATCAATTTCAAGTGCCGTACACTGGCTCCTTGTCGAACTTGCGTTAAATACCTCCAAGGAGTTACGAATTTGTAAACTGCATTCCAAGTCAAATGAGTGGCAGGTATCGATAATTTGTTGGGCTAAACTTTCAACCGTTTCACAAGCGAAACTACTTTCATAAAAATGATTCACCATTCCCAATTCACTGCTATTGGTAATCGCCATCATTGCCATGTTTTTTGTATTTAGTATGGATTTTTTTTGCGCAATCTGGGCTCTAACTTTTACGTAAACTTCCTTTAACTCACAAGGTTTAGTGAGATAATCATCTCCACCAGCCTCATACCCTTTTAGTTTGTCTTCCAAGTCCGTATGGGCTGATAGGAATATCACTGGGATGTCTTTGGTGCTAAATTGTCCTTTAATAGCACTACAGGCCTCATAGCCTGTCATATTGGGCATTCGCACATCCATAATAATTAGATCAACAGAATGAATTGCCAGGTAATCCATACACTCCACACCCGACTCTACTGTTATTACGGTGTATTCTTCACGTAATGCAGTTTCCATTAACAATCGATTTGGTGCTTCATCATCTACCACAAGTATGGTGTATGGAATGCTAGCCGGAGTATTAGCCATCGTCATGAAAGTTCCCTTTAACTGATCTTATATTGCTCACTTCATCCTAAGTGTAGCCGAGAGCGTTGTGACCGCCAGTAACCACTTGAATAACATGGTTATATTCTTTTCTCTCAAATATTCGCAGTAAGTTATAACCTTTTCACACCCCTCACCACTTCAGCCACCACCTCCGCTGCGCCCTTCACATCACAATTTACCGTTACATCGGCATACTGGCGATACAGTAACTGGCGCTCCTCAAATAAGTCTTCAAAGCTCTGCTCAGGCCGACGAGCAATACCCCGTGTTTCATAGTTATGAATACGTCGACGAAGCTCTTCAAGAGGCACTTCAAGGTACACCACAGGGCCGCAGGACTTGAGGTACTCCATACCGTTTTTACTGTAAACCGCACTCCCCCCAGTTGCGATAACCTTTTGATGACATTCGGTTGCCAGCAATACCCGTTCTTCAACCTCCCTCAGCGACAGATAACCTTGCTGCTCTAGAATATCCTGTAAGCTTTTATCTTCTTGAACCTGGATGGCCACATCGGTATCCAAAAAGTCTAACCTAAGCTCTTTTGCTAACAATATCCCTAACGTGCTTTTCCCGGCTCCGGGCATTCCAATAAGAATAAGACTTTGACGGTATGGCATGCTTCAACCTTTTTGTGGAATATTCATAGTGAATATAAGAGTGATCTAATAAAGATCTAAAGGGTTTTCCCCAGTATAATGCTCGCTATGCGACATCACTAGGTTATATCACACTCTTGTACCACTTCTATGAAACTAAATAACGAACAATCCGCTGCAGCCCATTACCAGGGTGATGCAAAACACCTGTTAATTCTGGCCGGTGCTGGCACTGGGAAAACCCGTACCATTATCGGCCGTGTGCTTCACCTGGTTGAGCAAGGCATCCCGATAGGACGTCTATTAATGCTGACCTTTACCCGCCGAGCGGCTAAAGAGATGCTAATGCGTCTTGAAAAAGATTTAGGGCCTGCCACCAAAAATATTACGGCAGGTACGTTTCACCACTTTTGCCTGCAAATTATGCGTCGAATCCCTAAACCTTTTGGCGTTGAAGAGAGAACGGTTATTGATCGAGATGATAGCAAAAGTTTGGTTCAGCTTATTCGTGGTGAAGTGGTCGATAAAAAACATAAAAAGGAATTCCCCAAAGCGGCAGTATTGCTGAACTACCTGTCTTATGCAAAGAACTGCTGCCTGCCGCTTTCTGAGTATTTGATTCATTTTACGGAGTTGGATGAGACTTTTTGTTCTCTGGTTGAAACTATCGGTAAACGATATGAATTACGAAAAGCCGAACGAAAATACCTCGACTACGATGATATCTTGCACCTTTTTGTTAAAGGCATAGAAAAGAACCCCGCATTAGCAAAAAAGATTGGCGGTTTATACCAGCACATCCTAGTGGATGAGATGCAAGACACCAACCCGCTTCAATGGCGTATTCTACAAGCGCTGTCGGGTGCACATTTATTCTGTGTCGGTGATGATGCACAATCAAAATGTCAACAGACAAATGTCCATTAGTTAAAAGTTATCATATAACCCATTGTTAAATAACGGAATATCTTATTATTCAACTCTAGCTTATAGACAGTTAGTAGAAATATAACCGGTGTCCACTACCAAATACCCGTAGAGCAGTAACGTTTCTATAAAATTCTAAAAATGCCTACAACAACCCTCTAAAGCTCTACGTTTAACCGATTAACGTTTAATTATAACTTAAACGTTTTGGCCAAAAATAGGTAAGTATAGTGGCATATTAAATTTGGCCACTGGGCTAGAGGTTTTCCGCAGTTGTGTTTCAATTTGACCCCTATACCGTGGCCAGACCTACCGGTAAACCTGAAATCTGCCAATAACGCCCTGTTAGCCGGTTATCTGAGAAGGTGTTCAGTCAGCTTTTTACCCGTGCAATATTGATAAAATGCATCCATATCATCGTAGATTGGAGATAGTTCTTCTAAAGCATATTCAGTAAACCCTTGGACAGGACTTGCACCCATTTCCGATTCATGAATAAAATCAACTATTCCATTTCTTAAATACTGAAGTTCAGAAAGGGCTTTGTAGCTTAAAATTAATTTTTCATACATGTCAGAATCTGTTTCAGCTACATCTATAACTAACTTAGAATGGAGATCAATCACGACTCTTGGGAAAGCTTGACCAGTACCATAACCATCTGTACTAACTAACTCAAAGCGCTCCGTACCTGATGGCGATATCGAGTATTCATATCGACTCCCTTCATCCGCGTCTTGAATCCTCGTTAATAATGACTCGAACTTTTTCCAAGTCCACAAGTTAAGTTCCAACTCTTCTTTTAGAACACTTTTTAGGGCTCGAAGCTTCCTTTTCTTTGTTTGCGTTTTTTTGACTAATTCCATAACTTCTTTGATAAGAAAAAGTGCTATCGCAAAAATCACTGTAACTGGTAATGCAATTTCCAATTCAAACTCCAAATTCAATTTAATCGTCTAACTAGGCGTTAACCTGTGCGGGATAACAGCATTATAGTAAGCGTGCGGGGGGGGGCAGGTCTTACAATTGACACACTCATGTGAAATACAAGGCCTGCCCCTGGTCTATGGGTTTCTCCCCTGTTGTAACGTTCCCTCAAAGGGACGGGAAGCAAATAAAATCTATTGGATAAAATCACATTATTGTTTTCTTAACATCAAACATTTGAACTACATCTCTTTGTAATTTTCCATATATGGTTTCAATAATTTTAGACTTATCACGCTGCAAACCATAGGCATCTAGTAAACCTAGTAATAGGTCGTACTCCTTAGTCCCTACTGATTCAGTTTTCAGTAAGTGAGTGTTCTTAGATAAAATATCGACCAATTTAGGCAACCTAGCTAAGTTGATATTACTTTGATAACGCTGTTCTAACTGAAGATCTGATGAGAGTTCATCAATTACTCCTGTAAGTTTTTTTAAAGTCACTTTATTTACTTTACCATTCCTTAATACACTACTGTTTAGCTTGAATTGATATGAACTATCAAAACAGCGATGAAAGGGGTGGATGTGAGTATTTATTGAAAAGTCTTTACTGCCTTTATATGTTTGATTACATATTTTACAGGAAGGTATGTGATTATAGAATGAAAGCGCCAAATAAGGGTGTCCAGCCTGAGGATAGAAATGATCAAGATCAAAAAGCAGTCTTGAATCACCTTCTTTTCTATCTTCATTACCTACAATTTTAACAGGATTCTCATTGCAATAAGGGCATGTAACTCCTTTAAAATGTAGTTTTATGTATCGTTTATAGCAATGCTTACTACTTCTATATGCCGTGTAATTAAAGACTGTTTTTAATAAAATTTTTCCGAAGTCAGTGCTTTTGAAAGTATCACCTTCTGTAACATACAAATCATCAGGCGATAAAAATGTGTAAATATCATTTTTTATTTGTTTAAAACCAGCTGGTTTCGAAGTTATGATTTTTTTTAATTTATCTTCTTTGGATATATAATCTGCAAAACCGGCATGCCTAATAGATGCGTCATGTCCAAACTTGTTCTTATGCTCATCAGATGAGACCATGACTCCAAATTTTTCTACCCTAGATAGTAAAGAATAACTACGATACTCATCGTTGTCTTTTTTAGGATTTAAATCACCCCATAACTCATCTAAAATATCTTCAAGGTATTGTTCAACGTTATCAGTTTCATTAGTTAAGTGCTCAAAAATACTGATCATAACTCACCAAGTTTAGTTTCGATGTGGTGAATAATTAATTCGTCACCGATGATAGCTAGTGCGCTCTCTAAATCATTGATCTCAGGCTTAGTTAATAAATTTTTATCGAGAATTTCTAGTATGTTACCTATGTATTGGGATGACAAGGTGCCTGAACGTTGATTCTTTAAATCGAATGATGAACTATAGATATCATATAGATTTGCACCAAAAGTTTGAATGGCGCGAGACTCGATGGCTTCAGTTCCTAAAAGCTCTTGATTAGTTAAGTTATCGGTTATATTTACACACTGTTTTGGAATATCAGAGATAAGTAGTGGTGAATGTGTTGTAAATATGAGCTGTACCTTTCCATTTGAAATGGCAGGTAAGCATTTCAGCAACTTATCAACAAACTCGATTTGCCATTGTGGGTGAAGGTATAAATCACCTTCATCAATACATATAAGACTATGACCATTGTCAGTATTCTTCTCGATACAATCCCAAATGGAACAAAACATGTTCAGATATGCTTTTTGACCAGAGCTTAGTCCATGCCATGAAGCACTGCCTTCGATAACCATCTCAAATATATGCGACAGTTTTTGGTGATGCCATAAATTTCTATCTTCAACGTTGATAGTAAATGAGTGCTTACTTTCACGAACAGTTAGATCTGAATCATAATCAAATGCTTCCAGCCAACCTGTTATATTAAGTATGATCAACCCAATCATTTCAGATAAAAAGTGCTCGCCAATACATACATCAGCCTCTTCAGAAATAATTTTGAGAAGACTGTTTGTATTATTTTCTTTGCCTATATTTTTACGTATTACTTCTACAATATCATTATTTACACTTAAAATAGATGCCAAAAATTGTTGAGCTATTAATGTTGCTGTTTTATCAATATTTCTCTTCGGCTTACTTTCTGATCTTTCTTTAATGAAAATCCCTCTCAGGTAATCTTCAACGTCACGTTCATCAGCCTGGTGGTTTGTTTGTTTTCTTTTTCTTTTAAATATTTCGGAGGCCGAATTGAAAATTTTATATTCAACTCTTTTAGGAATGTCCAAATTTATATTTTTAAACTCAGAAGATTCTATAAAATCTATCTGTCTTTCGATGCTTCCTTTTACATTGGATGATTCATCTTTGTACATATATCGGGGGTTCATTCTTCTATTTAAAGAAATATCAATAACTCTATCATTGAAGTCAATATAATTTTTATCGAATACATTTGAGAAGTATATGGTGTTTAGTTTACTTAACTCGACATTTTCATTGTCTGGAGTAAATTTGAAATTAACTTTGAATGGTTCTCTTACATTAGTAGATAGATAAAATTTTTGGTCTATTTCATACACAAGAATGTAACTTTCTTTGAAGTGATAGTGCTCTGTAATGCATCTACAAATCATTTCTAATGCGGTAGTTTTACCAGAACCATTTGCTCCCAAAAGTGCAGAAACACCGCTAATATTTGAACCAAAAAAATCTTTTGGTAAAGTCGATTTCTCATAGAGATCAATACTATTTTGTTTCTGATCAAAGCTGAATTCGTAATCACTTGATAAATTTAGGGAGTAGTTTCGAAGACTCTTAAACTGTTTTACCCATATATAACAAATCTGCATTAAGCGTACCTAGTGTTGACGTTTATAATTTTTTCTCTTCCTCATATCAATGAGATGGGCTGGTTCTTACAATTGACGATCATGTGAAATACAAGACCTGACAGATCAACATTCATACGTTGAGAACTAGCCATTTTACATAAACTGCCTTGGAGGGTAAATCATACAAACACTTACCTCATATTTGAGTACCAAAGGAAGCCTATGTCGTTTGTGTGCTCATAGGGCCAGGGTATGCCATTTATCCATTTTTTACATATAACTGTATAACTAACCGAGCATTTATAATGGTGATTTTCTGTTAAAACTTTGTCCGCTTTGGCGAATAGTAAAATGTTTCAAAAATCGAGAGAATTGTGGCTTTAGGGCGTGCAATTTTGATTGCCAACTTCCTCGAACGTCTGCATTGTGTCGTTAACAGACCCATTTAAAACGCATATTCTAAGTTACGAACAACACTGTAGTGGCACGCAAAATTTAGCCACTGGGCAAGAGGTTTCCTGCAGTTCTGTTTCATTTCTGCTTTATTTTTGTTCAGTAAAGGGCACGTTACTAAACCGTGGTCAGTTTTACTTGGCCACTACAGTCCTACTGTTTATTAGCTGGTTGTTCTTGCATGTTTTTAGGAGTAAATGCTTCACACTGTCCTTTTTTCCAAAGCCCCCCGGAACCAACTCGAACCGCGTTATATATTTGGGTCCAGTTATTAATTAGGTTCATATGTTTAAAATAGTAATCGACCTTCCCCTTCTCACTAATGATTTGAGTCTTCATAACTTCAGCCATTATTTCGGCAGCAACAAGGTGATTGTATTTCTCGCTTCCAGGGAAATTGCAATGTTTGAGCTCAAACAACCAATCGTGAATGATATAAGCAGGGCCATACGTCCAAGGTGAGTATCCCCTCTGGAACCACAAAACTCTGGGGATAGAGCCCCCGTCGGTTAACATATTTCCAGGTGTGATTGTGTCTATAACAATGCCTTCTTTTTTTCGAATAAACCTGAGCGGATCATTGGGGTCTGGGCGGTATATGAACTTGTCAGGAGAATACCATTCAACCATTAACTTTCCACGAATCTCTCCCACTTCAGTGGCGTCCCATAATCCCTTTGGAGTAATTGGAGGAAAGCTCGCGCAGCCACTTAAGAATAGCGCTATAAGCAATACAAAAATTTTATAATACCGAATGTTCATTACGTTTGTTTCCGTTATTCTGTTTCATCTTCCTTTATAATCCTTAAAAGCGACCTGTTATGCAACATCAATCGGTTCTAATGCTTAGTGTAAGGGCGGACATTTGCGACCATAAGCTAATGCCAAGTTAGCTAGAAATCAATAGTCTCACATGCAGACCAGTCTGACTTGTTTTGCCATACTATTTCGGATACCTTAGTGTATTTAAAATCGGTTATATATGAGGCGCCTAGTTCATAGGGCTTCAAAGACTCCTTCTTGACGGTCGGATTTAATCCTTTGAGTAGTATTTTAACTTTTTTATTTGAAATTTCTTCTACAAACCCAATCTCATTTTTCGCGTTGCAGACCTTATATCCGATACCGTACTCTCCAGCATTTCTGTGAAATTCAGACATAGCTTTATTAAGAGCGGCCAGTTCGTTGATTGTTTTTTGTTCTTTCTTGGCTTTTGTTTTTGCTCGCTTATTCTCTACCTTATTCATGTACGCTTTGGCTTGGCGCATACTCTCAGAGTCATTGTTTGATGCGTTTAAGGTCATTACGGCAACCTCTTCGACAGAAGAAAATAGTCCCCCTCCTTTTGTTTGATAGCTAAGGCGTGCGGCTGTCTCAGGTGTAAACCCAAGCTCTTTAAGAAAGATGGGGATACTTTTACTTACCACAGAGCCTGAATCCAAATATGTACCAAAGTTACTAGCTGCGATTTTTATACCTTTCCAGCGCTTTGCTTCTGCGGGGCTGATACCTACTTTGGTAAAAGGGAGTGCAACAATATCAACAAAATTGTGATGGTCACCAATTTCTTTTTTGTAATATGGAGTTGGTATACATGTACAAGGAGTAAAGTAACCATCGACACCACACCATTCTTTGCTTTCATTGATAGAAAAACCTTTAGATACCCAACACGCTTGCTCTTTTGCTTTGCTGTTTGTTGTAGAAATGGAATATGTTAAATAGGCTTGGTTGCCGATAGTCCCTGTTGGCTGAGAAACCATGCTTCCTAATAGCTCACCATTTCCATCGAAGCACTCCATTGTCCATGTTGGATAGGCTCCTCCAGATTTTATCCTATTGAACTTACCGGCAACGGAATCACAATAGCGTGACAACCCTTCATAAAAAGCAATATGGGCATTCTGAGAATCTAGCCATGTGTTAAATGCCCATTGCCCGCTATTTGAATGTGGGGGTAACCAGGCATTAAAGAGTGCATCCAAATCATTTTGATGCTGCCTAAGCATCGAATCTTCTAAATAAAGATAAGACCTTTTTGCCGACTGGGTTGCGCAGCCAGTTAACAGGCTGAGAAATATGTATAGAATCACTAGATTTCGTATATTCACTTGTACCACTCCTTTTTTAAATTCCATCTTCTAGAATAGTTCTCTTCAAATATTTGGCTACTGCGCTAAAGGTTATTCCGTTGTTCTGTTTCACCGGTGCCGTGATGCTACTCACACTTATGTCAACTTCCGTGACAAGAAGACATTACTTTTTCCTTCGTCAAATACAAAACTTACCCTGTTGCTCTCACGCCGGTAGTACATAGTTGAGGTACTCCTGCTGAACAGTTCTATTAACATCCCAACGGCCATTGTGGTTTGGAGGTCTTTCCCTTTCATTTGCGTGAGAAAGAACAAGTCTACTTTTGGCACGAGATACACCAACAAAAAAAGCACAGCGATTTTCTGCTTGGTCACCAAAGAAAATTTCATTTTCTACCGCCATTATTATTACTGAGTCAAACTCCAACCCTTTACTCTTATGAATTGTCAGAATCCGAACGGCCTCATCATCAGAGAACCTTGTTAAAGCTTTCGATAATTTGGGTTCGATTAGGAGTAACTCGCTGATACAAATTTTTGTATCATTGACAACCTCCTTAAGCCTCGTATGCGACTCATAGTCTTCGGAAAGTGCAACAAGTGTTTCAATCCCTACCTTATTGAGAAAAGTTCTGACAGACGCCCACCATCCAGACAATGGCTCGTCAAGCGACTCGGTGATTGCGACACTTTTTCTCTGAGTCTTAATAAAGTGATTGAATTCTTGCTGTGCGTCGGTCTGCACCTCATCGTCTGCAAACGGGATCATTTGGCTCATCAAACGCACCCATGCCTTAGGCTCACATTGACCATAGACACATGATAAATAATCTACAATTAATCGAGCAACGGGTTCGACGGTTATGTCCTGCATCTGCTGCTCGTTTCGATAAGGGATTCCCTTCGCTTCTAATTCGGTTATCAAGTGATGAGCGTACAAGTCTAATTGTTTTGATACCAGCACAGCTATTTCTGATAGCGGCACCTGCTCTGCTCTAATCCAATGGTCAATCAGGCCAGCCAAGTACTCGGCCTCTTTTTGGCTGTTTTCAAATCGCCATGCATACACTTCGCCCCCATTACCAGCGAGTTGCTCCTCTGGCATGACAGATTCGGGATCTAAATTTCGGATAATCTCATTTTGCAACCGCAACAATCGTGGCTTCGAACGGAAATTACGGTACATATTTAGTGGCACCGCATTAAAGTCTTCAACGAAAGTAGCAAAAATACCATCCATAGCGCCAGCCCACCCCATGATTGTTTGTTTAGTATCACCAACTGCAGTTTGACGAATATCAGTTCCCTGAAAAGCTATCTTTAAGAGCGTGTACTGCAAATTTGTGCAGTCCTGAAACTCATCTAAAAAGACATCACCATATGTCTGACGAATAGCATTTCTGGCGATGGGGGATTTTTCGAGAATGTTAATAGCCAATGGCACAAGATCACCAAAGGCGACCTGCTTCCTAATAATCTTTTGACTACCAATGGTGAAATCTGGGTCAAGTGCTTCATTGCCCGTTAGCAATACTCTAAACCGATCAATAAGACGTTTTGCAAAAGCGTGGAAGGTATAGCTATCGAAGCGGGAGCCCAAATCTGCACCGCAACGATGCCGCACTCGTTCTTTGAGATTGCGACTAGCATCCACCTTAAATGAGATAGCTAATATTCTTTTTGGGTAACGACACGTCCCTGTTCTCAATAAAAAATCAGCACGCTGTGCGAGCATTTCGGTCTTGCCTGCGCCTGGCCCCGCGGTCAGCGCTAAGCTGTGAATTTTCTCCTTCGCAGCACGAAGAGCATTGGGCTCTAATATCAGTCCATCAGCAGGAACCCAAGCATCAACTGATATCATTCAGGCAACTCCGCAAGCTTTGTAATCACTGCATCTGCAAGCCTACCAAACGATTCTGGCATATGATCCATTAGATCTTCATCGCTCAGTTGTGCCAGAGCCTGAATATGTGCGGCAGGCTTGCTACCGAGCTTGAACAATTTGTGGTAGGTAGAGAACAGTTCTTGCTCACTGGCGCTGTACTGAGTAGAGTCATGATGACTCTTCCCCAAAACAGATTTAATCGTCGATTCATCGGCTACTTCCCTCTGAACACCATAGGCTTCTGGGAATGAGAGCAACATTGAAAAATCTAAATCCAACGGGTTTGAAAAATAGACGCCACGACCTTCCACCTCATCAAAAATATTTTTAACCCCATTTTCATATGAATTATGAGTGCGCACAGGCGTTTCTTTAGAATCCCATTTTGGTATTGGCCAGCATAGAGGTAAAACTTTAGTTGGTTCAAAAACTCTCAGATTATCGTTTACATACTTAATTCTTCCCCATCCTGCTTGGTAGCGAGCCACATCCAAATCGAGAAGTGTTAAATAAGGAATTTGTAATGCCGTCAGCAAACGCCAAAAATGATTCACATGCCTTCCGCCTAACGGGGCAATGGTTATCGCCGACTCATCTACCGGCACTCCCATTGCACGAAGCAGGCGCGGAAGAACAATCTCCTCACTATCTCCTTCCCCGAGAACGACTAGACGTGAGAAATATATTTCTGAGAAGGCTTGTACAGCCTCACGCACGAATTTATGTGCATCATCAGTTTTAGGTGGTAATTGGATAGTCGTAATTCTTGACTGACGAGCCTGATTAAGGCGTAGATAACGTATATGTTCAGGATCGACACGCCTTAGCATTGAAGGGGCATGTGTTGCGATTAAGGCTTGTGCATCTTCATTGCTTACCATTGCATTCAAAGTGTTTACAATTCGACCCAAGTAATGCGGTGAAAGACTGTTCTCAGGTTCCTCAAGTGCTATCACAGTAAATACTGGAGGGCGCAGCTTTTCAAGGTCAAAAGATTCATCATCGCCAACAAGTACCGAACGCCCAACTGCTTGAGACGCTAATACAATAGACAAGTAAAGCATCGATTTTTGACCGTCACTAAGCCTACAAAAATCGACTAAGTACTCTCCATGTCCAGGGGAAAAGGAGACTGACAAATGTCGCAGAAGCGCCTCAATTTCAGAGGCTACAAAGGTAATCTTTGGATCTGCAAAATAGGTTCCTTTATGAAGATCACCCCATATGGACTCTAGATGACCACTAAAAGATGAAACTGACGGATTAGTTGTCAAACTCTCACTAATTTGATCGGTAAGCCCTTTAACCGCATCCCGTTCAGTATCCCAATTTACAGCTCGCAATAAGCGACCAAGAATCGCATTGGTACCGTACGCAATATGGTCCGAAGGGTCTCTCTTCGCTGGCAGATAGTGGACTTGTATCTGATTTCTCTCTGATCTTGGTACTGTTTGTGGGTTCGTCGGCGAACCATTTTCGTCTACCTCAAGCACATACACGAAAGTCTCTTCAATGTCCCCATCCATACCCATTGTGGCGTTCAAACGGTACCTGACCCGAGGAATACCATCTGGGTCATCAAGGCGCATATGACTAAAATTAGGCGCTACTGTTGAATTATCATTCTCATCCATCAATTCAGGAAAAATGAAATCAGCCTCAATCCATAGTTTCCTTTCTTGTGGGGTTTTCAGCTCATCGTTCGGAACGTGAAAGTCTGATCGCAGTATTCTTCGCAACGATGGGTCAAAAGAAAACATTCGACACAATGCTTGAAGCACCGCAGTTTTACCTGATCCGTTCGGTCCAATTAAATAAGTAATATTTTCGAGTGCTAACGCCGTTTTTTCAGGGCCAAAGCTCTGGAAATTTGAAAACCGAATTTCCTGTAGTCTCATTGATCATCCCATATATTTTATATTAACGAATAGAGAAATAACAACAGTGATAATAAAGCTCCTCTGTCTGGTTTCTCTGAACTTATTATCATGCCCACACATCAAAGCTCTGAAATTAAACAACGTAACCTAGCCACTAACTCCCTACATGTGAGGATTGAAAACCGCGACTTTTAATTAACATAAAATCCACACATTAAAATCAGCCAGGAAATGCGTCCGCTTTCGTCCGTTCACAGATCAGCCTAAAATAATAATATTCTAAGCCATAAACAACAAGAGTATCTCCGCAGTTCTGTTTCAACATTCCTTCATATTTGCTCAGCAATGGATGCGCTACTAGACCGTGGCCAGTTCTACTTGACCACTACAAGTTGTTAATTTATCAGAGCAGTGTGTTTGAAGGCCAATGGGTTTTCCTCAATAAGTTTATTTGTTTTTGCTGATTTATAAGAGGCATACCAATCCATGAGACTTAATACAACCGTATTTGATCGACATATGCTTTTTGCAAACTCCTCATTGTTATTAGTATCTTCTAAAATAGTAAGTAGCTGGGGTGTGCTTATATAAGAAATGTCGTGGAAAGGGTTGTTTTCATACTTTCCCTCCTTTGTGAAAAGCTCACCGTGTATTAATGTGAATTCATCAAGGGTTTTGTTTATTTCTATAATATGTTTTTGTGTATTATCTGTTGTGTTTATATTGGTATTGAACAGACCTCTCAATAGACTGTTTTTAATACTATCGGTTTGTAGCGAGGCCATATCTTCAAATGATATAGCGAGTTTGAAAATGTCACGATTTTGAAGTTCTACTGTGTCACCATTCTTAGATATTATTTTCTTGTCATTCAGAAGCATTAACTCCGCAATTGATAACTGGTTTAATGATTTTACAAAGCTAAGTGCTGTATCTGTTAGTAAGTTAACAATATCACCAGACCAGGAACCTTTGGTTATCCCTTTCTTTTTTACTTCTATGAGAAAAATATACTCGCTTGATTCAATTATAAAGTCACATTCCCCTTCGTGTCGGTTAGTCTTGCTTATGTCTCTTATGTAACCAGGGACAGTGTATTTAAAACTATGGTTAAAGTTAACATTGGATATTTTAAGTTTTTCTTTAATGAATTCTTCTATTGCAAAGCCAAATTTTTGTTCTGCTTTAGGGTGATGATCAATGGCGATATTTAGAAGGGTTCGATACACGGAAATATTATAAGTCCCCAAGTTGGCTACAATGTAGCCTTTTTCTGATTTTATCAGTGGAATTTCTTTTATGTTCGATTTGGTTGCGTCAAGTGGGCTTTTATAATTTCTATTAATTTTATTTGATGGAGTTGATATCTTCTCCAATACTTTCGATAGTTTTTCTCTGCTTACAATATCCGAACAAAGGTTAAATATATCTTGTTCAGATAACTCGCCGCATATTGCTCTGTCAGAAATCATTTTATCTTCTATTCTCTGCAAAATGGCTGTTGTTTTTGATATTTCATCTTTGCAATTACTGGAAAGAGTGGGGATTAATTCAAAAATCTTTGGAAATAAAGATTTCCCATGAATAGGAGATATTTGAGGGATGTAAAAAACCTCTGGATATACAACCCACTCTCTTAATTTTTCTAAAATATCTTCTGATGATACATTTATATTTGCCCAGGGTGACATTTTATCAAAGTCATGAATAGTGCCTAAATGTGTTGATAGTTCCCTTATTTCGTCAATTTTTGCCACCGCAACTTTCCCCCTAAATTTAGATTTTTTCCCTGTGTATTTACAGAACAAATTAAATAAGTAGCCGTAGGGTGGGAATGGTTCTTGTAGTGTCGGCATTGTGCTTCTTCGTCTAAACAAAAAAAACCGAAGATCTTTAGACGAAAATCGGTTTGCGATGACAGCACTGAATGTAAATAGACCTTGTTTTCCGAGCTTTGATGCTCGGTAATCTATAGCGATTGTAAGTCTTTTTAGTTCTGTGTCGTCTTCTTTTATATATCCATCTATGGACTCTATCGTGAATCCGTAGCCTTTGAGATGATAGAGTGCCTCGGCTATGTGGTTATATTCGTCAGGGACGCCATGGGTTACTTTATTGGTTCTGTTGTTATTGAAAAGCAAAGAATATTGTATGCACTCCTTCCATTCTGTAGTATTTGAAAAGTCAAAAACTTTCCCATTTACAGCATCTCTGATTGTTCCCAGTATCTGAAGTGACTCTCTAATCTCACTCGACTTTTTTGGATCGATCTTTTCTTCGATAGTCAGTTGGAGTCTGATTTTTAAAGAATCTATCCCTATTCCAGCTTGGCTTTCCAGTGTGTCCTGAATTTTTTTGTATATATTTTCGTAATTTGAAGGGTCGGAACCGAGATTAAGGGATAAGCTTGGTTCCGAGTAGCTTTCTTTGGCTTTTAGAAATAACGAATAATACTCTTTTGTAATCCCCTTCATTTTATATCCCTTCAACTTGTTTAAAATAGTGTAATTTTACGAGAGGTCGTTATTCAATTGGTTTAATCCATTAAATAATGTCGAATTTCGAGTCACGCTACAAAAGGGGGGATTTAGATTCCCACCAAATTCCGTAGCCCACTGTTTATAAACGTAAAATAGGTGTTGCTTTGCTACATCCTCATTTTCCGATAGGGGGAGACTACGTAACGTTTAGGGCTATCCTGACAGTGTCTCCGCTGTTCGGTGTCATTTGGCTACGTGAGTTCCGGCCCAGAGTCGTTATTATGCACTGCTGAGCATAATAACGACTCTGGGCCGGAACTTGATATGGTAAGATCATTCTACCAGGTGATGAGGTGTCTTCACCGAATGTGACAATACCGTTTTTTGACCAACAAAAGTCGATCCCATCGATAGAGAGTGTGATTCCTGCCTCCATTGTTAATTCACTTTACCTTTTTATCTCCATTCCTCCGCCGAAAAACAGGCATGCACAATCACTGATTGTCTTCTATAGGGAAAAAGCCATAGCGCCCAGTTTGACCTTTAGTGAAATGAACAACTTGGTCGCCGGATGTGTATTTTTTCGGAATTGATTTCTTATTCTCAAAAACAATAATTTGTCTGCTTCTCCAAGCTGCAAGGCTGTCCAGAAATTGAACATTTACATCTGTCCCACGAAGGTCATCTGCTTCATCTTCAGGCTCTTCATAAGCAAGTAACGGTGAATCTATGATTGAAAACCCAAAATGAGGCATTTCATTGTCTTGTGTATATTTCATAAGGCCCAAGGTCGCCGCAGCATGTGTAATAGCGCGATGCCCTTTACCATTACTAACCCGATGCTTTCCATTAATAACAAAGTCCCCTGTCTCTTTGTCAAAATATACATCTTCAGAATCCGGGAAGTTCCATTTTTCTAGCAAGCCTTTGACAGATTGAGATAAGCTAAACAAGGCTTTTGTAGGTAAGGCTGTGGTGCTTGCATCTGGTTTATTTTTTCCTGTGGCTTCTTTCTCAAGTTGATCTTTCTTTATTTGAAGCGAGTCCAACTGTTCAAACATACCAATAGATTTCTCCACATTATTTTTGACAGACAATAACTCAGTATATTTGGTGCGCTGTGAATTAAGCTCCGGATTCAATTGAGATAGTTTTTCATTTGTACCAGATATTTTAGCTGTAATTTCAGGTGCAATTTCCTTGATAGACTTTGTTTCGAATTCCAATTGATTCATTGCAACAACAAGATCTGCATGCAAACCCTCTATTTTTCGTTGCTCCGCAACAGCAGCAGAAACTATTTCTGAAATATTACCATCACATTTATCATGATTGATTCTCTCAACATCCTTATTTCCACATAAAGGGCAACTATCAGATGGTAATGCACTTATTAGAGAACCAGTTTCGCCTATGCTCTCTAAGCGCAACATGTCCGACTGGTACTGTACTTTTAGCAATTCAAAGCGACTGAGCATTTCCAAAACTTCAGCTAGTCGCTCATTGTTTTTTTCCAATTCATTACGGAATTGCGTTCGGTCTGAGATAAACTGGCTGTAAGTCTCTTCAGAAGACTCAAGTAAAGTTCGTCTTTGTCGAATTGTGCCCGCAACCCGATCATTTTGTTCGTTCAGCTCCTCAAGAGTTTCATCATCTGATAAGTTATCCGAAAGTATTTTTTCTTGATCGGCTATCAGTTCTTCTAGAATGTCGATTTTTGCAGTACGAGATAGTCTTTTTTTCTCAATCTCTGCGGGAAGCAGAGAACTATCATCCACCCCTGTAAGCAGTAGTTTTAACCGAGATCTATGTTCTGTTTTCTCTGTATACTGTTGGCTAATATAAGGAGACGCCTCTTTCTGTATATTTGTTTCGGTAACCATTGCAACAGGAAGGAAATTACGTAAAGTAAGTTTTACTGTCTTATTATCTGCATTCTTCTTTAATTTTTTTTCATTTAGTCCAAGATTCTTTAAAATAAACTCTGAGATAGTGCTTATTTTTTGTGTTCCTTTTTTAGGTCTAAGGATAGTAGATTTTTTACCCTCTGGCTTCCGATTATGCAGCCCTTCAAAGCATTCATAATCTCCACCGCCTATATTTCTTATGAAAGTAAATTTATCATCATTAGAGAATTCTATTCCTAATAGGACTTGATTGTAACCTTCGTGCTGAGGAATTTCTTTTAGCTCCCTCTCACGACCAAGCATAAAATCAAGAGCATCCAATACTGACGACTTTCCTGTATTAGACGGACCAAAAATCAAATTGAGACCAGAACCAAACTTTAATTCTGCTGATTTTTTGTTAGGTCCAATAAAGGAGATGAATCTAATTTCCATGGTGAGTGCGGTCATTTCACATTTCCTACTGATATTTCGGCTATTTGAAATTCTTTCGACCACCTATCAAACGCCGTATTAAAAATTTCCACAAAGAAGTGATCTCCAAAATCCTTATATTTTTCAACAGCCCATTGAGACCGCTTGTAAAGTTCAGAAACATAGTTATTTGTGAGGCTTTCAATAAATATTACAGCCAATTCAGTTGCCGAATAATAGAAACCATTTGTAGAAATGTTTTTTTCAACTAACTTCTTACTTTCCATCAAAAGCAGCCCTCGCTCTACGAGCGATCTCCGAATAAGCAATTCACCATTACGCTGATGGACATTGGGATGTAAGCTAGATGGTGCATCGATTATGTCGCCTGTGTGCACAATCAAATGATCGAAAGCCAACAATTGTTGAAGGTCATATTGCATGGAATCGTCAGCGGCCAGAACACATACTGATCGAATTCCAGTCTCTAATGGGCTGTTAAACATATGATCTGATTGCGCTGAACTAATCATCATTTTTTACCCATAGTAGCTTTTCTTCATTAGCCAATTGGTGACATATTCCGTATCTGTCTTTGACTCTGACCACTTGGAAAAGTCCATTTGCATCCAAGGGTACTGACTTAGATTCTTTCATAACTTCTTTCAATCTTTTTAATCCATCTTCATATTCATTTTCTACAGTATCGATAACGCCATCAAGCATATCGTTCTGCAATTCTTCAAATGTCCCTGGAGGCACTGAGTCTCTTGCAAAAGTTCTTAAGGATTCCGCAAAATAGAAAGCTTCCCTTTGTCTACCAAAATGTTTTTCAAGTTCTGGATGATCGCCTAAATCTAATTTTTTTGCGTCGACGTTTTTATGATCCGCATAGGCTTCGTTTAGTTGCTCAACATATCTTACCTCTGCCTCATCAACATTTTCAGGCGGCTCGATTGGATCTGGCCTATCTTTTAACCCCCCCCCAAATCGGATTGCATGATATGGAGTTTCACTGTGCTCCTCAATAACTTCAAGAACAGGTTTATATTGAAAAATGCTAAAATCAAATTGTTCAACGAAGTTCAAAAATACACCTTCAAGCTCTACAGCCTGAGTTGAGGTTATCGTATTTGCACACCATTTATCCCATTCATCAAAAAATTTATTCTTGAGTTTACTTGAATCTAGCAATAGCTTTTTCAATGCGGAACCACAGTCTTTTGGAGCAAAGAAATAATATACTTTTGGTACTGTGATTTTTTTATTAAAAATATGCCACAGTATCTTTCCAACTTCGGGTATGGCGGTTCCTGGTGTCAGCGGATCACCTTTGTAATATTTACATTGAAAGTTGTCCCAATCCCCTTGAAAACCTTTATTAGTGTAAAAACAGGCGACATCGATACCATAGTCATTTGCTCCACCCAATCTGGTAACCAAATGATACTTCGTTTTTTGAAAATGTCCCCACTCTACAATAAATTCTTCCCAATCATCCGCAGACAAAAGTAATAAGTGTTGTTTCGGTGGAATTATTTTACCGTTAAGTACTTTTTGTGAAGATGTATACTTAACCTCAGAGTTCGGTGAGGGTAATTCAAGTTCTAGAATCTCTTCCTGTAACATCAACGAATTTATCCTTTTGTTTCCCAATATTCACAATACTATCAATCGACAAATAGTAGCCAAAGATTTAAGTTCATATAAATGTCCGCTTTGGGTCGTAAGCTTACGCTTAGTATTTTCATGTGTTCCATGCCTGCATCACCAGTTGTCGTTTTTCATAGCCAATCACCTGTAGATAGATCTCGGTAGTTTGGGTGTCTGAATGTCCTAGTAAATCCCGTAATACATTCAACGGTAATGGCTTTTCACCGGATAACATGGCAATGCCAAAACCATGGCGTAAACCTTTCGCTGTGCCTTGCGGCCCCTCGATGCCAGCACGCGCCATCGCCCGCTTGACCATACGCCAAGCCGTAGGACGGCTCATTGACCATAAGGGGGTATTTTGTGGTTGTTGGGATTTCATCATTCGACGCAGATCAAATACCAAGTCCAAATCTTCAATCAAACGTACTGGTACCGGAATATGGCGATACTGCGTTTTTTTTAAGGTATGGAACACAATGGTGTTTTCATCCAGCAAGATGCGTTGGGGGGTAAGTTCCAAGCCTTCACTGGGACGGCAACCGGTATAATGCAGCAAGTGACAGAAGATGCGATGTTCTCGGCTCTCTTCGGCGGCGGCGACTAAAAAACGCGCTCGTTCATCGGCACTGACATACAGCCGTCCGCCTTCGGCATCAAATAAGCGCATTTCTGGTGAATAATTGGCCATAAACCTGAGTGAATCAGTCCCTTGGGGTTTTGTTTCATTCTAGCGGCTTAATAGACCAGTGTCAGGGGCTTTTCCAGGTATTTTTTGGGGGTATTGGCCGCGATTTGAAACACTTTGGGTAATTGCGTTTCCCTGTTTTTTTGACCAAAGCAACTAAATGTGAATGTCTCATAACCTATAGCCTTCATCTCAGGCAACGTGGGCGGTGTCTTGAGGGGTACGAATTGGATGGCTTACGAGATCTTGTGTTATAGTTCTAGCAAGGTGAGTTCTTGTGTTCACTGTAGACAAATTATTTGGAGAAATACTATGACGTATCTAGATGAAAAATCCTGGTAGTAATGAGGTATAAAGCCTAATGTTTCTAGCTTTTAAGCATTGGGTTGATATTTGTTATTTATTTAGTTTGAGGAAAGTACTTTTTTCGTCAGGTTTCAGATAGCGCTAAAACAAGTGTTACCACCACAACTCACCTTCAACTCCGTCAGCACTTTCCCCGCATATATTTTTTATCTAATAAATATGCCCAGAGTATTTCTATAATTCGTTGTTTACTTGAGGCTTTAAAAGAGGTCAAAACCTTTCTCAGATCGGGCCGCGTGGAGGTTTGCACCAGAAAAACAGCTATTTCGATTGGCAACATCTATAGGGTGAGCCCGCCCGCTACGAATGAGCGCGTTATCTGCGTCTCGTAGAGCATTTTTGATTTGTCGGCGTTGATCTAAAGGTTGTTTCTCATCCATGGCTCAATTATTCCAGATAACTAGAGTCCAATCAATCTTGTTGAGCTAAAGATCCTGTTTTGGGGTTAGGTTTGACGCTTCCCTGTGCAACATAATTTACGGTGGCCGTTATGAATTGGAAAGATGACGAAATGGCGTAGAAATTAAAGCTCAGATAATACCAGCTTCCAAGCTCACGGCCATTGATAAGCCAAGTCCCTCGCACTGAATGAGCAATAGTGTTGTTTCTCGAATTGACGTTATCCTTCTTATATTCTCATAATTTTGTTATCTAGCCTGTTAATACGCCATGTGGGTTCTCTTGATACATCCAGCATTACTGATATGGATGTTGCCGGACAGGCGATCGATTGGCCATTGGTCGCACAAAACTTGCAACGTACGGATGTCGTTATCTGTCACAACGCTTATCTCGTGGAAATTACCTCGAAATGCAGGTGATATGGTTTATTCAAGATATCGTTAAAAACCTAGCTTTTGGGTGTTCGCTTAAAAATGTTGATTGGCGCTTTCGCGGTTACGAGTCCTGCAATCTCGAATTCTTGAATTTCAAAGCCAGGTGTTTTTGCGAAGGCCGTCCGGCATTAGATTGTTTGAGCAGCACTGAATATTCTTGCGATTGAAGAGGAGGCTGCGGGTAAGATGGCACAAGAACCTTACCGAAGGTGTGGAGGGCAATCTTGGCAAAAAGTAGTTTTGACGATAAAAATGTGTGGTTGGACGAGGTTGTCTATAAATCAAAAAGCGCCTCTTCTGCATTGTCCAACGAGGTTATTGCTGCTTGTACATGCTATTCACATAGAACAGAGACGTTCGATTGATCATCTGACGCTAACAGTCTTATAATACTTATGTTCGAATTGTCTTCTTATTACGAATTGAGTTGTTAACAAGGTTTTATGCGACATTCTTTTTGTCAATTCACGCCGATAAAATATGAACCATACTCAGTGGGTAACATCAGAACTATCTGAGGAGATAGCGGCGGGATTATGTAGTACCTGCCATTACACGACGCACCTCTGTTTAGAGGTACAAATACTGGAGACATGGAATGTCAAAGAATAGAAAGATATGGGAATTTTTTTATCCAATTTTTACGTACATCAGTTTAATCTGTTTTAGTTTATGTATTTCATTGTTGTCTGTCGATACGGGCCTTACCGGTTGGTTAGGGATTCCAACCTGGGTTGAGTGGCCACTATTGATGTGGATATTTGCTAGTGCTGCAACAGCGCTTTGGGCGAAAGTGATGAGTGAGCTACATCTCAATGAGGCTGGAAAAGAAAAACCCCAATATCTCACCCCTAGGCATAAAAAAACGACCTTTTAGCAAGGTGATTCGCCCTTTCTACGAAACGATCAATTGACGCTCCATTTTACTGACATTTACCGTTTAGATGCATTCTAAACAATTAGAGTAGTCTTTCTTTGAAACTTAACGAAACCGTATAACCTGTTCATTATACGATAATTCCTCGCAAATAAATCGGCCAAATATGTTCAGTGTCGCTTCGTATGATCTCGATAGAATAGAATCACTATTTATTTGTTTTTTGGAAATGGGATCATTCGCTGCAACATCATTGAAAGACAGTTCATGTTTTTTCTTATTAAGGGGGTGAATGACCGGTTTAACGCGATTTTCTGGTGCTGAGGATTGCATATAATCAAAGTCTACAATGTTCTCTTTCGGGATATCCTCCGCTACTCGGTGCGCATATTCGATAAGCGTCGATTCGGCTGAAATATAGAGAAAACCTTCTTCTGCTAACACAGAGTTTACTCTCAATATACGTCCTAATACTTGTCGAAAATGCAGCTCTGTCTTAACGCGTGTTAAATGGCAGCAAACATGTAGTCTAGGGATGTTTGTGCCTTCGCTGATCATTCCGACCGAAATAATCCACTTGTTTGTCGAATGTTTATATTTTTTTATTATGGATAACGGATCATCTTCCTGATAAGTGGCAATATCAGCATTTTCATTAAATTTCGTTTCAAGTAAGTGATAGATTTGCCTGGCGTGAGCTACTGATGTAGCAACTATTAGGCCTCCTGCATCAGGGGCGATTTTTCGCAGTTGGTCCAATTTGTTATTAGCTTTGCGAATCATGTAGGTCATTAAAGCTTCGCTTTCGACCAAGTCTTGATAACTGCAGTCTGACTTTTCAAGTAGGTCTGCGAATGAGTTGTAATGATTGGTGTCATCACCTTGTTTCAGGGAAATTTTGTCGTTATCGATTAAGGTTATTTTAGGTCTACGACATACTCCGTCAGTTATAGCCTGGTTTAATCCATAACTGTAGTCGCAATGTATGTGCTGGTCCTCACAATACTTTGCCAGTGCAATGGGGACTTTATCTGAGCGCCATGGTGTACCCGTAAGAGCTAATGTAAAGGAAGCCTTTCCTTGGATTTCGGAAATTATACGTTCGCCCCATGCATTGGCGTTATGTAAATCACCACCAGCGCAGTGATGGATTTCATCAAAAATAACAAAAACACGAAAATCCGCCAACAGCTCCCAAAACTCATCATTTAAAGCCAACATTGCTTGATAGGTTAACGAGCAACCATTAGCCCCCAATTTTCCGTCCAGGCGCTTACCCGTTTGTGTTTCAAGTTCTTCTTTGAAATCACCTGCGACAATCAGTGATGGAGATAGGCATATCACCAGATCAATGTGATTGCCATCAAACAGCTGTTTTGCCAGCCGGGATGCAGCCATTGTCTTGCCTGAACCTGGCGTAGCAAGGCACATAAAATGTGTGTTGTCAGAGAGGTATTGTTGGTATGCCAAATTAATGCACTCGGCTTGCCATTGACGTAACTTCATAAGCTAAGGGTCTAGTGGTGAGAAATTAGGGATTCAAGTGCGCGAATGCGGCCAATTGTTTTAGAGTATCGGTCTCGCGCTTTATTGTATAAGCCTTGGATATAATCTCGCTCTAGTGGAATCTCATTACTGATAAGCTCGTATTCCTCTATTTCGCCAATGATCGAGCCAAGCTCCTGCTTTTGGTTTTTTAACTTATCTCTTAAGTTAGCCTCAAAATTCACAGTGGCGGGGGTGTTTTCATCGTTGGTCGATAGGTGAGGCTTTCCGACAATGACGCAACTCCTGTTGAAGTTACTAGCCAGGCGATATCTTGTCGTTGACGAGGCAGGAGTCGTAACGTCTTCTAGATAACCTTTTGTTTCAAGCCTTTTTAGGTTCCTTAGTATAAATTGCTTTGCCGCTTGCTTAGTTAGCTCCTTACCGTTCGGGAGCTGGGTATACGCTACTGTCAGTTCAGCGGCGCTAAAGGTTTCAATCTTTCCCGATGTTAGCAGTGCGAGTAATTCTGGTCTTAACCTAATTTTTACCATTGTTTATTGAATCTGGCTGTCTATGAAGTGATCGCTTTTTATAGAAAAAGCATGCTTAGGATTCCTAAGTATACCAGTAGACAATATACTTAGACAATCTAAGCACTTAAGGCCTCATAGAAAATGAAATTTTGCCAAATTCCAGCCCTATCACCAAACGACTTTTACAAGCCCGAACCAATAAAGGGATTAGTCAGCGACAGCTGGGAATCCAGCTTGGTATGGAGCCTAGCTCAGCCAGCAGCCGAATGAACCATTATGAGAAGGGCCGGCATAGCCCAGACTACAAGACACTTAGCAGGATCGCTGAGGAGCTTGGAGTGCCTGTGGCATTCTTCTTTTGTGAATCAGATATCACAGCGGATATAGTTTGTTTGCTTGACAAGCTCGATAATGAGCAGAGATGCGAGCTTCTTGATAAGCTACAGGGTATGGTTAATGAAAACCCAGAGTCGAGTAGTAGCTAGATTTCAATGTTGGGCACTGCCTCGATTGATGCAGAAGCTTTCATTATTATACCGTTTTGTTCGCCTTGTCGGCGGGGTCCGTAGACTTGTCGCTGTATTTCGCTTATATGTCTCTGTGAACGCACCAGCTAGCCTCATCTGGGGTCAAAAGTTTGCTCCACTCCCATTATGGTCAATGAGAAATCGCTCTAAAAACAGAATCACCATAACTCAAAAAGGCCGTTGAGTTTATAAAGCTGTCGTTTGGGGTGTCGGTGCCTAGGGGAGCACTATATTGCAATTCGGCTCATCGAATCCTATTGAGAGATACCATTGAATTCGTCAAAGCAGTCATTCCAAGCTTTGTTGGTGGCCCTGAATTTGAAAGTGAGTTTTACCAGCTTCTCTTGTTGGTCGGCCAAATTCACTGTGCCTCTACACTGTCAAGCGTTGCTAAAGACTGTAGGCCTTATCTGTGCTTAAGGTCTACCCTCCCAGATATCTTTTAAATCCCAAGTAAATAAGCCGTCCTTACGCGTCTTGAAACCCACATAAATTATACCTATTGCAACTGCAATGAAATAAATCACATGTAAGCCAGTAAGCCCGAAAATAAATGGAGTTATAAGAAATACACCTGCTGCACATAGGTCATTCCACAAATGAATATTCATCGGAATAACTTTGAATATGCTTGGTTTAAACTGAGTAAAGAGTGCCTGCATTACAAAAAAGACACTGCATCCAATTGACACATAGAATGCTCCTGGGCTATCAAAATATAGGCCAGACAGCCATGAATATGCTATGCAGGAAATAGCTAACAAATAATCTAAAACCCCGTGAAGGCTACTCCCAATGATTTTACTGCTCATTACTTCTTGCTCCTGGTTTATATTTACCATTGATGTGGTGACCATTTCGTTTACCCATGCACCGGGCCGGCTGAGCGTTACTATACGTATCTTAACAATGGATATATACTGTCATATATGACAGCATCCGTATGCATTTATGACAAGCATTTCATTTTGACAGGAGATCTATGCGGAAAGTGGTATTATTTGCGGTGAATAATGGCTTTGCATCTACAGTAGTTGGGCCTTTGGAGGTTTTTGCTTATACGGGCGGCATCTGGAATTACCTTACCGGAACACCACTTGACCTTCGTTTCCAGGTGGTGGTTGCCTCAATCGATGGCAAGCCGGTTACAACACACACGGGTTTAGTCATTCAGCCGGATATCTGCATTTTTGATATTGAACAAGCTGATATTATCTTGCTCACTTCTTGCGGAGAAGATATTGAAGCTGCTTTGGATCAGAACCGAGCTATCACACCTTGGCTTAATCAACAATACACACAAGGTGCAACTCTTGGCTCGATTTGTACGGGGCTGGCCTTGCTTGCTGCGACAGGCTTGTTAGCCAGAAAGAGGGCCTCCACACACTGGGGAATGGTAGAAATATTGCAAAAAATATATCCATTGGTAAAAGTGGAAATGGATCAAATAATAATTGATCATGGACAGCTAATTACCAGCGGTGGAGGTTATGCCGGCAACGACTTAGCGTTGCATTTGGTCGCAAAGATATGCGGAAAACAAATGGCAAAGCAGTGTGCAAATGCATTGTTACTCGAAACAGGTCGTGTATCCCAAGTTCCTTTTGCTGGCTTGCAGCACCACCGTATGCACCAAGATGAACAAATAGATAAAATACAACAGTGGTTAGATAATCACTATCAGAATAATGTAAATTTAGATGACCTTGCAAAGCATCATAGTATGAGCCCAAGGAATTTTAAGCGCCGGTTTAAACTTGCCAGCGGCAATACACCATTAATCTATTTACAAAAACTGAGAATTGAAGCGGCAAAAAATATATTAGAAACCACTCACCTTCAAATTGATCAAGTGGCTTATCAGGTAGGCTACAATAATGAAAGTCACTTTCGGCAACTGTTTAAACGCTATACATTACTTACACCAACAAATTACCGCAGCCGATACTCAGCCTTATAGAAAGCAACACCAATGGCTTAAAAAGTACCGTCGCAAATAGTTAGATTACCGTGAAAAGCAGTAAAACGGTTTTCGACTTACGCAGCTAAAGCGTTGAACTGCTCGCAAGCGTTAAAGCATGGGCTATCAGTAATGTTTCGAACGTCTGATTAGAGGGCGTCAATGATATCTTTCTATAGAAGCCCCCCCCAACGTTACGAAAGAAGCAGCTAACATACAGATAGTCCAACCGGCTGCTTTATAAACATGGATAACCGCAGCCTCCTTATTTTTGTCAATCAAGCCAAGGGTCCGTTAACGGCAGGCTTCTGAGCCTACATCGGTAAGACAATCAATCCAATGCTTGATTCATACACTGCCACTTTTGAGAGTTTCTATACGTACAGGAGCATACTGATAGTTCCAGTAACACTGACGGAGCTTGTATCATGAATATACAGACCATTTCATCTCAAAAAGAAGTGTGGAACAAGGGGAAGCTTGTAGGCCAAAAGCTTCCCCTTAAACTCGAAGAAATATGGGCAATTAGGATTCGCCTGGAATTAACCGAAAACCTTAGGGACCTTGTGCTATTCAACTTAGCAATCGATAGTAAGCTACGTGCTTGCGACCTAACCAGCTTAAAAGTTAACGATGTGTCGCATGCAGGTAAAGTTCAATCAAGGGCGATGGTGATTCAAAAGAAGACAAAGCAACCAGTCCAGTTTGAAATCACCAAGAAAACAAGAGTGTCGCTAGAAAAGTGGATAAAGTCCAAGGATTTACTAGGGGGTGATTATCTATTCTGGAGCCGGATGAAAAGCTCAGCTCACTTATCAACCAGACAGTATGCGCGCATCGTTGGATCATGGGTTGAAAGTATTGGGTTAGATTCGACAGTCTACGGCACTCATACGCTAAGACGTACCAAAGCATCGATTATATATAAGAGGACAAAAAATCTCCGTGCCATACAGCTCCTGTTAGGTCACAAGAAACTTGAAAGTACAGTTCGATATTTGGGGGTCGATGTTGATGATGCTTTGGAAATGTCGGAGCAAACCGACATATAGCGATCTTTGTAAAGCGTTAGCCCTGCGGTGCAGTCGCAGGCCTAACGCCATCTACGTCCCTAAATATTGGCTTTCAAATTTCGGGCATCAAATCACCCTCAGTCTGTATCGTTTATAAAGCTGCCGATTTGAAATTCCTGCTCATAGATCGCACTCAATAAATCGGAGGCGGTGGTCTGTAGCTGTTTATCTTCAAACACGGGCAACCCTAGTGGCCGTGTCTTTTCTAGTGCCTTGGGTATGTGTTTGCGTTTCACCAGTCTTGCTTTGTAGCTTTGTTGTTTAAGCCTGCCAATAAGGTCATAAGCATACTCCATTTATACTGACTTTAGGAAGACGCTAGATCTTTAATCCAAGGGGCACGCATTCTTTAAACAATAAAAGGGCCAATTCACTTTATGAATCGGCCCTTTTATTGTTTAAACCTGATATTTTTATTGTCAGTAATTACATTACAAACTCATCCCTCTTAGCCGACTCGCTTGATTATCAAACAAGGTTTTTGGACTCGTTTCAAGAATATTGTTTAACCCAAACAACATATTGGTGGCATCTAAGTGATTCATCGTATAATCGTCTCTAATCACGTCACCCCAATGCATAGAACATACTTGAAGAAGGCCGTCATGCTGTTCGCCATTCCAATAACCTAGCGCTCCTGTGAGTGCGAGCAGAGCATCACTTACGTCAAGTACATTCGTCACTGTACCGTGACTGCCCCATGAGAAAAAGTGAACACCGTTATCATAGCTTGGGCCTTCACCACAATAGCTGGTAGGTTTACCTGCAGGAAACCGATCATTAAAGGCGTTAGCTCTATCAGAGGACAGAAACAAAACCGTTTCCAACGCATCTTGGTCATATTCAACGTTTCCTGACAATGCATCGAGGATATCGCCTGAAAGGTTAAGAAGTGCCAACACTGGGCCCTCAGCAGGCGTTCCTAGCAAGTTATCTATCCCCCAGTCAGCAAAACCAGAACCATAGTTTGCACCGTTCACCGTTGTTACTGAAGCAACTAGGTCAGGTCGTACCCCTGACACATACCGAGCAGTAGGCCCGCCTAGACTATGGCCAATAAGATTCACTTTCGAAGCGCCAGTCTCAGGTAATACTGTATTCTGAATATAAGCCAGAAGCTGCTCTCCGCGCACATCCGCATCCTCCCAAGCCGTCACATTCGGCGTATAAACCACCGCATTTCCACCGCGTAGTTCAGCAGGAATCCCCTGAAAATATTCAACAAGTCCTAAGATCTGATCAAAACCAGAAACGCCGTGAACCAAGACAATAGGGTAAGCTGTGTTGTAACGGTTATCATAGTTTTGCTGATCAACTGCAGCAACATCCAGCAAGTATGCCGCGTAGTTGATTGTATAAGCCCCCTGACACACTACATTCCACCATGCGCAATCATTAGTTGGCGCTGAAGGGTAACTAGCCTGCGCCACGTAACCTGAGTGCGGCGTCGCCTGAACCCCTGAACTTAGAGAGAACAGTAATGCACTTACGAAGATGAGTAGTGTTTTTTGCATTGTCATTGTTACCGACCTTTGGCTATTGCCTTGACTTATCTCAATTACGTTCTTTGTGAGCTGCGTTGCATTTAGTCTGCCAACTAACAACACTATCAAAACCGATCAAAGCGGCACTTTTTCAGAATACGTTTCCATCCGAAAAAACAGTGAGTTAACTCTCTTTTCACCTGCTATCAACAACCTGACAAACTAATGACAAGACGAGTGAACAGCAGGTTCTATAAACTGTTTCCTTGAGAAACACCTGCCTGTAGCGGTTGGTAACAGGTAACATTTCTAAACAATCTTATACTTAGCAGTTTCAATTACTTACAAAGCAAAGCTTATAACTAACGTCTATTATTGAGTGAACAACATCCAAATTGGGAGATGTTTGTGAGGAGGCAGCATGGTTAAAAAAGTGGTCATTATTCTTATCATTGCTGTTGGCTTGGTAACAGCTGCAGCCCTATGGCGAGCTAACCAAGTTATAGACAATATCCTTACTAACGCAGTCGTCGACAATAAAGCTTCTCACAATGAGCCCGATTCGGTACACATCAGACAGCAAGAATTGGATCTACCAAAACCAAACTATATTGCTCCCGCCATTACTTATGAGAACTACCAATCTAAATACGGGCCGCTACCCCGCTCTCTAAGGGGAACCACTATCCCTGCATCTTTTACAGTGGATGATCAAGGGCACCTGGTGATAACTAAGTCCATTAAAACACTGATTGAATACTTCCTTTCTTCCATAGGAGAAGAAACTCTCGAACAAGTTATTGAACGCATTAGAGAATTTATTACCTTGCAACTGGAAGAGCCCGCACGATCAGAAGCCATCAACGTGATGGAACGTTACCTTGCTTACAAACAGGCACTAGTTGATGTAGAGGGTGCTTTAGCCGAAGAGGTCAAACTTGCTGACAAAGGAAGCGACTACCTCACCATGTTTCGGCTTAGAAGAGAAACTCGTATCTCATATTTAGGCCAAGAGATCTATGATGCATTTTTTTCCGAAGACGACAAACAGGCCAGTTATATTGCAGGACAGCTGGAAATTCGAAGCAATGACACTCTTTCGAAAGAAGAAATAGCAGAGAAAGGGCGAGAGCTAGAGAGGTTACTGCCACCGAAAGAGCAAGCACACAGACAAAAAGAACGCGATAGAGAAGCACTCGCTATTCGCATCAACGAAGCTCGAGAATCAGGGGCGAGTGAAATTGATATTTTCCAGATGCGAGCTGACGTATATGGTTACGAAGCCGCAGAACGATTTTCAAAAGCGGATCGCGAAAACGCCGCCTGGGACTCACGATTTAGTGACTATCAGCAACAACGCCAAAGTATTTTAGATTCTAGTGCCCTGTCGGATCCAGACAAAGAACTACAAATTAACGCACTAAGAATTGAGCTTTTCACCTCAACCGAGCAAAAGCGAATTCCTACCCTCGACCGAATAGCAGACAAAAAGTCTCAATAAGCTAATACATTATTTTATTTTCTCCCCTAAATGGGCGATACCTTGTTCCTGGTATTTCCCAGGTGCTATCCAACCAAAGCGTAAATCACGGGATAAGGATTTGAAAAACAAAAAGCATGGCAATACTGAACCCGTATTATCGAAGAAATACAGTGTGCGGGATCGTTGTAAACCAAAATGCAAATCGCCGTAAATATCATCCTCAATCACTGCAATGCCTCTGGGTTGTGGTAATGCGAGGATGCGTTGTTTGTTCTTGTCTGGCATGGGAGCCCCCGTAGGTGTGGCAAAGCTCGGCGACACCATGATCACTTTTACATCCCAATGCTTCCAGAAGTTTAAACGCACCATAAAAATCTGGGGTCTCCACTACGTCCCTCGGTTCTGTTGTCGCCATCAATGCCAGTAGTAACGCATACTGGCACCCACCAGTAATCAATAGTCCGTCAGCGCTGACTATTCGACCGTTTTCTGCTATTCGTTGTGCAAACTGCTCCCTTAGCTGTAACAACCCCATGGGTTCATCGTAATAGGGTATCCCGACAGAAAAGAGGGGCTAGATTCCCACTACATGCAAAACTAGTTGTTATATTAAGGATTATGCTCAGCCAGGCATAAGCGGCTTCCTGGGTACAAGGCCAATACTGAGTAATCATTTTTATTTTTGACATTTTCCTATGGAGATTAAACCCAATAGTTGCCAAAAACATGTCTCGCTGAGCTATCTGTTCCTTCGCAAATAACTAGTTTTGCGAAGGAACATAAAAATGGTAGCATTAAAAATTAACGCTCCATTTCTTTCTCCATAACGACCAACTATATCTCCCCTCGACTTCGATCCACAAACAGTAACAATACAGGTAAAAGCAAAAAATCTGCAAGCAATGCAATCGTTATGGTTATTGCAGTTAACAAACCCATCTGTGCATTTCCCAAATAATGGGAAAGCGACATAATACCAAACCCAGCAACAAACACGACAGATGTGATTAATAAAGCAACTCCGACAGTGTTAAACGCGTAAACGATCGCATCCTCTGGACTTGATTTTAGCGTCTTTCTCGCATAGTTATACTTACTGATAAAATGGATCGTATCGTCAACGACAATACCCAGCGTCATACAAGCAACAACCGAAACCGCTAGTCCAATTCGTCCATCAGCAAAGCCCCAGACCCCAAAAGCAGTCACCGCGGGAAGAATGTTGGGTACCAAGCTTAACAAGCCCAATTTAATTGATCTTAGTGCAAAAATCAGAACCACTGAAATTAGCAACATCGCAATAAAGGAACCTTTTAACATACTAACTACGTTCGAGTTGGACACACTGCTAAAGACAATATCCATACTGGCTCCGGTAGTGAACATGTACTCTGGCCCGTTGGTACGTAACCACTTTTGAGCATTATTTTCTAGCGCAAGAATTTGACTAGAGGTAGTTGACCATGTGTTCACTGTCATCTTGGTGGCACTTTTATCAAAATTTACTCGTGACGTTAAGTCGTGACCAAAGGGCAAAGAGATTTCATAAATCAGAAGGTATTGAGATGCAAGCTCTTTATTTTCGGGTAAACGATAAAACGACTGATCATCATTATGCATATTTTTATTAAGCTGTTTAATGGTGTCACTAAATGACTCAACATAACCCACCGTTGGCTGCTGGCTATACCATTGCTTGAAGTTATCTAGCACCGTTAGATATTCAATATCGGTAATACCATTTTCTCCTTTTGCTTTCAGGTCATAATGGATGCTATGCATGCCGGGAAGATAGTCATTCACATAGTCATTTGCCTGCCTGAATTCAAAGGTATCATCAAAATAATGAACAAAATTATCATCAACAGTATTTTTTGAAATGCCACTCATCAGAATACAAACAACAACAAGGGTTACCACAGAAAATCGCCTTGGGTACTGAATAATTACTGATGAGAGTTTTTTCATAAAGTCGGAGCCTCTTGGAGGCGAATAGCGTTTCGTATCAGGTAGTAATTGAATCATTGCAGGCAAGAAAACCAGAGACAAAAATAATGCAGCCATAACACCTAGAGCTACAACCGTTCCTAACACGCGGAAAGGTGGTGAATCGCTAAAATGCATGCACATAAAACCAATAGCTGTGGTAATACTGGTCAACACAATCGGCTGTAGATTTATGCTGATGCTTTTCTGTAATGCCGAATAAACATCTAACCCTAAGCCTCGTTCCCTAAAGTAAATTGAATAGATATGAATACAGTCGGCCACCGCTATCGTAAGTATCATATAAGGCGCGAAACCAACGATAGGATTAACCATCCCATCGATCCAACCATGCACACCTACCGCGAACACAGTTGAGAGCGTCACCACAAGCAGGCTTATCATTGTGGCAACCACACTACGCAACATGAATGACATAAGAGCGATAATCAGGCCGTAGGTTAACGGCGTTATAGTCAACATATCTTGCACAACTGCATCCGCAAACGCCTGATTCCCCATAATTTGTCCGGTCAGGAAAAGAGGCACAGCAGGGTGATCCCGGCGTAACTCCTCTAACAATAGGTTAGCTGCCTCAGCTACCTTGGGCTCTTCCGAAAACGCATCATTGATATTAAACGTTACCATCACAAAGGTAACGTTACCCTTTTTGTCAACAAGCCGTCCGGTAACCAAAGGATGATCGAGATAAATGGAGCGAGCACGATCAATATCCTTTTGACTCATCGCCCCCGGGTCTTCTAGCATTGATCCGACAAGCAATTCTTCACCAGCTGATTGGCTATGTTGGTAATTCACAAGAGAATCTACGCTTTTTGCATAAGGTAGCTCCCAACTTTTCTTTGTTAATCGCTCAATTACCTGTAGTGTTTCTCGGTCAAAAACATCGCTACCTTCTTTCGCGCCGACCACAAAAAATACACTATTGTGTTGTGAGTATTCCTCATCCAATTTATTAAGAGATTGAATGAGAGTACTATCGGGTTCAAAAAACACCTTAAAATCATTGGTAATCCATATTTTTGAAATTCCAATAGCGGCAATAAAAATTATGACTATTGATAGGCACAACAACATCCTGGGATTATCTACAATAAAATTGCTAATTTTTTTATTCATCACTTTTCTTCATATAAGTTTAAATATTTGGCATCCAAACTGTAGATATATTTCGTTATTTGGATACCCTCACACTATTTATTTGGCACTAACCTGACGTGGATGGGCCCTTTAGGTTGCAAAAATAGAGCAGGTTCTTTTATCAGGGTAACCGGATCACTAACCAATTCAATTTTGAACTTTCTACGTATCATCACTAAGGCAATAAGTGACTCAAGCAGTGCGAAATTCTTTCCTGGACAGATATGACCACCCGCTCCGAAAGGGAAATACGCAAAGTAAGGAACCTTCTCAATTCTTTCTGCGTTAAAACGATCCGGGTCAAATTTTAAAGGCGCATCCCAATAACGCGGATCTCGATGGGTCATAAATGGACTTAATATCACTTCAGAGTCAGCAGGTATTTTATAACCTTCAATAACATCGTCTTTTACCGCTCGCCGAAGCAGTAACGGTGCAGTCGGATAGAGGCGCAAGGTTTCCTTCACAACGTTCATTGCATAAGGAAGTTGCATTTTCTTTAAATGCTGATCAGTCGGCACATCATCCCCTAGCACCGTTACGATCTCATTATACAATTTTTCGTCGGCCTCAGGGTTTTGAGCAAGCAAATAGAACATCCAAACCAACATATTTCCCGAAGTTTCTCTATTGCCGAAAAGAAAATTCACGGTAAGATCTCTCACCATTTGTTTATCGACTAGGAACCCTTGTTTTCTCTTTGTTCCTTTTACCAACCGACCCAAAAAGTCATCTATTTCTTCACCACTCTCCAAACGACGATTGATTAGTCCATAAATATAATCATCCATTACCCCAATGGCTTTCTTCGTCTTTTTGTTTCGTGACGTTGGCACCCAAAGTGGCGGATTAACTCCGTAAATTCGTTTTGGTCCATCTTCAAAGATAAACCCCATTGCCTCTTGTAGTTCTAAAGCGGGATCATTTGAAGAGTCGACACCCAACATCGTTTTGGTTCCAATATCGATGGACAATTTATGCAGATAAGGAACAATATCGAGCGACATTCCTTTCTGATAGAAGCTATCCCATTGACTTATTAATATTTCAACTTGTTGCGCGAAATTTTCTGCAAACCCCTCCATATACCGATTGTGAAATGAAGGTGTTGTAAGATTCTGGTGTTCTTTCCAGGTTTCTCCCGTTGATGTGGCTATTCCATCACCGGTAAACATTCGAAGTTTCTTATAAGTACGAACTTGCTTGTCGTAATTCGCTTCTTCGGCCTTTAATATTCGCTTTACCGATTCCGGGTTAGTCACAATAAAAGTGGCATGGGGATACATGGGAATCCGAACAACCGATCCATATTCCTTAACCGATTGATAGATAAAATTAAGCGGGTGTTTTACTAACCCTGAAATGGAATTTTTTAGTGTAGGTCCAGGAGCCTTCCCGTATTTTATTTTCTGTGACGACGGGGCGATAACTTCAGTATTCATGTAAATCCTTTCTTTCTAGTCAATCATTAACAATCGAAGCGGTCTCAGAACGCTTCGATTAGACAGCAGAGGCTAATATCCTTTACTTTCGGCCACTTTACTTACCAAACCAAACCCAAAAGGCACCTTGTGTGCACGTGTTAAATCAGGGTGCAACTCGGCCGTTTTATGAAACATTTCATGCCAAAAAAAGGGTAAAAACATTTTCTTATTCTTTGAACGCGCAAATGCCTTTACCAGTCCCTTAACATCGTAAGGATGGCTGTGATCACTCACAGCGTTATCCAAAAGATCTTGGTGAAAAACTCGAAACTCTTCTGCCTTATTCTTAAGATCGTCTCTCGACAACGCATCGCAATCACCGTCGAGAGTTACTGGCTCATGGATCTTATAAACAATTTTCGCTGGATAAGGATTAAGAAAAGTTGCAGGAAATAGAAATTGTATTAGGCTCTCTCCAACGGGCAAATACGGCATTTCTGCGTACTTTTTTACCAACTTATTCACAAAAGGTATCGAATAATTAAATGGTCGCAAATATTCAGCATTCACAATGCTAATAGGAACGACTAATGCGTTATGTTTTATTGCCATATACACAAATGAACTAGAATACGGTTGCAACTTATAGCGCTTATTAAATCCTTTACTTATTCCACCGACACCTTCAGGAGATAAAAACAAGAAATTACTCTTATTGCAGAGACTATCAAAGTTCTCTATTGTTGCTTTTACACAACCTAGCCGGGACCACCAATTAGGAATAGCGTAAAGATTAAGACTTTTCATACCATCAATTAATTGGGGATCTACTAATCGTCGAAGCTTTTTGTCTAATGCTTTTTCCTTGTCTTTATAATGTGATTTTAAAATATCGTAAAACATTGCATCAAAAATAACGTTATCCCATGACAATGTCATTCCGGAGTGGTTAGCAACAAATATTACTGGTCGATTCTCTGATTCGTCGAAGGGAATATTTTCTTCTCCAACAATCTCTGACCGAAAATACTCGTCCTTAATAAACCCCAAATTTTCTCCATAACATTTTTCAACGTAATCACGATCAAACTCTTGCTCGTTAAGCATTTTTTACTGCTCCATGTTCTGCTATTGCACAACGAATAAAATCAAAAATATCTTCTTCTGTCACATTCCATACCCGATCTAAACTTCTTGAAAATTCTTTCGGAAATCTAAAATATCCCGAATAAAACTCAAGACGGCTATCCAAGTTTGTTTCCACCCGCGACATGGATTTCGAATCATAAGGGATAACATGAAGATCAGGAAGACCGACAGATTTTGTCACGATATGAAGAAATCTATCTAAGTTGACATTACTGTTACTCGACAAATGATAAATTTCTTGGCTTCCAAAATCGTCGTTCATAATTGAGAAAATATCATCAACTAGCTGATCGATAGGGATGAAATTGAGATTTACCTTCGAATCACCACGTATCCCAACAGGCGCAACTACGTCCTTAGCTTTGGTGACGTTTAAAAGCCCCACCATCTCCCTAATGAACCCGTACAGTCCTGTTTCACTTCCACCGGTACCTTTTGTTTGATTTGGGCCAATAACAATCGACGGTCTTAATATGGTTAATAGTATATTATTCTCTCGACAGAACGTAACTACCTGCTTCTCAGCTCTGCACTTGGTTTCTTCGTAAACATTGTTAAATTCTGTTTCATTCGAGTGAATCTTTTCTGGAATTTTTCCTTCCATTTTCCCTGATGAATACGCCGTAGACACATAAATTAGTCTTTTTGCATTGACTTGCTTTACTAACGACAGTATGTTTTCTGTGCCGCGTAAATTCATCGATTCGATTTTTTCTCTTCGTGATTCCTCGAAATTTAGCGATGCGGCAAAGTGCCACACCTCATCAATACCCGCATCATTTAGATCACGGGTATCTTCATCTGAGATTCCACAATATTTTTCAGAAATATCACCCAGTATTGGTGTGATGCATTCAGGAGATTCACGTCTAATTTCCGGTTTCTTGTACCCTTTTGCTGCTAGATTAATAGCATCCAACAACCTTTCATTACCGTATGTTTTTGACGACGCTCTTACTAATGAAAATATTCGTCCAGAGTCTCCTTTCAATAAACGGTAGACATAGTGACTTCCTAGAAATCCTGTCACACCAGTAATTATTCTAGTTTTGCTCAACCCTGAATTCATTTCAATCTGTCTTTTAAACAACTGCATTGATTTTCCTTATGGTGTTAATACTAATTACTTTGAGCGTCTTTATAGAACTCAATAATTTTGTCTTCACATTCATTCCATGGGATAGTCGACTCAAATCCCAAGTCTTTTTTTGCATTATCAACGCAAAAATAGTGATGTTTTGAAAGTTCTGCTGCCAAAAATCGTGTGATTGAAGGCTCACCTAATGACGGATACAAACGGTAAACACATTCCAACACTGCACCTAACCCATATGCGACAGGATAAGAAATTTTCTTTTTAATCGGCTCAGCACCAATACGCACTAGCATTGAATTTAACCAACCCCATAGATTTACAGGCTCGGTTTCATTAATAAAGTAGGCTTTTCCTACTGCAGACGGCGCATGCATCGCTAGCAAATGTGCCTGTACTGCATGATCCACGTAGCAGACGCTGACACGATTTTCTCCATCCCCAATTTGGACAAGCTCCCCTCGACGAGATTTTTCTATTAGTTTTGGCAGTAGATTATTATCGCCAGGGCCCAGAATTAAATGAGGACGAATCGCTACCGTTTCTAACCCATTAACACCGTTAGCATTCAGCACCAACTTCTCGGCCATTGCTTTGGTTTTTTGGTAATGCGACGCATAACGATTTGGGTACGGGAGCGATTCATCGCCATTATGTATATTGATATTGTTCATCACCACACTAGGTGAACTGGTATGTATTAAGCGTTTTACGCCTGCGTTCATACACGCTTCGATAATATTTTTTGTTCCCACCACATTGGTTTGATAGAAATCTTTGTATTTACCCCAATGCCCGGCCTTTGCCGCAACGTGAAAAACATACTCCGCATTATTAATGGCATCTCGCACCACATTAACGTCTGCAATATCGCCCTGTACAATACGTACACCTTTGGCTTCCAATGCTGGGTAGCGCCCACGGCACAACGTTGTTACGGTATGTCCTTGTTCTAGTAATGCACTAATAAGATGGGAGCCGAGAAACCCACCGCCACCGGTTACAACTACTTTCATAACAAATTCCTGTTAACCCTAGTCATTATTACAGCTGCGTCTGTGCCCACTTAGCCAACACACTTCGTTCAATCTTCGAGTTATGCCGCTTATCGACTGGGAACGATTTTGGGTAGTGATAAAGATGCTTTACAGGAATATCAAATTTCTCTAGCAGCGTGAAAAACGTAGACTTTTTCTCATTCCAATTATCAGGACACTCGCCCGGGTGAAACTCGATAACTATTGCTAGTTCTGGTCCCCGTTGCGTTGACAACTCCACCAGGGCAGAGCGCCACACACTATTTACCGCATTCACTATTCCTTCTACTTTAACGGAGTAATAGGGCGTAGTAGCGTCGAAGCAAATATGATTCTTTCGTCCGCAAAACCAAAGGCGACCTTTTTGATCAAAATAGCCAACATCGCCCATTCGATGACGGATTTCAGTGCTGCCAGTTTCCGAGTTATATTCACTAATTTTATGTTTTAGAACCTCTTGAGGCCTCCGAAAGTATTTTTCGGTAACGATCGGTCCCTTAACTGTAATTTCCCCAATTTCACCGTCCGCTAGCGCTAGCGACTCGCTCCACTCTGCTATCGGCTGCTCAATAGACCGTATGATTTTGACATCGACATCAGGTACCGGATAGCCCACACAAGTGCCCCAGCCCTGCGCAGACAAATCACCTGTTTCCTCTTGCAGTTCCGTTGAGTCAATAAAGCTAATAGGCAATGCTTCCGTGGCTCCATAGGGTGTCACTACTAGGCCATTCGGCAACAGCGATTGAACTCGCTCAATTACTGAGAATGGCACTGGCGCACCGCCACTGATAACGTGCTTCATTGTAGGCAATGTAATGCCTTTCTCAACGCAATATAAGCTGACTTTATTCAGTAATGCAGGTGATCCAAAACAGTAATTTGCCCCGAAATCTTCAATTAGCTGCACAATATTTTGCGGTTCTACTTGTGCAGGAGCACTAAAGTCCATATCGGGAATGATACAAGTACGATTGGCCGCGGTGGTAATGAACATAAAGAGAGGAAAGGTTGCGACATCAATATCGTCCGGCTCCAATTTCATATATTGCGTCAACAACTCACCTTGGCGCTGCATATTTCCATGGCTCCACTCCACTCCCTTTGGAATGCCTGTGCTGCCACTAGTGAAAAAAATCGCCAAAGAGTCGCTCTCACTAACATCCAACGTTAATGTCTGTTGTAACGGCGAAATCCGTAACGTCTGAAGCGGGGTGCTACCCAATATTTTTTTCCGTTCTACGCAAAAACTCTTCTTAATGGATTTGAATGCATTTCGTTTCAGGTTTTTGAGCCTGATAGCTTGCTTTTCACCAATTAAAAACTCTGGCTCAGCCTCCTTGGCGCAGATCAACATGCGATCTAACCCCATACCAGGATCAACAAACACCGGTATGGCTCCAATTTTGAACAAAGCGAACGTTAACGAGATAAAATCTAACGAAGGCCGAGCCATCATTAACACTCTTGTTCCGCGTTTTACCCCTTCTTTTGCCAGGCCATAAGCATAATCACAACAGGCCGCCTCAAGCTGAGAGAACGTAAGCTGTTTATACCCGTAATAACCACTCTTATCTCTGCCTGTACAGGCGATAACAGCTTTTTTATAAGGTGTCGTTAAAGCAGCAACCTCAATGTTTGAATAAAAGTTATTGGATTTGGTTAGTACTTCACTTTTTGACGCTGACATAAATCTATTCCTAACAATCAACTGGCACGTTAAAAAGCATCAATTGATGCTTTTTAACGTGTACTAGAAAGGTTGTTTCCTAAAATATATGGACTATTTCAATTAGAATTCAAAAGTATGCAATGCAAATGACATACCTGCAGCAGCGATCCACCCCATTGCTCGATCACCTCGCTTTAAATGACCTCGTTCAAACGCTAGCGCCATTGCCGCTGGAGTCGAACCGGAAACCAAATTTCCAGTTTCAGGAAAAATAAAATAGTACGGAAGATCACTTTCCGTCATCTCTGCGACATTCGTCCAGAATATTTCACTGTGAGTATGAGGAAATACAATATCAATATCCGATATTGGAACCGGACATTCTTTTAACAGCTGTATCACTGATGGAAGGCCTTTTTCCGCAAGTTGCTTGCCATAGGAAATAAATTTCTTTCCACCTTTTCCTTCTATACTCGCATTCCCCATATATTTTATATTATCTGCCCAATCATCAATAGGGCACATACATAAGTCGGCGTATTCTGGAAGGGCTTTAAATTGATAGGTCCAATCATCACCCGCATCAGAAAGAATAGTCGCGGTGGCTACTTCTCCCATTGTATAAGGACCAAACGCCCAATCGAGATCCTTTGGTGTTTCTAGCGTAAAACTATTAAACCCCCACTCGCCTTCATGCACGGCAAACTCTGTCGTTACAATCATTATTTTCTTATATTTCCCGCTCTTAAGTAAGGCGTGCGCGATATTCGATGCTCGAGTCCAACTGTTACAGGCTTCTAATACATCAAAACACTGGCATGTCATCCCCATTGCTTTTGCAATGAAAAATGATTGACCCGGTTCAACAACCCGTCGGTCAACACTGGAATGTATAAGTAGGTCTACATCCTTCAATTGAAGATCTGCTTGAGCGATTGCATTATCCATTGATTTTTTTACATGATCGAAAGCTGGCTCATTGGTATCTAACCACCGACGTTCTTTGTTTCCAATATGATTCAAATAATATTCAACTTGCCCCAACGTTGCTGAAAGGTCACCTGTGAAAGCCCCCTCACTTTGTTGTTGAATAAGGTTAATCACATCAGTATTCGTCACAACCCTATCAGGGAATGACGCTGCAACCGCTTCAATTTTCATACTACTCTCCAAAATCGATGGGGTATAAACCCAATCATAGACAACCAACGTCTCTTTGTATCAAACAAAGGACGCACTAGTTTTTGAGTACATTAAAAGCCCCTGAGATGAGTAATTATCTGGGTCATCTAGAGCTTTATTAGTCAATCTGGCAGGTGGAAACCGCTAACGAAAACTATCGCTTAAGATCACGGCCCCATAAAATCCCTTCTATTACTTTTCTCTTCTAACACTCACCCCTGGTTCCCGATCTTTTCGTTAAAAAACTCAACAACGTTACGATAGGCGGTCATAGTTGGGTGATTTTCTTGGTCTTTAAAATCAAGTGTTAATACTGCATGTGCAAATGGTTGTATTTTTTCTTCATTAAATAAAGATGAATCAATTTCTACACGTCTAAATCTGTCGCCAAACAACGATTCCAATTTATCAAACCTGGATTTTGTGCACGCTTTATCCCCGGTAAATCGTAACCCAAGAACCTCAATATCATCACGCTTCGATCTCGATATGGCTGCATCTAAATCCGCTTGTGGCACGCCTAACGTTTCTTGGTTACTCTCTTTGAATCCACCCAGGTGTGTGGGTTGACTCAGTACCGGCGCAGAAACACTTTCATCCATCATCAACGTCAAGACAAATCCGCCCGTTAAACACATACCGATTGCGCCAATAGAGCCATTACACTCTTCACTGATTTTTCGGCTTAACGCTCGCAACCAATCTGATATAGGGCTTCGTCGACGATTTGCCAATAAACGAAATTCCAAATTTACACACAATTTCACCAAATTTCTTACTGGGGTAATTGGTGCATTAAATTGGCCAAAAAGATGAGGCAAATATACGGTAAATCCATCTCTATGTAAGCGCTCCGCCAATGCAATGGTCTGCTTACCTATACCAGGAAGTTCTTGAATAATTAGTACGCCTGGTTTTGAACCATCGCCTAACCGATAGACTGAATGCTTTATACCATCCGAAAAAAAATCAAAAACTGAAAACTTATCCGTTAACAACATACGCTCCTTTTACAATTACATTTCCGTGATCGAGACACTTACATAAATATTGCGGAGAAGAGTAGAGTTAAATACTCAGCATCTGCGACTTCGATAAAAATAAATATCTTTCCCTGCATATTAATAATAACATTTATTAATATTGAGCCCAACTAAAAAATCGAAAAAGACCATACGAATAGTTTTTCGTAGAGCACGTATTATTGAGATAAGCATCGACTGATTATGATAAATTTATACCCTCGATTAACTGTGGATTCTGTATAGGTATTTTTACCGTTTTTGTAGTTAAATGAAAAATCAGATATGGCGATGTAATTAACAAAACAACAGAAAAAAAGGTACGTAATGCGGCCTAGTTAAATATTTACGATCGCTGAAGGTCGCAGCCGCAATGGCATTCACTTTCATTAAGCGTTGTCACCTCATCACAAGTTTGAACAAAACATGTGACTTCCTCCTCAACGAGCACATGACCTACAGTGAGATTAAATAAGATAATTGATATGAATATCCCCAACATTTCGAATACAATATCTTCATGACGAAACGTCCTTCTTTAAATTATTTTATAGAGACACACTAATTCATCATGAAATTAAACGCCGTCTATCTTAGTTATCAAGACGTATTTTTTCAATGTATTTAAATTTGGATATTTGAAAATATATTTCTGTTTTTTTGTTTCATCAATACTCGACCAATATAATTTTTATCTGTATTTCGTTTTATGTATATTTTACAAAGCCCCATCAAATCTACATTTCGTGAAACTCGGTACCAAGGTGCAGTGAAGCTCAAGGCATTCTCTAGGCTTAGTCAAAGCACCCTCCATATTTTTCACTTAGGGTATTAGAGCTCTTCACCATTTAACTTAAATTAGCGATGGGTTTACCGTGGGGTTTTGCCGGAACCCCAATTAGGGACAAAATATTCATAGTCATATACCTCATTTGATTTATCATATTTAATGACAAGCAATAACTGAATGCAGCCAATGAACCAACTGTCTAAATAGGATAATCTTCAACACCTCTCAGTTTGAAAAAAATCGGGGGGGGGAATGGCTTCACCATTAGAAGTTACGCGCAAGGTGTTATGTGTTGCTTATGAAATGTATGTGTATTGGACAGCTCATCCAAATCCAGGTTCTCCAGTATTTGACCCAAGGCGCGTGCGATCACCGAGGCATTTCGTATCATCGGGACTTTAGGCCAGGTACTGCGCCTTCCCGCCATGATGAGGTTTTCAATTTCTTGATCTTCACTATATTCAAATAGCGCATTGCGCCAGTAGAAGTCTTTCTTCTCCAATATAATGTTGATATCGCCGGTATATTTCTGGTCAAGCACCGCATGGGATAACAAAATGGCCGGACTGATATATGAACCGCCATATTTTGACATCAACTTTTCAGTGGAGATTAAACCGTCTTTAAGTATATCCATTAGAATGTTACTTACGTTTCTACGTAGACCCTTAATGTTTTTAAATTTAGGGTCAGCAACAAAAGGTAATGCCATTGGATTAATTAAACTAACAATATAATGATTTACACCAAATAAACGCGCTAAGCGTTTGGCTGGCAAATCTTCTGAAAAGGATCCATCGCACCATTTTCGAGACGGTAAATAAGGTTTGGGTTTTCCGTCTATGCCTTTGGCATAGAGCGTTACTGGTGGCACCACACCTGGAAGGCTACTTGATGCGTCAATGGCGGATCGGATGTAAACATTGGGAGATGTAATAGCGTTCATTAAGCGCGACGTTTGATGTTTTTCTGATGGCGCGATAGAAATACTTATGTAGCGCCCAGTATGTTCGTAAGCTTCTTGAAACGTCATATCTGAACAAAAGCCATCAAGCGCTTGCTCCTTAATAGACATGGGTGAGTGTTGTTCGTGAAGCCCCATTAGCACGGACAGTGGGTTCGGCCCTCGTGGCAGATCATATTGGTAATTGTAAAAGTGTCCTTGTCGCAATTCCTCGTCTGTTTTGGTACCCAGTTGCGCGCCAATCCAAGAACCGGCACTGGCACCAGAAATGACATTGGGTAGCAGGTTTTCATCAATAAGTGTTTGTACAACGCCGTGATGAAAATATATCAGGCCCGCACCGCCACTCAGCATTAACGCTGAGCGGCCAAAGCAGTGACTTGCTCGACGAAAGAAGTCGAGTTTCTCATCAAACGGGATTTGTGCGTCGTTTGCCTTGGCAACAAAATGTAATGATTCGACAATTTTACTGACGTAATCATCCACAAGCAGCTTGGTGCCGAATTGAGCCTGACTATAGAGACGCGGGCTTCCCATCCCGCCCACATTACCGTGGATTCCCTCATTTAACGCAAACAGCAAGCCATGATGATTTTTATCTTCCAGCAAGCGGCACAGGTTATCATGTCGAATACGAATTTCCGCACTGTCATATAGCGAGCTGTTTTCGGCTGACTTCCATTTATCTTTTCCCGATGCACTGTCATGCTCTTTTGCTAGAGATATCCAATCCGAATAGTCCTCTGCGGCCGCCATTTTACTTCCAATGGCTTGGAGTTTGCTGCTCTTAAAGATCGTCATGTATTCACTCAATAGATTCGTCAAGGTTCGTATAGCTGCATTTTTTAAGGTACTAGCGTTTAAGATACATTCTTAAATATCGGCTTTACGTTTCCTTCTTGTCGGATTTTTGTCTTTTGACGCTCACGTTTTTCTAGTTCAGACTTTGGTGGTGCCTCGTAAACCATTTGATAACTTGCATTCACAACGGTCTCTGAAATTTTTGGGAACAAGTAATACATACCAAGTGCCGCTACCCCTAGTGATCCGATTTTTCGCTTGTTCCGGGTAATAATCATATCCAACATCCAGTCCACCGCTTTTTCTGGCGACATTACCGGGACGTAATCATAGATTTTAGTAGGCGCTATCATCGGTGTACGCACTAACGGGTAGTTGATCGTTGAAATCGTCACGCCCGTATGGGCAAGTTCATTCGCTGTGGCCCAGCTCCACCCCTCTAACGCCCACTTCGATCCCAAGTATGCTGAAAAACGGGCTGGATTCGCTTGTACACCAACCGTTGACACATTCACGATATGGCCGTCGTCTCTCTCCAGCATGCCTGGCAACAAATTCATCGCCATTCGAATAGAACCAAAATAGTTGATTTGCATCGTGCGTTCATAATCATGAAAACGATCGAAACTGAATTTCACAGATCGACGAATCGATCGCCCAGCATTGTTAATCAAAATATCCACCCCTCCATGTTCTTCAGTAACTAACTGACAAACACGGTCGCAGTCATCTCCATCGGCGAGGTTTGTCGGGTACGCAAACGCGTTGCCTCCTTGATCTCGAATATCTTCAGCAAGCTCTTCTAACTTATCTTTTGAGCGAGCCACCAACAGTACCGTTGCACCCGCGAACGCCAATCGTTGAGCCACTTCGGCACCAATACCAGAGCTGGCACCGGTAAGCAAAATAACCTTATTGTTGACGCGTTCTTCTAGCGCGCTTCTGGATTGAAAAATGCTTTTTGTATTCCAGGTCCAATGATCCTTTGCACGCTTAAAATATGGCATAATTTCTGGACGACGTAGCAACACCTTTTCTTTTGATAACTCAGCGGCAGATTTTCTGTTAGCAGCTTTTTTTGTTTGTGGCGACAAGTACTCTCTCCAATAGCGCCATAACACGGGCATGTAATCCGCTAGCACTGGTGGTTTTATGGTGCTGTTCGCTAATGCAATTTGGGTGTTAGAGCAGCCGTAGGTAGTGGGATAGGTCACGTAACTCAAAGCACCCGGCGCAATCTCAAGGCGCTCTAAAAAACTCTTAACCCATGATTGGGTGGCTAGGGCTGGGATGGCATTTTTGGGTAATAAATTGAGGATACTGTTGGGCACTTCCCAAGAAAACCCAGGTAGCTTGTTGGATTGCGACGCAATAAGATTAAATAACTCTCCAAGCCGGTAATGAGCGGGGTCGGTTAAATGGAAACATTGCCCATCAAGCTCTGGCTGGTGAGCAATATGAACCATGGCTTCTGCCACATAATCCACAGGTACGATATTAAATTGCCCGCCCTCTATGCCGATAAGAGGCAGCCAGCTTGGTAACGCTCCCCCTAGGGTTTCCAATAGCTGAAACATATAATAGGGGCCATCAATTTTATCCATTTCACCTGTTTTTGAATGCCCCACTACCATCGATGGACGGTAGATACGATAAGGTACCTCCGCTTCCTCTCTCACGCAGCGCTCTGCCTGGTGCTTGGTAATAAAATAAGGGTCATCTAGGCCGGTGGCTTGTTCGAACATGGACTCAGTAAAACGCCCAGCATAGGTTCCTGCCACGGCGATTGAGCTCACGTGGTGGAAACAACCCGCACCCAGTGTTTGCGCGGCTTGCAACGCATTTCGCGTACCTTCTACATTGGTCTTTTGCTGCGGTTCTGCTTCAGCGTTTAGGTCATAAATCGCCGCCAGATGGAAAACATGGTCAACCTTGCCCTTGAGCTTAAACAGGTCAGTTTCGGCGATACCCAAATTCTGCGCCGTTAAGTCTCCACAAAGCTCGGATAGCCTTTCTTTGCTAGCACCTAAGGAATCACGAATGTTATCCAGTTTGCCTTCTGAACCAGGGCGCACTAAGACGTGAACTGTTGCCCCAGGCATACGTAAAAGCCTTTCAATGACGAAACGACCAATAAAGCCTGTACCACCGGTAATGAGATAATTCATGATAAAACCCTCTTAAACTAACAAGTGTTAGCTAAGATAATACTTGGCATTCATTAAGTCAACTACCAATATCTTACACAATACAGCGTATACCCCGCTACATCTACCCTATAGTTGCGCATTACAGGTTCAGAAGGTAGACTAACACTTGTTTGTTTTATTGATTAAAAAGCAGGTTATTGTCCCTATGACTCTTTCAAAAGCGGTTACCGAGCTCAAAACCACCAAACCCTCACAATCCCGAAAAGGTCGCAAGGAAGAGACCCGCCACCGAATTCTAATGGCGGCCTTACAGCTGGTAGACGAAGGGCGCAGCCCTAGTGAGCTTGGCTTGAGAGAGGTGGCTAGATCTGTCGGAATGGCAGCACCCTCCATTTACAATCACTTTGCTGATATGGATGAATTGGGTATTGCGCTCGTAGAAGAGAGTCTCGTTCGCTTGCGAAGCGTAGCACGCTCCGCCAGAAAACAAATGCAGAATGAGGACCCAACAGAAGCACTAAAACTATTGCTTCAGCAGTTTTTACTTAACATTAATGAATCTGAATCTGCGCTTCGGTTACTTATCATGCAGTGGTTTAACCCCAACCCTGAATACCGAAAAATCATTCGTCGTGACATGTCGATTATGCGTCAGGATCTTGCCAAAAATATGGAACAGACTGCGGTAGAAAAAGGGTTGAATCTGGGGGAGTTTTCACTTGAATCGGACATTATCTTTTCTTTGCTGGTAACGTATATCCTTAATGCCATGGATATGGATAGAACCAAACGCAAAAAACGCCTAAAGGTGCTTGAACAGCAAATACTTATGATTGTTATGCGAGGCCGACTATGAATTCCACTAAGTGCCGCCATAACTCCTTAGTCCTAAATGAGTTGACTGTGAGTTACATCACTTATTATGAACAAGGCGCAGGAGACCTTTAGAGTCAGTGACCGCCTGTTGGATTTCACTCTCTATCATTGAGCAAATTGCGGTCACTTTTTTATTTTGCCCTTTATTTAACGCTAACGTAAGTTCCTGAGTGTGCATGGCCAAATCGGGACTATCAAACGAGAGTACAGCTTTGTCTAATTGATAGGCTACCGTTTTCAATTTAGCGGAATTCCCCTGACTCAATGCTTCTAGTATTTGTGAGCGTAAATCGGATAATCTAGCAAGCAATATTGTCGCTAACGCGGAAAGGCTGTTACCACTATTTTCTAATAATAGATTGGTGGCCATTGTTTCATTCCGATTTGAAGAATTGACCGTATTGAGATGTAATTGAAGTACTGCTCTCAGTGCTTTGATGTCAAGGGGTTTGGTAAGATGTCCGTTGCAGCCTGCTTCTGAAGAAGCTTCGGCTTCAGCTTTACCTAGCTCGGCGGTTAGGGCGTAGATGGGAAGAACCTTTCCTGATAGTCGCAGAATACGCGTTGCTTCCAAACCACCCATAATAGGCATATTGATATCCATTAAAATCAAATCAAAAGGTGTGGCCATTGACATTTCGACGGCTTCCTTTCCATCTTTTGCGATGGATACTCTTGCTCCAGTTTTTTGAACAACCCGTTGAATTAATTGCTGGTTTACCACATTGTCTTCTGCTAACAGTACATTACCGTCTAGCAGTGGTATTGGTCTACCGACTGTTGTTGCGCCAGTATTAACGTTTGTTTTTTTGCCCAGCACTGATCTGTTCGATTTTTCTTCATGAGCATCGGGGCAGGAGATCCAAGTATTTCGATTAGATACATCGCTATTAGTCAAGCTACCGACAAAGAATGTGATGCGGGTACCGATGCCTATAGTGCTTTCTACCTCAATTATGCCCCCCATAAGCTCGATCAACTGTTTAGCAATGACCAAGCGTAATCCGGTCTTATCAAAGGGTTTCATCGCAGACGTGTCAGCTTGGGAAAATACCTGAAAAAATGTGTCACATTGAGCTTCAGTGAAACCTTTGCCTGTATCGGATAGCAAAAACTGCATTTGCCCGCGCTTTTCAGACCAAGAAACATCCATAGTTATACTACCTTGCTCGGTCGATTCAAGCGCTTTCCCGCAAAGGTAAGTTAAAACCTGTGTTAGGCGAGTGGGGTCGGTTATCACCTGCTTTGGCAAGGGGTAGTTGTATTTAACTCCAAATGAAAGCTGTCGATCACGGGCTTTTATTTCAAACCGCGAACAAAGGCTATTAATCAGCTCAAAAAAGTCTACCGGCAAGCTTTCAACCTGCAATCTCTTCGCCTCAATTTTGGAAAAGTCTAGGATATCGTTTATCAAGTTCATTAATTCACTACAGCTATCAGTTATGATATCAATCGCCAGTTGCTTCTCTTTGCTGCTTATATAGCTATCTTTTAAGGACTCACTGAACCCGATAATACTGGTTAATGGAGTACGAATTTCATGGCTCATCGTTGCAATAAATGCACTTTTTTCAGCTGCGGCCTTATAGGCGATATCTTTGTTTGCCTTTTCCCGTATCATTTCAAGTTGAGCCATTTTCCTTTCTTTATGCTGAGTGATATCTGAAAGCGTGCCTTCAATGTGGGTAGGGTTGCCATTTCTGTCACGGACTAACTGAGCTGAATGTGTCACCCAGACTTGTGCGGCATCTTGGTGCTGGCAACAAATTTCGTTCTGTAGGCGACCTGTCTTCAATAGCCGTTCGTATTGGGACGGTGGGTCTGGATAGAGAAGTGAAACACTCCCGCTCTTAGAACTCATTAGGTTCTCAATTCCATCAAATCCAAGCATTTTTGCCATAGCAGGGTTAGCGTGGATAAGTCGTCCGATTAGCGACATTTGATACATGCCTTCAATCGCATTTTCAAATACTAAACGGTAGTTGGATAGGTTATCCATTGCTTGTAGATTCGCATTGAGGGCTGATTGTTGAGCGCGCTTAATTCTGTCTGCCAGAGCAAAAGAGAGGATTACCGCTTCCCCCAGGGTGCCCATTGGAACTGCCGCAAGTGTTAGCGGTGTTGTTGGGATAATTCCCAATGCTGCGATAGCAAGTGTCAGCATGCCTGCGACATTTACCAGCCATCCAAAAAAGAAAAACCGGGCATTTTCATTGCCCTTGCGGAAGCTGTAATAGCTGAAGGTAAGAAAAAAGGGAACAAACAGTATGGAGAATTGCGTTACCGAAGAAATTGATGTTTGGAAATCCACAAAAAAACTTAACACGCTATTTATCACCATAATTATCATAAGCGCCTTGATCATTGGATCAATCCGTGGGTGATAATGTTTGGTATCAAGGAAATTGCGCATAAAGAACATTGCCATCAAGAATGAAAACCAGATATGGAAAGGAAGAAATGTTTTTTCAAAAAAAACGGTGTCATGTTCAAAAAAGAGCAAGCTGTGACCAATTTCAACAAATTGAAAAATTAATACTCCGCCAAGATATAAGACATAAAATAGGTAACTGATATCACGAATGACAAAATATACAAACAAATTGTATAGCAAAATAATTAACATACCGCCGTAAAACAGGCCATAAATAAAAGTTTCTTTGGCCACTTTCTTTGAAAAACCAGTAGGCTCCCACAGGACGACGGGGAGGTGAATAGTAGAGTTACTTTTCAAACGCAAATACAGTGTCATATCCTGTCCAAGTATCGTCGTGACAGGGAAAACGCTGTTGAAATGTTTGATAGCCCGCTCTTCGAACGGCATTCGGATATCGGATTGGATTATCTGATAATCATTATTCGCAATAGGAAGGTACAACTCAGCCAGATTTAACTGTGATCGCCCAACCTCCAAATACCAGTCTTTTTTAAGGGCTTTATTTGGGGCGGCGTTAGGATAATCGAGCCGAATTCTCAGCCAAAAGGTTGATGATGAATAGCCTAGATTAAGAATGGGTTCGTCGGTAGAAACAAATAACGCTGAACGCTCTTCTGAAGTGATGTCTTGTATCGTCCAACGATTTTTTTTGTCCTCCAATACGCCCATGGACAAATTGAGTGGGTATTTGTCGGCATTAAATAATCGTACTGATTGGTTCTTTTGCTGTTCTGATATCACCGTAGTGGGTACCAGCAACAAAAGAATCAATCCAAAAATAGAAATCAAGTCCAATTTCCGCATTGACTCGCCCCCTATAATACCCAGAGTGTATACCCTTGTTTGTATCAGGCAACATTACCCTAATTATAGATCACTATAATAGAGAGGCAACTTTGTAATTAGGGAGCGGGTACTGGTCTTACCCTCGAAAAGTAGACGTGGGATTGTGCGCATAAGCGCTCAAATTCAACGGGGCTAACATAGCCTATCGCTGAGTGTCTTCTCAACCGGTTTTGAAATATTTCAATGTCATCGAAGATACCCGATTTCGCCTCCTCAATCGATTGATATTGCTCTGCGTAGATTAGCTCCACCTTAAAACAACTGAAGAACGATTCCATGGGAGTATCCCAGTAATTTCCTTTTCTACTCATGCTGTATTTCTTCCATGAGATCGCATCAAATCTTGGTATCTGTGCACGATACTGGACACCTTGATCCGAGTGAATGATAAACCCAGGCTTTACGTCTCTCTGCTCAAAAGCCATGTTGAGCACGTAGTCAGACCTACGGTCATTGTCATGTCCACTGACCAACTGATGATTCTCCAGGAAAATAAACTCATCACTGTCGCCAAATAAAGCCACGGATTTCCCACCCAAGTGTAGGGGATACCACTAGTCCATTTATTTTTCCCTAACTAATGCGGAATAGCTCCCAGCTGTAAATTTTCAATGTCTCCTTTAATTGAGGCCATGGACTCATTTCAATGAATACCAATTCACGATATATGAGTGAACGTGTCTCCAGTACGGACATCCAAATTGACCGCTTTATAAACACACCCGTCAATTGAGTTCTATCTCACCAATCTATTGTGCGGTTATCTTGTCTGAGTCAGCGTCAGGCCTATTTCGAGAAGAATAGGCACATGAAAGTCATATGTAATTGGAGCCGGGCCTTTGTTTCACAGAATGATACTTTACTCGCTCACACCAAGTTGAGCTTGCCATGCAGTTTATACAATAAGATGCCCGATACGGGCTTTATACGGTATAAACGACACTAGCTACACTCGGCAACAAAAAATTGATTCTGGCGTAACTATGATCGAACACTAAACGGGTGATGTTATTTCTAGGCTGTTTGTACAGCAGCGAACCTACACTGCTATTAGTTACTCGTCTTCTTCCTCGTCCAACAAATATTCAAAGAATTCCCCATAGCTCTCCCAGGTATCAGGCTTATTACTAAAACTTCCCGCATTTATATTCTTGGCCTCCACAGCATCGCACCAGATCACCGTTGGCTTTCCTTTCGTATTCAGCACAATCAAACTTTCCGAAGGCTCAGCGACAACCACATAATTCTCAGCTAACCCGATTGACTCCCTAAGCCTAAGAGTTTCTCGAACTATATTTGTAGCTTCACCAGTACCTGCAATTTCATGATGACTGATGCCACCTAGAAATCCACCTGAATAAAAATCTGACACTCTTTTGAAATCGCTAGGCAATTGAACATCTAAATTTGTCTCTATCTCAGAAATCACACCATCACCGCAAGGTTCACTCCCGTAGATAGCATCGTAACGTTGTTTTAAACTATTTATATCTATCATGCAGATTAACCACCTTGATTACTAACACGCCACTTCCAATATTCGCGTGTATCGACGTTAAATTTATTACGATCTGGCTGTAATGTCGGATGTGGTTTACTCCTACCATACTGGCTATGCAAAATATCTTGGCCTGGCTTACCAACACCATGATACTTAGTGCTTGCCTCAACCAATGGCCCTGGAGATTTCTGCCCAAGGTGATGAAGAGTTACAAAATTACCATCAGGCAATTGAGGAGGAAGACCTTTTGCAGCAGCTTCCGCATTTGTCTTCCCAATAAACCTTTTATCTCCAGTGGTTCGAACCTGATCCCACTCAATATTGTTCCGTTGGTAAACCTTATAATCTAGTTGAGTACCTTTTGGTCGAGTTGCGCTCCATTCAATGGGGTCTTTGCTAAATATTTTAGCATTACGAACGAAATCAACTACACCATCAATTTTGTTTGAAGCAACATCCACATCCTGCCCATGCGAACTAAACTCCACCTCTCTCGGTATAACCAGTGTAACCTTTACAGTCTCCCCTGTATCCCCTGATTTTACTTTCCTTAACTTCACCGCCTTTAACTTCGCCGCTAGCTTTTTAAGCACTTTACCCAGCTCTGCTAACTTCCCAGCGAAGCGCGAAGACGTCCTTGCTGCAATCGCTCCTGCACCCAGCCCACCTGTTAATGCCACAATCACTGCACTCAGTGCAATCTCAAACATTGCACCGCCGGCAAACTCTGCCCACTCGGTTCGGTCTTGCGCTAGCACAAAGTCCTTCGCAAACTGTTTAATCAGTTCACGAGAGGTTTCATCATCAAACAGGTAGGTTGTTATTTCATACGCTTCTGCGATTGCCTCGGCGGTCACTTTGTTAGGATCAAACCCTAACGCTTCGACCAGTTCTTTATGATCTGCAATCTCAATGTTCTTTTTGTACGTTGCCGCCCAGTCATCACTATCACTGTTATAACTCTTCCAAGCGACGACCAGTTTTCGGTGCAGGATATTCACCGGATTTACAACATCTTCCACATCATCTATCCACGTCAAAAACCCAAGCGCACCTTTCCAAATGCCTTTCTTGGCGGACAAGTCCAACTCTGCGGTGTCTTGCAGAATATTGTGATCAATTCGATTATCGGCAAGTTTCTTCGCGTCGGATTTTTCTTTCGCAATTATCGCCTGAAAGATTTGTGTCATTTGTTGGCGAAGTTTTATCACCTCTGAGGCCGCAACCGTTTCACCAACGGTAACTTGTACAGAGCCTTTTGGTACACCTGCTAAACTGGCTTTACCGTTGGCATCTAAGGTACCTTTTTTTTCAGACCCATCGGCAAGGATGGCTTGATAAGGGAAGTCTTTGGCGGGGCTGCCATCGGGGCGTACACATTCTATTTTGGCTGTTTTCTGTTCTGGAGGGAGCGTTACGTTACTGACAACATTGGGGCCTCTTACAACACTGGCAAGCGCGATGTCATCGGGTTGAACAGCTTTCGCGCTGCCGGATGCTAATGCTATAGCATCATATTTTTTCTGTTTGGCTTTGGCAGCCTTTGAGACCTTGCCACTTTTATCATCTTTAGGAAGCTTTGGGGCAACCGGTGCTTCGGGAGATGCGGCTTTGGCTGCACCACCGCCACCACCGCTATTTATTTTTACCATTGCACCTGTAATGGTAACACCCGCAGGGTTAAGGGCAATCAGTCCGCTGCCTGCTTTCATCACCACTTCGGTGCCTGCTTCAATCACCAATTGCATACCGGCTTTTAAATGGATCTCTTGGGCTTGGGCGATGTAGTTTTTACCGGCTTTAATATGGGTATCTTTTCCGGCTTGGCGGGAATGGCTTTTGCCAACACTGAGGTTGTGTTGTTTATCCACCGTTTGGTGATGATCTTTTCCGATTTTGGTGAACGATTCTTTATCCACCGAATGATGCTCATCATTATCAATGGTTTCTCGCCAGTCGTTCTTGACTAACATATCCACGTCCTTTTCTGCATGGATAAAGATTTGTTCGCTACCTTTTTTATCTTCTATACGGACTTCATTAAACCCTCCGCCATTAGGGGTGCTGAGGGTTTTTAAGGATGAGCGTGTTTTATTAGCAGGTAGAGGGTAAGGCGCAGGGTGCTGTCCGTTATACAATCGCCCAATCACGATAGGGCGATCCGGTAGACCTGACTCATAGGCGATCATAACTTCTTCGCCAACACGGGGGATAGAAACACTGCCCCACTGACTACCGGCGAAGGCTTGGGATACACGTACCCAACAACTGCTTTTTTGATCGTACCCGTTATTTCTATCCCAATGAAAGTGAACTTTAATGCGGCCATGTTCGTCGGTGTAAATTTCTTCCTTTGGTGGGCCTGTCACTATGGCGGTTTCAGTGCCGGTGATTTTGTTAACCTGATGCGTTCGGGCTGGACGATACGTTACATCATTAGGGATTAAGCTGGCGGTAGCTTGGTAGGAATAAGGGGCGGTACTCGCGCCTTCTTCTAAGGATTGTGGTTGCTGACTTTTATGATGAACGTGGGTGATTAGGTACTGGCGATTGGCGCTTTTTCTGGGATGACCTTCTATTGCCATCACATAACCCGGCTGTAACCGTTGGCTATTGGTTTTAATGGTGGCGGTAAAGGCGAAGGTGTTTAGGGCATCAACGCGTAACTGTGCATACCGTTTACCTTCCTCTGGGGTTTGATAACAACCCGGGTAATGATATTGCTCAAAATCACCACGGGCACCGGCACCATTGGCAGCAGCATTACTTAGCAGGGATAAGCTGGGTTTTTCAAAAAAATAGTCTTGCAGACTGACGTTGCCCGTGGCAATACCTTGACTGCAACTGAAGTCATGCAGGGATTCTTTGCCTGGCACTAACCCCGTCACCGGGTGATAGGCTATCTTCGCGCCCCCTGGTAACGCTTTAAAACAGCTGTTTTGATCACCGATCACCAAGGTATGTTTATCCAACGCGTGCTCAAAGAAGTAGAAAATACCCTCTTCTTCCATTAACCGGCAAATAAAGTCCCAATCCGTCTCTTGGTGTTGCACGCAATAGGTTCGCGATGGGTAACTAGCGCTTAACGCTAGACGCACATCCGCGCCTCGTATTCCGGCAGCCCCTAATACGCTGTTGATAATGCCGGGGGCAGATTGGTCTTGGAAAATCTGACTTCCGCTACGGCTTAGTAAATACCAGGGTTTGGGGGCAATGGTGAGTTGGAACTGGGTAAAGCGGCGACCTTGGTTAACTTGGGCGGCCTCGATGATTTCACCGTGTAATAGCCGGTGTGTATTAGGATCAACAAGGGTTAATAATCCAGACTTCGACAAGAAGCTATCCGGTGTCATGGTGCCATTGGCACAGCCAACGTCTAAGGCGAACGAAAACAGCCCTGATATAGACTCATTCCCTGAAAAGCTGAGTACACGAACCTCTTCATCACTGCCAATTAGCTCGAACACTAAACGGGTGATGTTGGCTGGGGTATTCATGGATGATATTCCTTGTCGTCTAATATAGGTATCTCGATACTGACAAGAAGACGGGGGGAACGTAAGGAAAAGAGGGGTTATGAAGTATTTCTAGGTTATTTGTACGGCAGTGAGCTTTCAATATCACCCCAAGCTGCATCGTTTTATCTCTAAGCTGCCTGTCCAGCAGTGAACGGCATATCTCGTGCCTTCGTAAGCGCACAAACCCTTCATTCTTTAGAGAAATTTCTCATTAACCATAATGGGAGTGGGGCAGCTTTTAGTCCTACATGAAGCTGGCTGGTGTGTTCACATAGATACGAAAGCGAAATACAGCGACATGTCTACGGAACAAACCGACAAGCCGAACGAAACTGCATATGATTCCCCCATTCAGGATATCGCACCAGGTGCTGAGAAGAATAGTGTTGCTGTCGATATCGATAAGGTCAGCCCTAATCCGGATTATATTGATCGGACATTCTATTACAAAACGAAAGGTTGCGATGCATTAATACTGCACCACAGTTTAAGCTGCCCTCAACTTGTGGGAGCAAACACATGAATTACCAGGGCGCGAAGGTGGCCAGGCCCAGTTACTGGTTAATCTACAGTTGTTCTTTTCACCTTGGGAAACCCTCAGTGCTCCCTTAGCCTCCAAGCAGGAATCGAGCTTTGACCCTGTACCTTTTTTTGCTGATGCTGCCAGTGCAATCGAGAAAATAAGAGTTCACTATATTGATGAACTAACCGATCAACAACCAGCCATTCACAATCATCAAGAGCTAGACATTCCGTATTATTGTTATAGAGCAATCAACTACGCAAAGGCTCCAAATTCATGATCCATACGCTCATCGAGTGATGGGCGATAGTCTTCTATTAATTTCGAAGATTTTAGCATTTCCACTAAATGGATGTATTTTTTGGTAGTACTAGGCCGAGTATGTCCCATCATTATTCTTAACTCGTCATGGACAACAACGTCAAACCGTCCCTCGCTATTGGGGTGATCCTGCTCATAACGCCAAATAAATTCGGTTGCAAACGTATGACGGAGCATATGCGGCCGAAAAGGGAAGCCGCAACTGCGCTGTACAGCGCTGAATGCTCGGGAAATATTTTCTGGAGTTAACTTGGCTCCAGTCTTAGTAAGTAGTAAAAGGTCGGTAGTAACACCTCCATTTAATTTTGCCGCTTTTGAGTCAAGCTCCATTTTTTGACGAAATTTCTCTTCCCTCAGTATCCGTTGAGGAAGATAATGATCTAAGATCAAAACCCACAATATTGTCGGTATTTCGATCTCTCTAGATATGTTACCCTTCCCTATAAATTTATACTTCAAGTATTTTTGGTTTATCTTACCAGTTCGTTCGAGTTTCTTTTTAGACAAAAGATCGGGGTTTTGGTCACTATCAAGAGTAAGAAATTGCGTAATTTCAAAGCGCCTCAAGCCACAAAGATAATACAGATAAGCACAAATTAGAAATGCGATATCGTTGAAATAGGAACATGCCTCTGAAAAATCATCTCTTGTAACAATAAATCTAACCATCGACTTTTTAACTTTGCGAAGCTTCAGTTTATTCGTATAAACATAAAAGCTGGACAAGCTTCGACAGTGAGCTAAAGCATTATCATCAGGATCAGATCGAACATACACCTTTCGGGATATATCATTTACATCAACTAAATTAAAAATATGTTCTTCTGCACACCATTTATAAAACCTATAAACAGTACTCAACCTAGCGTTGATAGCATCAACCGGGACGTGCCTATTCTCTCTTATACAAATATCTTGTTGAGACCTCCAATATTTAGTAATAATTTCCGACGTTGCCAAATCCCAATCGGGCCTTTCTACCACTTTATCTTTGCAACACCCTAACCAGTTCAGGTAGTGGCATAACTCTGAAGCTCTTTGATCCCAAGTTCGATATGAATTCCAGTCACCGTTCGCAATCTTTCTGTAAATATACATATTTGGCCCAGTAACGATTTCATATTTATCGTTAACAATAACCGGTAAATTACGAACATTCAGAGAAAGGTAGTATCCATCTGACCTAATTATCTGATACATTTGACTCACTTCTGACGACTATAATTTGATCAACAGGCTCATCCACTGACACTTCCTCAAATAATTTAAATGTATTCTCGATGACATGGGGGGGCACATACTGCTGACTGCCCCGCAACCGCTGTCTTTCCAAACACGTTTCTATGCTTGCTAGAATCCGAACAATAACAAGCTCCGATGTTGAGCAGTAATCTTTAGCAGAATACGCCAAATCAACTCGTTCTTGTTCTGTAGGCAAAGTAGCATCAAAATATACATGTTTACCCGGACGATGAGGTTTGTGCTTTTTTATCCAGGTAGTTTTACCTACATTCTGAGGACCACAAAGCAAATAGATAACATCAGGTTGTTCCAAAACAACAAGTTTTTCAAATTCACGCCTCGCCTTCGCCCACGCTTTACTTGCTAGCTTCTTATCCCATACATACTCATTGCCTTGCATTAAAAACTTGTCTGGACTTATGTGAAATTTCCTATAAAACGGAGTTACATTATTTCCTACTTGAAGGCTATCTTTGCCAGGCTGTCTATTTAGCAACCGCTCAGAAGCAAGGCTCTGTTCCAAAGTCTCATTCATAACTCTAAGCTGCGAAATATAACGCTGCAGCGCAGCGGAGTCTTTAGTCGACTCCACTTTGAAACTATGCTCAGATTTAATTTGGACATAATTATCAAAAATTTTTTTCGTAGTCTCCTCTAAACAATCTTCCATTCTGAGAATAACTTCACCATAATGTTCATGGTGAACGATTAACTCGTTCAAAGCTTTCTGCTCTTCACTCCAAAACTCAATTTCTGGCTCAGAATTATTGGCAAAATCTTTTGAATTACAAAGATCCTTTAATGCCAAATGCTTATTTAGCGTTGACCTCCCTATACCAGCAAATTTTGCTACGGTTGTCACTGGGAGTCGTTTCTGGTTTTTATATTTAGGCAATGCCCTCAGCCTTTTTATGGCATTTTCAACCTTTGATCTAAGCTCTGATGGAGGTGTCCTCATACTGCTCACGCGGTCATTTCTTGAGTAACAGGTAACGTTATCTCATTTAATATTTTATATAATTTACTAAGTTGTTGCTGAGCGTCTTTCCTCAGATTTTCATGGGCATGTTCATTGTTCAGTATTTTTTCTTCATACCACTTGATATCATTGCGAATTTCCGGCTCATCGTCTTCCGTAAATACAGCGTTTGCGCATTCATACCCCTTACAATTGCTTATGTTTGGTTTATTAGTAATTTTCAGATCGGAAGGTTCAACTCTACACGGTAGAGGCTGAAGTGGACTTTCTTCCGAAATACAAATATTCATGGGCGTACGTCGCAGCACTGTAGATCCATTACGCATCAATATATCAATGTAACTAAAAATATTCCGCCCCAATTCATATTGCGTTTCACCTTTGAATAAAGTGTTATCTTCGTGAGAAGACGCAATTATATGCTCTCTTTTGTACCCTCCAACAGTCCCTTGTGAAGCGCTGAATAACAGCTTGGAAAAAACCTCTATATTTTCATGAATAATCTGGTTTCTGATATCACGACTTATAGTGGGTATATGAACTATATATATTAGCGACATGCTTAAAGACGCATGTGAAAAAAGCAATTTTACAAGATCCAAGTTTCGAGGATCCCGGTGTACGATAAATTGAGCGACAGTTTTACGAAATTGATGATGATGAAATACAGAAACACCGCACCATTCTGCAAAAAAACATAACCCATTAGTAATAGTGCCAACTGAAACAGCTCTGTAACTTTCATTCTCTCCACGTCCATCTCTATCCCATAATGGCCTAATTAGATAGTCTACTCCTTCAGTATTTTTTCGGGAATATTCAAACAAACTTTCAAGTATTTTAACGCATCTGAATACCAATGGAGGACAAGGTAATTCTACTTCTTTCCCCTTAATATCTTTAACTGTTTTAAATATCGTAACCGAAATTTCAAAATTCTCATTCGACTCTGAAGGATTTGTCACTTTTTTACAACACCCTGATTTTAAAGCTGCAAGCTCCGATATTCGCAGCCCCAGACAAAGAGAAATTAATATTTCACACGCCGACCTGAGAAGCCTCGCACCTTTGCTCCGAATAAACTCTATTGAAATATGCTCATACTTTGCTTTCAAAACATTTACGTGCCAAGGAGTACCGTCAGGCCAACATGCATATTTATGCCCGTTAAGAATGTTTGTCATGCGTTCCACATGAAAATGCCTGCTTTTATCAGTGACATCTCTTATCAATGCACTTTTTTCAAGTGAATTAAAACAAAATATAATATCATCCGAAAGATCATTAATTACGCTCAAAGCTGTTTGTGCTACGGGATAAAGCACTTCTGGAGCTAATGGCATCCATGTATTACATTCATGTAGTGGAAAAACAAAGTAGCTAGATTTGCCATCAAAAATATCAAATGGAAAACAATACTCCCTCGGAAGAAACTCTTCAACCACCAACTCTCTGTAGTAATACTGTATCGCTTGCGCCCTCTGACTTTGAGAAGATATCGCATCACATCTTATGCGCTCAAATAAGCTTTCACGATCACTGAGAGTAAAACGATCAAGTCCCTTACATGAAATATCAACAGGAATATCCTTAAAGAACCCTAAATCATATAAATGATTTCCGACGGCACTAATATGATTAAAAAACGCTTTAAACGAGGATAACTTCAAATCTGAAAATTCCGGCAATATATAATATGCCCAGCACTTTACAAACCTCTTAAGATATTTTGATGCGAAATTTGAAAAATAAAAAACGGTTTGCATATCTTTAGATTCAAAGCCCGTACCTAAATCCCAATCATCATCCTTAAAATTACTATTCTCACTTATCCGAATATTATCTACATCTTCTAACGCCATAAATCTCAATACGCAAGCTTCAGAATTTTTATAGAAAAATGGTTCATCATCGAACGTATACAGATCATCCAGCCCAATTGATTCTTCATCGTCAAGGTTATCAGAAAGAAGAATTGAAATATCTTTCTCGCATAATTCAGAAATAGTTACTGTCATGAATTCTTACTCATTTATTGAATACTGGTCGATTTGGTAGCACCATTTTTTCTGAAGAAATTCTAGCCCCCTCTACTTCTTCGGACAATGGCCACTCATCAATAACTTCCTGCCATGCAGAGCGCTCGTGATTATATATATTTTCCCATTCAGGGCGGGACAATTTCGTTTGAAAGCGATCAATGTCTCGAATACGAACAAATATATATGGCAATGTTTCTGAAAATATATTCACTTGTGAACAGGTAGCACATCCATTAAAAAAACCGCAACGCTGACCTTCTTTTAGGCTGTATTGCCAGTTCATCCAGTCTGGCTTGAAAGGGTTACCGCATATAAGCACTGGCTCCACTCCATTCGTAGTAATTATTTGTGCTACAGGTTTTCCTGGTATATTTAGCACCGACATATCGACTTCCCTGGCCGGCTGGAACGCTCCCTGGAAAAAGGTAAAATTTTCTACCCAATCTTCCTGCTCTTTAGAAAGCCGTTTTTTTTGCCTCTGCTTGTTTCTATAGTGTTTTTCCGTAGTTGAAATCTTATTTTGCAAACCGTTAGAAATTTTCTCTGAATCATTTTCTACCAACTCGTCTAGATTATCTGCATAGTTTTGCCGTAACCGATCCGAACCAAATTGACGTAAAACGCCCCCCTCTTCAGTCTCGACAGAAAAGCCATTGCAAATCGACCTTGTTGCATTATGTAGATTATATATCGACAACTTAGAAATAGGACCATCAGTTTTCAGGAAATAGCTAGAGATAAAAAACCACGGACTTTTACTACCTGCTCTTTCTCTCATAACTCGCCCAAATTCCCACAGAAAACGCAATACCTGATAAGTCCCGTATCTATTCTTGGTATATGTACGGAAAAATACTTCTTTATTTGTCCTGTATTTTGATGAAACCATAACTCTGTGATTCTCACACAAAATATCTTTATGAAACGAGCTTTCAAAAGTCTCACCAAATTTAAAGTCTAAGAGCGTTTGCTGATTCCATCCACTTTCCATCTGAACAATTATGAAACAAGTACCTATGATTTTCATATTGGGATAAAAATAACTATTAACCGCGTTAACACCTCCAAAACCGGGACCAGGAAATGGTGGCCTTATTGCCTTAATTAAGGAATACAATTTTTTAGAAGAATGATTGATATACAGTCCACGTTCCGGATATTTTACAGTTGGCTTTACATAGCCAGAATATGTTAGGAAAAGAGAAGCCTCAAGAATACTCATATCAAAAGGGTATTCGGGATAATTATTAGCAATCTCACTTATAGCTATAGAAACCCTTACATCATTTGATAGCGAGCATATCCCAATTTTCTTAGTTGGATCCTCTGCTTTATCAATATCTTTGGGAAAGGAACCGTCATAGATTTCTTCCAATTCATCTACAGAGTATCCATTTTTTTCGATTACTGATTTGCAATGCCATTTTTTACGACACTCCTTCTCATCAAGGTATTTATGGCGGTAGAACCAAAGGGCATTATTCAGTGTCCACCTATTAGCATTTAAATCACCAATAAAAACAGGTCTACTCAGAACCCTTTTTCTTATTCTCAAGTTATTCTTAGCAATATCAAAATTTTCTTTTAACACAGTAACTAGATCACTAAATATCTTTTCAGATAACCCCTCTTTAGGGGTGTACTCTCTCGGAAAACCTGATGGAAATTTACCTTGCCATGGCCCTATTACAGCCAATTCCGCGAACTTCGATTGCTGGACTGTTTTAATAAATAATCTAACGTATTGATAGCACTTTATCTTTATACTGTTTCTATTTGTAGTTTCCAAAAAACTTTTAAAATTTTGCATTATATTTGGAGTTATATCAGAGATATGCTCAACCTTCCTACTTTCTCTTATAACTCTAACAAATTCAAAAAATATCACTAAGTAAAGACAGATAGACATGCCTTTTAAGGTGTAAATTGATATATTTTTCGACCACAATTCAATACCAGCTTGAAATTCCTTGACCAAGCCCTCTAATTCAATGAATTCACTAATTAATTCTTCGAAACAAATTACAAACGGTTCATATCCCCCGTCTCTTTCTGTCACAACTGTTATTGTTTTTCTTAACGGGGGAAGACTGACTTCCTTACAAGAAATATGCCTTTCTATCACCTTATCTCGACTAATAACACTATCAGGCTGGGGGTTGTTTTTTTGTTTCTTTAAAGTACGTTTAACAAAACTTGTCACGAAGCCACCTATAAACACATCTAATTATTGTCCATATTTTATCACATAAAATACAAACCACATTCCTATGGACACTTTTACCAAGCATATACATTTCAGTCCATTTATGCCTTTCGTGGCGCCGACTTTCGAAACATCCACTCCTTTAGCGAACGCTTGCCCGACTCTAACGTCTTTAAATTAGAACAAAATTTTCGTAGTACACAGGAAATTTTAGACATTTCCAACTGGTTACTTAAAAAATCCACCATTGATTACAACAAAAACCTTATCGCGGTACGCGGGAAAGGTATCACGCCTCGGTTGATTGATTTTGAAAGTAAATACGACGAGGCCTCGTGGATTGCTGGCGACTTACTTGAACGTAAGCAGAACGATGCCCCATGGTCTGACCATATGATTTTAGTTCGTTCTGCTTGGGCTGCCAAAACCTGTGAGGGCGCATTAATTGATGCTGGCATCCCTTATCGTTTTGTTGGTGGCACCAGCCTTCTGGAGGCAGCACACGTAAAAGATGTGCTGTGCTTATGTCGTGCGGCATTAAATCGTACCGACGAGCTGGCATGGATTCGTTATCTGAAATGCTGGCCAAGAATTGGGGATGCAACGGCCTCAAAAATTGTTGCAGCATTATTGGATGCAGACCCCGCAGAAGGTATTGACGATGTATTACGACAGTTAATCCCTAAGCGGGAGGATATTATCGACAGTGTACTTGCCATTCAATCACTACGTAACAAACCATCATCCGCCATTAAAAAAGGCTTAGAGATGATGGAGCATAATTTTATGACCCGTTACGATCGCTGGGAATCCCGAGCTGGCGACCTACGCCTATTGTCTGACCTGGCGTGTCGTTATAAGGATTTATTGGGTTTTGTGGAAGCTTATACCCTTGACCCGGTATCCAATTCAGAGGCTGAACGCCTGGAAGAAGATGATTTGGTGACAGTGATCACTGTACACAGTTCAAAGGGTACTGAAGCGCCTGTATGTTATTGCCTGGGGGTTCAGCCTGGGGCTTATCCGCATATTCGCAGCCTAGGAGATAGGGATTCGGAAGAGGAAGAACGTCGCGTGTTGTACGTCGCGTTTACCCGTGCACAAAATGAATTAATTGTGACCCGTTGCGGCGATGAGAGCCGTACCTTATTTCATGGTGGCTCTTATGTAGAAAGCGAGGGAGAGCCGTATTTTTTGGAGTACTTACCCTCCGATTTGATAGAGCATGAGCAGTATGGTTATGGTTTGGCGTTGGGTAGCAGTTCAGTACTGGATGAGCTACTGGACTTTGAATAGCTGGACTTCGAGTAGCGCTATCTTTTGTTGCCGTGTTAAGGATTTAATCGCCGCTTCTCGCTGACTAGCGCTACTACGATCATGACCACTTTCTTGAAAAACAAATTCTACCGGCTGGCGACCATAAAAATATTTCGCCCCCTTACCGGTTTTATGCTGTTCAAAGCGTCGCTCTAAATCTGTGGTAATACCGGTGTAATAGGTATTATCACTACACAGAATCATATATACCCACCATTCAGGTTGTGCACTCACGCCAGTGATGTCTCCCGAACACTGACGCTTGATTCAATTTCGTCTCCTGGTACCGCACCGTCAATATCTACGAAGGTATTTTTGCCAATAGATTCACTGCGATGAGTATGACCATGGTGCTTTGCATAACATTTCTCGTAACACCGAGCCAGTACACGACTGATGCGCGTCTGATTACGAATCATCGCTATATTTGGCCACGTCGAGCGTTCACCCGTAAGAATGAAATCATAGATTTCGTCATCTGATGGATTAGTCATTACTTTCAGGTATTTTTTAATAGGGAATTCAGGGTGTAAATTAATATCACCCAAATAGTCTTGCCCCAATAACGCATCCGCTCGGTCTAACCAAAAACGTAACGTTCGATTCTGTGTATGTTTTTTAGTGACCGTGATTACCTGGTGCCATTGAGCATGAATCGATGACGATGCAAAATCGATAACAAACGGTAAAACACCTTTTTTAGACCTATTCGCCACAAACGGCAGCACATGAGGGTTGGTTTGACTCACAATAAAGTGATTGGCATTAAAAATGCGACCAATACGCGCCATCGGTATGTCGGTACTAACACCTCCATCAGCCCACAGTTCAGATTCCATATAAGGAACAATGTCACCTTCAGCATTCTTTCCGCGTAGCTGAACCGCAGGAAACACGCCAGGTATTGAGCAAGAGGCTTTACATGCGTATGCAACAAGAACGTTTGGTGCTGTTTTATAATTTAAGACACGCGCTTTTTGTCCCGCTCGTGTTGGCGATACCGTAATATTAATCGCTCTTCCGGTGCGTAAATATGCCTCCAAGAAGGTATCATTTGGAATATTATTAGAGATACACTGCAATAACTGTTCTGATTCTAACAATGATTTTTTAGAGAAAACCTCCATCAATGAACGGTGTTTTATGGGGCTAAAATCATTATCTTCTGGTACAGACAGTTTTTCTAGCAGCTCCGCATCAGAATGCGTGCCGACAAGCCCTGTGACTATCGCCCCCATACTGGTTCCTGAGATGACGGAAGGTAATAAATTTTGCTCTAATAGGGCTTTAATAATACCTAAATGGTAAATACCAAAGGCACCACCACCACTTAACATAAGCGCACTTCGGCCAAAGTTGTTTCTTGCATGCTTAAACAACTTCAACTTTTTTTCTTCATCGATGATGTCTAATTCAGCGTCACAGAGATAGTTTAATGTCTCTTCTACTTCATCTAAATACTGCTCTACAAGGTATTTTGTACCCACTAGGGATGTATCATAAAGGTGAGAATCTGTTAATTCACCTAAGGTTCGGTGCAAACTTTCTTGCATATAAGAGATAAGACAACCGACACGATGCTCTTCACGGTATTGCGTTAATAAATCGATCTGCTCTTGCAGTAGTTCAAAAGGGTAGTAACCCGACTCGTCATTTCCACGCCAACGACTGTGCCCTTCTAACGTATCAATTTCTTGTGCAGCACAAAACCACTGCTGATAGGTTTTTGCTTTTTTAAGCGCTCTATAATTCGCGGACAAATGTCGATAACTGGATTTCACTGAGTACTCCTCTACTTCTTGTCGCTATTATTTATAACTACATCTATTTATAACTATATCAATACCGGTGTACCTGAAAGTCATTAGTCATCAACGCGGTTCGCCACCGCTCGGAAAATGATTTCATTCCGCCAACATAATTCTGTTCTATAAAGGTTACTGCATTCACTGGCTGACAAAAATTATCGGCCATATGTTCCATCAATAACTTCATGGTTTCTCGCCCCAAGGCGTCTTGCATCATAAAGTGCACTATTGACCACGCCATAGCGTACATCATATTTTGTTCATGATCCCGCCATGCTCGACCTTTTATGGATAAGTAGTCACTAACGGTCATTAACTCTCCTTCCGCTAACGCTTTCTGTAAAAATTCAAGGTGATGTGGCGACGGATTAACCCGCTTACTTTGTCCTTCAATATTCAAACGCTCAAAGTATTCGGCTAACCCTTCATTAAACCATACAGGTGTGCGTCCATATAACCCGGCGTTAATCACATGCGTTGCTTCATGCCGGGCAATGGATTGTGTCATGGCAGCATCTCGTTGCACCATGACAACCGCCTCGTCCATGGATGGCTTATAGAAACCTGAAGCAGTCTCCAACCCTGGCACATGTTCTTCGCGATAAACATCAAACTTGGTCTGATCATTAAACACTTTTACATTCAGATCCACCTGTTTAATGTATTGATCTGGTAACCAACGGGTCAATATAAAGTACAACTGCTTTAGGTCCGCAGATAATCGGTCATGTAAAAATGGGGGGAGATTACCACCCGCTGCGGTAATCGACATACGAAAATACTGCTTTTCCATCTTATAACGGCTGGTAAGGTCTTCTGAGCTTTTGCTTTTGGGTTTGTCCGTGAAATGAACGTTGCCATCGGCATCAACTGATTTAAAGACTTTCCCTTGAGCCTCAATCTCACTGGTTGCGCGGGTTTTAGGCACATGACAGGCTGTCATGTGGGTTTCAAAGCTTTCAATTACTTCCTCTACTTGCTGACGATTTTTCTGAGAAAAGGACTGCATAAAAGGTAAAAATGAACCTTCTTGGCCCTGACTGCTCGTTAGCTTGGGTATACTAAGCGCTGTTAACAGCATTTTACGTTTTTCAGGAGGAATGCTGTTGAAAACAAACAGCAATAATAGGGATAGTGTTAGTAATATAAGAAAAGAGGGACGGACTTTCACATAAACACCTTACTACATTAGTCATTAGCGACCTATTGAGTATAGTAAGGTGTTTGCAGAATAAGAAGGTTAGTACCCACAGTCTTACGGTACTTGCCCACTAGAAATGCCTAACTGAGACATAACCCTCATTGGATTGATGCTTATTGGATTGATGCTTTGAGTGGTTACTCTGGTGTTTTGAGTGGCTATTCTGGTGTTTTGAGCGCTTATCATTGTAGTAATGATGCACTTCTCGATCCCCACGCCGTTTCTTATGCTGCCAAGAGTTGTGCTGTGAATGCCCATGCTGGTAACCACGGTGGCTGCTATAGCGGTGGTTATTATTGTAGCTGTGACTATTGTTGTGATGGGTATAGTGCCGCTGATGACGCTTGTGGGCTTTATGGCGCTTATAACAACGGTGCCCCCCATGATAGTGGGAATTTTGATGCTTTCTTTGGCGATCATAATGCTTGTCATGACGATCTCTATGAGACACCAG
>MAAC01011208.1_pt1 | contig 69423 bp, 56 predicted proteins | sample 1115981 | NCBI WGS metagenome assembly MAAC01 (sample SAMN04961126, study PRJNA320927) | seawater metagenome | isolation source: sample BD02T64 sea water enriched with oil for 64 days | place: USA:Gulf of Mexico | collected 2013-07-27
AGGTGCAGGTGGTTCTGCTCCAAAGCATGTGCAACAATTCAATAAAGAAAACCATTTGAGATGGGATTCTTTAGGTGAGTTCTTGGCATTGGCAGTTTCATTCGAACATGAAGCAGAGAGGAACAACAATGCTAAGGCAAAAATATTGGCAGATGCATTAGACAATGCAACAGTTTCATTACTTCAAAATGGGAAGTCTCCATCGAGAAAAGTAAAAGAGCTGGATAATAGAGGAAGTCATTTTTACATTGCGTTGTACTGGGCTCAAGAGTTGGCTAAGCAAACAGCTGATGCGGATTTACAAGCTAAATTTGCTCCTGTTGCAGAAGCTTTGGCTAACAATGAATCAAAAATCGTTGATGAGTTAAACGCTGTACAAGGTGCTACAATGGATATTGATGGTTACTACTCTCCTAATGCTGCAAAAGCTGCAGATGCTATGAGACCAAGTGCTACATTGAACGCAATCATAGAAGCGATCTAATAAAAACTTTATAATGCCTATCATATATAGAAAAGCCATTCCGAAAGGGATGGCTTTTTTGTTTTTCAATAAAAAAAGCGAACTGAAAAGGTACTGTATCAAAAGTGTTGGTGAAATAATATATATCAATATGGAAAAACGTCTTCAGGTCAATAGTGATTGCGTGTCACTCGCAGAGGACTCGGAGGTTGTAGTATTTATTTGAATGAGAGTTTTATTTATTACTTTTATACTTGAAATAAAATTGGAGAAATGAATAAATTACTTCGAGGGGATCGATTTTATTTATACACCTAGAAACTAGAGAATATGAAAAATAAGGTAGTTTCAATAAGTGCGATATGGAAACCAAATAAGCAAGAATCAATAGAAGAATGTGCCAAGAATACATTAGATTTTTTGTTACTGCTTCAGGGATTTGATGTTGCGATATTTAGCACTTGGTTTGAAAAATCAAGTAGTCCTATATGTGCTTTAGAAAATAGATTAAAATTTGATTTAGATTATTTGATAAAAGCTTTTCAGAAGAAATATGATGAAAGATTTCCAGCAGCAGGTTCTAGAATTTCGTTTTGGACTGGAGATACTAATGAAAAATCTTCAGCAATAAGCTTTAATCTTGGTTCTTTTGGCGAGAAATCATTTAATAAAAATATCTGTGTAATTGACTTACCTTCTGAAAATGATTTTGATGATAAAAAAATAAAAAAATTGATGGATTTAGTCTCAAACTATTGGAAACCTGATAAATTACTAATTAATGGTCAGTTAGTAGAATAATATAGGTAGTGTTTCAGAATTGTTTGCAACTACACCTATCAAATGTGTTTTTACCCGAATTAGATGCAACAAGCCAATTGAAAAAACGTTGCCCCCTGCGTGTCACACGCAGAGGACTCGGAGGTTGTGGTATTTATTTGAATGAGAGTTTTATTTATTACTTTCATACTTGAAATAAAATTGGAGAAATGAATAAATTACTTGTTAAAATAATAATTTCGATCTGTATTGTTTTAGTCTCGGTTTTCTTTGTCTTTATGTCATTTGTTGTCGGAATGTCCTCTCATAAAATTGATGCCAGTACGAGAGATTATGTTGATAATAACGCATTGGTTGCTGTTTTGCTTTCTTTCATTATTTTGTTTGTTATATGGACTCCTTGGAGAAGGTTTAAAAGATAAAGGAGGTAGGTTTACAGGTTTGGGATTTTCGTACAGTTTCCTGCTAGTCCTACTCGAGAGACTAGCAAGGGATTTAGTATTCTTCTAAAACTCAAGTTATTTTCAAAATAAAAAAATAAACAAAAAAAAAGAGGTGAGTTGAATATTATAATTTATTTGGGTTTGTATAATAAGTTATATACTTTGGCTTCAGTTAATTCAATAATAATAAATAGCTGTTCAATAAATTATTTAGTTTTCATTAAAAATTAATATGTTATAAAATAAAGAGCCTTTTCGATGAAGAATTTACATTCAATACAGTAATTCATCTTTAATTTCTTGATGTCCATTAGATTAGTTTCCAAAGCATATATGCAATTATAACTTTTTGCTATTCATGTAAATGGTGCTCTATTGTGACCTTTTTATGATCGTATACCTTTTTTAATTAGGATTGAGTAGACAGAATATATTATACTTCTAAAAATGATGTAACCTATACCAACAACTTATTAAATGAAGAGTTAAAATAGGAGATATCGTTTCGGTTGTAGATTAATATAATGCGTCCTTGAAGATTAGGTTAGATTACCATTAGAATAATAGAAGTATATAATTTTAAATCCATTTAATATCAACAAAGAAATGAACAATAAAATAAATTCAATCCAGAGACCTGCTGCCCTATTTTTCAGATTTAGATATTTCATAGATTCCATTTATGTCTAAATGTTTTTTGGAAATTATTCGAAAGATTATTTCCGAGAATTGATGCTGGACTATATTTCCCTATTTGAAATTAGTGTTTTGAATTAGCGCAAAATTAAATTCCAATTGTATGAGAAGCTCCATTGATGGAGCTAGTTAATAATTAAATACTTTAAAAATGAATAAATTAAAATTGGCCCTGGTTGGGTTAGCGTGCTCTGGATTAACTGCCTTGGCACAAAATATTATTCCTGGAGGAGCTACTCCTAGCTTTGAAGGTTATGTTTTTGATGAAATTACAAATACAGGAACAGCCTTACAAAATTATAATTCTAATGGTGATTGGCCCTATTACTTTAATGTATGGGAGTCTGATGGGGACAGTTATGTTAAATATGATGGCACTACTTATGGAGGGTTAGCAAGTGGTGTTTTTACACTCACCGGAGCATTAGATCCTGATGTAGAATCCACTCATCTTGAACATGCTTTTGTAGGATATTATAAAACGGATGGTGTTTATGTAAATGTGTATAATTGGAATACTACCTTGTTGGATTATGAATTGGCAAATGTTATTAAGGTGACTACCACTACAGGAGCTAGGTATGTGAATATTGATGCGGAGAATGATCAGGGATTAATCACCTGGCAGGATGGAATGGATGTATATGCAACAACTTTCGATACACAAGGAGCGGGCGTGGTTACCTTTATTGATCAAGGTGTACATCCAGATATTATTCGACAAAATTCAAAGGATTATACCATTGTATTTTCAGATTATTATAACAATTTGGATATAAGAACAGGGGATCTACCGAATTTGAATAATGGTATGGCCACCTTTTTTGAAACACATGAAGAACTTGCAGGTGGAGGATATTATTATTTATACCCACGGATAGCTAAACCAAACAGCGTCATAAATATTGGTGATGTGGATTTTACAGTTACAGCTAAGCGACGACTCTTGTCTGCAACTCCAGAAGAAATGATTATTGGACTTACCCGACATGATGGCGTATACAGCTATTATGAGGTATCTGAGAATTGTACCAACAGTAAGAATAATTTCCCTGTTGTGACCTATAATCATGAAAGAATAATTTTTATGTGGGCATCTGATTATGAATCACCAAACAGTGCCCCTTGGATGTCTTCTATGGGAAGGCGTGATATATTATCTCGAGAAATTAAATATTTTGTTACAACAAATACACTCTCGGATATTATGCCTGGTAACTATTATGAACTAAATACGGTTCAGAATGAAGGGTATGAAAACTGTAGACCATCAATTACATGGGGATTGGCACCAGAAGTTAATGATACTCAATATCTTTTCTATACAACTGGACTGCCTTACAATTCTTTGTTTAATAAGCGATTGAAAAAGGGATATCAATTAGATCAGAATAGAAGGTTAACAGGCCCACAGGAAACTAACCTTGACTTGGTTCAAATGGATCATGCGTATTCTCTTCTTGGTGAAAACCTAAACAATTATCAATTCCAAATGACAAATCTAGCAGGTCAAAAAATCGATATTTCTAATAGGATGAATCTTAGTGATTCAGAAATGACATTAGATATAGATGGATTAACGTCAGGGATTTATTTCTTGAATGTGATAAATGGCGAGCATTCTGAATGCCTAAAATTAATTGTAACGCAATAAGATTTCAAAACCTGTACTAGAAACTGATGTAGGTCATGGCTTCAAATTGAGGCTCATGTATTTTACATGAGTATAACTAATTGAGGAAGAGGTTTCAATATTTTATTGAAGCCTCTTTTTGTTTAATATTCTTACCGAAGGAAGTTTAACTTCTCTGAGTCACTCGGAGAGAATTCAGAGGCTACACAAAAGTATTATGGAGTGAAAATCAATCTTTGCTTAATAGAATTATCATCTATAGCCCAGGTCAAAAGGTAACCCCCAGCTCCATCGCTATTCCAATGTTGAACATAATACATATCATTATGTTTGAAAATGTTGAATTCATTTGATAATTTCTTCCCTGCGTGTCACTCGGAGAGGACTCAGAGGCTGCACGATACTAATAACATGGTAACCCACATAGAACACACAAATATAGAAGTGTTTTACTTTGTAACATTCACCTGTTTTCGATGGTTACCATTGATAGCCGAAAATGATTTGTACGATTATCTGAATAAGTGGTCGAAGCAACTGGCTGAAAAGGTATTCGGATTTGTGGTTATGTTATAATATAATGCCCAATCATATACATTTGATTGTTTATGTTTTAAATGATTGCCGGGGATTGAATTATGAAATTGGAGAGGCTAAAAGATTTATGGCCTATGAGATAGTTCGGAAATTGAAGAAACTCAATAAAAGAAAACTATTAGATACGCTTTCGGATACCGTTCCTTTAAGTGAGAAAATACTAGGGAAGAAACTTTAGGTATTTAAGAAGCCTTTTGATGCAAAGCAATTTGAGGGCAATGCTCAGATAAATGCTATTTTAGATTATATACATGAAAATCCAGGTAATGGTAAATGGAGTTTGGTAGATGATTATAAGGACTATCCTTATTCCTGTGTGAGATTTTACCTGCGATGAAAGGAGGTCGGTTTACAGGTTTGGGATTTTAGTACGGTTTCCTCCTAGTCCTCTTCGAGTGACTAACAGGGGAAGGAATATAATCCGCCATTACCGGAAACATGTTACCCATCTTTCAATAATTCCTATAACAATATATATTAAAAGATACACCGACTTCATATTCCTAACGGACTATTTGTCTCACTGGATAGCTAATTTTATCTAGGGGGATTTAAAATAATATGAATTCACCTGCATCATTTTTTAGATACTACGTCTTTATAGATGAAGACAAAATTTAGTCAATCTAAAAAACAAAATGTTATGAAAACAAGAAGTTCAAATAGTGAAGAAGAAGGAAATGTACAACAATATAGTAACTGTTGTAATATGGAGTCTAGTTCATCTAAATGTTGTGAAGACAGTAATGCCACTGGAGAAGCTACAGCCTGTTGTGAAGGAGAAGTAAAGGTAGTAGTACAAAATACCTGTTGTTGCTGTTAAGAATGTGACCTAAGTCTTATGCCCAGGTAAAATGGGGTATAGGACTTTGTTTTTGATATATTCAATTATATTAGGTCGCTATTTATTAATTTTGTTTTAGTTATGGAAAGACAAATTCAAGAATTGTACACACCGCTATTCTTATATATACGAAAGCGAATACACAAGTTAGAAGATGCAGAAGACCTTACCCAGGAGGTTTTCTACAAGCTGTCTAAGTCCAATACAGATAGGATTGAAAATGTCAAAAGTTGGGTGTATACTATTGCAAAAAATACAATTACAGATTATTATCGGAAAAGGAAAATCTATGCAGAGGCAATAGATGAAAATACTATGGAGGCTGAATATAACGATACCGATGTAGTCAAAGAACTTGGGCATTGTATAGCTGCATATATAAATCGACTACCAGAGGAGTATAGGATACTAATGACGCTTTCTGAACTAGAAGATAAACCTCAAAAGGAAATAGCTGAAAAGCTGGAGATGAATTATGTTACCCTACGGTCAAAGATTCAACGGGGGCGTAAATTACTTAAAAGAATATTTTCTGAATGCTGTACTGTAAGTCAAGGAGCTAAAGGGAGTATTATAGAATATCAAAAAAATAAAGGATGTGAGGATGGAGAAAATAACTGTAATTAGGCCATTCCCTCTTTGGCAAAATATACGTGGTTAATATAGAAAGAAGCCACGAGCAAGAAGCCCGCGGCAGGTCTGTGATTTAAATCATAATTCATTACCACCTATTATTTCAAAACAATGGGGAATGTTTGTTGACTCCCATTGCTGATAACTTCTATAAAATAAGTTCCCTTTGGGTTTGTATTAAAATCAATGGTATAAGCATCCTCCATAATTATCCATTGGTCCTTCTTGATTAATTGGCCCAATGTATTTAGGATTCGTAATTCAGCATTTTCACCATTCATTTCAGTAAACGTTAGTTGCCATTTTTGATGGTTCTTGTTAAACGATAGATCAATATCCCCTTTGAAATCATTCTCTAGGATATCTAAATTTCCGATGTCAGTTCCAGTTATGGAACAGCCTTCATAATGGTCATCGTAAAAGTTTTGGATGGAATCTACAGAAGCCAATAGGTGTTCAACATTCTCATAATTAGACAGACTAGTATCTCGGGCATAAATCATTGCATAATCGATACAAATGGATGAATTTGCATCAAAGTAATTAAAATATTCAGATTGTAAGGCAGTTCTATCAGATGGAAAACCATTAACACTTTGTTCTGTCCAACCAGTATTTTCGGCTACATTTCCAGAGAACATATAAGTGGTAGATGGATTAAGTGTATTCGTACCATATTCTCCCTCTGTTATATCACTACCATCTTTCCACTTTCCAGATAGGTAATTGTAAAAATGGTTCACATTGTTTGGATTTCCATTTATGGGAGAAAAGTCATTGTTATAAAATATATGTGAGGCCATTGGAGTATTTAAACTTACTATCCCGGCAGCAGGAGGATTGATGCCGTATACATCCTCATCATTATTGTCACCATTGTAGATGAATGCAGTATTCCTTGTAGTGTCGCATCCCACATAATCGTCATTATAACGTCCTAAGTCCCAACTTAAAAAAGTTCCCACATAAAAATCACTATAGTTAATTGTACCACGGTTGAATATTTCACAATGAAAGAATACGGTATTGTTGAGTTGTACATTGCTATTAGCATACCCATATAACATAATGTGAATTTCAGCATTGATAATTCCTCCACCTGAATTACCATGTGGATTGGTTTTGTCATTAGCTATTACGTATACTGCTTTATCTCCTCGTATAATAGGGTGTTCTCCTAGTTGAGGTTCATAGAATGTATTGCCATTTAAATCTTCAAAAGGAGCCAGAATTTGGCTTTCTCCATTTTGAACATTTCCATTTCCAGGCCAATTTTCAATAACCTCGGGCATCTGGTAAGAAGCAATGCCATATTCTGCTATATGGGTTTCAATTTGCTCTCTGCTGATTTGCCAGGATCGGTTGTATGTAGAATCGTAATTATTTGAAATGGGCCCAGGCCAATAATCAACACCGGATTGATAATAGGTGTTGGCAGCTAAATGGATACTGTCATTTTCATCCAGTCCTCCCATCCAAAATCCACCGGAATATATAAATGAATGCCCTGATCCTATAGGAGCCTCTGTGGTTGGTTGGTTATGATCCCATCCTATATCACCATTTGATAAGATAGACATCTTGATATTATTGATGTCTAAAAAGGAATTGACAGGTGAAATTTGTGCGTTTGAAGCTATTGTTCCAAGAATGAATAGCGAAAGAGTAGCATTATATTTAATTTTCATACAAATAACTTTTATTATAAAACTAACAATTTATCTTATGTTCAATTTACTTAAAAAAATCATTAACTGTTCTTTTTTAAGTAATTAACAATGGGCTGAAAGTTAATTCCATAATCTATTTTCAATATTGGATCTAATTTAAATTTGTGATGTTTTGTTTAATTGAAACGGGCCTATCATTGAAATGGAATGATTATAACGATATGTAAGTATTTGATATTTAGCTTTGTATAATAATGACGTACCATTATTCGTTAGAATAGAAGGGAATGGTTGCAGTGTGGTTAACGAGGGTTCTAAAAATTAAGAGAGATGAAAAAAGTCTTGTTAGTATTTTTAACCTTTATATTTTGTAGCCAATCGAGTGCTCAAAGGACCGATGATGGTGGTCATGAAGATTGGGAATTTGCTTTGGAGTATTCAGGAGATTTTTTCCAGTTTGCTTTACCGGCTGCAGCAATTACCCTAACATTAGTGGAAAGGGATAAAGAAGGGACAAAGAAAGTCCTATTGTCATACGCTACTACTATAGCCTTAACCTTGGCTATGAAAGATTTGGTTGGAAAGGAGCGACCAGAGGGGAGAGGTAGTTTTGATTCCTTTCCTTCTGGACATACATCCTCTGCTTTTGCTGGAGCAGCCTTTATCCAGATAAGGTATGGTTGGAAGTATGGATGGCCTGCCTATTTAATGGCTAGTATTACAGGGGTTAGTAGGGTGGAAGGTCCAGATGGTTACCATGACTTTTGGGATGTTTTGGGAGGTGCTGCAGTGGGAATTGGTACTGTTTATTTATTTACTAAGCCTTATGACGAGAAAGTCAAACAATTTACATTTGGGTTTAGTTCAAATAGAGATCGAATTTTGATTAGCTTATATTATCAGTTTCCTTAATGTATTGATAGTGTATCTAAAGGCTTTTTTAGTAATAGCTTATTTAGTATATTGAGTGATAATTTAATAAAATGAAATACTATATTTTTTGCGTGCTATACGTTATAGCTTACGGATTATCTGCACAGAACGATAAATTAACGACTACAAAAAAGGAGAAAACTGTTGAAGCGATCATCAGTTATTCTTTAGGTATTTCCCTTTTAGGAGGGGCTCAAGCGATTTCAGATCAAATGACCCGGAATGGATTTATAGACGATGATTGTGTTTTACTTTGTATCAATGAGTCTTATCCAAAAAAAACATCAAGGATTAGTTATGAGCTTGATATAGCAATATTTCTAAATGATAATTCAGGATTTTCTTTAGGTGTTGGAAAAATGAAGAGTTATAGGGTAACCGGATACGATACTATAGATGAATACCTTTTTGGTGGTTTATCTGCTAAAAATCGCTTAGAAATAAAAGACCGGCGTTATGTTGCGAACTTGAATTATATCTATCGATCCGACAATAAAAAGCATTTTCTTTATTTGGGACCAAGCCTTATGAAAAAAGACTTTGAAACAAATTTTGCTACTTATAAACCCTTGTATAAATTGGGTGGGCATATTGCTTATCAGTTCAACTTTGCTGCACTGAAACCAAAAAGTACAATGAGAGCGATTAGGCTATCCTATAGTTGGTTCTCCAAAAGTACCATAGGGCCTTATGTTAGAGAAGATAGTTATGTTGATTCTGATGGTGGTGTAAGTGTTTTTACATCTACTTTTGAGCAAATGAATATTTCAAACCAAAGTATTAATGTACATTTCGTTTTTGGTATACCCATTGAATAAGGATTTAAAAAAAAAAGAAAATGAAATTAATCAAGTCATTGCTTTACCTATGTATTGTTGTATTAAGTATGCTTTCCTGTTCTTCGGAAAGTGATGAAGTAGTATTCTATTTTTATAATGAGACCCTATGTTCGGATCCTTGGCAAATGGGAGCGGACTTGGATGAAAAAAAAGTGTTTATTGAAGACTATTTAGAAAATGAGGGGATTGGTTGGAGTACTCTTAGAGTAGACAACGTTCCTGGATTGGCTGAACCCTGTGAAGCCTGTATTTGTTTGTCGGGTTATAGATATTATATAAATCTGGATAACAGTACTTCTGAAGAACTTGAAGTTATTGGATTTCAGCTGGTCAATTAATGCTGTTCTTTCTACAATTATTACTATAAAAAGAAAACCACAAGGGAAGCCCTTGTGGTTTTCTTTTTTAAATGGTGATTGATTTTATTGGATCACAAACTTAGTAGTTAGTGAACTTTTATCAGTAGCAATTTTCACTAAGTAGACACCTGAATGTAATGTTGATACATCCATTGATAAGGTATTAGATGTATTCGCATTTACGGTTAGCGATTGTACATTTTGTCCAATTAAGTTAAGAATGGATACCTGTACTATTTCAGGATTATTCAATTCAAATTGAAGGCTCGTTTTACCGTCTGAGATTGGATTCGGGAAAATGTGAATTCCAGAAATTGGAGCACTTTCTTCTAGCCCGATAACATTAAAATCAGCCGTAGACACTTTGGTAAGTACCATATCATTGATAATGATGTCGTGCGGATTATCATCAGCTGGTTGGATATTGATTCCAGGCATATCATCTCTTTGGTATAGCACATACATATCAGTACCATCTAGTACAATATTACCATACATTCCTTCAAAGAATATATCGTTATTTTCAAGGAATTCAGCCATAAGATCCCTTGGGGTAGACCATGTTATTCCTCCATCTTGTGAGCGCACTACATATTGATGTCTATACACTTTTTCAAATTCTTCACCAGCACCAATTTGATCCTCATAAAGTCCGTTTACAATACCTGAATAGGTTACATAAATATCTCCATTTGCATCAATTGCGGCATGTGGAAAAGAAGATAGAGAAGTAAAATAGGACGCTATATAATCTGTTGGATTCCCTGTTGTTGGAAGTTGTAGAGAGTCTAGCATATATGCCACTGTATCGAATCCTTGATGTGCATTCAGAGAATCTGCATAGCCATACTCTTCTGACCAATGTAGTAATCCATCCGTAAGTGGGAACCAAGAAGTATTTCCATCTAAAGTACCATTAGCCATATAATAGTTCCCCATAAAAGTGTGGATATTGTCACTGCCATCTATGGCAATACTATAACTACCATCCGCGGTATTGATTCTTCCATCTTCATACTCCGTACTATCTACCAAATGAATGCTTGGATCAAATTTAGCTATAGGGAAGGACCAGATAATATTTTTAGTCCATGTACTACCGTTATCTATTGATTTCATCAATACTAGATCTCTATCCGAACCACCAATAACGAATGCTACTGTATTTCCTTTTGCGGTGATGGCATAGCCATCTCCTCCAAAGGCCTTATAATACGACGAATCTATTTCTGGTAAAATACTATCGTGAATATCCCAAGTAGTTCCACCATCTGTAGATCTAGAGTAAGAGATATAACCAGGATTATTGGTGCCCACTACTAACTCTGGGAATTTTTTGTGTCCAATGATATGGACGGTATTTCCGTCCGTTCCTCCATTGGCCATTCTTATCCAGGATAATTCTAGATCGTTTGATCCGTCAGAGACCGTTCCCATATTCCAAGATCCTGTACCTGCAGTGGTTCTTTTCCCAAATTCATTGGCTCCTGCGGGGTCGGTAAAAACATGACTCAGAAATACTTCACTGCCATCTCCTAGGGCCAACATACTTGGCCATCCTGTTCTAAGGTTTTCTATTCTTTCAGTTGGTTGATCTCCCCATTCTGTACCATCATAAAAGTTGTATCCAGTACCTCTATCTGCAAATGAAGAATTTTCTACTTGACTCATGGTCCAGATAGCACCTAGTTTTCCTTCTCCATGACTTACTAACCGGGATTGTACGGAACGATTTGTTTGGAGATCATAAGTAGTGGTCCCGATTACCGTTTCCAATACGCCATCATATACTTGAGAAGTACTGGCTAGCGGAGCCATGGATGGAGCTGATTGTGTGATGGCTAACTCTGAAGGTTGAAAGGCTTCAACTTGGTCCAAGTTAGTCGATTGAGAAAGGTGCTTTTTTTCGGCTGCTTCACCAGATATATTTTGGGCATATACCGATCCGGAAAGTAGGACCGCAGGAAGAATAAATTTTAATTGCATATCGTATGGTTTGATTCATTATCAGTAAGTTAAATTACTATTTTATTTTTATTCTTTTATGTTAAATATGGTGATTTACGAGGCAAACCTAAAATTGGGGTAAAAAAAAAGCCCTTCTGGAGAACCAGAAGGGCTTTTATAGGTATTAGATCAAGATATTACTTGATAACTAATTTTTCTGTGATTGTACTGTTTCCAGCAGTGATTTCTACGAAGTAAACTCCTGAAGTAAGAGAAGAAACGTTCATAGTAACATTGTTAGAAAGGTTTGCCTCAACATTTTTAGCAAGAACAGTTTGTCCAACCATGTTTACGATAGCGACAGTAGAAGTTTGCGCTTGATCAAGATCAAAACGTACATTTACTTCGTTTGCAGCAGGGTTAGGATATACTGTAGCATTTCCTAATGTAGAAACTTCATTGATTCCGATTACGTTGAAGTCTGCAGTAGCAACTTTTACTACAACGATATCGTTTTCAGTTACTTCGTGTGGATTGTTGTCAGCTGGTTGGATGTGGATACCTGGGATATCATCTCTTTGGTACATTACGTAGATAAATCCATCTTGAATCATAATAGTTCCATATACACCTTCGTAGAATACCTCTTCAGTGTTTTGGATCAATTCAGCCATCAAATCTCTAGGTTCAGACCATGTAGCACCATTGTCAACAGATCTTACTATGTATTGGTGACGGTAAACTCTTTCGAATTCTTCACCAGCACCTATTTGATCTTCATATAGACCAGTAGTAACACAAGCAGAATAGGTTACATAGATATCTCCGTTAGCATCAACTGTACTGCTTGGGTAAGAAGAAACACCACTAAAGTAAGAAGCGACGTTTTCGATACCAGTAATAGTAGATAAGAATGCACTATCAACAGACATAGCTAAAGTATCAAATTGTTGGAATGCATTTGCTGTATCAGCAACCCCATAACTTTCTTCCCAGTGGAAAAGACCATCTGTAAGTGGGTACCAGCTAGTACCAGCAGTTGTTATGTCATCGTTTGCGATATAGTAGTTTCCGAAGAATACGTGCGCATCACCATCATCATCAAGGCTAATTGCATAACTTCCATCAGAAGTATTTACTCTATCAGCAGTATCGATCAAGTGAACTAAAGGATCAAATTTCGCGATAGGGAAAGACCAGATAATGCTCTTAGTCCAAGAAATACCATTGTCTTCAGATTTCATCAAAATAACATCTCTGTCTCCACCACCACAAACAAAAGCAACGGTGTTTCCATCAGAAGTGATAGAATAACCATCACCACCGAATGGCGTATATAATGTAGAGTCGATATCAGCTAAGATAGTATCAACGATATCCCATGTAGCTCCACCATCAGTAGATCTAGAATAAGAAATATAACCAACTGTATTTTCGTCAGTTACTAATTCTGGGAATTCTCTATGTCCAATTACGTGAAGAGTATTGTTGTCAGTACCACCAGTAACCATTCTGTTCCAAGTGTATTCTAGATCATTCTCACCATCGTTGATAGTTCCTAATGTCCATTCACCAGTTCCTGGAGTAGTTCTTGTACCAAATACGTTAGCAGGACTATCTTCATCTGTACTGTGTGCAAGGAAAGCTTCCGTTCCATTACCCATTACAACGATTGATGGCCAACCTGTACGTTTAGACTCAATTCTTTCGTCTGGTTGATCAGCCCAATCAGAACCGTCAAAGTAATTGTAACCTGTACCTCTATTTGCAAAAGCAGGTCCATCTTCATCACTCATAGTCCATACAGCAGCCATCTTACCACCACCAAGATCAACCAGTCTGTTTTGAACAGAGTTGTTTGTTTGAAGGTCATAGTTTGATGTACCGATTACAGTCTCTAATACACCATCATAAACAGAAACAGAAGCCGCTACAGGAGCATTTGCTGGTTCTTGCTGTGATAGCATTTCTGGAGCGACACTTGCATCAGTAATTTGATTCATGTTTACTGGAGCCGGTGTATTTACCATGTCTCTGAAAGACTGGATGTTATTTTGGGCCATTAAAGTCCCTCCTGCAAGTAATAATGCAGGTAAAATATAGATTTTCTTCATTTGAATAAAATATGGGTTTCTCAAAAGTGTGTCCTAATTTACAGAAATATTTTCAACTAAAAAAGGTCTTTCGAGGATTGTGAAAAAATGTTAAGACAAAAAAAAGAGCTAAAGGTAAAATCCTTTAGCTCCTTTAAGTATAATAATATTGAAATAGACTATTTCAATACGATCTTTTTAGTAACTGTTTTACCTTCCATGTTGAAGTTCATAAGGTAGATACCTTTGTTCAACGAAGTAAGGTCAAGGTTTGAAGACGTACCGTTGATAGTCGTGTTCATTACAGTTTGACCGATCAAGTTAACTACGTTCAAGTTTACGTTGTTTAAATCTTCAGTAGAAGAAATAGTAATAACACCGTTACTTGGGTTTGGACTAACATCGAAAGAGATACCATCTAATTCAACAGTTCCAACGTTTGGAGAAGAAATCTTAGCTTCGAACAAGAAGTGCTCGTAAACGAAAGTTTCCGTGTAAGCCATAGTTGGGATATAAGTACCAGCCCAACCTTCATCCGTATCATAACGAATTTCACTTGGAAGAACGTAAGATTTGTTCAAAGTGTTCAAGTAAAGAGCATCTTCACCGTCATTTTCTTCGAATCCGATAGTGTTGAATGAGTTCAAGTTCTCTAGTGAATCACCGAAAGCATAAGAATAACCAGGGATGAAATCAATAAAGATACCGAATCTCTCACCAGCAGCAACGTTCATTGAAGGAACAGCAACTTCGATATAATTCCATGAGCTAGAAGCAGTATCTGCTTCAGTTAAAGGAACTAAAATTTCGTGAGCAACTTGACCAGCAGCAACACCGTTATGTACTGTGTTGTTTACATAGTTATAAGAAACAGTTTGGAAATCACTTCCTTCAACTGGGTTTCCTCCATTGATCAAAGAACTAACGTTAGTACTGTGACTTAAGATTTGAATTCTTAAAGTATCAACGATAGAAGAACCTAAGTTTCTTTCGTAAAGGTAAGGAACAGCAACTGAATCTACTGTATAAGCGTTGTCGTCATCTAACCACTCAAGGATATCATCAGAAGCATCAACTGCAGGATCAAAAATTGAACCAACACTGTGCATCCAAACGTGTCCATAAGAACCATCAGAATAGTTGATTTGTGTAGATGAATCTGGCATCAATGTAATTGAGTAAGCCATTGGGTCGATGTCAAAATCCTCTGGATTGTTGAAAAGAGCACTAGCCCAGCTAAGCCATTGTGATTCTGGACCTGCAGATGCAGCTCTAGCTTCAGGAGCTTTAGAGTTTACGACTTCACCTTTTTGAATATTGTTTACTACTTTGTTTTGTGCAATTAATGCCGTGCTAAACAAAAAAGCACCTAGTGAGAATAATGTTTTCTTCATAATGCGGATTGTAATTATAAAACCTAAAGCCAAAGTTAAGTAAAAGATTTTATATTAAGAATAGTCTGTTTAAATAAAAAATGAAGATTCGGTTATATGGAAACCATTAATAGCTATACCAATCTCTGTTTGATATCTATTTCGGTTAGTTGCTTTTTTCACGCAGTTATCTCAATTTATGATTGCAGTTATGATTTGTTTTGGTTATAACTAATTTAAGATAAGCTTTTTAGTTATTGAGTTTTTACCGTCTGTTAATTGTAAAAAGTATAGTCCTTTTTTCAATTCACCTAGGCTTAATTGATTATTTATAGGGCTCATTGGTGCCTGCAATATTTTTTTTCCTAAAACATCACGTAAATACATAGTTATATTTTCTAATTCGTAATTCCATTGAACTGTAAATTCTCCAGAACTTGGGTTGGGTGTAATAGTCAGGTTGAATTCATTCATTTCATGGTGGTCTACTCCAAAGATGGGGCATAATTCAAAATCCATAAGTAAATACTCATGAGTATAATTGGCCCCATAGTATATGGTTGGAATAAAATGGCCACTCCATATTGTATCCAAGTCATATAAAACAGTACTGGGAATAATATAGGTTTTGTTCAATGTATTCATATATATAGGTAGTTCACTCTCGTTTTCTTCATATGAAAATAGACTAAACTGATTCAAATTTTTTAAGGAATCACCCAGGGTATAGTTAAAGCCAGGTAGGTAATCTATAAAGACCCCAAAATGTTGACCTGGAGACATATTAGTACCTCCAGCGGTAACTTCTAGGATTGACCATGGATCTTGAGAAGTATCGGCTTCGGTAAGAGGAATCTTTATTTCAAATAAAATATCCTCAGTCTGAAGGCCATTGAAAAGTACATTTCCTTGACTGGAAAATGGAACAGGTTGGTATTCGCTTTCTGCTTGATTCAGCCAATTATGTGCTACGGTTTGAATACTGTCACTGTGCTTCATGATTTGAATACGAAGCGTATCAACTATCTCATTACTTAGGCCTCGTGTATATTGATAAGGAAATTTAACTGATAAAATTGAATATTGAGTATTATCGCCAAATCCTTCCAATATATCTACCATCGGATCTACCGATGGATCCATTATCATACCAAGAGCATGCGTGTTTACATAATTATAGTTTTCTGTTGAGTCTTTAATTAGGGTTAAACTATCTGGCATTAATGTAACAGGATGAAGCACAGGATCGATGTCAAAATCCAAAGGTTGGTCGAATAAGGTTTGAGACCAAGAAATCCAATGGCAGAATGAAGTTGAATTGGAAACTGTTTCTGGTATTCTATAGTACCTGAGTTGGAATTGGGAGGTCTTTGTGCAAATGTAATACTGATACAAGAAATGCTGAGAATGCAAATAACTAATTTTTTCATTACGTATCTTATTATTTAATTAACAGGGTGCTATATTTTATAAAATGAATTTTGGAGTCTTCTGAAAAAATTTGGAACAAAAAAAAGCCCATTCAAATTTGAATGGGCTTTTTAATTATTGTGTAAGAATTGGACTAAGCTTCCTCTTCTGCATATTCTTCAATAGAAGGACAGCTACAGATTAGGTTTCTATCTCCAAAGGCATCATCAATTCTTCGAACAGATGGCCAGAATTTATTTTCTGCTACCCAGTCAAGTGGGTAAATTGCTTTTTGTCTTGAATAGCTGAACATCCACTCATCACTAGTAGCTTGTTCCATAGTATGTGGAGCGTTCATGATAGTATTATCTGTTGGGTGGAATTGTCCATCTTCAATAGCTCTAGCTTCCTCACGGATAGCTTTCATTGCCTCAATAAATCTATCCAATTCAGGTTTGCTTTCACTTTCAGTAGGTTCTACCATCAAAGTTCCTGCAACTGGGAAAGATACTGTTGGAGCATGGAATCCATAATCCATCAAACGTTTAGCGATATCTACAGCGCCAACGCCACAGGCATCTTTTATATCTCTACATTCAAGAATCATTTCGTGTGCAACACGCCCTTGGCTTCCTGAGAATAGAATAGTATAATCATCCTTCAAGCTATCTTTAATATAGTTAGCATTCAGGATGGCCATTTTTGTAGCTTCTGTCAATCCTTCACCACCCATCATTTTGATATAAGCGTAAGAAATCAATAATACAAATGAACTTCCGTAAGGTGCTGCAGAAACTGCTTCAATAGCCTTCTCTCCACCACACTCTACAACTGGATGTCCAGGTAAGAATGGAGCAAGTTTTTCAACTACACCAATTGGTCCCATACCAGGTCCACCACCACCATGAGGGATAGCGAAAGTTTTGTGTAGATTCAAGTGACATACATCTGCACCAATATTCCCTGGGTTAGTAAGACCAACCTGAGCATTCATATTCGCACCATCCATATATACTAAACCTCCATTTTCATGGATAATATCAGTAATTTCTATAATACCTTCCTCATATACTCCATTCGTAGATGGGTACGTAATCATGATACAAGATAATTCAGCACTGTACTTTTCAGCCTTTTCTCTAAGGTCATCAATATTTACAGTTCCGTCTTCATTACTTTTTACCACAACTATTTTCATACCAGCCATAGATGCCGAAGCGGGGTTGGTACCGTGTGCTGAAGATGGGATAAGGCAGATATCTCTTTGAGTATCTCCTTGATCTTCATGGTAAGCTTTGATAACTAAAAGTCCAGCATACTCACCTTGAGCACCAGAGTTTGGTTGGAAGCTAATAGTATGGAATCCTGTAATTTCACTTAAGTCTCTACCTAGCTCTTCAATCATTATTTGGTATCCTTCCGCTTGATCTTTTGGTACAAATGGGTGAATATTAGCAAAAAGACTTTCATTCAATGGAATCATTTCAGAAGCTGCATTCAACTTCATCGTACATGATCCAAGTGGAATCATAGAGTGGTTCAGTGATAAATCTTTACGCTCCAATTTTTTGATATAACGCATCATATCTGTTTCAGAACGATAGCTGTTAAATACTGGATGTGTAAGGAAGTCAGTTGTTCTTTTCAATTCAGGTGGAAGTGCAGAATGCTCAACCAATTCTGTAATTGAAATAGCATCTTCACCATTTGCCGTAGCTAAAACCAATAGGATGTCATTCAAATCTTGAATGCTAGTAGTTTCATTTACACTGATGGCAATAGTTTGTGTATCTATATATAGGAAGTTGATTTTAGATTCAATCGCTAAATGATTTACGATTTCAGCTTTATCTCCCTTAAGATCGATCACCAAGGTGTCGAAATAATGATCATTCAATTGCTCGTATCCTAATTCTTCAATTGCAGAAGCTAGGGTAGTAGCGGTATGGTGGATTTGAGTAGCAATACCTGTAAGACCTTCAGCACCATGATACACCGTATACATACCAGCCATTACAGCTAGCAATACTTGTGCAGTACATATATTAGAAGTCGCCTTATCTCTTTTGATATGTTGCTCTCTGGTTTGTAGTGCCATTCTCAATGCTCTATTTCCAGCAGCATCTTTAGAAACACCAATGATTCTTCCAGGAATTTGTCTCTTATAAGCTTCCTTTGTTGCAAAGTAAGCAGCATGAGGACCACCATATCCCATTGGAATACCAAATCTTTGTGTAGTACCAAATACTACATCAGCACCCATTTCTCCTGGAGGAGTTAATAGGGTTAAAGCCATCAAGTCAGCAGCAAATCCTAATTTGATATCAAAACTTTTTGCTTTTTCAATGAAGGCATTGAAATTGTGAATATATCCCGTTACACTTGGGTACTGAACAATAGCACCGAAGTAACTTTCATCCAATTCAATTTCGTCAAAGTTTCCAACAACCAACTCAATTCCAAAAGGAACTGCTCTAGTTTCAACTACTGATATAGTTTGTGGGAAACATTCATCAGAAATAAAGAATTTAAGTGCATTAGCTTTCTTTTGAGCTCTAGTTCTAGATCCAAAAAGCATAGCCATTGCCTCAGCAGCAGCAGTACTTTCATCTAATAATGAAGCGTTGGCTAATTCCATACCAGTTAGGTCTGTAACCATAGTTTGGTAATTCAATAACGCTTCCAATCTACCTTGAGCAATTTCTGCTTGGTAAGGCGTATAGGCAGTATACCAGCCCGGGTTTTCAAAAATGTTTCTTTGAATAACACTAGGTAGGATGGTTGGGTGATAACCCAATCCAATATATGTTTTGTATAACTTATTCTTTGCAGCTAAATCTTTGATATGGCCTAAATACTCGTATTCACTCATTCCTTCTCCAATATTGAGAGGGCTTTTTAATTGAATAGCTTTAGGAACTGTTTGGTCAACTAGTTGGTCTAAATCCTTAGCGCCAATTTTTTTTAGCATTGATGCTTGATCCTCTTTACTAGGACCAATATGTCTGAGTGTGAATTTATCTGTGTACATATCAAATAATCTAAATTTGAGCAAAATTAAGCTTTCTTGCTGTATTTTTTTAGATAGTACAGCATAAAAAAAGTGGAATATTTCATTCTTAAATGAATCTGTATAATTATGTTCAATTATTTGACTTAAATTATCTTCTAAAATGAAAGGAGAAAATAAAAATACCCTCTAATTTTGTTTAAAATTATCGAAGTGAAATCTTTTCTAAGGTTAATTACCGAATTGAATATCTGGGTAGCAATTGCTGTAAGCGCATTGTGTGTCGTGACCTATATGGACATGTCCATGGCTATCCAGTATGACTATATTTTTTTGGTTTTCTTTGGTACCATTTCCATGTATAATTTTCAGCGCCTTATCCGTATGCATATTATGGTTCAAGAGGTCTACCATTTACGAGCGAGGTGGTATAAAAAATTATACAAATGGAATTTATTAGGTCTAATGCTCTGTATTGCTCCAATTTTATATTTTGGTATGCAAATACAGTTGACCAATTATTGGCCGATGCTCCTAGCTGCTGTAATATCTTTGGCCTACCCTTTACCAGTGTATAAATCTAGTAAGGGCTGGATGCGACTTCGTGATTTTCCTTTATTTAAAATTGTTTTGGTGTCTCTAGTATGGGCCATTGTGTCCGTTTGGATTCCTCGGCAATTGACTATGAATAGTTGGAATTTCAATGGCGTTCTTCAATTTTTAGAACGTTTTATATTCATCTTTGCGATTACCATTCCTTTTGATATTAGGGATGTCAGGTATGATAAACAGCCTACTATCCCGAAATTAATAGGTGTAAAAGGGGCCAAACTATTGTCACTTGTTTTATGGATAGCCTTCTTCTTATTATTTTTGAGGAATCATAGTATTCCCGAAATACAAATAGGATTTTATGTGTCAGGATTTGTACTATTCGTAATAGGTTCTATTTTAATACTTAAGTCTCACCCTTTACGTGATCCCTTGTATTATAGTTTTTTAATTGAAGCGCTTCCAATTATGCAATGGGGATTGTATTGGCTGTTTTTATCCTTCTAATCATCAAGCCTTCCCTTTTACAATGAATTAAGCCGATTTTTTATTTAATTTTTTCATGCTATAGAAATAGTATGTTAGTAAATAAAATCAATTGAAAAAATATCCTTTGACATAGGAAAAAAGCATTATTTTTAAGCCCAGAAAAAAAAGTACGATGTCAGAATTTCAAAATAACCTTGCCTTTGCGCAATCTTTAGATGCTAAAGATAGCTTGGCATCGTTTAGAACTCAATTTCATATTCCCAACTATAATGGGAAACCTTCTATCTATCTAACAGGTAATTCACTGGGAGCTATGCCCAGGGAAGCTACCAATGCCCTAAATGTAGAGTTAGAAGATTGGAAAGAATATGGTGTAGAAGGACATTTTCATGCCAGAAACCCATGGATGCCTTACCACGAAAGATTTGCAGAGCCCCTATCCAAGATAGTAGGAGCTAAGCCTTCTGAAGTAGTTGTAATGAATGGTTTGACGACCAATTTACATCTAATGATGGTTTCTTTCTATAGACCAACAACTAAGCGTTATAAGATTATTTGTGAATCACAAGCATTCCCATCTGATCAGTACGCTTTAGAATCACAGGTTAAATTTCATGGATACAGTCCAGAGGATGCACTCATTGAAGTGGCTCCAAGAGAAGGAGAACACTGTATTCGTAAAGAAGATATTTTACAAAAAATTGAAGAGCATAAAGATGAAATCGCATTATTGATGATTGGTGGTGTAAACTATTATACTGGACAATTATTCGATATGGAGACGATCACCAAAGAAGCTCAAAAGAATGGAATTATAGTAGGGTGGGATTTAGCTCATGCTGCTGGTAATGTACATTTGGAATTGCACAAATGGGGGGTAGACTTTGCTGCATGGTGTTCGTATAAATATATGAACTCTGGACCAGGAAGTATTTCTGGAGTATTTGTCCACGAACGTCACCATGCCAATAAAGAATTACCAAGGTTTGCTGGATGGTGGGGACACGATAAGGCAGTGCGTTTTAAAATGGAAAAAGGATTTGTGCCTATTGAAAGTGCTGAAGCTTGGCAATTGTCAAATGCTCCAATATTTGCAATGGCAGTACACAAATGTTCATTGGATATTTTTATGGAAGCGGGAATGGATAATTTGATTGCAAAATCGAGAACCATGACCAATTATATGGAATATATAATAAAGGATATCTTAGTTGGATTTGATGATTGTGATTTTGAGATCATCACACCAGCAGATAATGCAGAAAGAGGATGCCAATTATCTATTTTTGTTCACGGTAGAGGAAAAGACTTTTTCGATACCCTTACTGCAAAAGGAGTAATTGCCGATTGGAGAGAGCCTAATGTTATTCGTATTGCACCTGTACCATTGTACAATAGTTATGAGGATGTATATGCATTTGGACAAGCATTAAAAGAAAGTTTATCAGAATAAGGATGAAAGAGATGAAAGAATTTACAGTAGTAGGAGCCGGATTAGTAGGTTCATTGACTTCTATATTCCTGTCTAGAGCAGGGTATAAGGTTACCGTATATGAAGGGCGTTTTGATGCTAGAAAGGCAAAAGAATATGCTGGAAAATCAATCAATCTAGCCTTGTCTGATAGAGGATGGAAAGCTTTGGAAATCCTTGGACTAAGAGAATCTATCGAAAAGGTAGCTATTCCTATGCGAAAGCGTATTATGCATGCTGTAGATGGTACCTTAACGGAACAACCTTACGGAAAAGAAGGGGAAGCCATTTATTCTGTTTCTCGTGGTGGTTTGAATATGGCCATGGTAGACCTTGCAGAGAAGGAAGGAAATGTAGAAGTGATTTTCGATAAGAAATGTGTTGGATTAGATGCAAATCTACCAAGTGTTACTTTTGAAGACACGAATACAGGAGAAACGATTGAGAAAAAATCTGATTATATCTTCGGTGCTGATGGTGCATTTTCAGCAGTACGCTCTAGATTACAAAGAACGGATAGGTTCAATTATGAACAAGAATATATAGACCATGGATATAAGGAATTGGAAATTCCTGCCAATCCAGATGGTACACATAAATTAGAGAAGAATGCATTGCACATTTGGCCAAGAGGTAACTATATGTTAATTGCTTTGCCAAATGAAGATGGTAGTTTTACCTGTACTTTGTTTTTCCCATTTGAAGGTGAGCATTCGTTCTCAGCTTTAGATTCTGATGAGAAAATCATGGATTTCTTCAACCAGGTATTCCCGGATGTTGTTCCAATGATGCCTACCTTATTAAAAGATTACACGGAGAACCCGACATCTTCATTGTGTATCATCCGTTGTTTCCCTTGGTCAAAAAATGGGAAGGTTGGTTTGATAGGTGATGCTTCTCATGCCATTGTACCTTTCTATGGACAAGGGATGAATGCTGGTTTTGAAGATTGTTCTATATTATTTGAAATGATGAACCAATACGGAGACGATTGGGATACTATTTTCAAAGAGTTCGAAAAGAGCAGAAAACCAAATACAGATGCAATTGCTTCTTTAGCAATGCGAAATTTCGTTGAAATGAGGGAGCTTACTGGAGATCCTCAATTCTTATTGAGAAAGAAAATAGAAAAGAAATTTAGTGCCTTATACCCTGAATTATGGTTGCCACTTTATTCTATGGTTACCTTTAGTCATATTCCGTATGCGGATGCGATGAATGAAGGATTGAGACAAGATAAAGTAATGGAAGAAGTATTGGCTATGGACAATATTGAAGCCAACTGGGATAATCCAGAGGTTATGGAAAAGGTACTATCACTGATAGAGAAATATCCATCTGAAGTGGCATTAGCACTTTAATATTTTAGTAAAAGAAAAAGGGCTCAAATATTTATTTGAGCCCTTTTTTTATGTGTATGATTTTCTTATTTCCAGCCAGCCAGTTTGAAAATTTCAACTGCTTTTTGGTTATACGTTGACAACATTTCCAGATCTAAATCATCCGATTTAAAGGTTCCCCAAGATTTAAGCATTTCAGATGCTTCAACATCCGGGCGAACTGGATATTCATAATTGGATTCTGCATATTCTTTCTGAGCTTCCTCAGATAAAAGATACTCCATAAGTTTTTCAGCATTTGCCTTATTTGGCGCATACTTAGTAATACCAGCACCACTTACATTGATATGTGTCCCGTAACTGTCTTGGTTAGGGAAGTGTAGCGCAACTGATTTCCCAGCATTTGCTTCCATCTCATTAGAAGAATCCAATAACTTCCCAAGGTAATAGGTATTGATGATAGCCAAACTACCTGCACCTAAAGCTACCTGTTTTACTTGGTCTCTATCATTCCCTTTAGGGTCTCTGGCCATATTCTTTACCATTCCTTTAGCCCATTCTAAGGCCTTTTCTTCACCATGATGTGCAATGATTGAAGCCAATAGAGATTGGTTGTAAATATTGTTTGCTGAACGAATATTGATTTGACCTTTCCATTCATTAGCTGTCAAGCCCATATAGTCATTCAATGTTTTTGGATCAACTTTATTGCGGTCATAGGCAATTACTCGAGCTCTTTGTGTAAGGGCAGTCCAAGTATGGTCTTTATCGATAAATTGTGTAGGGATTTCAGCATCAATTTTTGATGAACTAAAAGCTTGGAGAAGGTCCAATTGTTTAGCGTATCCTAACCTACCTGCATCTACAGTAATCAAAAGATCTGCTTCGGATGAATTTCCTTCAGCTTGTAGAAGGGCAATCAATTTGTCTGCTTTGTCTTTTTTTACATTGACCTTGATTCCAGTTTTTGCTTCAAAAGCTTTGAAGAGCTTTTGGTCGGTATCGTAAAATCGGTGCGTATAAACATTGACTACTTCTTGCTTCATTTCTGCTGGAGCTTCCGTGTTTTGCGAAGTACTTTCTGTGCAGCTTATAGCCAAGGATGCTATGGCCAATAGGCCAAGAATATATTTTTTCATGTGATGATTAGTTGATCTTTTTTTCTAAGCTGAAATAGAAATTTCTAGTAGGAGAAGGAATAATTCCAGGTCCTGGGTATCCAGCAGCTCTACGTGTGAAATATGAATCGTTCAATAGATTGTTAATTCCTGTTTCTACTGTCCACTTTTTAGGGAAGCTATACTTCAAGGATAAATCCGTTACGTGGTAACTTGGAATAATTCCGTCCAAGGCATTTTGACTTGATGCCTCAGAGTTCTGAGCATCTGAATATTGTTTGTCAGTATAACTATACATGATAGATCCAGATAGTTTTTTATAGCTAAACTGAATACCAGATCTGAAGGTCATGTCTGGAACTAATTCAACACGTTTACCCTCTATGGAATTATCTTCTGCATTGATGTACTTCCCTTTTTGGTAGGAGAAGTTTACAAAGAAACGTAAAACATTGTCATCATCTGAGCTGAAGAATCTATGTGCGTTTAGAGATATAAACGATTCTACTCCTAGTGTTCTTGAATCCGCAATATTGGTTTTTAACCTATAAGAAGTATATTGAAGTGGTCCTACAACATCTTCCCCATAGGTTTTTCTGGCATAACCAATTCTATCGTTATAAAGTAGGGCGAAGCTGCTGACATCATAATCAATCCATTTTCCAATTTCACCTCTTACACCTAGATCGATATTATACCCTTGCTCATCAGTAAGGTTCGAGTCAATCTTAATGTTGGTATTACTAATGTAGAGGTCATTAAAATTAATGGCTCTATAGTTTTTGGCAGCGTTGAAGTAAATTTCAGTTTCTTCACTTGGCTTATAAGAAAAACCTAATCCGTATAATAGTACATTTCTGTTAAGATTTTTGGATTGAGTCAATCTAAGAATCTCATTAACATTATTCGGATTCTCAAACTGTACATAACCTTCAGATTCAGTGCGGATATTTTCAAACCTTAAGCCTGGAGTTAATGTAATCTGATCAGTGATTTTGATTAAGTTTTCTGTAAATACAGAAATGTTCTGGCTGGGGAAATCAAAGAATACTCCTTTATTACTTCTTTCTTCGAACAGGGCAAAGTTAGGATCTTTGGTAGCATCTCCTAATCCTTGGTCTTTATGAGTCTTTCCTTGGTAATAACGTATTCCCGATAGTACTGCAGATCTAGCCCCCATAAATTCATATTTATGAATCAGTCTACTTTCAAAACCCCAATTTTTAAAAGTTGATTTAATGAGGTCTCTATTTTCAGGTAAGTTTTCCTCCGCCCATGAAATATTGTCAAGCCTTCCTAAGGCACTTCTTTCTGCAATAAGCCCAAATAGATGAGAATTCCATTGGGTGTTTTTGTCAATTTTATAATCCGCCTTTAGGGCAAATACGTTCCAATTCACTCTAAACCAATTGGCAGAGCGATTGGATTGAGAAGGATCATCTTCAAATTGAATATCTGTCAAACCCCCTGGTTGTTGCGCCAAATAGTCCATGTGTGTAAATTCCAAAGTAGTTTTGAAATCCTCTGTGAAGTGATGGTCTAAGTGGATATAGGCTGTATTGGCTTCTAAGCTAGAATTGGGTCTCCAACCACCACTACTTTTGCGTTGTACGAAGGTATAATAATTTGTGTTTTTCAATTGTCCACCAACACTTACAAAGCTATTCAAAAGATCAAAGGATCCAGCCGTTTGTCTAAGGATAACTTCGTAGGGTTTGTCTTTAGGTCCTTCCTTTAGTTTGAAGTTTAGCAATCCTCCAAATTGAGGCCCATATTGCAAAGAAGCAGCACCGCGAATCAATTGAATTTTTTCAATAGCTTCAGATGGGGGAGTGTAATAACTTTCAGGGTAACCCAGCGCATCAGCACTTATGTCGTATCCGTTTTGTCTTGTATTGAAGTTGGCAGTTCTTTGTGGACTCAATCCCCTTGCTCCAATTTCCAACTGTAATCCGGTTTGATCACTCTCCCAAATATTTAGTCCAGGAACCTGTGCATAAATTTGTCTACTGTTATTGGTCGCTTTGTTGAAATTACCTTGTTCTACCAAAATAACTTCATTCTTTCTGCCTGAGTTTATGGTAGTTCCTTCAATGGCATTAAGACGAGCAATCGTTCTTTGTTCTTTCATACCGCTTTTGTTTTCTAAAACGATATTGTCCATTAAGGCATTATTAATTATTAATGGAATGTCCTGAACAATTGCTTGGCCATTAATTGTGATCTTTTTTTCAAAGAATTCGTAGGAAACATTTTGAACATAAAGGGTGTAGTCTCCATTTTCAAGATTTTCAATGGTGTAAAAACCTTTACTATCAGAAATGGTAGCATGTTGCTGATCCACCCAAATGGATGCATTAGGTATTCCTTGGTTGGACTCCTGATCTATAATCCTACCAGTGATTTGAAAGCTTGCCTCAGCTCCCAATCCTAGCAATAATAGCGACCAGAATATGTATGTTTTTATTTTACTCATTCTCAAAAGGTAAAATCCATGTTTTATGACCGAAACTATCTTGCAATTCACTTAGATCCACAGAGGGGTCAATAAATTGTTTGCTACGCTTTCCATTTAAGGTTACATAGATTTCGGCAGTGATTTTTGGGTCTTCCCAACCTCGATCTTGAACTTCATTCTCAATTATCTTCGCATATTGAAGAATAAGATCTGGTTGTGTAGACATCATTTTTTCTTGCTGCGCTGTTAGAAAATCACGGTTGTTGATTTCATATTTCTTGTCCGAATCAGAATCTTGAACATAGAAAAATGCAGTACCAACCTTTTCAATTAACATTACGCGCCAAGAGTATCTAAAGCCTTGCTCCGTCCAAAATAATTTCCCCGGATAACAAACATATCGGAAAGGGAAAATCAATTGGAGTGCAAAGAAAATAAATATCGTTGAACTAATAAACTTTTGACCACTCCTAAGTTGAGAAAGTGGTGCTTTTTTTACCTCATTTTCCATATTTGAATGGATTGGGTTCAAAAAAGCTTGAATTTTTTCTAATATTCTTCTGTGCCAGCTAGATGAGAAAAAAGTTAACGTGGCTGTAATCATGATAAACGGAAACATACCAATTGGAAATAACATCCTTGTGAATACATGGAAAATAACCACTAAAAGAAAGGCAAAACGTCTTGTTTTTGGATTGTAAAGTAAAAATGGAATAGTTAAATCATATAGACAACCAGACCAACTAAAAGCATAGGCCATCCATTGTTCTGTAAATAGGGAGCCTAACAATGGCCAGTGACTTTTAGACTGTAGCCAAATACTCATAGGCATGGCATCCAAAAGCCAATCAGGGTTTAGTTTGGCGATTCCAGCATAAAAGTATACAATGGCCAATTGGAAACGAATAATTTCAATGGTCCATCTGGGTACCTTCTCTAACTTAATGGATGGATTTCTTAGTACGTCTAAGGAAAAAGCCCTGTTTGCAGGGATGAATACCATCATTAAAGCTACTAGGCTTATAAAGTAATAATGGTTGAGGTAATTGGTAATATCAATAAGCTCGGTATAGCTAAATAAGATAAAAAATAGGGCAGCAGCATATCGATAAAAATAGCCTAAGGCGATAGCTGTAGTAGCCAAAACCATTATGAAATATACGATATGAATCCCCATTTCTGGAAGTGGCTTTACCCATTCAAATCCATAATAGTGAAAGAAATGTTTGGGAGCAATCAATTGGGAATATACCCAACCGTTCGCCCAATAGCGAAGCGTTGAAATAAGCATTAAAAGGCCAAACGCAACTCTAAAAAAAGCAAGCGTTGAAATATCGACCTTTGAAAATAATATGTTATTCCAGGAGTTACGCATTAATCACCGTCGTTATCAAAACTTGTAATGTTAACCGATAAATAGGACTTCATATCTGATTTGATCATAGGAACCATTTTTTGCAGTTCCGTTTTAAAGGGGGCCATCACATCAGTATCGGTATTTATTTGTACCTCAATTGGAGCGGTATATTCACTTGCCTTGTCTTTTAGAATACTATATTGATCTTCAATGGCAATGTGTAGTTCTCCATCCACTATAGTAGATTGTGCGTTGTATTCTTGCAATTTGTGGTAGAAGCCAATCTCAGTTGTTCCAATACCTTTACCAAGGAAGAATTTTTCACTTGCTGCTATACTCGCTTGAAATAACAAATGAGAGATGCCTGAATGATACCCTTCTGTAGCAGTGGGGTCTTTTTCAATTGGAATACCAAATGAAGTAGCATAACCTGCAGGAAGTGCAAATCTATCTCGTTTTATTTTCTCGTAATGCGAAAGGTAAGTATTGTAAGTAATAGAAAGGGATGAACTGTTTCCTGTACCAGTACTTGAGATGAAAGCATCCCTAGCAGCCGGCCATTTGCTTACATTTAGATTAATTTTAGTATTCAATAGATCTACTAAATCTTGTACATACTGAATGCTGTTACTTGCTGTAAGATCTGTTGTATACTTTTCTAGAATTTCAGCATTGTCTGCTCCAACTCCAAATAATAGATAATCCAAGGCGGGCAATCCAACCGCAAAAATATTAGAAGCTGATTCTAGGTTATAATTTCCATTTTGGATATTAAGATCTACTTGCTCTGTTTTACAAGGGAAAGAATTGAAACTTTGCGCCAAAAGAACATCTGCATCTTCTGCTGGTCCAAAATTAAATACTTCTACAGATTCCCATAAAATATAATTGGCCTTAAATGCAGACTGTAAGTCATCTAAACTTGTTGAGCTAGGATCAGTTGCAAAAGCATCTGTCGTTATTTTCAACGCATTCATATCTGCCTGATAATTAGTCAAAGCAGGTAGTACCATATTGTCCACCAAATGAGGGAAGAAATCACCATAAGATACTTTGTCTTCTTTCTCAGAATCACAGGAAGTAAGGACGAAAATACATGCCAATACTAAACCTATTTTTTTGATAATCTTCATGCTAAATGTTTTTATGCTTATTTAGTCTGTATTTAAGTAAGACTAAGCGAGACAAATTTACGGTATACCTCGCTCAATCTTATTGACTATTATCAGGTTTCTAAAAATTATCCCCATTCAGGTTAAGAGCAGTAGCAAGTAATGATTTTGCGTTTGCAATGTCTGATACAGTGATATCGTAGAAATTGGTACCTAAACTAGCTAATACGGCATCGATATCTGCAGTGGAAATATTTTTGGAACCATTGTATTTCAGTCCTTTGATGAAAGCATACGATTCAGAAAGTTGGTGATTTCTTTTTGCATCATCTGCAAAATCACTAATAGAATTATTCAAATAATGTAGGGCTGTAGTTGCAAGAACAAGCTCCCATTCTTTTTGGATATTTCCAATTTCCTCGTCTCTTCTATCGTAATCTTCGTTATTGATAGCGGTACGTCCAGCGATATAGGCTTCCATTATGTTATCAACGGTGTTCAAACCACCATCGTAAGCCTTAGCCATATATTTTCCCCAGAATCTTAGACCATCGTACTCATTGATATTACCGTTACTAAGGTCTGTTGGTGCTCCTAGGTATCCGAAAGACTCATCCCAGTGATGTTGCATTTCTGTATAGTCTTTACCTTCTACTAAAGTTTCATTGTCAACGTCCATTTTAGTTAGGCTTAAATAAACTGAAGTACCATTATAATAAAAACAAGATCCCATCAATCCTTTTTCAATCATCTGAACTGGTTCCATACCGTTGGCGTCGAAAAGGTATTTTTTTGCACCATCACCAGAAGTAACAATCCCTGCAATACCATTACTACCAGGAGTTGTAGAACTCGATGCAGATGCTAAGGCATCCATCCATACTTCGACATCATTTACAGCATCTTCAAAGGTTTTGTTCTTTAGCTGTTTTGTTGATCCGTTTAGATCTGTATTTGTCCAAGTGAAGTTATCATTTGCATACATTGCATTCAGCTGGTTTGCATCTATGATATCGCCAATGACAGCGGTTTTCATATAAGTTGATAATTCTTCCAACATGTCCAATCTTTGAACCTGCCCCGAATAACTTGCATTTTCAAAGTTATATGTATTTGGGATAGAATATCCATTATCGTCATCATCTGAAGTACAAGATGTCATTAGTATAGCTGTTGCCGCTAGGCTGAGGGTAATTTTTGTGATCATTCTTTCCGTTATCTAGACTGATTATAAACAGGGCAAAAATAGAAGGAAGAATTTAATTAAACAAGCTTATTTATATTTAATTTAAATAAAAATAGAAGATGACTTTTGTCAGGGTTTATATGATTTGAATTAATTATGTATTAGTGTTAAAGTCTTGTTAGTAGGTTGATTAACCCGTTTTTTGTAGTGTGAATTTACCTGATAATAATCACGGTGTGCTTGGCTTTAGCTATTCAAATTCGTATATTGTCAGACTTATCATAATGATAGATTGCAAAAAGAACGAGAATAATAATTTACTGCTTGAAACATAATTAGCCTATGGATGTTCCAGAGCATTTGAAGATTGATGTAAGTAAGCTCATCCTACCACAGGAAGAGATGCTGGAAATTGCAAAGAAGAAACAAGAACTATATATAGGAGTTCCAAAGGAAAATTCTATTTTAGAAAAACGTATAGCACTTATACCAGACGCTGTTGATATGCTGGTAAAGAATGGCCATCGAGTCATTGTTGAAACAGGTGCTGGGGATGGTGCGAAATTTACAGATAACGATTTCAGTGAAGCAGGTGCCGAGATTGCCTATGATCAGAAGAAGGTGTATGAAGCAGATATTATATTAAAGGTAGATCCGCCTACGAAAGATGAGATTCTGTTATTAAAACCAAACCAAACGGTTATTTCAGCCATTTTACTTGCTGCTCAGAAGAGAGAATATTTTAGTTCTCTGATGCGAAAAAAAGTAACGGCTATAGCATTCGAAAGTTTACAGGATGAAACAGGGTTATATCCTATTGTAAGATCCATGAGTGAGATTGCAGGAAATACCTCTGTAATTATAGCAGGACAATATCTCACAAATTCTCAAGGAGGAGTTGGTCAATTATTTGGAGGGCTAACAGGGATTCCACCTACAGAGATTGTAATTATTGGATCTGGTACAGTAGCGGAATATGCTACTAGATCTGCCTTAGGATTGGGGGCGCGTGTTAAAGTTTTCGATCGATCGATTGAAAGACTACGAAGATTTCAAGGATTATTTCAAGAGCGAATATATACAGCGATTATTAAGCCTAAAATATTAGAACAAGCATTGAAGGAGGCCGATGTAGTTATAGGAGCAATCCGACCTAAAAAAGGAAGGTCTCCAATAATAGTTACCGAGGAAATGGTACAGCAGATGAAGTCTGGATCTATTATAATAGATGTAAGTATTGATATGGGAGGTTGTGTAGAGACTTCTGAATTAAGACCTATTGATCATCCTTGTTTCAAAAAATATGGTGTCATCCATTATGGTGTCCCAAATATTGGTTCTATGGTGGCTCGTACAGCATCCTATGCTTTGAGTAATGTCTTTGCGCCATTTTTATTAAATATTGGAGATTATGGTGGCACAACAGAAGCTATAAAATCTTTGAAATATTTGGAAAAAGGGGTGTATATTTATCGCGGAAAAATGTGCAGTGAATATATCGCGGAAATATTTAATATTCCTTTCAGTGATATTAGCTTGCACCTAGGAAAATTTAGATAGATATGTCATTGAAACAAAGGATTCTTTTTTACTGTGTTGGTTTAATATTAGGTATAGTTGCAGTTAAATTTATTTGGAACAAGAAAAATGTTCAGTTTACTTATTTACCATCAGATAGGATCGTGAATAATATTGCGGAGAAAGATTTTGAGATGCTACCACTGGCAGCATGTCAAGCAAGGTGCTTTAATCTTAGTGAAAAAATGATTGAAGAATTGCTGAAAGAAAGAGATTTCGATGGATCAGTGGTTGATAAAGACGCTAAACCATGCAAACAATATCTTTTAGAAGCTGATATTAGTGATGTGCCAGTTGATTTTCACTTTGATAATTGTGATTCTACAGCAATACTTACTCACATTACTTCAACAGAAAAATCATGCGACTGTAAATAAACATTCGCATCAAATTAATACTAGTAAACTTAAAGACCATTCTATTATATAGATTGGTCTTTTTTTGTTTCGCTACATAAATGAGTAAGAAGGATTAAAATATGGGCTAAATTTGCTTTGTAACAGATAATTGTCATATTTTGTTATCCTTTATTTGACGAATTTTGAAAGCATTAAATTATTAAGAAGGCTATGATTGAAGAAAAAAAGGTAAAACACAATTTGTCGGATATTGAAATTGCGCAAAAAGCGGTAATTAGACCGATCAAAAATATAGCTACCAAAATTGGAGTAGGAGAGGATGACTTAGAATTGTATGGTAAATACAAAGCTAAGCTTCCATTACACTTGTTAAATAGTGACCGAGGAGAAGGAAATTTGGTATTGGTAACAGCAATGACTCCAACTCCAGCAGGAGAAGGGAAAACTACCACTTCAATTGGTCTTACGGAAGGTCTAAATAGAATAGGTGTAAATACTACTGTAGTGCTTAGAGAGCCTTCATTAGGTCCTGTATTCGGAATAAAAGGTGGAGCTGCTGGAGGAGGATATTCTCAGGTGATCCCAATGGAAGACATTAACCTACATTTTACAGGTGATTTTGCAGCCATTGAAAAAGCGAATAATCTACTTTCTGCACTTATTGACAACAATATTCAAAGTAAAACAAGAAACTTAGGAATCGATCCTCGTACCATCGTATGGAAACGTGTTATGGATATGAACGATCGTGCTCTTCGTGATATAACTATTGGATTAGGCGGAACAGCTAATGGAATTCCAAGACAAGATGGATTCAATATTACACCTGCATCTGAGGTAATGGCGATTCTTTGTATGTCTGAAAGTTTTAAAGATTTAAAAGAAAGACTAGGAAATATTTTTGTTGGATTTACATTCGAAAAGAAACCTATCTATGCTAGAGATTTAAAAGCTGAAAATGCAATGGCTATTCTATTGAAAGATGCCATTATGCCAAATCTAGTACAAACATTAGAAGGGAATCCAGCGATTATTCACGGTGGACCATTCGCAAATATTGCCCAAGGAACCAATACCATTATTGCTACAAAAATGGGATTGGCCTTGTCAGATTATGTAGTAACTGAAGCAGGTTTCGGAGCTGACTTAGGAGCTGAAAAGTTCTTGAATATTAAATGTGTTTCTGGTGGACTAAAACCAAAAGCATTGGTAATTGTTGCTACCATTCGTGCCTTAAGACACCATGGAGGTGCTAAGAAGGAAGAATACGGTACGGTAAGTTTAGAAAGAGTGCAAGCTGGATTTGCAAACCTTGAAAAGCATATCGAAAACTGTAGAAAGTTTGGATTGAATCCTGTAGTTGCAATCAATGCATTCAAGGACGATTCTATGGAGGAAACGCTATGGATTCAGAAGAAGTGCGAAAGTATGGGCGTACAAGCAGTGATTTGTGAAGGTTGGGCCTTTGGAGGTGAAGGAACGACTGATTTAGCTAAAGCCGTAGTTGCAGAAGTTGAAGGTGGTAAAAACAATTTTAAGCCACTGTATAATTGGACTTCTTCCATTAAAGATAAAATTGAAACCATTGCAAAAGAAATTTATGGTGCAGATGGTGTAGATTATGCTAAAAAAGCTGAAATGGATCTGAAAAAAATGGATGCTTTGGGCTTAAATGAATTGCCAATTTGTATGGCTAAAACTCAAAAGTCATTGTCGGATAATGATAAGCTGTATGCAAGACCTGAAGGATTTAGAGTTACCGTACGTGAATTTGAGTACGCAGTAGGTGCCGGATTTGTAATTCCTATTCTTGGGAAAATGATGCGTATGCCTGGACTTCCAGCTACACCAGCTTCTGAAGGGATGGATATAGATAATGATGGTAAAATTTCTGGATTGTCATAATTCATAATATTTTATTTGAAAAGGGCTGGTCGTAGACTTAGCCCTTTTTTTGGGTTCTAAAAGTATGTGTGACAGTACTTTGTTGTTCAAAATATCATACAATGAAACAATTGTGTTAGATTACATTGAAATTATGTAGTTTTACATTCTCTTATTGTTGACTAGTGGACAATTACTAGTTGATGGATTATTTTAAATTCTTTTAAGCAGTGTGTAAAATGAATAAAGTACTATTATTCCTAGGGATTGTTGGGTTATCTTTTGCTTGTACAAGTGAAAATTTAGAGGAAGATTTTGAACTCTGTGATACAACTGAAATGAGATACAGTATGGATATTGTTGAAATATTTTCTGCAAGCTGTTTGGGTTGTCATGATGCTATTCGTAATGAAAGTACTGGGGCGGGAATAGATTTGTCTAAATATGATGTTGTGAAAGCTTATGTAGACAATGGCCATCTGATTGCTACCATTGAACACGATGATAATTTTAGTGCAATGCCTATGGGAGCGAGTAAAATAGAGCAGTGTAATATTGATAAAATTAAATCTTGGATAAATGAAGGTGCTCAAAATAATTAGTATTTGTAGTTTATTTATTCCAGTTATTTCTTTCGGGCAAAATAGTTTGAAGGATAAATTGAATAAAAATAAAGAAGAGATATCTGAACCCGTAAGTGCTGTTTTTAAAGCTACCCGTGTGGTAACTGGACATTCCGTAATGACTATGGCTAAAGGTGAATTGGATTTTAGGATTTCACACCGATTTGGTCAATTGAATACTGGAGCCTATGAATTATGGGGCTTAGACAACGCTGATATGCGTATGTCTCTAGAATATGGTATTACAGATGATTTAGAGATAGGTCTTGGGAGAAGTAGTTATAATAAGGTGTTTGACGGTTTTGTCAAATATGCCTTAAAGCACCAGGTTAATGGTGGTAAAGAGGCTTTTCCTTTGAATATTGTATGGTTGAGCTCTTTGGAGGTGAAAACAGTTAAAAGTTTCCCTAGTGACTTTCCATCAAATGGTAGATTGGCCTATTCACACCAATTGATTGTAGCAAGAAAATTCAATTCTAATTTTTCCTTTCAGCTAATGCCTACTGTAGTTCATAAAAATGTAGTAAGCACGGCCACAGATTTGAATACTTTTTATGCCATGGGTATTGGTGCAAGGTATAAGATTTCCAAAAGGGTGAGTTTCAATGCGGAGTATTTTTATAGACTCGAAACGGATGAAGCAAAAAATGCAGAAAATTTCCAAAATTATTATGATGCCTTTGGTATAGGATTTGATATTGAAACTGGCGGACACGTATTCCAATTACATATTTGTAATTCTCGTGCGATGACAGAGCCAGGTTTGGTTACAGAGACTGCAGGAGATATTGGTGATGGTGGGTTGTATTTTGGGTTTAATATTAGTCGAACCTTTGATTTTTAATATGTTATGAAAAAATTACTACTTAGTATAACTTGTTTATTAGCGCTTAGTTTACAGGCTCAAATCTATAGTTTGTCGGCGGGAACTTCTCAATTCTATTCCAGTACAATTTTAGAAGATATTGAAGCAACTTCTGAGGAATTATCAGGTTTAATGGATCTTCAATCTAAAGAGTTCTATTTTGAGATTAGGATAAAGAGTTTTCATTTTGCGAAAGACCTAATGGAGGAGCATTTCAATGAAAACTATATGGAGTCAGACAGGTTCCCAACAGGGAGTTTTTCAGGTTCCTATGATACAGATCTAGATTTTACAAAAGATGGTGTTTATACCACCCAATTAACTGGGGTATTGAATATCCATGGTGAGAAACTGAAAAGGGAAATAGAATTAACTATCACGGTTACAGAAGGTGTAATTACCCTTAATTCAGATTTTAGAGTAGAACTAAAAGATCATAAAATTAAAATTCCAAAAATTGTATTTAAAAACATTGCTGAAGTAATTGATGTTAAGATCAATGCAGTGATGGAACCTTATAAAGAATAAAAATTCTGATTAATATATAAAGCCATTCAGGTATAGCTAGTCTATATTTGAATGGCTTTTTTTGTGTCTATTACATAGTTTTGTTTCTTATATTGTTAAAATATTGGAGGTATTAAGATAAAAGAAATTATATTCGCTAGTAGTAAAATTGGCTTTTAAAAACGGTTGAAAAGGAATCTTTATTAAGGTAGTAAATGCTATTTTTAAAGATGAACAAGGGGTATGACATACGATCAAATAGTTTCAGATATTAACAGTAGAAAATTTTCACCTATCTATTTATTAGGAGGGGAAGAGGATTACTTTATTGACAGTATAGCCAGCCTTTTGGAGAAGACCGTTTTGGAGGAGTCTCAAAAGAGTTTCGATTTAAGAGTACTCTATGGTAGAGATACCGAGGTGTTGAGTTTGATTTCCGAGGCTAAGAGATTCCCATTTACTGCGGAATATCAACTTGTAATTGTAAAGGAAGCTCAGCAGTTAAAGCAAATTGATAAACTAGCATCTTATATTTCTCAACCCAATCCAAGTACGATATTGGTTTTGTGTTATATGCACAAAAAGGTTGATAAGCGAACCAAGCTTTATTCTGCCATTAAGGGGAATGGTGTATTTCTAGAAGCCAATCGCTTATATGAGAATCAAGTAGAAGCTTGGGTAAAAGTATACCTTAAAGAACGAGGTTTTAAAATCGAGTTCAAGGCCCTTCAAATGTTAATTGAAAAGGCAGGAACGGATTTATCTATTCTCGTAAATGAACTGGATAAACTCCAGATGAATGCGCAGACGGAAAAAAACATTACAGCAGCTTTAGTTGAGGAGTACGTTGGGATATTGAAGGACTTCAATCTTTTTGAACTTCAAAATGCACTTATTAAAAAGGACCCTTTAAAAGCTCAAAAAATAGTTCGACACTTTGCTTCAAATCCAAAGTCTCACCCCTTACAAGTAAGTTTAAGTTTTCTATTTGGCTTTATTTCTAAAGTGATCGTCTGTCACGGTTTGGAAAGTAAAGACCCTGCATCCATAGCGAAGACTTTAAGAGTAAATCCTTATTTTGCAAAAGATTATATTGCAGCTATGTCAAGTTACAACCTGAAGCGTTGTGTAGGAATTTTATCCTTCTTACGTGAAGCAGATATCAAATCAAAGGGTATTGACAATACATCTATTACCGATAATGATTTATTAAAAGAGTTGGTGTTTAAAATGTTGCACGTCTAAAAATTATGTTATTTAACTCGTTCATATTCTTTATTTTCTTGGCATTGGTTTTACCAATACATTATGGGATAAGAACAAATCGTGGGAAAGTACTTTTTTTAGTACTCGTCAGTTATCTTTTCTATTCTTATTGGGATTGGAGATTTTCTATTTTAATACTCTTCTCCACTTTAGTGGATTTTGTCATTGCACGTAAATTAGAATCTACCCAACAAGTAAAGAGTCGGAAATGGTTACTGGGGGTCAGTTTATTTGTGAATCTAGGTGTCTTAGCTTTTTTCAAATATTTCAACTTTTTTATCGATAGCTTCAAGAATTTAATTGAACAGCTTGGCTTTGAATACAGTCCTTGGTACTTGAATGTTTTGTTACCAGTGGGGATTTCATTCTATACCTTCCAAACACTTTCTTATACTATTGATGTTTATAGGGGCAATCAAAAGGCAGAAAAGAATTTCTTAAATTTTGCGTTGTATGTATGCTTCTTTCCTCAATTAGTAGCCGGACCAATTGAACGTGCTGAGAATTTATTGAAACAATTTAAGGGTGGACTGAAGGCAACTAGTTTGCAATGGAAGGAAGGATTTCATCTGTTGGCAATAGGCTTGTTTAAAAAGGTAATGATAGGGGATGCGGCAGCACGTATTGTTGATCCTATTTTTGCGGATTACAGCTATTATAACGGCCTTGAGTTGTTTGCAGCCTTACTATTGTTTAGTGTTCAGATTTATGCCGATTTCTCTGGTTATACGAGTATAGCCCGAGGGGTTGCCAAATGGATAGGTGTAGATTTAATAAAGAATTTTGACGAGCCCTATCTTTCAAGGAATATAACTGAGTTTTGGAGGCGATGGCATATTTCTTTGTCTTCCTGGTTAAGAGATTATTTATATATCCCCTTAGGAGGAAATAGAAAAGGATCGTTTAATACCTATCGAAACTTATTGATTACAATGCTTTTAGGTGGACTTTGGCATGGTGCAAATTGGACCTTTGTCATTTGGGGCGGTCTCCATGGTGTTTATTTATTAATAGACAAATGGATAAAAGGAAAGAATAAATCGAATGGTGTTAGCCAGGCATTGCGATACAGGGATATTCCCTCCATAATACTGACCTTTGGTCTAGTACTGATAACGTGGCTATTCTTTAGAGCAGAAAATGTACAAGTTGCCTTTGATATAATTGATTTGATCCTATCATTCGAATCCAGTGAGGAAGGTGTACGATTACTAGGAATGTCACTTTCTTTTATGGCCATTATTTTAGGTATTGATTTAATGAATAGAAAGGCGGGTACGCAAGTGTTCCTACCTACTTTCTTACCTACTTATATTTCGAACGGTATTTTGTTTATCTTGATGGTAGTCTCATTTATTTTTATGTTTCAAAATAAGGCGATGCCTTTTATATATTTTCAATTTTGAAAAACTGGATAAAATATAGTGGAAAGTGTGTAATGGTATTGGTCCTTTGCTTAATGTTTTTAGAACTCTTTCTAAGAGTATCAGGAATTGCACAACCATTATGGACTGAAATTGATAATACCAAAGGAAAGCGATTCCAGGTGAATGAACATTTTTCATTTTATAATGAAGGCTTTTCATTGACGGACTCTGATGAATCAGGATTTACTACCTTCAATTCTGATAGAAAAGAAAGTATTAAGTTGAATTTCTATGGAGACTCCTTTTCAGAGGGGCACCAAGTCTTTAAAAGGCATCATTTTTTAAACCTTATAGCTAATAGAAAGAAGGCTTTTGACTGTGTGAATTTATCCATGTCGGGATTCGATTTTTCAGATACCTATGCTAGGTATATGATGTTTGATTCCGTTTTAAATCCAGATCATTCCTTTTTCTTTCTTTCAGATGATGATTTTGAACAGGACGATTCAGACCCCTTTATTCCCACAGTACACTTGGATCAAGGTAAACTTAAATTATCTCAAGTAAATGAAAAGGCTTTATTGCTTCCCAAGGTGAAATGGATTCTACCCGCTTTGCAAAATTCGGCCTTATTAAATATGGTTCGGAATGGATATAGACAAGTTGAACAGGGAAATACAAAGGAAATTATTTTTGATGGATTACTTACTAAAGAAAATTTAATAGTACAACCAAAGAAACCTGTTATTGCACCGGTTGTTCAAGAGATTTTGAACAATTGGAACAGAAGAAATTGTACTATTATATATCGCGGTAAGAAGGTAATGCCAAAAAAATATAAAAAATTATTACAGGCTTATCAGATTCCTTTGATTGATCTTGAAAATTTGCTTCGACGCAATTATAAGGGAAATATAGAAGATCTATATTATCATAAAGGTACAGATTCAAAAGGGCATTGGAATTTGGAAGCGCATAGTTTGATTGCCGATATTTTATATGAGAAACTTACATTCAAGTTTAAATGAGAGGACTTGGTTATTACTATAGTCTTTAATGGCATGCCTTGAACGTTAAAAAATCAAAAATGATGGATCTAAATTCCATTTGAGTAAAAATTAAAAATATCTTTGTGTTTGTGAAAGGACTATATGCCATATTAGCAAGTTTAATGTTTTTCCTAGCGGTAAAGCCATGTTCAGATGATGGAATCGAGCAATTCGAAACCATTATTGAGCAAGTGTGCCATTTGGAAAATCATAGGGATACGCATGTGCATAATGTTTCAACAGATCATGAACATGACCATGGAGCCACTTCAGATGATTGTTCTCCCTTTTGTTCTTGTGATTGCTGCGGGACACATATGGAAGAAGCTTTTGAGTTTGGTTCATTTATGCTTGTTTATTCAAGTCCCGAAGTGCATAATTCTGAATACTACAACAATTTTATTGGTGATCATATTGGTCGCCATTTTCAGCCTCCCCAAGTTTAAGTCTCAATATACTATAGGCAGTTCGCTAGGACTGTAATTTATTGACTTAAACAAAATTAAAATGATCGATAAGTTGATTGCTTTTTCTGTAAAGAATAAGCTTGCAATTGGGCTATTTGTATTGGCCCTCATTGGATGTGGAATATATTCATTGAAAAAAATACCGATCGATGCTGTACCAGATATTACAAACAATCAGGTACAAATCATCACCAAATCACCCAACTTGGCAGCCCAAGAGGTGGAACAATTTATAACGTACCCTGTTGAAATTTCGATGAGTAACCTTCCTGATGTGGAAGAAATCAGATCTATTTCTAGATTTGGAATCTCGGTAATTACGGTTGTTTTCGAAGAAGATATGGATATCTACTTGGCAAGACAATTGATTTCTGAGCAATTGAAACTTGCTGAGGAAGAAATACCCGATGGCTTCGGAACACCTGAGTTAGCTCCTATTACTTCAGGGTTAGGTGAAATTTACCAATATATTGTCCATACCGCTCCTGGATATGATTCGTTGTATTCAGCCATGGATCTTCGAAGTATCAATGACTGGATTGTCAAGAGACAACTGGCAGGAACAAAGGGGATTATTGAAGTAAGTGGATGGGGTGGATTCCTTAAACAATACGAAGTTTCAGTAAATCCTGAGAAACTACGAAGTCTCAATTTAACCATTGCCGAGGTTTTTAGAGCCTTAGAAAATAACAATGAAAACACTGGAGGTAGTTATATCGAAAATCGATACAACACCTATTTTATTAGAGGAGAAGGATTGGTGAAATCCATCTCGGATATTGAGAATATTGTAGTGAAAACAGTGGATAATATTCCTGTTTTGGTTCGGGATATTGGAAAAGTTCAATTTGGCAGTGCTCCTAGATATGGTGCTATCACTTGGAATGGAAAAGGTGAAGTAGTAGGTGGTCAGGCCTTGATGCTTAAAGGCGAGAATAGCTATGATATTGTTGCCTTAGTAAAGGAGCGTGTAAAGGTTATTCAGAAATCGTTGCCAGAAGGTGTAATTATTGAACCTTATTTGGAACGTTCAGGCCTTATAGATAGAGCCATAGGTACTGTGTCTAAAAACCTTATTGAAGGGGGACTTATAGTTATCTTCATCCTAATAATTCTATTGGGAAATTTACGGGGTGGATTAATCGTGGCATCCGTGATTCCATTATCCATGCTATTTGCAATTTCCATGATGCATGTTTTTGGTGTCTCTGCGAATTTAATGTCTCTAGGTGCTATTGACTTTGGGCTTATAGTAGATGGGGCTGTAATTATTGTTGAAAGTATAGTCGCTAGATTATTCTTGAAGTATAACAATAAGAAGTTGACTTCTGAGGAAATGGACGAGCATGTAAAAGAATCTGCAATAAAGATTAGATCATCAGCAGCCTTTGGTGAAATTATAATCCTAATAGTGTATTTACCAATTTTGGCCTTAGTAGGAATAGAAGGGAAGATGTTTACTCCAATGGCTCAAACGGTAAGTTTTGCCATCTTTGGGGCTTTAATATTGTCACTTACCTACGTTCCAATGATGTGTGCTTTATTCCTGAAAAAGGATATTGTAAAAAAAGTTACTATCGCTGATAGAATAATTGGTTTCTTACAAAAATTATATGAGCCCTTGATTAATATAGCCCTAAAGAGAAGGGTAGCTATATTAATTGCTACAGTGGTACTTTTCTTTGGTAGTTTGGGAATGTTCAATCGCCTTGGTGGTGAATTTATGCCAACACTAGAGGAAGGTGACTTTGCCTTACATCAGATTTTACCACCTGGAAGCTCTTTGTCACAAAGTGTAGAGGTATCTAAAAAGATTCAAGATATCTTACTAGAGGAATTTCCAGAAATCGAACAAATTGTAACGAAGATTGGAACGGCTGAAATTGCCACAGACCCTATGCCAATTGAAGTAGGTGATATCATAGTTAAGATGAAACCTAAGGATGAATGGAGATATCAATCTAAGGATTTGATGTTTGAGGAAATGGCAAAAGTATTGTCTATTATTCCAGGTGTGAATTATGAATTTACACAACCCATCCAAATGCGTTTTAATGAGTTGATTTCTGGAGTAAGACAAGATATCGCAATTAAGATTTTTGGAGAGGATTTGGATGTTTTAGCCGCAAAAGGGAAGGATGCAGAATTATTACTTAAGCAAATTGACGGTGTTGGTGATGTGAAAGCCGAGCAATTAAAAGGGTTACCTCAAATGTTGGTTTCTTATAATAGAAATAAGATCGCTCAATATGGTTTGAATATCAAAGATGTCAATACGCTGCTTCGATCTGCTTTCGCAGGTGAAAAAGCGGGGGTTGTATTTGAAGGAGAGAAAAGATTCGACCTTGTAGTCCGATTAGAGAAGGAGCATAGGAAGTCAATAGACGATATTAAAATGCTTTACCTTCCGCTACCAAATGGATCTCAAATTCCATTACAAGAAGTAGCAAATATTGAATTCAAAGAGGCGCCAGTACAAATTTCTAGAGAAAATACTAAACGTCGAATTACGGTGGGTGTAAATGCTAGAAATAGAGATATTGAAAGTCTAGTAACGGAAATTCAGGAGGTATTGGATGCTAAATTGGATTTACCGGCAGGATATTTCTTAGAATATGGTGGTCAGTTTGAAAACTTAGTAGAAGCAAAAAATAGATTAGCTATTGCTGTTCCTGCCGCATTATTGTTGATTATTACACTGTTGTATTTTACATTCGGCTCTGTAAAACAGGCGCTTTTGATCTTTACTGCAATTCCTATGTCTGCAATTGGTGGTGTCTTGGCTCTTTGGTTTAGAGGAATGCCTTTTAGTATTTCTGCAGGTATTGGGTTTATAGCACTGTTTGGTGTTGCGGTTCTGAATGGTATTGTTTTGATTGCTTACTTCAATCAATTGAAAGAAGAAGGCTGGGATGATATTAAAGAAAGGATCATAGAAGGGACTAAGGTGAGATTACGACCAGTAATTATGACTGCTTCGGTTGCTGCACTTGGGTTCTTGCCAATGGCACTTTCCAATTCTGCTGGGGCTGAAGTGCAAAAGCCACTGGCTACCGTGGTAATTGGTGGATTGGTAACAGCAACTTTGTTGACACTGTTTGTCCTTCCAGTTTTATATAGTTTGTTCGAGTCTAAAAAACGGGAGACATCTAGTAAGGTCGGTAAAACGCTAATGATCTTATTGGTGCTTGGACTACCCTTGCAGGGAATAGCTCAAAATACAAAAGTTCTAGACCTTAATGAAGTGGTTGAATTGGCTGTGGAAAATCATCCTAGTATTAAGGTTTCGAACCTAGAGGTTGACAAAATGGAAGCCCTAAAAAAGACTTCTTTAGATCTTGGGAAAACAAAATTTCAATATTCAGAAGGGGAGATAAATGGACTAGGAAATGATAGGGAATGGTCTATTTCTCAATCCTTTGATTTTCCAACAAAATACTTTGCAAATGCCAAACTGCGTAATGCCAAATTAACGGAGGCAAATATGAAAAATGGCTTGGCTCAGTTAAGATTGGAGAAGGATGTCCGTATGGCTTATTATGACATGGCCTATAGATTGAGTAAGCTAAGTCTGTTAAAGGAGCAAGAGAAAGTATTTGCAAAATTTTCTGAACAAGCAAGCTTGAAATATGAATTGGGTGAAACCAATCTATTGGAGAAGATCAGTGCCGAAGGAAAGATGGAAGCTATTCGTTTAAAGCGCAAAGTGGCTGAGTCAGATGTTGCTTTTTGTAAATTGGTATTGCAAAATCTAATGAATAGTACTTTAGATTTTGAAATTGAGATGCAAAGGCAAGATAAGTTGGAGGATCCTACTCAGGTTGCCATTCAAGAAGTTACACCAGCTGTAAAACTATTCAAGCAGTCTGAGCAAATTGCAGAGCAGGCGTACAAACAGCAAAAGGCCGCTATGATGCCTAAATTTTCCTTAGGCTATTTCAATAAACAAATAGAAGGCGTAGATGGATTTACAGGTTGGACTGTGGGTGCTTCAATTCCATTGTTCTTTAGAGCTGAACAAGGTAGGATTCAGAGTGCTAAAATTGAATCTGAAAAAGCAAAATTCAATGCTGAAAATGCCACTTTATTATTGGATCTGAATCTCAAAAATCTTAAAAATGATTTTACAAAGTCTGCTCAAGCAGTGCATTATTTTGAAGAAAAGGGATTAGAAATTTCTGATAAATTGTTTGAAAATGGACTCTTAGCCTATCGAGAAGGTGAAATAAATTATGTGACTTTCTTGGCAACTATTGAGCAAGCAATTAAGATCAAAGATGAGCATTTGGAAAGTTTAAACGAGTACAACCAAAAGGTGATTCAAATCCGCTTTATAAGTGGAACCTTTAACTAAAAAGCCCGGTCAAAATGAGACATAAAATATATACACTATCACTTTTTGCATTGCTATCAGTGCTAGTATTCAGTTGTTCAGATCACAACCATTCAAAAGAAGGACATCTGCATGAAAATGAAGCTGATGAACATAATCACGGAGATGAAGGTCATGGTGATCACGAGGAAGAAGCGAATAAAGACGAGGTTCATTTGTTGCAAAAGCAAATGGAGGTTATGGATATTCAATTAGGTGGATTTAGCGCTGTAAATCTTTCTACAACCATCAAATCGAATGGTAGATTGGAGCTCCCCCCACAAAATAAGGCAAGCTTAAGTGCTCTTTTAGGTGGAAGGGTAAAGAGTATTACTGTAAAGGAAGGAGATCCTGTAGTAAAAGGGCAGATAATTGCCTACCTAGAAAACCCTGAGTTTATCGTGTTGCAAAGAGAATACTTTGAAGCTAAGAGTAACTATGAATTGTTAAAAGTAGATTTTAGAAGAAAGGAAAAGCTATTTGAACAAAAAGTTACCTCTGCAAAGGAGTACCAAAGGGTAGAAACAGAATTCAAAAAAGCAGAAGCGGCATATAATGCTTCTGCAGCTACTTTGAAAATGTTAAATGTATCAATAAGCAACAGTTCTGCTAATATCATGTCTGCATTACCCGTAAAATCACCGATCTCTGGTTTTGTTCGATTGGTTGAAATTAATATTGGAATGTATGTAGAACCTCAAACAGAAATGTTTGAGATTGTAGATAACGATCATATACATATAGATTTAATGGTATATGAAAAGGATATTGATAAAATTAAAATTGATCAAAAGGTAGTTTTTTCATTAGCTACACATGCTGAGAAAGTTTTTGAAGGTAAAGTCTTTGCTGTTGGTAAAGCTTTTGAAAGAGATACTAAAGCCGTAAAAGTTCATGCGGAAATTACAAGTAAGCCAGAAGGTCTTTTACCTGGAATGTTTGTAGATGCAAGGATTGTTACTCGTGAAGCTAAGGCAGTTCAGGCTTTGCCAAATGACGCTATCATTAGCGAATCTGGATTGAATTATATCTTTGTTAGATATTATGAGTCAGATAATCATGATGCGCATGAAGGACACGATCACAATGATGCACATGAAGGTCATGGACATGCTGATGAGCACAAAGGGCATGATCATGCTGAAAATGGAGAGCATGGTGCTGGAGAATATACCTTTAAAAAGATTGAAGTAAATATCGGTGCAACAGATATCGGATTTACAGAGGTAGTTCCTGCACAAACGATTTCAGAGAATCCTGAGATTGTGGTAAAAGGGGCTTATTATCTACAAGCTGAAATGAAAAAAGGTGAAGGTGGTCATGGTCATCATCACTAGGCAATAGTTGAATAAATAAAAAAACGCCTTCAGAAATGGAGGCGTTTTTTTGTTGTATAAAGTTTAGAGCAAAAAAAAACCGGTAAATATTTACCGGTTTTTTTAAAATAAGGATTGGGATTAAATCTTCCCAGGATATACTTTTAATGCCGCTTCCAAGATATTGATTGCTCTTTTCAAAGCATCTTGATTTAGGACATATGCAATTCTAATTTGTTGAGCGCCAAGTTCTGTATTGGAATAGAAACCAGCTGCAGGTGCAACCATAATAGTTTCTCCATCTACATCAAAACTTTCCAATAACCACTGTGCAAAATTGTCCGCATTATCTACGGGAAGTTGAGCGATACAATAAAAAGCACCTTTTGGTAAAGGTACTGTTACACCTTCAATTTTGTTTAGACCTTCTACTAAAACATCTCTTCTTTCCTTATATTCTCCAATTACATTAGAGAAATACTCAGGTCCAGTAGCTAAGGCTGCTTCTCCAGCAATTTGTCCAAAAGTAGGAGGGCTCAATCTTGCTTGTGCAAATTTCATTGCAGTCCCGATAACAGCTTTATTTCTACTTACCAAGCAGCCAACTCTAGCACCACACATACTATACCTTTTAGAAGTAGAATCTATAACGATTGCATTATCGTCAATTCCTAATTCTAAAATAGAATGATGTTTGATACCATCATAGGCAAACTCTCTGTATACTTCATCAGCAATTAGGTACAGATCATGTTTCTTAACAATTTCTGCTAATTGCTGTAATTCTTCTATGCTGTATAGATAGCCTGTTGGGTTACCTGGATTACAGATAATGATTGCCTTGGTTTTTGGATTGATCAATTTTTCGAATTCCTCAATCGCAGGCAATGCAAATGAATCCTCAATTTTAGAAGTGATAGGAACAACCTTTACGCCAGCAGCTGTTGAGAATCCGTTGTAGTTAGCGTAAAATGGTTCAGGAATGATAAGTTCATCACCACTATCCATAATTGAGTTTAAAGCCATAGTAATAGCTTCAGAACCACCTGTTGTAACCAAAATATCTTCAAAAGTTAAGGGTAAACCACACTTTTCGTAATATTCAGCTAATCCTTTACGGTAACTTTCAATTCCTGCTGAATGACTATATTCTACTACATCAAAATCAATGTTTCTGATGGCATCCATAGCTACTTGAGGAGTTTCGATGTCCGGTTGACCAATGTTCAAGTGGATAACTTTATTCCCTCTTTTTTTTGCTGCTTCCGCAAAAGGAACCAATTTTCTAATTGGCGATTGAGGCATGCTTAGCCCCTTTTGAGATATCTTAGGCATTGTATTTTTTTTAGATTGCGATATTAGTCAATTTGTGTCAAAAAATCAATAGTATCCACATTATCTGCATAATCTTTCCAACTGGGAGATTGTGCTTGCCCAAATGGGAGTCCGTTGATTTCTTGAATTTTAGAAACTACACATTGGAGTTTTTCTGAATTCTCATTGATAAAGGAGTTGACTGCTGTCAAATCATCATAGAATTCATAAAAAACAACCGATACTGGTGCATGAAGCTCTTTATCTTCTTTTAAGATCATAAAACCATTTTCAATAATGGTATGTAGATTCATTAGATAGATAGCTTTGTGGTAATCATAGTTATTACCATACTTCTTATTTTCCACCATATTCTGATGCTTAAATAAAGCATTGAATATTTTATCCAAATTGTAGTTTTTTGGTAAGTATACCTTAGAAACATTTCTGCAGCCTAGACCATAGTACATACAGATGTCATCAGATAATCCGTCTAATTCTTCTTCAGTTTCAGAACCATCCAATACTGCAATACTGGTTCTATTCTTTCGAATGATATTTGGGTTTTTCGAAAAGTAATGGTTGAAATACCTTGCTGAATTATCACTTCCAGTTGCAATAACAGCATCGAAGTCCTTGTCTCTACCTGCTACAAAGGCAATGCGATCTTTAAAGTCAGACTCTATTTCTATTAATATTTCTGCAATCAGTGGCAATAGGCGATTGTCTTGTTCAGAGCATTTTCCTACAAACTTATTTCCAGAAAGTAGTACAGATATAAAGTCATGAAAGCCAACCATCGGAATGTTCCCAGCCATAATAACTAGAATCTTCTTGGGTTCACTATACTTCACATTATAGTCTTTCAACCAATCTTGAAGACTTTCTTCATTCAATCCACTACTTATTTTTTCAATAGCAGTTCGAACAAAATCCTTGTTAAACCATCCATTATATATGATGGCTTGATTGATTGATTTGTGAAATGAGTCGTAAAATTGCTCATTCAACGAATCTAATGTGTCTAATTTCTCCCCTTCAGGGTTAAATTGACTTAAAAATTTCCCTAACTGCGTAAATGCAGCAATTCCTTTTTCGATAGTCATGTCAGAATAATTATCTTTGTGGCAAAAATAACACAAAGATTTGTAACTAATGGCAATCAAAATAACAGATGAGTGTATCAATTGTGGAGCATGCGAAGTAGAATGCCCTAACAATGCGATTTACGAAGGAGGAATTGGCTGGAGTTTTTCTGAAGGAACTGGTGTAAAAGGAACAGCAAAAACACTGAAAGGTACTTCAGTTGAAGCCGATTTTGAAAATGAGCCAGTGGATTATGACGTGTATTACATTGCTACTGAGAAGTGTACGGAATGTATCGGGTTTTTTGATACACCGCAGTGTGCTGAAGTTTGTCCTGTAGATTGTTGTGTGGATGATGAGGATAATGAAGAAACTGATGAGCAATTATTGGTGAAAAAAGATTTTCTTCATGGAGACTAAGTGTAAAACTTTATTTTTAATAGCCTTTATTTTCGTTTGTTCTATCACTTATGGGCAAAAGGATCTATTTCTTCGGGTAGAAGGCAATATCAATGGCTATATGGCAGAGATGCTGGCGTCTAAGAACGATACTGCCAAATACATGTTGAATGAAAATATTAAGGAGCAATTTAAATCAGTGTTGTTTAAAAAGAATGCACACAGATATGCATTTGAAAATTTAGAGCACGTTTCTGTTTTAACGCCGAAGGATAAATCATTCAAATTAATTACCTGGCATCTTGAAAAAGAGAATGAAACATATATCTACAGTGGTTATCTGACTTTTTTTAGCAGAAAAATCAAAAAACAAGTAGTCATTCCTTTAATGGATTTTTCGTTTAAAATGTCTAATATCGAGAAGCAGACCTATACACCGGAGTATTGGTTTGGAATGCTTTATTACGACCTTATAACGGTAGAAAGAGATGGCCGAAAATATTACACCCTATTAGGATGGGATGGTAATAATGAGGTTTCTGATAAAAAGATTATCGATGTGCTGTGGTTTGACAATGAAGGTAATCCTAGGTTTGGCGCTCCATTGTTTATCTCAGAACATGGAATACAGAATAAGTTTATTATAGAATATCATCAATTGGCAGCAGTTACTATTGATTATGATAGTAAGAATGAACGAATTATTTATGATGATGTTCAGCCATTGGATGGGAATTCATTTGATTTGAAAGGAACCTATATTCCTACTTTAAATTTCCATGCATTGAAGTTTGATGGAAAAATGTGGCAAAAAATAGAGCAAGTAGACGTTACTGAATTAATTAATGATTAGGCTTCAGTACATTGAAGGCTTTTTTTTGAAAGAATACCTTTGCCAAATATTTTAACCCTTGAGTTTAACACCCTTATTCCGTGGTAAACTAATTTAAAATTGTAAAATATGAAAAAACACAATTTTAGTGCAGGTCCTTGTATACTTCCGCAAGAAGTGTTTAGGCAGGCATCAGAAGCTGTATTTAATTTCAACAATTTGGATTTGTCCTTATTAGAGATTTCTCATAGAAGTCCTGATTTTGTTGAGGTGATGGATAAGGCTCAAGAATTGGTTAAGGAATTGATGGGGTTGCCTAAAGGATATTCTGTATTGTTTTTACAAGGAGGTGCAAGCATGCAATTTTTGATGACTCCTTATAATTTGATGACGGAAAATGGTAAGGCTGCATATTTAAATACCGGGGCATGGGCTAACAAGGCAATTGTAGAAGCAAAACGTTTTGGGAAAGTAGATATTTTAGGATCTTCAGAAGATAAAAATTTCAACTATATACCAAAAGGTTACGCTTTAAATGGGGACTATGATTATTTTCATTCTACCTCAAATAATACCATTTATGGTACCCAAATTCAGAATTTCGAATTATTGGAAAATGCCTATAATGTTTGCGACATGTCTTCTGATATTTTTAGTCGTCAAATGGATTTTTCTAAATTTGACTTGATTTATGCAGGTGCACAAAAAAACATTGGTCCGGCGGGAACTACCATGGTAGTGGTAAAAGATGAAATTTTAGGAAAAACGGGAAGAGATATTCCTTCTATACTGGATTATCAGTTATGTAGTAGTAAAGGCTCCATGTTCAATACGCCACCTGTATTTGCTGTTTATGTCTCTATGTTGACATTGGACTGGTTGAATAAAAATGGTGGGATAGCAGGCATTGAGAAAATAAATGATGCTAAGGCAGATTTATTGTATTCAGAAATAGACAGGAATGAATTGTTCAGAGGTATAGCCGAAAAAGAAGATAGGTCAAAAATGAATGCTACATTTGTATTGACCGACGATAAATTTACGGATCGTTTCGATGGCTTATGGAAAGAAGCAGGGATTAATGGTCTTGGAGGCCATAGGTCAGTAGGAGGATATAGAGCATCTATGTACAATGCACTACCTTTGGAAGGTGTACAGGTATTGGTGGATGTTATGAAAGAATTAGAGAAAAAAGCATAAAATGAGAATATTAGCAAATGACGGAATGGCTCCTAATGGAGTTGAGATGTTGGAGAAAGAAGGTTTTACTGTTTTTACGGATAATATTCCTCAATCCGACCTTATAGCTGTTATCAATAAGGAAAATATTGATGCCATTATAGTAAGGTCTGCTACACAGGTTCGTAAAGAACTTATTGATGCTTGCCCTTCCTTGAAATTAATAGGAAGAGCCGGAGTTGGAATGGATAATATTGATGTGGAATATGCTAAAGGTAAAGGGCTATATGTAGTAAATACGCCTGGAGCAAGTTCTAATTCTGTAGCTGAACTCGTTATTGGACATCTGATAGGGATGGTTAGGTTTCTGTATGATGCTAATAGAAATATGCCCTTGGAAGGGGATACAAGATTTAAGGATCTTAAAAAAGCATATTCACAAGGTACAGAGCTAAAAGGTAAGAAATTGGGTATTCTCGGCTTTGGAAGAATTGGTCAGTCCTTGGCTAAAATTGCAATTGGAATGGGGATGGAAGTCCTTGTCCATGATATTGTACCAATACCATCTGAGATAGAATTGGAATTTTACAATGGAATGAAAGTTCAATTCCCGATCAATGCTGTTGATAAGGATGTTGTATTGAGAGAGTCTGACTTTATTTCTGTACATGTACCTGCAATGGAGGAGGCCTATATTGCTAAATCTGATTTCATGAAAATGAAAAAGGGAGTATGTATTGTAAATGCTGCTCGTGGAGGTGTTATTGATGAAGTAGACCTAATTGAAGCTATCGATAAAGATAGGGTTAAGCATGCTGCCTTGGATGTATTTGTTGAAGAACCAACACCTGCTATTCAAGTATTGATGAATCCAAGTATCTCTCTTAGTCCTCACATTGGAGGACAAACTGTAGAAGCACAAGAAAGAATAGGGGAAGAATTAGCAGAGCAAATTATCGCATTGCTATAATTCAAATTGATATATAAAAAAAGCCTTCATGATTCATGAAGGCTTTTTTTATGCATAATTGGTAGACCTATATTTTGAGAACCATTTTATTAAAAGATTCACCGTTTACTTGAAAGGAGATGAAATACTTTCCATTCGCAAAAGGACTAAGGTCTAATTTTATTAAATGATAACCTGCTAATTGCAATTTAGCCTTCGCGTTGATTAATTGTACTCCCCAAGCATTATAAACAGAATATTGAACACAGGCAGGTGCAATTAAGTGATATTCACCTATCAGTTCTCCCTCAGTAGGATTTGGATTGAAATTGAGAAAGCTGAGTTCAGAGTTTATATCAGAATCGTTTCCCTCTGTAATATTTGAGATATTTTCTTTTAATATATAAACTTGGTCTGCTTCTAGTCCATTGTTAAAGTCAGTAGATTTATACCTAGTTCCTGTAATCACTATTTCATTCTCTTCTGTAAATGTCATATGTCTAAATCGAACATATTTAAAACCATATTCCTTCTGTCCTAAGAGGTTGAGTTTTAGATCAAAAACTTTAATTAATAATGGCTTTTCTGGTAGGTTTTCATATGAATGGAATCCCCCTATTTGACTGATAGTTACAATTTTATTGTCCTTAGTTAGCTTAGCATCGACAATAATTTCATTCATGGGAAAAATAAGAGAATCAATCAATAAACCTTTATGGGTAAATATGTCCAGTCTGCAGCGATTATCCCCTGATTCATAAATAAACCTTTTTGTTCGAGCCAAGATAAATTGAGAATTGCTATTTAAATAGAACTCCCCATCGGAGGGGAGTGATAAGGCAATTTGATTGATTAGCTTACCTTGATTATTGAAGGTGAATAAGGAATCTCGATTTGCATGTATAGCAAATATATTGTCAGTATCTTCATGCAATATATTGTCTTTATATACATAATAGTAATTATTATTATACGCTAGATCTATATCCTCTTCTTCTGATGTTGTAGAGAATTCAGTATTGATGGTTTGAAGGAAAAAATCATCATGGTTATCATCAAATAATAGTAACTTTAAATTATTCTCAGGGTCAATGTGCGAGGCAATAATATGATGCGAAATACAATCTTTATCTTGTCTGTTGGGAATGTACTTATTTAGTACGGCCCCAGTATGAAAATCGATTTTGTAGAAACCAGATTTATCGGTATTCATTGCCGTATAAATATTTTCCTCACAAGCTTGATAACCAATATTAATAATGAATGGAATTATTATATTGTTCTGGTTGTCCAAAATCAATTTATCCACCTTTCCTGGTATTAGCCTTGTGGACCAAATGGGGTTACCTTCCTTTGAAAGTTTTGTTAGGATATTTGCAAATTTTGCTTCTCCATGAAAGGGTATTCCTGTAGCAGAGGGATTGAAATTGTATTTGTCGTGTAGCAAAATAACTTCACCATTTGCAAGAGGAAGGGAATAGATTCCTACAGAGCTGGTATCTTCGGAGGAATGAAATACTTTTTCAAAAGTGGTCTGTGCACAAAGGCTACAAGACAAGAAAAACAGAGAAAATAAGATTCGAATCATTAAAATAGAATTAGGTGTAAATATTTTACTAATGTAATTATTTGTTATTAAATCTTATAGTATTCGTTTTAGATTAATTAAGACTCAAGTTCAATTCTTAAGCCTATTTAACACATTTAATATTCCCAAAAGATTAAGAAAGACGGTACAATAACGTATTTTAGCGTTTTCAAACTAGTATAATTACTAATTAAAAATATCCGAATGAAAAAATTTCTTTGGATTCCCTTAGCCCTAGGTTCCCTAGTGGCTAATGCCCAAGACACGAAGATTGAGTATCAGGAATTTGACCTGAAAAATGGCTTACATGTTATTTTACATGAAGACCACTCAACACCTATTGTAGCAGTATCTGTTTCTTACCATGTAGGATCTAAAAATGAAGACCCTAGTAGAACTGGATTTGCACACTTCTTTGAGCACTTACTTTTTGAAGGAAGTGAAAATATCGAGAGAGGTGAGTATATGAAGCTTATTCAAGCAAATGGAGGTATTTTGAATGCAAACACTTCATTTGATAGAACGTATTATTACGAGGTACTTCCTTCTAACCAGCTAGAGCTTGGTCTTTGGATGGAATCTGAACGTATGCTTCATGCCAAAATTGATCAAGAAGGGGTTGATACCCAAAGAGAAGTTGTAAAAGAGGAGTTACGTCAACGTAATGATAATACACCTTATGGGTCTATTTTGAACGAGACGTTTGAACATGCCTTTACAGAGCATCCGTACAGATGGACTCCAGGTGGTTCTCCTGAATATATCAACCAAGCTGAGTTGAGTGAATTCATGGATTTCTACAGTACTTTCTATGTGCCAAATAATGCTTGTTTGACAATTGCTGGTGATATTACACCAAAGGAAGCAAAGAAATTGGTGAAGAAGTATTTTAATGGAATTCCAAAAGGAACGGGTGTTATACCAAGACCTTCTATCATGGAGCCTGTGAAAACTATGGAGGTTAGAGATACTGTTTATGACAATATTCAATTGCCTGCAGTAGTACAAGCTTACCATTCACCAGCACAAGGTACAGAGGATGCATACGCTATGGAAATGTTGAATATGATCCTATCTCAAGGAGAAAGTTCAAGATTACAAAAGAATGTAATGGATAAGAAGCAATTAGCAGTTTATGTAGGTTCTTTCCCATTGCCTTCTGAAGATCCAGGTTTAGTTTTGATGTTCGGTATTAGTAATATGGGAGTCGAAACAGCTGTTTTGGAAGAAGCTATGAATACGGAGGTAAAGGGAATGCAAGATGAGTTGATTACGGAGGAGGAATTTGCAAAACTTCAAAATCAAATCGAGACAGCATTTATTTCTGGTAAAAGTGGAGTTGCAGGGATTGCTGAAAGTTTGAGCGATTACTATGTTTTCTATCATGGAAACACAGAATTGATCAATACAGAGATAGCAAATTATAGAGCGGTTACTAGAGAAAAGATTCAAGAGGTAGCAAAAAAATACCTTACGAAAGAAAATCGAGTGACTCTTTACTATTTGCCAAAACAAAACTAAGAGAAGAAAAAGATAGAAAATGAAAAATATATTCATCATATCAGCTGCAGTAGCTACTCTTTTTGCTTGTAAGCCATTGGATCGTAGCATCAGACCAGTTGCTGGGGCAGCCAAAGAAATAAAATTAGGCGAAACACAGTCTTTTACCCTTCCAAATGGTTTAAAGGTGTTCGTTGTAGAAAATCATAAATTACCAACCGTTGCTTATTCGTTAATGTTGGATTTGGATCCAATCATGGAGAATGAAAAAGCCGGTTATATTGATATGGCAGGCGGATTGTTGGGAACGGCAACCACTACTAGGTCTAAGGATGAGATCAATGCTTCAATCGATTTTATTGGAGCAAATTTCAATATTAATTCTGGTGGATTCTTCGCAAGCTCTTTGACTAAAAATCAGGATGCAATGCTAGAGATAATTTCAGATGTAATTTTGAATCCTGTTTTTACAGAGGAAGAATTTACAAAAGCTAAAACGCAGACTGTTTCTGGTTTGGCTTCTGAAAAAACAGATCCAGATGCAATCACTAGAAACGTTAGACAAAAGTTGAACTATACAACTGCTCATCCTTATGGAGAGGTAGTATCAGAATCAACAGTTGAGAATATTGTACTTGCGGATTGCGAGACCTATTTCAATACTTATTTCAAGCCAAACGTTGGCTATATGGCTATTGTAGGAGATATTGATTTGGAAACTGCAAAAGTAAAAGTAGAAAAGTATTTCGGTGCATGGGCTCAAGGTACTGTACCTACTCATACCTATACAACTCCAAAAGGACCAAATGCTACTCACGTTGCATTGGTTGATAAGCCAGGAGCTGTACAATCAGTAGTAAATATTACGTATCCTGTGGTATTAGATCTTAAGTCTGAAGATTTAATGGCTGCAAGAGTAATGAATCAAATTCTAGGTGGTGGTTCTGCTGCTAGATTATTTGGAAACCTTAGAGAGGACAAAGCCTATACGTATGGTGCTTATTCTTCTTTACGTCAAAATGAATTGATCGGTAGCTTTAATGCTAATGCAAAGGTTAGAAATGAAGTAACAGATTCAGCTATCGTTGAATTTTTGTTCGAAATGAACAAATTGAAAAACGAAGTTGTTACGGATAAAGAGGTGCAAGATGTAATCAATAATATGTCGGGTACGTTTGCAATTGGTTTGGAAAATGCGAGTACAGTTTCTCGTTTTGCAATCAATATTGACCGTTACAATTTACCAAAAGATTATTACCAAACTTACCTTCAAAGATTGGCTACAGTAACACCTGCAGATGTAAATGCAGCAGCTAATAAATACTTAAGACCTGATAATGCTCACTTCTTAGTAGTAGGATCTAGCGATGAGTTGGAAGAAAAAATGAAAGCTTTTGGAAAGGTAGATCTTTTAGATATTGAAGGTAATAAAGCAACTGCTTTAAAGCCTGCTCCGGAAGGAGTTTCTGCAGTTTCAGTTATGGCTAATTATTTAAACGCCATTGGTGGTGCTAAGAAATTAGACGCTATTAATAAAGTTAGCTTGAAGTATGAAATGAATGCTCCAGGTGCTCCAGCTCCAATAATCATTGAGCAAGTTCAGGAAAGACCAAATAAGTACGCTATGAAAGTACTTATGAATGGTGCTGTTATGCAAGAAATGGTTTATGACGGGAAGAAAGGTACTATGTCTTCTATGGGGAATACCATGGAGTTAGAAGGACCCCAATTGGAGGACCTTAAGTCAAAAGCTGTATTGTTCCCGGAAACACGTTATGAGTCTTTAGGTTATATGACGGAATTATTAGGCCTTACTAAGGTTGATGGAAATCCATGTTATAAATTGAAGATCGTTGATCCAGTGGGGAATGAAATATTCAGATCCTTCGATGCATCTTCTGGTTTGCTGGTTCGTGAAGAGTCAACTACGGAAACGCAAATGGGAGCAATGACTTCTGTTACTTTGTATAAAGACTATATAAAGAATAACTACGGTATCACAGAGCCTAGAATTATTGAAACACAAGCAGGTCCTCAGAACATGAAAATGGTATTGGTGGAATCAATGTATTTGTAATAAGATTAAAGCTTAAATTTAAAAGGCCTATCCCAATTCTTGGGGTAGGCCTTTTTTTGGATAAATACTTTTTTACACTTTATGAGATAATAAAACTTATTTAAATGCTTAACTTAAGTACTCCATCGGGATATAGTATACTAATTGAAACAATTGAATATGGGATTGAAATCAAAAAAGGAAATAGTAGAAAATTGGCTAGCGAGATATACAGGAGTCGCATTAAATAATATTGGAGACTATATATTGCTTACCAATTTTGATAACTATGTTGAGTTGTTTGCGGAGTTGTGTGATACAGAAGTTGAAGGTCGAAATACTATTATGAGGTCAGCAACAAAAGATGGTTTAACGATTATCAATTTTGGGATAGGAAGCCCAAATGCTGCTTTGATAATGGATTTGTTGAGTGCTGTACACCCTAAAGCGGTACTTTTTCTTGGGAAATGTGGAGGATTAAAGGGAATCAATAAAGTGGGGGATTTATTATTGCCAATTGCTGCCATAAGAGGAGAGGGGACATCCAATGATTATATGCCAGCGGAGGTGCCCGCCTTACCTGCATTTGCTTTACAAAAGGCGATATCTACTACTATTAGAAATCATGCTAAAGATTATTATACAGGTACAGTTTTTACAACCAATAGGAGAGTATGGGAATGGGATGAGGACTTTAAAGAATACCTTGTAAATATTAGAACCATGGGTATTGATATGGAAACTGCAACGATTTTCTCTGTTGGATTTGCCAACAAAATATCAGCAGGTGCATTGTTGTTGGTATCAGATAAGCCAATGGATGAGAATGGTGTTAAAACAAGTAAAAGCGATAAGAAGGTGACCGAGAAGTATGTCTTAGATCACCTGAAAATAGGTATTGATTCTTTATTAGAGCTGAAAAATAATGGACTGACTGTAAAACACCTTAAGTTTGGGTAATTACTGATTAATCCATTCTGTAAATTCGGGAACTGGAATTCTTTCTCGGTTACTTTTTGAAGCTTTGTTTGGGTCTATCTTACCCATATAGAAAAACCCAAGGCATTTATCCTTTGGATCTAAATCGAAAACAGTATTCATATCCTCACTAGCACAAAAACCAGGAGAGCTCCAATATCCACCTATATTGTGAGACTTTAGACTGAGGTGAAGGTTTTGAACTGCGCAACTCACAGCTGCTATTTCTTCCCATTCAGGAATAGATTCTTTGGGATCTCTTTTCATACATATCATTAAAATATGTGAGCTTTGAGATAATTTGGTGCTAAATTTTTGTTCGAAAAAACTAGTCTTCTCTTCCCCAAATTCCTTGCGGTAAACTTGAATACATTTATTAAGTAAGGTGTTTTTACCTTCCTCAGAATATATTTTGAATTGCCAAGGTTGCGTAAATCTGTGGGTTGGAGCCCAAGAAGCATTTTCCAAGACCGCCATTAAAGACGCTTGGTCGATTAGTTCTCCTTTGATGAAATCCTTTGGGAAAATAGATTCCCTTGATTGAATGAATTGGTTTACGGCTGTGGAATTCATAGCTTACAGATTATCACTAGCGTACCATTCAGCGTAGCTATTTCCTGTTTCTCTCAATTTGAGATTGTGCAATTGAACATTCTTAGGAAGTAAAGGAGCGATAGAATGTGCAAAATCAATTACCATATTTTCACAGGTAGGTTGGTAATCCGTGTAAATTACCTTCTGCATCTTATTTTCAATTCCCTTAAATCTAGAATCGTGCTTTAAGATCAAAGCATGATCAAATCTATCAACGATAGTATCCTTTACGATCCTTTTAAGGTCGCTGAAGTCAATTACCATTCCTTGTTTGATATGATCCTCAGCTGCGATAGGGCTACCTATTACCGTGACTATAAGGTGGTAAGAATGACCGTGAATATCTTTGCATTTCCCATCATACCCATCTAGGGCATGTGCAGATTCGAAATCAAAGGCTTTACTAACTCTAACTTTATCCATAGTATTCATAATTGACTGCAAAATTAAGTAAATTGCATATTACTCATAGGTATTTGAAGGAATTATAATTAATAATATGCTCCAAAAAATAGAAAAAATCATAAAAAGCCCAACTGGGAGGGAATTATCTCTTGATTATAGGTTGCCAGAATTGGAAAAAGTAAAGGCTGTTGTGGTTTTCGCACATGGGTTTAAGGGATTCAAAGATTGGGGAGATTTCAATCAGGTAGCAGGTGAAATAGCAAAGGCTGGATTTTTGTTTGTGAAATTCAATTTTTCACACAACGGAACAGATCCAGACAATCCAGTAGATTTTGTTGATCTAAATGCCTTTTCAGAGAATACCTTTCAAAAAGAACTATTAGATTTTGAAGCGGTACTGGCCTTTGTAGATGAATTGACAATGGAATTGGGATTAAAAGATATGCCCATTCATCTTATGGGGCACAGTCGAGGTGGATATACGACTATCTTAAAGGCTATTCTGGATGATAGAGTTCATAAGGCGGTAGCTTGGGCTCCCGTATCGAATCCGAAAAATAGATTTGAGTCGGATCCAAAGTTTGAGGAGTGGAAAGAAAATGGAATTTCACATATTATGAATGGTAGAACCAATCAAAATATGCCCTTGTTATTTGATCTGGCCAAGGAAGTTCTGAATGATCCTACCTTTTATGATCTCCAGACAAGGCTAGAACATTCTGAATTGAAACTGTGTTGTATTCATGGGACAGACGATGAAAGCGTACCCCATGCTGATTCAGAACAATTATACGATTGGTCCTTTAATACTGAATTGGTCCTTTTGGATAATGCAGATCATACCTTTGGGATGGTACACCCTGGATCAGGTAGTTTGCCGGATGATGCAAAAATTGCGGTAGAATGTACTATATTATTTCTCTTGGAGGCGTAATAATGATCTTTTTCAACGTTAATAATTATTCTAGGATGTTAATAAGTTGCCCTAAAGAACTAAAACTCCTAAGTAGTAAATGTGTAAATTAGCCAACTGTGATTGACAAGAAATTTATAGATAAAATTGAATTGTTAAATGGGGAAAATAATAGCAGTTGCTAATCAGAAGGGAGGAGTAGGGAAAACAACAACCTCAGTCAATTTGGCTGCGGCTTTGGGTGTGTATGAAAGAAAGGTCCTTGTGATTGATGCGGATCCCCAAGCTAATGCTACCAGTGCCTTTGGTGTGGACTCTATGTCTGTAGAGATGGGGACCTACCAATGTATTGAAAGCGATATTCCTGCAAGTGAATTAATCATTGAAACCAATAGCCCTAATGTAGATCTAATGGCTTCTCATATGGATTTGGTTGCTGTGGAAATCGAATTGGTCGATAGGGAAAATAGAGAATTCTGTTTATCCAAAGCACTAGAGGAGGTAAGAGAATATTACGATTATATTATTATCGATTGTGCACCATCTCTTGGACTAATCACTCTGAATGCCTTAACGGCAGCCGATTCTATTTTGGTGCCTATACAATGTGAATACTTCGCACTAGAAGGTTTAGGCAAGCTAATGAATACCATCAAAACCATTCAAAATCATCAAAATCCAGAACTCGATATCGAAGGATTATTATTAACGATGTACGATTCTAGATTGCGTTTATCAAATATGGTGATTGAAGAGGTGAAAACACATTTTAATGAAATGGTCTTCGATACCATTATTCAAAGGAATGTACGCCTCAGTGAAGCACCAAGTTTTGGGGAAAACATTATCTTGTATGATGCCACTTCAAAGGGAGCAATCAACTATATGAATTTGGCGAAGGAATTTTTACAAAACAATGAACAATTAACTGAAGCGTAAGCGAGTTAGTTAAGAAATTATACTGGACATATGTCTAAAAAGAAAGCATTAGGAAGAGGTTTGTCGGCCTTATTATCTGACTCAATTACGGTTGAAGAGACGGTAAAGGTGGCTAGAAAACCAGTGAAGAGGTCGCTGAAGTCTGTTAATGAAATTTTAATTTCTCAAATTGAAACAAACCCTTACCAACCAAGGACTACTTTTCATCAAGAGCAATTGAATGAATTGGCTCAGTCTATCAAGGAATTGGGTGTTATTCAACCAATTACTGTCCGTAAAATTGATATCAATAAATACCAATTGATAAGTGGAGAACGAAGATATAGAGCTTCCCAGTTAATTGGTCTAGATGCTATTCCGGCATTTGTTCGTACAGCAAATGATACCGAAATGTTGGAGATGGCACTGGTTGAAAATATCCAGAGGCAGGAATTAGACGCTATAGAAGTTGCTTTGAGTTATCAAAGGTTGATAGAGGATTGTGAACTCACGCAGGAGAAAATGAGTGAGCGCGTTGGAAAAAAACGTTCTACAATAACCAATTATCTTCGCCTATTACAATTACAACCGCTAGTCCAAGCAGGTGTTCGTGATCAAATGATAAGTCTAGGTCATGCAAAAGCACTCTTGGGAATTGACGATGAAGATTTGCAGTTGGATGCCTACAAAAAAGTTGTCGCAATGCAATTGTCTGTTCGTCAGACAGAAGAATTGTCAAGAGGGATGAAGAACGGAGATGCTCCAGTAAAAAAGAACCAACTTGCTACACCTCAAAAATGGATTGACCTAAATGAGAAAGTATCAGAAAAGATTGGTTCAAAGACAAATTTGAAGTTCTCGGCTAAAGGAAACGGGAAGTTGACTATTAATTTTAAGAATGAATCCGATTTAGAACGAATTATGGATTTACTGAAAGCTTAGTTTGAAAAAGTTAACAACCAAATATCTGTTTTTAGTTTTAAGTATACTTTGCGGCTATAATAGCCTTGCTCAGAATGTACTTAAAAATGAAAAGCAACCAAAGGAGCACTCGCCATCCAAGGCTATATTGTATTCTATTATACCTGGTGGAGGTCAAGTCTACAATGAGAAATATTGGAAGGTGCCTGTTTTGTACGCTGGGTTGGCTGCTACGGTTTATGCTATCGATTTCAATACGACGAAGTATGAAAAGTACAGGGATGCACTCGATAATAGAGATTCAGAAGAGTATGATATTCTAACGGATAAATACAAGAATCTTTCAGATAATAGCCTTGAAAATTTAAGAGATGCTTATCGTAATGATAGGGACCTCTCTATATTTATTGGTGTCGGAATTTATGCAATCAATCTTTTGGATGCATATGTAGATGCCCATTTTTTTGAATTTGATGTCTCGGACGACTTATCTCTCCAAGTTCAACCTTCCATTCAAATTAACCCAGATTTTAGTACAGCAAATGGTCTAAGCCTAAGTATTAGGTTTTAATAATTTGCTATTATTTAAAGACGAGAGAAATACATTGCCATGAAAATAGCACTTTTAGGATACGGAAAAATGGGAAAAGTTATTGAGGGTATAGCTCAAGACCGAAACCATGAAATTGTTTTAAAAATAAATTCTCAAAATAGAGATCAATTGACAGCTGAAAATTTGCGTAAAGCAGATGTAGCAATTGATTTTAGTATTCCAGATACAGCTTATGAAAATATCATGACTGGTCTAGCTGCTGGTGTTCCTGTAATTTCTGGTACTACCGCCTGGTTGGATAAATTGGAAGAAGTAGAATCCTTTTGTAAAGCGGGTAATGGAGCCTTTTTGTATGCTTCAAACTTTAGTTTAGGCGTTAATTTATTTTTTGAGCTTAATAAAAAATTGGCTGAACTAATTGCGCCACATGCCATGTATGATGTATCAATGACTGAAATTCATCATACCCAAAAATTGGATGCTCCAAGTGGTACAGCTATAACTTTGGCAGAGGATTTGGTTGAAGGAGTTGATAAGCTGGAGAAATGGGGATTGGATGAAAAGGCTGAAGGTGTTCTTAATATTCATGCCGAAAGAATTGACCCAGCACCAGGAACCCATATAGTACATTGTAAAAGTGAAATTGACAGTATAGAAATTAGCCATACAGCACATAGTAGAAGCGGTTTTGCCTTAGGTGCAGTAATTGCAGCAGAGTGGATAGCTGGCAAGAAAGGCTGTTATTCAATGAAAGATGTTCTCTTTTCATAAATAATGGTTAAACTCGCTTAAACAATGTGAGAATCCTGAAATTAACAGGATAGAATTTGTAAATTCAGCCAAAATTAAGAATTTAATGAACGATAAAATGAAGAAATTCGGAATCTACCTAGGTATCAGTATAGTTTATTTTGTACTATGCTACCTAATCGACTTTGATTGGTTGTATTTCGGTTTATTGGGGCTTGCAGATTATTTTTATTGGAATAATATCAATTGGACCTTTTGGAAAAAAAGACCTGAGGTTACTAACGATATGTCTAAAGCAACAGAGGCTACTGGAGCTTTAGTTTTTGCAATTGTGGGGGCTACATTGATTCATACTTTTGTAATTCAACCTTTTACTATCCCAACTTCTTCTATGGAGAAGACGATGTTAGTAGATGATTTCCTATTTGTATCCAAGTTCCATTATGGTCCTTATGTTCCAAATACTCCGGTATCTGTTCCTTTCATGCACAATACTTTATGGGGATCTCAAACTAAATCATATAATGATGGTGTACAATTGGGCTATCATAGAATGCCTGGATTAACTACGGTAAAAAATAATGATATCGTCGTGTTTAATTTTCCAAAGGATCAAATGTTCAAGGATATGCCATTTGATAAGAAAACACACTATGTAAAAAGATGTATAGGGATAGCTGGTGATAGTTTAGAAATAAAAAATCAAATTGTACATATCAACGGAAAACCACAAGCTTTAGAGGATAGAGCAAAACAACAATTCGGTTATATTGTTAAAAGTACAAAACCTTTAAGTTTAGAGTTTCTAATTGAAAATGATATTACGGATGCTCATAGATATTATAGGGTAGCCTTCCAGTCTAATGAACAATTAAATTATTTCCAGCGTCATTCAGAAATAAGAGGACGGATGAGGCCTGTTCCGAATAAGGATAATGTGTTTGAAGTTACCACTACATTAAGGGGAATCGATCCAAATTATTTTAAACAAGTGGGCGTGAAATATGCTCCAGTTGGTAAAAAGGAAATTTTCGCAACACTTTCTGATGAATCTATGGCAGCCTTGAAAGCTATGCCAGGTTTAATAGTTAGTATAACGCCTACTGAAATGGATCAATTCCAAAAGGGAAAAAACTTATTCCCTGAAGGAGAAGACCATGGTTGGGACCTCGATAATTTTGGACCAATTTATATTCCTGAAATGGGGAAAACAGTTGAGTTGAATATGGAGAGTCTACCTTTCTATAAGGATGTAATTGTGGACTATGAAGGGAATACATTGAAAACGAAAAACAATGAGATCTTTATCAATGGTAAACTAAGTACTAGTTATACCTTTAAAATGAATTATTACTGGATGATGGGGGATAACCGTCATAACTCAGCAGATTCTAGGTATTGGGGCTTTGTTCCAGAAAATCATATCGTTGGTAAACCAATATTCAATTGGTTGAGTACAGATCCATACGAAAGTTGGTTAAATCCATTCAAAAAAATTCGTTGGAATAGAATGTTCACCGTTATTCATGGTGAAGGGAAACCAACATCTTATTTCTTTTACTTCTTAGCTATTGTGTTAGGTTGGAATATTTGGAAACGACGAAAGACCAAGACCATAAAGTCCTAATGGTTATATGGTTTTAAATAAGGAAAAAGGATGCTTTAGGGCATCCTTTTTTTGTAGGGTGAAATCCCTAATACAGCTTTTGGTTTTAGGAATTATCCTAATGCTAGAATAGGTAAAAATTGAGTAACTTTGCACAAAATTATTTATGGAAGAATCCAATTTTTGGGTTTGAATAATAAGATTACCAGATGAAAAGAGTAGTAGTAGGACTTTCAGGAGGAGTAGATTCAAGTGTAGCAGCCTATTTACTTAAGGAACAAGGATATGAAGTTATAGGGATATTCATGCGTAATTGGCATGATGAATCTGTAACTATTTCCAATGATTGTCCTTGGGTAGAGGATAGTAACGATGCAATGGCTGTTGCTGAAAAGTTGGATATACCATTTCAGGTAATTGATTTTAGTGAAAATTATAAGGAACGCATTGTAGATTATATGTTCAAGGAATATCAGGAAGGGAGAACACCAAATCCTGATGTTTTATGTAATAGAGAAATTAAATTTGATGTATTTCTAGAAACGGCTATGCAATTGAAGGCGGACTTTATAGCTACTGGACATTATTGCCGAAAAGAAACTACAATGATCGATGGTGAGGAAGTACATCACCTATTGGCAGGAGTAGATAATAATAAAGATCAAAGTTATTTCTTGTGTCAACTTAATCAAAATCAATTAAGTAAAGCTTTGTTCCCTGTAGGACATTTGCAAAAACCAGAAGTAAGAGCAATTGCTACTAAATTGGATTTAGTGACTGCTGATAAGAAAGATTCTCAGGGGTTGTGTTTTATTGGTAAAGTTAAACTGCCCGATTTTTTACAACAGCAATTAAAACCTAAACAAGGGGAGGTAATTGAAATCACTCGTCAAAGTGAACTGTTTAACCATGTACCAAAGAGGTTACCAGATAACTTGGATAAACATTTGGATATGCTAACAGCAGAATTCCCATTGTCTAAGGATGCTGGGGAAGTCATTGGAGAACATTCTGGAGCGCATTACTTTACTATTGGACAAAGAAAAGGTTTGAGCATTGGCGGTAAACCTGAACCTTTATTTATTTTAGGTACAGATACCGTGAAAAATTTAGTGTATACTGGTCAGGGAACCAATCATCCCGGTTTGTATCGTTGGGGACTTAAAATTAAAAATGAAGATATTCATTGGCTTCAACCTTCCCTTAAATTAAAAGATGGTGAATCTGTAAAGTATAATGCTAGAATTAGATACAGACAGGACCTGGAAGGAGTGCAACTGTTTCAAAAAAATGATTATCTTTATTTGATATTCGATAATTTGCAAAGAGGTGTAGCTAAAGGACAGTTTGCTGCATGGTATTTAAACGATGAACTAGTTGGCTCTGGGGTAATCGATTAATTAAATTTTTCAATTAGGTAATTTATTAATCCGAATGGCATTATTCAATACCTTATTAGTTTCTTATGTCCAAAGGTTTGCGTCTTTGACGCTTTTTAGGATATCTTTTGTTTTATCTTTTTTATGTGTTTTTAATCTTTCTGCAACGGATTTAGTGAAACTCCAAAAGGCTGTAAAGGAAAAAAAACACAATGTTATTCAGTTGATAAACCTCGATTATGAGGAAGCTTCAAAATTGAATCAACATGAGATTTGTCTGGAATTGCTAAATCTGAAATTGCTATCCATTCGGGATGATTACAGCCGATTGGACATATTGGATATTTTGCAAATTTCGAATGAGCATTTTCAAAAAATGTCCAATTCCGAAAATCGAGCCAATTATTATTTGAAGATAGGGAATACCTTAAAGGAAATCCATGCCTTGGACTTGGCTCAAATTCATTTGCTGAAATCGGTGGATATATATAGAGTTACTGCAAGTAACTCAGGCTTGAGAAGTTCATATATAGCCTTGTCAAACATATATTTTGAACGATTGGATCTTGAGCGAAGTTTAGACTTTGCCCTAAAGGCAAAAAATCTTTTAGAAGGTATTCCAGATGAAAAAGGAGACTATTCTAGTATTCATAATCAGATAGGTGAAATTTACCTTTCATTAGGTCAGACCGAAAAAGCTAAAATTCCTCTTCGTGAATCATTTGAATTCGCTATTTCTCAAAATGATTCAGTTCTACTTTCTGATGCCTATTATTTTCAAGCTAAGATTAATATTAAATTAGAGAAATTTAGTAGGGCCGAAAAATACTTGAAGAAGTCAATTCATATTAGAAAGGCTTTAAATGATGATTTTGGCTTGGGTAATGATTTCCTTTTGTACGCACAAATTCATCAATTGAATGAGGATCATGAAAAAGCTATTTCTACGGTCGAATGGGCGTACAAATACTATGCAGATGCAGGGAATAATGGATTGAAAGTTCAAGCATTAATAAAAATGGCTGAAATTCAAATTTCCTCTGGGAAATTGAAGGAGGCCGAAAATAGCCTCTTCCTAGGTCTTAACAATTTAGCTGACTTTTCATCCGCGAATGAAGAGTTGAAAATTCGAGATCTATTACACCAAATATATTCTGATCTACGAGAGAATACTAAAAATATAGCACAGCTAGAGCGCTATAAGGTGTTAATTGATTCCTTATATAATCTTCAACAGGTAAACAGTATTACAGACGTCAAGGCGAGTTATGATCTTCAAAGCACAGAATCAGATAAGATATTTTATAAGGAACAATATGAATTTTCCGAGACTCAAAACACCTATACTATTATAATTGCCCTATTGGTCGTTTGTCTTGTCTTTCTGTTATATCTGAATATTCGAAAAAATAAATTATTGCTACGCAAGGAATATACCCTTATGGAGGCGAAAAAAGATCTTGCACAACAAGAGTTGGATCTAGCCCTAACGGATCTTGAACAAAATAAAGCTAACCTAAATAAGCTGACTCAAAATATCATTAAAAAGAATTCGCAGATTCAAAATCTAGGAGTAGAACTAGATAAAATGAAAACCGTGGAGGATATTGGGGATGTAAAGATTGATCAGGTGAATGAACTCATTCAATTTAAAATATTGACTAGTGAAGATTGGGATGAATTCAAGAAATTATTTGATGCTGTATACCGTGGCTTCTTTGTGAAACTGAAATTTGAACATCCGTCACTTACCAAAAGTGAAATCAAATTATTTATGGTAAGTAAATTAAACTTATCCATTAATGATACAGCTGGATTATTGGCTATTTCTCCAGAAAGTGTTCGTAAGGCAAGATATAGATTAAAGAAAAAACTGAACCTTGAAGAGGATGACCTGTCAGAGTATATTCTTGATTTTTAATTAATTATAACTTGTCCATGTTTTTGTCCGGATTAGTAAATGTTTTAGCTTTTGAAAACAATTAGTAGTTGAATTTAAAGGGCTAGAGAGGGGTTTGTGACATTGTCTATTTTTCTGTCCTTGTAAATAGTTTTTATCAAAGGGGAAATGCCCTAGATTTGTATCAGACAATAAAGCTAACGACTTCTATATTTCGTTTTTCAATTTTCTACTTTTAGCTTTATCGTTCTTTTGTTTTTTCTTGTTCTAGAATATATCTATTAGGTCGCACAATGTGTGACCTTTTTTTTTGCAACAAATTTAAGGGTATATGCAGTAACCAATTAGCTGATACTGTTTTCCAGACCTGTTTACCATAGAATGCTCTTAAAAGTTGAATATTCGCTAGGAGAGGACCAGTGTAGGTATGAAGGCTTGGTCAATAGGTATAAATAGATAAGCTTGTTTGAATAATACATTTAATTGCTTAAGACAAACCTGTGGACAACCTTGGCTGTATCCCCCTAAAACCGGCTAAGTTGAGTTTTGTCTATTTTACTGTCCTGTAATAAGTGAATGGTTACATGAAAAATGCCCTAGATTTGTATCAGACAATAAAGCTAACGATTTCTAATCTCGTTTTTCTTTTTTCTACTTTTAGCTTTGTCGCTCTTTTGTTTTTTCTTTGTTCTCCTTTTTTTTGCAATAAACTTATGGCGTATAGGCACTGGCTAATTTCTCCGATATTGTATATGTCAAGTACATTAGCAATAGTTAGGCTTTAATACTTGTTATTCGTTTGTAGGAGGTTGTATAGACATGGATACCACTATTAATAGCAACAATATTAGTAGCCGCTATAAACGGGAGGGTTAAGGCTAATTTAAATGGTATTTATAGAATTACTTGTTCTATTACAGTATACTAATGCTATTTTTTTTAGGACAGTCTTGTGGACAGCCTACGCTGTATCCCCCTAAAAATGGGTGGTTTTGATATTGTCTATTTTACTGTCCTGTAATAAATGAATGGTTACATGAAAAATGCCCTAGATTTGTATCAGACAATAAAGCTAACGATTTCTAATCTCGTTTTTCTTTTTTCTACTTTTAGCTTTGTCGCTCTTTTGTTTTTTCTTTGTTCT